>VFQN01002931.1_pt1 | contig 25413 bp, 15 predicted proteins | sample 3512371 | NCBI WGS metagenome assembly VFQN01 (sample SAMN10412370, study PRJNA504923) | tailings metagenome | isolation source: Replicate 2 from Balatoc abandoned mine | place: Philippines: Itogon, Benguet | collected 2017-08-28 | reverse complement strand
CGTCCCTCCTGGTGTCGTTCGGTCGGTGCGCGTGCCGACGTTTCTGCTCACACAAGCCATGCCTCGCCCCGAGGGGCGCCCATGATGGACGCCAGTCCGGTGGCCTAGCCGCACGATGCGGCCATGGCGCGGAGCAGGATGCGGCTGACCTTCGGCCGGCTCGTTGGTTTCCTGACCTGCATGCCTCCCCCGACGCCGACCAGCGGGGCAGGATGGTTACGCCCGTCAGGAGTTCCCCCATCGACGTGTTGGCGTTCGCCTACGCATCATGTCGTCACCGTCCGGCTGAGGTTCGTTTCGCATGCCGGCGGCGTTGTGGCGAGTAGATCTCCTCACGCCATCCCCCGGGCGCTCGTCCATCTCGTCCATCTCGCAGGTGAGACAGGTACGTGAGTGCACCACAGCAGTCGAGGCCCGACATGTCGGCCTCCGGAACCATCACGGGACGGTCGTTCGGGCGCCTGATGCGAGAGGCGCGTGGCGGCGACACGTCTGCGTTGCGCCTGCTCTTCGTGCGGCACGTGGGGCCGCTGCAACGCTGGGCGCGCGGGCGCCTCCCCCGCTGGGCGCGCACCATCGCCGACACCGCCGACCTCGTCCAGGAGGCGCTCGTCCAGACGTTGCGCCGGCTCGGAGACTTCGAACCCCAGGGCCACCGCGCGCTCCAGGCCTACCTGCGTCGTGCCGTGGACAACCGGATCAACGACGAGTTCCGCCGCATCGCGCGGCGTGGTCTCGCGAGCGCACTCGATGAAGGCCATGCCGACGAACGCCCATCGCCGCTCGAGGAGGCGATGGCGCAGCAGACGGAGGATCGCTACCGCGCCGCGCTCGCCCGATTGCGGCCGGGAGACCGTCGGCTCGTGGTCGGGCGTGTGGAACTCGGCTACTCGCTCGAGCAGCTGGCACTGCTGACGGGTCGACGCCGCGTGGACACGGCGCGGGTCGCGCTGCGGCGTGCACTCGAACGGCTGGCGCTGGAGATGTCGCGTGTCTGACCAGGCCGCCGTCCTGCCGGGGCATGGCCGCCGGCGACGCGCGGGCGACGGAGCGCCCGCCATCCACCGGGTGGCCGAAGCGCTGATCGACGGCGAGCCGATTCACTGGGCCGGAGTCGACTCGCACGTGCGAACGCCGCGCGAGCGCGACCTGGCGGCCAGCCTGCGGGCGATTGCCGGCCTGGCCGGTGCGGGGCGTACACGTGGGGCCGACGTCGATCGCCTGCCGCGCGATCCCGTCACCCCGCTCGATCACGCCCTGGTGCTCGCAAGCGCCGTGCTGGTCGTCGCCGCGCTCGCCGTGCTGGCCCTGTCGTGGTCGGTCGACGGAGCGACCGCGCTGCCGCTCGCGCTTCGCGGAGGTGTGGTGCTCGCGTGGGCGTCGGCCGGCGGCGTGCTCCTCTGGCGCGCGCCTCGCGTGCGTCATGCGCGAGCCCTCGGGGCAGTGTGCCTGCTCGTGGGCGTGCTCGTCGCCCGTCCGCTGCTGGGCCTGCCGGCCGCTCATCGGGCTCCGTGGCTGCTCCGCCTCGCGTGGGACGTGGTCGTCGTCGAGGCCTGCCTGCCGCTGGCGTTGTGGCGGTTCGTGCGCCAGTGCCCACTCGTCGTCCGTTTCACGCCGTTCGATCTGCTGTCACGCGGCGTCATGGTCGCCGCCGCGCTCTGGAGCCTGCTGCTCGCGTCGGCGAGCGCTGGTGCTGCCCTGGGCGTGTCGTGGTCGGTCGGCACCCTGGGGCACTGGTGGTTGACGTGGCAGCGACAGGACCCGCACGGCCCCTTCTGGACCGTGCTGGCCGTGTGGGTCGGGCTGTCAATGCTGACCCTGGCGTGGCGCGTGCGTCAGGCGGCGCCACAGGAGGCGCGTCGTGCCGCGGAGCTGCTGATGTGGGTGGTGCCTGCACTGGCGTCGCTCGCGCTTGGGGCCCTGGGTGGTGGGGGTGTGCAGGCCCTCGATCCGCGCGGTGCGAGTGCGTCGGTGTCGACACTGGCCGCCGTGTCGATGGCGGTGGCGCTGCCCTGGCTGGCCACGCTCGCGGTCCTCCGTCAGCACGACGGGGTGACGCGCCGTACGGCCGCGCGCGACGTGGCGTCCATCCTGTCGCTCGGCTTCGGCCTGGCGCTGGGGCTCACGCTGGTCGTGTCGGCCGCGCACCTCTACACCCTCAGCGACCGGCCGCTCCAGGCGGTCCTCGACGATCCGCAGATGCGGCGGGTGCTCCTGGCCGATGGCATCGCCGCGGTGTTGCTGCTTGGAGCCGTCGGCTGGCAGGCCCGCCATGCGATGCGGCGGCAACTGCGCGGCGGCGCCATCGCCGACGTGGCCGGTGTGGCGGCGGCGGTGGCTCTCGGCCGGACGCCCCGGGAGATGGCCCAGACCCTCGTGCGACTCGTCGAGCAGTGCCTGCCATCGGCCACGGTTGCCGTGCTCGTGCCTGCCGATGGCGCATGGACGCCGATGGCTGGTGCGTCGGTGCACGTGCCAGGGGACTCGGCCATCGAGGCGCTGCTCGAGGGTGGCGACGGGCCGATGCGTGTCCACGACGGCAGCCGACTCTTCGATCTGTTGCCGGTCGCCGAACGGGAGTGGGTCACCAGTCAGGGACTCGACGTGGTCGCTCGCCTCGCCGAGCCTGGCGGCCAGACCGTCGGCGGTCTCCTGCTGTATCGCCGCCGCGATGGCGGGCCGTACACCCGGCGCGAGCTGGCGTGGTTGGGAGCGGCCCTGCGGACCGCGGCCCTCGCCATGCATGCCCGGCTGGTGCAGGACTCCCTGGCGCGCGGATCGTCTCGCACGGCTCCCGATGACGACCTGGCGTACGAGTGCGAGGCGTGTGGCGAGGTCGCCGATGGCGACGCTTCCTGTGCGTGTGGCGGACGGCGCGTGCTCGCCGCGCTGCCCGGGCGCTTCGGTGAGAAGTTCAGGCTCGAGCGGCGGCTCGGCCGGGGTGGCATGGGCGTGGTCTATCTCGCCCTCGACACTCGTCTCGATCGCCGCGTGGCGCTGAAGACGCTGCCGTGCCTGCAGCCGGGCGCGGCCACGGCGATGCACGGCGAGGCGCGGGCGATGGCCGCCGTCGAGCATCCCTCGGTGGCGTTGTTGTACGACCTCGAGGTGTGGCGCGAGACGCCCGTGCTCGTCGTCGAATACCTGCCGGGCGGCACGCTGGCTGCACGCCTGGCCGGCGGACCGTTGGCGCCGCGCGATGCCGTCGGGATCGGTCTCGTCCTCGCCGACGCGCTCGCCGAACTCCATCGTCGCGGGTGGCTGCATCGCGACATCAAGCCGAGCAACATCGCGTTCGGCCGCAACGGCGATCCGAAGCTGCTGGACTTCGGCCTCACGCGTCTCTATGCCAGTCTCCACGCCACGGACGCCGACGTGACGGCGGCGCCCGAGCCGCGTCGGGATGTCGAGGCCACGGGCAGTGTCGTGCTCGCCGGGACACCGATGTACCTCTCGCCGGAGGCGCTCGATGGTCGTCCCGTCGCGGCCGACGCCGACGTGTGGGCGCTGTCGGTCGTGCTCTTCGAGATGGTCGCGGGGGCGCATCCGTTCCGCGGGACCATGCTCGACGAGGTCCGCGACCTCGTGCGCGGCGCCGGGCCGCTCGACGTTCGCGCCTGGACGCCCGACGTGCCCGCGTCACTGGCCGTGCTGCTGCGCCAGGCGCTGCACCCGCAGGTGTCGCACCGGATCACCAGTGCCGTCGAACTCTCCGCAGCCCTGCGGGTCGTCGCGCCCCAGTGCTGAGCGAGGTCCTCCGCCATGGAGTCACGGCCGTCACTTCCGTGGGCCGCGTCGATGTCGCCGATGCTGGCCGTGGCGCTCCTCGTGGGCTGGCTGTCCGGCGGCACGGGTGGGCGCACCGTGGCCCCACAGACGCCGGCGCCGGTGGCGAGCGATTCCGCCCCTCTGGCGCAGAGTGGCCAGACCTCGTCATCGACACAGGCCCCACCACCGCAGTCGTCCTCCAGTGCCGGATCGGGGAACGAGGCGGTGACGACGGCCTGGCTCGATGGCCGCATCGCCGGCAGCGACTCGGCGCGGGCCATCCACGACTACCTGGCCGACATCGGGTGCCGCTCGGCAGCCGCCGGGCTCCAGGCGATGATCCGCGCCGCGCGGAAAGACGGGCAACTACGTGCCGGTGTGGCCGGGCCGAGGCCGGTGGCGCCGGCACTGGCGGGCCTCCCGGAGATGGCGTGTGAAGTGCGGCCGATCGTCGTGGCGCTGGCCGACTACGCCGAGTCGAACAGCCGCTGGCAGGCCGATCGATCCCTGGCGACCATTCAGAGTGCGGTGGGTGCCGCCGAGTTCACGCTCGAGCGCTTCCACCTGCCGGGCTCGCCCCGCCCGAGTGCCGACGCCGCTGCGCCCGTGGAACCCGGCGTGCTGCTGTTCCGGCACCTGCCCCTCGATGTCGCGGCGGGCCTGAGGCAGTCGACGCCGCTCCGTGCCGACAGTGCCAGGATGCGTGTGCTGGTGCTGCTGACCGTTCCGGAGATGCCGACCTCCGGCCTCGAACGGCTTCCGCTGCTGATGGCGATGAGGCTGGCGCTCACGCTCGGCCCCACACCGGGCGCCGACGGGCCGATGCGGCGCCTGGACGTGATCGGGCCGTCGTACTCCGGGTCGACGCTGTCGCTGCTGCGCGGCCTCGAGGAACTGGCGGCGGTGGGGGCGGAAGACGGCCCGGTGGCCGCGCGGGTCGTGTCGGGTTCGGCCACGAGCGCCTCCAACTGTGCGCTGCTCGCGGGCCCGCTGCCGCACGGTGGGCGCGTCACCTTCCAGCGGACCGTTCACGAGGACGCGACGCTGCTACTGGCCCTGCAGCGTCACCTCGCCACGATCCGACCCGAGTGGGTCGACGGCACCGGCGTGGCGCTGCTCATCGAGTCCAACACCGGATGGGGCGTGAGCCTGAACCAGCCCGCCGCCACGGCGAAGGCGAGCCCCGCTGCGGCCTCGAGTCCCGACCCGTCGTGCATCCCCCCGTCGGCTTCCTCGGCGCCGAGGGCGCTGACGCTCCACGACCGCGCGCTCAAGCTCGGTTTTCCGCTGCACATCTCGGATCGGTCCGCGGCCCGCAAGCGCACCACGCCAGGACTGCCGCAGTACGCGCAGCTGCTGGCGCCCGTCGAGATGCTGCGGTTCGACGATTCGATCACGCCGACCGATCGCCTGCCCACCTTCACGCCATTCATGACGGATGCGGCCCGCGACCTGATGCTCGACAACATCCTGAGCCAGTTGCAGCGGCGGCACGTCGGCGCGGTGGGCATCCTCGGCACGGACTTCCGCGACCACCTCTTCCTCGCACGGGAGATCAACCGCGTGTCGCCAGACGTGGTGATGTTCGGCACCGAGCCCGACATCCTCATGCTGCACGGGGAGTACCAGCCCTACGTGCGTGGCACCCTCATGGCTTCGTCGTACCCGATGCAGAGCCACGCGCAGGTGCTCACCCACAGCGATCGGGCCAGCCACGGCCGCGAGCTCCACCACTACCGCGTCCAGTTCACGTCGATGGCGCAGCAGGGGCTCTACAACGCGATGCTCGTCGTCCTCGGTGTGCCCGAGCTCCTGCTCGACTATCGGGGGCCCCCCACTGGCGGGTTCGAAGCACGCGCCCCGCGTCCCGTTCCCTGGGTGATCGCGGCGGGACAGGGCGAGTTCCTGCCCGTGGCGGCCTATCCCGACCTCGTCTCACCGCAGGACATCGCCCTGATGCCGGAAGGCCCGGCCGAGCACGTCATCGCGGCCACCGCACAGGCCGACACCACGGGATCTGCGGCGACGCACGCACACGACGAGGCGTCGTCACACGCCGTCGGCGACGGCGTGCAGGACGAGTACCTCTTCGCATCCGCGCAGGAACGCGTCATGTGGATGCTGCCAGGACTCGTGGCGCTGATTGCGCTCGGGGTGTGCGTACTGGCCCGCATCAGGCCGCTGGCGACGGCACGCTGGCTGTCGCCACCTGCCGTCGTCGATCGGGAGTTGCAGGAGTTCGTGCGCGGGGATGCCGCCCGGGCGCGGGGGCTCGCACCCCGCCGCACCGAGCAGGAGGCGCTGCGGCTCGAGCACGACGTGCTCTGGCTGGCCACGGCCCTGAGCCTGGCCGTGTTCATGGCGTGGCACCTGCACATGTGGGTGGGCGCCACGCCGCACGGGGTGCTGCCGACCTACGGGGCCCGTGCGGTGGGTCTGTTCACCGTGGCCGTGGCCTTCCTCCTGTTGTGGGTCGGTGCGCGTCGGTTCGCCGTCGTCACGGCGGGACGCGTGGCGCGCGGCAGTCGCCTCTCGAGACGAGTGCGGGCGTCGTTGCGTGCGAGTGCACCAGAGGCGATCACCGTGCTCGTGCTCGCGGTCGGCGTCCTGTTCGTCGTCGGCATGGCGGTCTACGTCTGGCCACTGACCGACCCGCAAGCGGCCGTGGCCCTGTTTGCATCGGCCAGGGCCTTCAACCTCACGAGTCTGCTCTCGGTGGCCCCCGTGCTCGCGCTGTTGCCGCTGCTGGTGCTCACCTGGACGATCTGGAGCCTTCGCACGCTGTACTACCAGCGCATCAGCCCGACGCGCGCGATGCCGCTGGTTCACGCACTCGTGAGCGCCGACGTCGAGGACCGCCGGTTGGAGCACGCCCTGGCCAGCACGGTGGGCACGACCATGCAGCCCGCGGGCGCCTACCTCCTGCTGCCCGCGGCAACCGTGCTGGTGATCTGGCTGCTCCTCACACCGCGCATCGCCTCGCTCGAGGGGCGGGACTTCGGCTGGCTCCTCATGGTCGGCACCACCCTCGGTGCCCTGGCCGCCACGCTCGAACTCGCCCAGGCCGCGTGGCTGGCCAACCGCGTCACGCGGCTGCTCGAGCGCGTCCGCATCCATCCGCTGGCTTCCGACATCGAGACGATGCGGACGCAGCCCTTCGACTGGCGGCCGGCCCTGCAGCCGCCGCCCGCCGCACACCGGCTCCTGCTGCGGGCTCTGCGCGATCTCGGAGAGTCGGTGCCGCCCGATTCCGACGTCGTCGCGCAGCACGACAGGACTCCGGTCCTGCGGACGCAGGCCTGGCACAGGGCTCTCGTGGTGGCGGGGCGCCGACTGGTTCACAGCCGCACCGCGGGCACCGACCTCGAGCCGGCGGCACGGACGGTCATCGCCCTGGTCGTGAGCCTCCTGCTCCAGGCGCTGGTCACCCGCGTCGTGCGCGGCTTCGGCATCGCGTCGGGCCTGGTGCTGCTGCTCATGGCGGCCCACCTGCTCACGGCGTTCTCGGGACGCAGCCTCGCGTTGATCATCGACCTCGGCTTGCTCATGGCCACGGCCGTGCTCGCCATCCGCGCGCTGATCGCGTTCGAGAAGGATTACGTACTGAGCCAGCTCTGGCACGGCACGCCGGGTCGGCTCAACCTGAGCAGCGGCCTCGTCTGGCGGGCGGTGGTCTATGCGGGCCTTCCGCTGCTCACCGTGCTGGCCGCCCGTTTCCCGGAGGTGGGCGGCAAGCTGATCACCGTCGTGGAGCCGCTGCGGCACCTGCTCCCGATGCCCTGAAACGCCGAAGCGTTCACGGAACTCAGAACTTACAGTTCACGATTCACAGTTCACAATGAAGGGGGTGACCGAGCGGGCCCGGCGGGCCCGGGCGCGACGGGCGTCAGTCGGTCAGGCGCGTGAACGAGATGCCCGCACCGCGTCCTCCGGGAACCGGCATCGGCCCGAGCGCGAAGCGGGTCGGGCCCCGGCCGACCGTCACCGCGCGCGCCGAGATGATCCCGATGCCCGCACCGACGATGACGTCGCTCGCGTAGTGGCGATCCTCGGCCAGGCGGGAGGCCGCCACGTAGGCGGCCACCGCGTAGGCCGGCAGGCCGGCCTTCCAGCCGAAGTGCCGGTGCAGCACGGTGGCCGACGCGAAGGTGCCCGAACTGTGACCCGACGGCAGCGACCAGTTGTCGCCGTCGGGGCGCGCCCGGTTGAGACTGAGCTTCATCGCCTGGGTGAACGTCTGCGTGACCAGTTGCGCACGTACCAGATCGGCGCCGACCACCGCCGCGCGTTCATGTCCGCCAGCCCGCCCGAGTGCGTAGGTCGCGATGGCGCCGCCGAACTGGACGGCGAAGCCACCCACGATCTTGCCCGGCGCGAAGAAGGCCGTCAGCGACGGCGACGACGAGAAGTGCTCGGTGAGGGCGGCGTCGTAGGGATGGGCGATGCCGGCTGCGGCGCCCGCCGCCAGCATGACCATCACGTTGTCGGCCGTGCGCACACCAACGAAATCCGTGCGGAGCCCCGTGAACAGCGACGACACCGGCGGCGCGGCTGGCGTGCCGGGTGGGGCGACCGGGATGAACTGGCCGACCTGGGCCGTCGTGCCGTCGCCTGGCTGGTCGGGCAGCGCCCGCCGGGCCGCCACCTCGGCGTCGCGCCCATCCGTCGGCCCTTCCGGGACACCGGTGTCTTCGCGACCCTCCGAGTGCAGGGCAGGCGACGACGCCGTGACGGGTGACTGTGCCGCGGCAGGTGCCACGCACGAGAGCGCAAGCAGGGAAGTCGCAATCCAGTGGCGCATGCGGAAGCTGTCGATGACCCCAGCACTGTACCTCAGCCGGTGACGTTCGTGTAAACACCGGGCGTCGCGCTACCGTGACAGGGTGGGCAATCCCGGTCCTGTCCCTTCACGCCGTCGCATCGTCATCGCAAGCTGGGGGTCCTATGGCGACCTGAACCCGGCCGTGGGGCTGGGCATCGGCCTGCGCGGTCGCGGGCACGACGTGGTCATCGCGACCTGCCCGGCGTACCGGGCCGACGTCGAACGCGAAGGTCTCACATTCCACCCGGTCCGGCCCGACGTGGATCCGCGCAATCGCGAGGTCCTCGCACGCATCATGGATGCGCGTCGCGGCACGGAGCAGATCTTCCGCGGCCTGCTGATGCCAGCGCTGCGCGAGGCCTGCGACGACCTCAGGCCCGTCGTGGAGCAGGCCGACCTCGTGGTCAGTCATCCGGTCACCTGCGCCGTCCCCGTGCTCGCCGAATGGCTCGGCAAGCCGTGGGCCTCGTACGTGCTGGCGCCGATGTCGTTCTTCTCCGTCCACGACGTGCCCGTCTTCCCTCCAGCCCCCTGGCTGCGTCGCGTGGGTGAGCGATCGACGCTGGCGAGCCGCGCACTGGTGGCGCTGGCGAGGCAGGCAACGCGCGGCTGGACGGCTCCTGTAAGCGACCTTCGTCGGGAACTCGGCCTGCCGCCGGGCGGCCACCCCGTCTACGAGGGACAGCACTCGCCGCACCTGGTGCTCGCGCTGTTCTCGCGTGCGCTGGCCGATCCGCAGCCCGACTGGCCGGTGCCGACCGTCGTCGCAGGCGCGGTGCTCTACAACGGGCCCGCGCCGGATGTCCTGCCGCCGGCCCTCGAGGGTTTCCTCGCGAGTGGCCCGCCACCGGTCGTGTTCACGCTCGGGTCCTCGGCGGTGGGAGCGGCGGGGCGGTTCTACGAAGAGAGCGCCGCGGCCGTGCGTGCACTCGGCTGCCGCGGGGTCCTGCTCGTGGGCGGTCACCCCGAGAACCGGCCACGCGGCCTGCTGCCCGACAACGTGATCGTCGTGGAGCACGCGCCGCACGCCGCGTTGTTTCCCCGGGCGTCGGTCGTCGTCCACCAGGGCGGTGCCGGGACCTTGCACCAGGCGCTCGCGGCCGCACGGCCGATGCTGGTCGTGCCGTACTCACACGACCAGCCCGACAACGCGGATCGCGCGCGTCGCATCGGCGTGGCCCGCGTGGTGCGCCCGGGCCGCTATCGCGCGTCCCGGGTGATCGGCGAACTGCGGCACCTGCTGGAGGATCCCGCTTACGCAGACGCCGCGAGGCGGGTCGCAACGGTCGTGCGCAGCGAAGACGGCGTGCGCACCGCGTGCGAGGCGATCGAGCGCCTCTGGGCGTAGGCGCACGCGCGAGCGCCGCTGCGCCCCGGCTCAGCGACGGTGCGTGACTCGGGAACGCCGCCGGCCGAGCAGGGCGGCCGCGCCCAGCACGCACAGCGTCAGCGACGCCGGCTCCGGCACCGTCGAGAAGTTGTCGGCGGTGAAGCTGGCAAGGGAGTCGCGTCCGGCCTGTCCCCCGAGGTTGGTCATGCGCGCAAGGATCTTGAGATCGGAGGTCTCGTCGTCCAGGTTCGGTGAATAGACCAGCCGCGGGAGGTCGAGTCCCGAGTTGAAGTAGATGAAGAACCCTACGCCGGGAGTCGTGACCTGTCCGGCGATGAGGTCGGCCGCGAGACCCGCGTTGAACGGCACCGTGGAGTCCTGCAGCACGATCACTTCGGCGCCCGCGGCCGGCAGCGCCGACCCGAGGCCGTTGTAGAAGCTGAGCGGTGCCGAGACGTTGAAGATGACCGGGTCGAAGACGAACACGTCGGTGGCCGGGTCGAACGTGATGAACGGCTCACCGCCCACGATCTGTCGGCCCGGCGTCGTGGGCGCCGTGCTCCCCGCGAACGGGTCGGTGTCGAACGTGAACGTGGCGGCATGAGCCGCATGGCTCATGGACAGCCATACGAGGGCGGCGACGAGGACACGACGCATCTGGACCTCCGCTGGTGCGAGAGACTCCGGCTATCGGGATGGAGGGTTGTGCGCTTGGACGCCTCCACCTCGCACGGGGATCCCGGTAAAGTGGACGACATGGCCCGCACCACAGCAGTTGGAGCCCTGGTCTGCCTCCTGGGTGTCGCAGGGCTGCCCGCACCGACGGCGGCGCAGATCGAACCGGCTCCCGATCAGGTCGTGGTCTTCCGCGCGGGGGAGGCCGGATACCACACGTTTCGTATCCCGGCACTCGTCCGCACGCCGAAGGGCGACCTGCTCGCCTTTGCCGAGGCCCGACGCAACGCGGCTGCCGACGCCGGCGACATCGACCTGGTGTCGCGACGCAGCAGCGACGGCGGGCGCACCTGGTCGGCACTGCAGGTCGTGGGCGACGACGGGCCCGACACGTTCGGCAATCCCTGCGTCGTGGTCGACGCGTCGACGGGCACGATCTGGCTGTTCGTGATCCGGACGACCGGCAGCGACAAGGAAGCTGCCATCATCGCTGGGCGCAGCCGGAGCCTGCCCCGGCCATGGGTGCTCTCGAGTACCGACGATGGCCGCACGTGGTCTGCGCCACGCGACCTGACCGACGCGCTGAAGCGTCCAGACTGGACGTGGTACTCGCTCGGGCCCGGCATCGGCATCCAGGCGCGCGACGGCCGCCTCGTCATCCCCGGCAACCACGCGCTCGCGGGCAGCGGCGTCCACCGGTCGCACTTCGCCTTCAGCACCGATCACGGCGCCACGTGGGAGCTCGGTGCGGTGGCCGAGGACGGCACCAACGAGAGCCAGGTCGTCGAGTTGAGCGACGGGCGCCTGCTGCTGACGATGCGGAACCATCCTCCGAAGCCGGGCGCCAACGTGCGCGCCCTGGTCACCAGCGCCGATGGTGGCCGCACCCGTTCGACCATGACCTTCGACCCGGCCCTGGTCGAACCGCCGGCGCAGGCCAGCATCCTCGCGGTGCCGGGTGAGCGTACCGGCACACGATGGGTGGTCTTCTCGAACCCCGCCTCCACGCGCCGCGAGCGCATGACGGTGCGGGTGAGCGACGACGATGCGCGATCGTGGCGAATCGCGAAGGTGATCCACGCCGGCCCGGCAGCGTATTCCTGCCTCGTGGATCTGGGGGGCGATCTCGGGCTGCTCTACGAGCGCGGCGACGCCTCGCCGTACGAGACGATCACCTTCGCCCGCATCACGCGGGCATGGCTCATGAATTGAGAGTTCACGATTCAGAATGCAGGGGGGACCGGGTCAGAATGCAGGGGGGACCGGGTCAGAATGCAGGGGCTGCCGAATGCAGCCTGCCGCGCCCTTCCCCCGACCCACCTTCATTCTGCACGCTGAACTCTGAATTGATCTGAGGCATCAGGCATCAACAAGGCGAGGTAACCCGTGAAGACCACCTCGCGATCGCGTTCGCCGAACACCGGCGCGAGGGTGTCGGTGCACCACCGGCGGATCTCGTCGAGGGGCGTGCCCGACCTGACGGCTTCGAGCACGCTGGTCTCGGTGAGCATGTACTCCACGTAGAACGCGGGCGAGAGCGACAGGGGAATGGCGAACGATTCTCCACGCGACAACGAGAAGCCCCGTGCGACATCGGCAAGGATGGCGGGCGAGAGGGGCCGCGCCTGGCCGACGGGCTTCGGATACCGCTCCAGGAACGCGTCGAACCAGTCGTCGAGCGCGCGGTCGTCGGTGAACGACCGTCCCGGCGAGAAGTCGTAGACCGCAAACGTCCCACCGGGCGCGAGCACGCGCGCGGCCTCGGGCCACACCGCATCGAGGTCGCGGGCGTAGTTCAGCGACCCGGCGGCCACCAGGAGATCGACAGCCCCGGTGGCAAACGGCATGTGCTCGCCGCCCGCCGCGAGGAACGCGGCGCCAGGCGCCACACGGTGCGCCGCGCGCACCATGGATTCGGCGGGATCGAACCCCACGCACACGGGCGCCATCTCGAGCAGGGGACGTGTGGACAACCCCGCCCCGCATCCCAGATCGACCACCACACCCACGCGGTCGCGATCGAGCCAGGCACGCAGCAGTGCCACGACGCGCGGGTGGACGGCAGGGCGAGCCGCGGCGTAGCCGGCCGCCATCAGGGGGTCGCTGAACGGGTTGGCCATCGCCGCCACAGGGTATCGCACGGGCCGCCGGCGACCCAGCGGCCTGCCCGGCACTAGGCGATCGGCAGTTGGAGCACGTGACGGATGGTGCGGGCCTCCACGATCACGTCCACGCCAGCCTCGTGTTGCCGTGTGCGGACACGGAGCCGATCGAGGCCGGACGTGCGCACCGGCCGGACTTCCGCAATCGATCGTGCGCAGTCGAGGATCGCGAAGGCGATCGCCAGCGTCAGGTCGCGCACGCTGGCGCGCACCAGGGGCTCGTCTGCCGCCAGGTCCAGTTCCACGGTGGCGAGGCCATGGAGGGCACCGTGCGTCAGGTTCACGACGTGGCCGACGAGCGCATGGAGGTCGGCCAGTCCGTCGTCGCCCGGTTCGTCGACGGCGATGGTCGACAGCGTCGAGGCGAGCACCCCCGCCGGACTCGCGGCGGCGGGCCCGGTGCCATGACGCTGCGCGAGCACCTCCAGGGTGTCGAGCAGGGGCTCGACCAGGGCGAGGGAGGACGGCAGGGCAGGGAGGGGCAGACCCACGCCGTGACAATCGGCCGGGGCGAGGGAACCTTCAGGAACTGCACCTTGGGCCAGGCCCGCGTCGCCGGCGGGGATCGGCGATAGTCTCGGAGTCGGCGGCGCTGGGGGCGCGCTGATGGTCGATCTCCAGGACACTCCGTACTGGTCCACGACCGCCGACGCGATCGCTGCGTCCCTCTCGGTGTCGCCCGCCTCGGGCCTTTCCGCGGGCGAGGCGGCCGACCGGCTGCTCCGGGATGGGCGCAACGAGGTCGGGGCCCAGGGGCGCCACACGCGACTCGAGGTGCTCGCGTGCCAGTTCAGGAGCCCGTTGCTGCTCCTGCTGGTCTTTGCTGCGGTCCTGTCGGCGGCCACGGGGCAATGGCTCGACGCCGTCATCGTCATGGCGATCGTGCTCGCCACGACGTTGCTCGGGTACTCCCGCGAGTACGCGGCGCAGGTTGCGGCGGCCGAACTCGAGGCCCGCCTGCACCTGCAGGTGACCGTTCGCCGCGACGGGCAGGCGATCGCCATTCCCGCTGCCGATGTCGTCGCGGGCGACGTGGTACTGCTGGCGGCTGGTGCGCTCGTGCCGGCCGATGGTGTCGTCCTCGATGCCACCGACTTCTTCGTGAGCGAGGCGGCGCTCACGGGCGAGAGCTTTCCCGTGCAGAAGGCCCCGGCCCCCGTGGAGGCCGGCGCACCCCTGGCCCGCCGCACCAACTGCGTGTTCCTCGGCACCAACGTGCGCAGCGGGACGGCCGTCGCGCTGGTCGTCGCGACCGGCCGGCGCACCGAGTACGGGCGCATCGCCAGCCGGCTCTCGCGGCTGCCACCCGAAACGGAGTTCGACCGCGGGCTGCGTCGATTCGGCTACCTCCTGACGACGGCCATGCTCGTGCTGGTGCTCGTCGTGTTCGCGGTGCACGTGGCCAACGGCAGGCCACCGGCCGAGACGTTGCTGTTCGCCGTGGCGCTGGCCGTTGGTCTGAGTCCCGAACTGCTGCCGGCCATCCTCGCCGTGAACCTTGCGCGCGGCGCGCAGGAGATGGCGCGTCGTGGCGTGCTCGTGCGTCGCCTCAACGCCATCGAGAACCTCGGCAGCATGGACGTGCTGTGCACCGACAAGACCGGCACCCTCACCGAGGGCGTGGTGCGCCTCGAGGGCGCCGTCGACGCCGAGGGCCGGGCGTCCGACGACGTGCTCGTGCTCGCCGCGATCAACGCCGCGCTCGAGACCGGCATCGACAGCCCGCTCGACGCCGCCATCGCGGCGGCGCGTCCGATCGCCGCGTCGCACTACGAGAAGCGCGGGGAGGTGCCCTTCGACTTCGAGCGCCGCCGTGTGACCGTGGGGATTGCCGATGGCGAGGCCATGGTGCTCGTCACCAAGGGTGCCTTCGAGCGTGTGGTCGAGGTCTGCGCGTTCCTGGCCGACGGACGTCCGATGGACGAGGCCGGGCGCGTTGCGCTGACGCGGCGGCACGACGCGTGGAGCGCCGAGGGCATCCGCGTGCTCGCGATCGCGACGCGGCGCCTCGAGGCCGGCGCGCCCGTGACACGGGTCGCCGAGACGGCGATGACGTTCCGAGGGTTCGCCACGTTCGCCGATCGCGTGAAGCCGGACGTGGCCGAGGCCGTGACCGGACTCGCCGCGCTCGGGGTCGGCGTGAAGTTGATCACGGGCGACAACCGGCATGTCGCCCGGCACGTGGCGGCACAGGTCGGACTCCGCCCGGACCGCCTGCTGACGGGGCCGGACCTCGACCGGCTCCACGACGGTGCCTGGTGGCAGGCCGTGGAGGGCACCGACCTCTTCGTCGAGGTGGGCCCGCACCAGAAGGCTCACATCATCGCCGCGCTGCGACGTGTGGGGCATGTGGTGGGCTTCCTCGGCGACGGCATCAACGATGCGCCGGCCATGCACGCGGCCGACACCAGCCTCTCGGTGGAGGGCGCCGTGGACGTGGCCCGCGACGCGGCCGACTTCGTCCTGCTGGAACGCGGCCTCGACGTGATCCGCGGCGGCATCGAACAGGGGCGCCGCACGTTTGCCAACACGTTGAAGTACGTCCTGATCACCATGAGTGCGAACCTGGGCAACATGGGCAGCATGGCCGCCGCCTCCCTCGTGCTCCCGTTCCTGCCGCTCACGGCCGGCCAGATCCTCTTGAACAACTTCCTGTCGGACGTGCCGGCACTGGGGTTGGCCGACGACCGTGTGGACCCCGAGCAGCTCGCCCGGCCGCGCCGCTGGCACATCGGCTTCATCGGCCGCTACATGGTCGTCTTCGGCGCACTGAGTTCCTGCTTCGACCTGGCGACCTTCGGTGTGCTCCTCGGGTGGTTCGGCTCGTCGGAGGCGCTGTTCCGGACCGGCTGGTTCGTGGAGTCGCTGCTGACCGAACTCGCCGTGGTCCTCGTGATGCGGACGTGGCATCCGGCCTGGCGCAGCCGGCCGGGGCGACTGCTGGTGGCAAGCACGGCGCTGGTGGCCGTGGTCGCCGTCGCCTTGCCGTACCTGCCGGTCGCGCGGCCGATCGGGCTGGTGCCGCTGCCGCCGGCCGTGCTCGGCGTGATCCTGGCGATCACCGCGGCGTACGTGCTCGCGAGCGAGCTGCTCAAGCGCCGCGTCGCACGCTGGGACGTGGCCTGACACGCGTCACGCGGGAGGTTCCGCGCGATGCGGGGGATTTCCCGCGCCGCCCGTCGCGGGGCACGCCACCGGTCGCCGGAATTCCGGCAGGCCGAACGTGGCCTGTCCCTTGCACCAACGGGCGGCGTGCCGAGTGTCCTGCCGGTTGTCGCCTCTCCCTCCCCGGTCGCGCCGGGCGCGTCCCTTCCCGATGCCGGCGGCGATCAGGCCGCAGCGGTCACCCTCGACCTGCTGCGGCGGTACGATCGGCCGGGCCCCCGGTACACGTCGTATCCCACCGCCGTGGAGTTCCACGAGGGCTTCGGCGCCGACGCCTACGCGGCCAGGCTGCAGGCCGCGGCGACGCGTCCGGCCGCGCCGCTCTCGCTGTACGTGCACCTGCCGTTCTGCGAGGCACGATGTGCCTTCTGCGGCTGCTCGGTGATCGTCACCCGCAAGCGCCACGTGGCCGAGCAGTACCTCGGCTACCTGGTGCGCGAGATCAGGATGGTGGCCGAGGCGCTGCGCGGGCGTCGGCACGTGGTGCAGTACCACTGGGGCGGTGGCACGCCGAGCTACCTCTCGCCAGAGCAGATGCGCGCGCTGCATGCCGAGGTGCGGCGCCACTTCGACGTCGATGGGGCCGGCGAACTCGCCCTCGAAGTCGACCCGCGCGTGACCACGCGCGAGCAACTGGAGACGCTGCGCGAGCTGGGCTTCAACCGGCTCTCGCTCGGCGTGCAGGACTTCGACCCCGACGTCCAGGTGGCGGTCAACCGCGTGCAGGGCGTCGAGCAGACGCAGGCGCTCGTGGAGGATGCGCGTCGGCTCGGGTTCGCGTCGATCAACGTGGATCTGATCTACGGGCTGCCACGGCAGGACGTGGCATCGTTTGCCCGCACCGTGGACACGGTCACGGCCCTGCGCCCTGACCGCGTGGCGACCTACTCGTTTGCCCACGTGCCCTGGATTCGCGCGCACCAGAAGCTGTTGCGTGTCGAGGAACTGCCGTCGGCCGACCGCAAGCTGCAGCTGTTCGTCGAGGCGCGGGCCCGCTTCCTGGCCGCCGGCTATCAGGCGATCGGCATGGATCACTTCGCGCTGCCCGACGACGAGCTCGCGCAGGCGGCCCGACGCGGCCAGTTGCACCGCAACTTCATGGGCTACACGACCCGCCCGGCACCCGACCTCATCGGCGTGGGCGTCTCGGCCATCGGCGACGTGGCCGACGCCTTTGCGCAGAACACCAAGAAGCTGAGCACCTACTACGCCGCGCTCGATGCGGGACGCTTCCCCACCGAACGCGGATATGCCCTCGACGCCGACGATCGGCTGCGGCGTCACGTGGTGCAGCAGCTGATGTGCAACCTGCAGCTCGACACCCGTGCCACTGCGGCGGCCTTCGGCATCGAGTTCGACACCTACTTCGACACCGAGCGTCGCGAACTGGCCGAAGGGCCCGTGGCCCACGGCTTCCTGCGCGACGAGGAGGGCTGGCTGCGCGTCACGCCCACCGGCCGCCTGTTCGTCCGCAACATCTGCATGACATTCGACCGGCACCTGCGCCGCAAGCGCGCCGAGGCGCAGGTCTTCTCGAGGACCGTCTAGACATGTCCGCACTCGCGCCCGCCCGGCACGCCATCACCACCGAGGTCCCCGTCGTGAGCCATGCCTTCCAGGTGCCGCCGGTCGGCGTACTGCTGTTCAACATGGGCGGTCCGGGCACGCTCGACGACGTGGAGCCGTTCCTGGTCAACCTGTTCTCGGACCGCGACATCATCGAGCTGCCGATGGGCGCGCTCCTGCAGCCGCTCGTGGCACGCCTGATCGCGCGCAGGCGCGGCCCCGAGGTGCGGCGCAACTACGCCTCCATCGGCGGCGGGTCACCCCAGCTGCGACTCACGCGCGCGCAGGCCGATGCCCTCGCGCAGCACCTCGACGCCGCCACGGGGCGCCGTCACGTGGTGGAGATCGCGATGCGCTACTGGCAGCCCACCACCGAGCAGGCGCTCGAGCGGTTGGCTGCGCAGGGCGTGGCGCGCGTGGTGACGCTGACCCTGTATCCGCACTACTCGCGGGCCACCACCGGGTCGTCTCGCCGCGAGTTCGAGCGGGTCATCGCGCGGCCCGAGTGGCGCGGGCGCTTCGAGGTGACGCACGTCGAGGCGTATCCGGATCACCCGCTCTACCTCGATGCGATGGCCGACACGGTGCGCCGTGCGCTCGACGGGTTCCCGGCGGAGCGCCGCGCCCAGGTCACAATCCTGTTCAGCGCCCACGGGCTGCCGCAGAAGTTCGTGGACGAGGGCGATCCCTATGTGGAGCACACGCACCAGACGGTGCGGGGCATCCTCGACCGGCTCGACGTCGACAACCCGCACGTGATCGGGTTCCAGTCGCGGACCGGGCCCGTCACGTGGATCGGGCCGGGCACCGAGGACGTCATCCAGGACCTCGGCCGGCGCGGGGTCACCGACGTGCTGATGGTGCCGGTGAGCTTCGTCTGCGACCACATCGAGACGCTCTACGAGGTCGATCAACTGTTCCGCGACGAAGCGCACGCCGCGGGCATCCGCGACTATCGACGCACCGACGCGCTCAACACCCATCCACTCTTCATCGAGGCGCTGGCCGATCTCGTCGATCGCCAACTGGAACGCGCGTGACCGGACCGCTGCAGGAGCCGATCGGCCGGCACGTGGCGATCGTCGGTGGGGGCATCGCCGGCCTCGCCGTCGCGCAGGCCCTCCGGCGGGAAAGCGCGGGCCACCGCGACCTCGCGATCACCGTGCTCGAGCGGGCGCCGCGGGCGGGCGGCAACATCCGCACCGAGGTCGTCGACGGGTTCGTGTGCGAGTGGGGGCCCAACGGGTTCCTGGACAACGCGCCGGCCACGCTCGATCTCGTGCGGGAGGTCGGCCTGCAGTCGCGCCTCCAGCCGAGCGACGATCGCGCGCGCCGACGGTTCATCTTCCGGCGCGGGTGCCTGCACCCGCTGCCGGGTGGTCCCCTCGACTTCCTGGCGAGCGGACTGCTGTCGTGGCCGGGCAAGCTGCGCATCGCGCTCGAGCCCGTCGCGCGCCGTCGTCCCGAGGGCGACGAGACGATTCACGCATTTGCGACGCGCCGCATCGGGCGCGAAGCGGCCGATGTCCTGATCGACTCGATGGTGTCGGGGGTCTTCGGCGGCGATGCCCGTGCGCTGTCGCTGCGAGCCTGCTTCCCGAAGATGTGGCAGATGGAGACCGACCACGGCGGGCTGTTCCGCGCGATGTTCGCACGCCGGCGCCAGCACCCGCGTCGCAACGGCGAGGCCATCGGGTCGCCGCTCGGTCGCCTCACCTCCTTTCGTGGCGGCTGCGAGGACCTGGTCCGGGGGCTGGTCGGCGCGCTTGGCGGCGTGGTGCAGACGGGAGTGGAGGTCCAGGGGCTGTCGCGCGTCGGAGGGCGCTACCGGCTGGAGATCGCCGGTCGGACGCCGCTCGAGGCCGATGCGGTCGTCCTGGCGGGCGGCGCCGCCGTGGACGCGCGCCTCGTGAGCGGCCTGGATCCCGCCCTGTCGGCGGCCATCGGCGCCATCCCGTCGGCCCCCATGGTGGTGGCGTGCCTGGGCTATCGAGCCGATCGGCTGGCCCGGCCGCTCGATGGCTTCGGGTTCCTGGTGCCGCGCGGCGAGGGGATCCGCACGCTGGGCGTCCTCTGGGATTCGTCGGTCTACCCGGGACGTGCTCCCGAGGGCCACGTGCTGCTGCGCGCGATGATCGGCGGCGCCACGGATCCCGAGGCTGTCGTGCTCGACGAGACGGCGCTGCTCACGCTCGTGCGGGCGGACCTGCGCACGACCATGGGCCTCGACCTGGCGCCGGACTTCGTGCGGGTCATCCGGCACCGGACCGGCATTCCGCAGTACACCGTGGGGCACCTCGACCGGCTGGCGCACGCCGAGGCGCGGCTGCGGGCCTGGCCCGGGCTGGCGCTGGCAGGCAACGGATATCGCGGGGTGGCGATCAACGCCTGCATCGCCGACGCGATTCCCGTGGCGCGGCAGATTCTGTCGCACTGCGACACGGTGGCACCGAACGCGCCGGTCGGCCTGAAGGTCGACGGCTACGCCTGAGGATCGGTTACAGTCGCGCGATGCACCGTCGAGACTTCCTCTCCCACGGCGCCGCAATCGCGGCCGCTGCGGTCCCGGCACGCGCCTTCACCCAGGCACCGACCTCCACCCAAGCACCACCCACGCCCAGACCGGGGCGGGGAGCTGCACCCGATCCCTCGCCGGTGGGCCTGCCGCTCCCGGTTCGCGTCGGCATGACCGACTGGAACCTCGGTCGCCGTGGCGACATCACCAAGATCGCGCTGGCGCGCGAACTCGGCCTGGACGGCATCCAGGTGAGCCTCACCTTCCCGACCGACGACACGCCGCACCTGCGGCAGCCCGAGACACAACTGGCCTTCAAGCGCGAGGCATTGAAGCACGGCATCCAGATCTGCTCGCTGGCCATCGGCAATCCCGGCAAGTCGCGGCTGCCGTTCCACACCAACCCGGCGTCGGCCATCCTGCTGGTCGAGGCCGTCGAGGTGGCGCGCAATCTCGGCACCACCAACATCCTGCTGCCCATCCTCGGCGACAGCCACATCGACATGACCAGCCAGGCCCAGGTGGACACGTTCGTCGCGATGATGCGGGAAGTGGCGCGCTATGCCGAGAAGGCCGGGGTGGTCATCGCGCTCGAGGACTGGATCTCGGCCGAGGACAACCTGCGGCTGCTCGACGCGATCGGGTCGGACTTCGTGGGCGTGTACTACGACGCGCGCAACATCAAGGCGCGCCTGCACGACCCGTACGGCGAGCCCGCGAAGCTGGGGGGCCGCATCGACCAGATTCACGTGAAGAACGGGCAGAAGCGGCTCGATGAGCCCGAGCTGCTCGACTGGCCGCGTCTGGCGCAGGAGTACCTGGCGATCGGGTATCGCGGCTGGTACGTGCTCGAGACCGGCTCGCCGACGGGCGACTTCGTGGCCGACACCAAGGCCAACATCGCCTACGTGCGGCGCACGTTCCAGATGCCTGCGTCGGAGGCACGACGGTAGGCATCGTTCTTCAGGTCGACGCGCGCGCCTCGCCACCCATCGGTAGTGGAGTGTGTCGGCTATGACACAGCCGCGGGCAATTCGTCATATCCGCGCGCCGCGGACGTGGTGTTTCACGTTGACACCCATGTGACGTCCCACTACCGTACGGATGTCAATCACACGGGCATCGGTGTCGCCAGATGCGGCGCCGGTGCGTCCCTCCTGCCACACGCAGGGGGGTTACAGTTCAATCATTCCGAACCGAACGGTCGGAGGTGCGCATGCCCCCCCATGTTGCTCACTGGCTGAGGCCGCTCTGCGCGGTCTCGCTCTTGGCCTTCCTCTGTCTCGTGCCAGCCGATGCTGGCGCGCAGGCCATCTACGGCACCATCACCGGTCAGGTCGCCGACGACTCGGGCGCCGCGGTGCCCGGCACGACCGTGCAACTCGAGAACGAGGACACCGGCCTCAAGCTCGAAGGCGTGAGCGACGAGAGCGGCACGTACACGATTCGCAACGTGACGGCCGGCCCGTACACGCTCCGCGCGTCGCTCCAGGGCTTCAAGGAGTTCGTGCAGACGCGCATCCCGGTCACGCCGGGCGGCATCGTCCGCATCAACGTGAAGCTGGAGGTCGGCGCGCTGACCGAATCGGTCACGGTGACGACCGAGGCGGCGCTGCTCAAGACCGACAAGGCCGACGTGAGCGTCGATCTGCGGCCGGAGGAAGTGGTCAACCTGCCGCTCAACCAGTACCGCAACTATCAGGCGCTGCTGAACCTGGTGCCGGGCGCGACGCCGCCGGCGTTGCAGAACGCGCAGACCGACACGCCCGGCCGGGCGCTCACCTCGAACGTGAACGGCACGGCGCGCAACACCAACACCACGCGCATCGACGGCGCCGCCTCGGTCAACGTGTGGCTGCCGCACCACGCCGGCTACATCGCGCCGGCCGAGACCATCGAGAACGTCAACATCTCGACCAACAGCTTCGATGCCGCGACCGGCATGGCCGGCGGCGCCGCGATGTCGGTGGCCACCAAGTCGGGCACCAACCAGCTGCGCGGGTCGGCGTTCTATTTCCGCACGCAGGACGAGTTCAACGCACGTGCCGGGTACTTCGATCCGGTCAAGCTCGATGCGAGCACGAGCATCATGGGCGGCACGGTCGGCGGGCCGATCCTGAAGAACCGCCTGTTCTACTTCGGCGGGTGGGAACGCAACCTGCAGCAGAACAGCCGCTTCGATCAGTTCACCGTGCCCACCGAGAAGATGCGCAACGGCGACTTCAGCGAGGTGCTGGCGTTCAACCCGAACTTCCGCATCTACGACCCGGCCACGGGCAACCCGACGACGGGCGCCGGCCGCTCGTTCTTCCCGGGGGCCGTCATCCCCGCCGACCGCATCAGCGGCATCGCGAAGCAGATCCAGGCGCTCTATCCCCTGCCCAACAACCCCGGCACGAACAACGGCCTGCAGAACAACCTGTTCGTCGAGCGGTTCCCCGAGGCGACGCGCGACAACTACGACCTGAAGGTGAACTGGAACCGCACGTCGGCGCACCAGATCTGGGCGAAGTACTCGACGATGGACGCCTCGGTGCAGGACCTGTTCTACCTGCCATTCGAAGCGGCCGGCGGCGGCGACACGATGGTCTACCTGGGTACGGTGGGCAACACGTGGACGCTGAGCCCCACGCTCATCCTCGACGGCAACGTCGGCTTCAACATCATGACGCACACGTCGGCCGGGCCCGACTACGGCACGGACTTCGGCCTGCAGTTCGGCATCCCCGGCACCAACTCCGCCGGGCTGACCGGTGCGAGTGCGACGACGCCGGAGCGCCACAGCGGCATGCCGGTGTTCAACACGGGGCTCGGCGTGCTCGGCAACAACGCCACGTGGACGCCCGTGTGGCGTGACGAGCGCAGCTACACGGCCTCCATCAACCTGACGAAGGTGGCCGGTCGCCACGAGATTCGGACCGGCTTCGACTGGGTGCGCCTGCGCCTCGACCACTGGCAGCCGGAGATCGGCAACCCGCGCGGCAACTTCAACTTCGGCGGCGGTCTCACCGGCACGCCCGGGTACGCGAGCGTCGGCGGGTGGAACGGGTACGCCGGCTTCCTGCTGGGCCTGCAGAGCGACTACGGCAAGAGCGTGCAGTTCGAGGAGATGACGGGCCGCGAGAACCAGTTCGGCCTCTACGTCAACGACCGCTGGCAGGTGAACGAGAAGCTGACGCTCAACCTCGGTCTCCGCTTCGAGTCGTATCCGCTCTTCTCGCGCGCCAACCGTGGTCTCGAGGTGCTCGACCTGAACACCTTCAACGTCGCGCTCGGCGGCGTGGGCGGCAATTCGCAGGACCTCGGGCTCGAAGCGAGCACGGCGCTGTTTGCGCCCCGCGTCGGTGTGAGCTACCGCGTGGACGACAACACGGTGCTGCGCGCCGGCTACGGGCGCACGTTCAACCCGATGCCGTGGTCGCGCCCGATCCGCGATCCGTACCCGCTGGTGATTGCGTACGGTGCGGCCGGCCCCAACGGCTTCATCCCCGTGGGCACGCTCGCGTCGGGCATCCCGGGCGCCCCGAACCCGCCCGTCGAGACCGGCAACGTGCTGCTGCCACGCGGCGTGAACATGCGCACGCCCGAGATCGGCAACGTCGATCGCGGCACCATCGACTCGTGGAACCTCTTCGTCGAGCGTCGCCTGCCGGGCGACCTCGCACTCAGCGCCGGCTACGTCGCGACCGCCACGCGCGGCGGCTACGCCGACGTCAACCTGAACTACGCCGAGCGCGGCGGCAATGCGGCGCGGCAGTACTTCACGCAGGCTGGCAACGCCAACATCCTGCTGTGGGGGTCGTTTGCCGAGTCCAACTACCACTCGCTGCAGGTGGCGCTCAACCGCCCCTTCAAGAACGGGCTCCTGCTGAAGGGCGCCTACACCTGGAGCAAGGCGCTCAACATGGTGGACGACGATGGCCGTGCGGTGGTGACCTGGAGCCAGCCGTCGCAGTTCGACCGCAACTACGCCTACGCCGGCTACGACCGTCCGCACATGCTGCAGCTCGGGTTCGTGTACGAGTTGCCGTTCGCGCGCGACGCGTCGGGCGTACTCGCCCAGCTCGTGAAGAACTGGCAGGTCAACGGCATCGGGTCGTGGCTGTCGGGCACGCCGTTCTCGGTGGGCGGCGACAACGGCCTGCTGCAGCAGCAGGGCGGCTTCCAGTCGGCCAACGTCACCGGTGAGTTGAAGGGCGGCTTCGGCGAGGCGGGCCCCGACGAGCGCTGGTACGACCCGGCGCAGTTCAGCCAGCCGGGCAACGCGTGGGGCAACTCGGGCCGCAACGCCTTCCGCGGGCCGTCGAACTGGAACGTGGACTTCTCGATCTTCCGCGGCTTCCCGATCGGCCGGTATCGCCTGGAGTTCCGCGCCGAGTCGGCCAACGTGTTCAACCACGCGCAGTGGGGCAACCCGATCACGGGCCTGACCGACCCCAACTTCATGCGCATCCGCACGCTGGCGCGCAACCCGCGCACCGTGCAGCTCGGCCTGCGCTTCCAGTTCTAGGCGACCTCCGGCGCGCCTTGCGCGCCTCGGTCGCCAACGGTCACGCGAGGTGGCACCCGCCACCTCGCGAGTTCTAGTCGGCCTCCGGCGCGCCTTGCGTGGCTCGGTCGCCAATGGTCACGCGAGGTGGCACCCGCCACCTCGCGACTTGTGTGGCTTCAGGCTCATGGCTCGAGGCTCAGAGATTTCTGAGCCCTGAGCCCTGAGCCCTGAGCCCTGAGGCTGCCTCCCCGCGGCGGGGTGGGACACCCCGCCCTCCCTCTGTCGATGCTCCCGCATGCCGGCGGCTCGCGACCCACGACGACATCGCTGCCTCAGGGTGTTGACAGGGCGCAGGGCCGGACGTACCGTTGGGCCGAACGAACACAATGTGACACGCCGGCGACGCTCGTCGTCTGCGTGACCGGCTTGCCCCGTACCCCCCTCATCGGAGGCGCCAATGTCCCGTGTCGCTCGTTGGCTCAGGCCCCTCGTGGGTTTCGTGCTGCTCTCCGCGCTCGTCCACCCCCACCCCGTCCTGGCGCAGGCCATCTACGGGTCGGTCACCGGTCAGGTCACCGACGACACCGGCGCCGCCGTGCCCGGGGCCACGGTCGCTCTCGTCAACGAGGCGACGGGCCTCAGGCTCGAAGGCGTCAGCGACGAGAACGGCACCTACACGATCCGGAACGTGACGGCCGGTCCGTACACGTTGCGGGCGTCGTTGCAGGGCTTCAAGGAGTACGTGCAGACCGGCATTCCCGTCACGCCGGGTGGCATCGTCCGCGTGAACCCCAACCTCGAGGTCGGTGCGCTCAGCGAGTCGATCACCGTGACGACGGAGGCGGCGCTGCTCAAGACCGACAAGGCCGACGTGAGCGTCGATCTGCGGCCGGAGGAAGTGGTCAACCTGCCGCTCAA
>VFQN01002930.1_pt1 | contig 25414 bp, 46 predicted proteins | sample 3512371 | NCBI WGS metagenome assembly VFQN01 (sample SAMN10412370, study PRJNA504923) | tailings metagenome | isolation source: Replicate 2 from Balatoc abandoned mine | place: Philippines: Itogon, Benguet | collected 2017-08-28 | reverse complement strand
GCTGGGGTCGCCCACCACCAGCTTGGCGCGCGCCACCTCGCCTGAGGGACGGATGGGAGGGGCGACACACATCCTCAAGGCGGCGTCGTAGGTGGTGGGGACGTGCTCCTCAGTGCGCGTACCGCACCGTCACCCACGCAGCTTCCCCAAGCCAGCCGCCGACCGGCCGTCCCCACCCGCGGCCCTCGCCACTCCAACGCCGTAGGACCCGCAAGACAGTACAAAGACTGCTTCTGCAGCCCCCGCCGCCCCCTGTTTTCGGTGCCCGCATACCCTTGGCCTTCCCCCCGCCCACTGCCGCCCTTATTCCCGCATACGGTACCCCTGCCCTGGCTCTGCCCCCGCCCACCTCCGTTCTTGATGCCCACCGCCACTCCGTTCTCGTACAGCACCTCCACGTTGGGCTGGTTGAGCATGTAGGTGCCGCCGTACACGGCAGACAGGCGCGCGAAGGCCTGCGGCAGCTCGCCCAGGCCGTAGCGGGGGTACAGGTAGGGCGACTTGAGGCCGTCGTACCTGGGGGCGGGGGGCCCAAACACAAGTGCGGTGGGTGCGCAGGGCAAGGACGTACCGTGAAGCTACTCCACATATGCACGTGGACGTACAAGCAAGGGGACAAGTAGGCTGCCGTCCCATTGAAAAAGTGGTAGCTGGGTTGCTGGTTGCGTAAGGCGGGGAACGAGGGGAGTAGGGGTTGGTCAAGAGACGGCGGGTGATGCAGGCGCAGGGGTCAGCGATGCCGTCAAAGAGAAAGAGCGCTGGTGGGGACGCTGCACGCGCCGTGCACGATACGTGGACAACAGGGTTCAGTACGCAACGATAGGAGCTGCAGGTGGGTGCGTGCGCGGCCCTGAACACAACAGGCTGGGTAGAGCTGAGCCTCCCCGCCCTGGTCTTGCAGCTAGGACGCACCGCATGAGCGACCGCGTGAAGGCTGCAGGTCTGTGCAGCCATCGTCGGGAATTGAATTTTAGGTTTCACGCATCGCCAACCCTGCACACCAGCCCACCTGAAGAGGGATTCATGGTAGAGCTTGACCTTGATGACGGAGGGCAGCGCGGGCTGCGTCAGGTAGGCGTCGTCGCGCTGCGAGGGGCAACAGCGAGGTGCACAACGCCATCTTAGCGCACTGCATACAAGCACGGTGCCGGGCAACGTACGGAACAGAATGGGTCAGCCGGGTGCACTGCTGCAAAGAGGTGGAGTCAAGGTTGTGGAGCCGGCAGTTTCCACCTGCAGACCACAGACGCGACTGCGGTTCAACTCTAAACTTCACCGCGCTGCGTTGATCTCCCTTCCGGTGTCCTCGCATTTCACGCGTATCCCCTCCCGCCCCCGGTGACCCACGTGCAGCGCCAGCGCGTGCCCGATGAAGTCCGTGGTGTCCTCCTGCAGGTCGAAGTGCTTGTACAGGTCGGCCATGGTCATGCGGGTCAGGTCCAGGCCCTTGTGGGTCTTGGGGTCGGACGGCTCGTAGTCCTGCACGTACCTGGGGAGGGAGGGGGCAGGGGCAGGGGCGCGGGTAAGCTGGCGCGGGGGAGGACAGGCTCAGGGCTGAACACGTAGGCTGCAGGTGGCGAGTAGGAGAGATCTGACGCATGCGTGGTGGATGGGAGGCGAACAGGGGCAGGTTCCGAGTCGTGAAGGTACATGCTAGCGAACCCCGGCGTTCAAGGACGCGAACGTGGCTGCGGCCCTGCAGGTCCCTGCGTCCCACCGGACAGACGTCTCCGGTACCCGCACCGCCATCGTCGGCTTCCCGAAGAGGCGTTGCACCTCCCTGGCCCCTCCCCTGCCCCGCCCTTCGCCCCCGCTGCTCACAGGAAGAAGTTGCGCGCGCGGCGCTTCTCGAAGATGCCCATCAGCGCGCTGCGTAGCGCCTCGCCGTCGTCGGCCGGCACCTTGTGGATCTTGCCCTTCTGCAGCACGTACGAGCCGTCCACCGCCTGGCGGGAAAGAGCGTCGGGGAGGACGAGCTTAGTAGCTGCCGTACATACATGCACACATAACTGTTGTGCTCCTGCAGTTCTGCAGCACGTAGGAGCCGTCCACCGCCTGTGGCATGAAGGAAATCATTTAGGACGAACTAAGTAGCTGCCGTGCACACATACAAGCTTTACTCCTGCAGCCCTGCAGCACGTAGGAGCCGCCCAATGCTTGTGGATGGAGGTATGGAACAGCGGAGGAAGATTCCAGTGCCTGCTGTACACACGTACTAACTATTCTTTTTACGCCTCGGCTTTTACCCCTCGTCCATCGCCTCCTTTTCGTCCCCGGGGCCCTCCAACGTGCTACCCCATGCCCCTAGCCCCCTACCGTCGTAATTCACAGATCCTTCGCCGCACCGGTGTGCAGCAGCACGCGCACCAACATCCCGCTGGCCCTTTTCCGCACCAGGTACACCACAACACCAGTAAGGCGTTGTCTGAAACGCAGCCATGCAGTGGCACGGCGGCTGCCCGTTGCGTTCTAATTCCCCTTCACATACATCCCTCGAGCCCTGCTGCCCCCACCTTGAACTCCAGGTACTTGACCACGTCCGTGTGCAGCAGCACGCGCACCAGCTTGCCGTTGGCCATCATGAACTTGGGAACCATATCCACGTTGTAGTCGCGGGAGGCGCCAAGGGAGGCGGGAGCGGCGGCGCCGGCGCGGAAGCGCTCGTACAGCTGCAGGGGGGCCGCGGGGCGAAGGTTACGGTGGCGGTGGGTTGGTTCGGAGGAGCAGGCGTGGGCTAAGGTCGAGTCCAGGGCAGGGACACGGGGCGTGTGTGGCCCGGATAGCAGCAACAGCAAGTTACATCCTTCGGACTTTGATGGCACGTCTGTGCAGGTGGCGCGCGGCTGGTGCGTGACAACGATGGGTTACGGCACAACGCGTCGGTGCTGTCCCTAACCCTACGGCTAGGGCTGTTCAGCAGTCACGCGCGCTCAGTCCACGAGCGGTAATCGGCCGTGCTATGACCGCTCTGTACCGCAGGGTGGCAATGTCGATGAGTGCAGGTTGTCGGGGGCCTGGCTATTCGCATGCCGCGACGGTGCTCACCTGCACCAGGCTGAGCGACGCGGACTCGCCACCATAGTAGTTGTTCCTGTCCACGTGCAGCACCTACGACGCAACATAGTTCGGGTAAACGCATGCGCGCGTGGGAGCACGGTGCCTTTTGGCACGTCATGCCGAGCTGCACCTTATACTTGTCCACGGACAGAAGACCGCTGATAATGCACTCCTTCAGGCCCGTGCCAAGCACGATGGCATCGTACTCCTCATTCATGGTGCTCAGCAGAGGAAGCGCGCAGAATTGTTTTCCAGCAGATCAACGTGTTCGCAAGTGGCAGCAGCTGGTTTGTGTGGAGTGTTTCCTTCACAGTGTAAGCAGGTATCCTGTTTACAGGCAGGCGTGGCCGCGGTGTAAATGTGTTTGTCCCAATGCAGCGTCACGACGAAGACGACAAGCGGAACAGGTGCAGCAGCTGTGACGCAGCTCAATACCCCTATGCCAACCGTTGCCCAATATACTGTTGGAGTGTTGTGAAATTTCAATCCTGCATTCCACGTAGACAGCTAGCTATCTAGCGTCCAAGTCCACCCCAAAGGCTCTGGACACCGTGCCTGAACGCGCAAAGGATACCAGGAAACTATCATGGGATATCATGTCAAAAAGTACTAGCAACAAGAAAGCTCGATTCGCGCAGCAGTCTGAGCCCGAGGACCCCTTCGCCGCTGCTCTTGAGGCCAAACGTGAGAGCTTACCATACCGCCAACATTGGTGTAAATACGAACTTTGAAGGCTTAATACGGTTTGCCGGACGACGCTCGCGCAGGCCAGCGGCTTTTAGAAGCGGCAGCCAGGGGTGGCACGCCGTCAGAAGAGGAGCACGTACACCTGCTACCCCGCAGGGTAGTCGTCAGCAGCGCACCTGGCGGTAGGTCACAAACACGGAGGCCATAAAGGCTAGACGATGGGCAGGACGCCTACTACAGTACGGCTCGCTCCCTAGCTGGGGCTGGCACGCGTGCGCGCTGGACAACCCCGCAGTAGGCCCCCAACCGTAGCAGCACCGCCGCTGTCGCTTTGCCTGAAGCTGTGCAAGGCTTGCACCTGCTCTTTGCAGAGCAAGATGAGCGAGGAGAGCTTCAGGAGGAGGGTCGTGGCGCCCTGTTCCCCATTCCTTTTGCCACCACGGTGACGGTGATACGGCGGCCCCTGCGGCCCCCCACGGGGAGCGCCGCCCAGCCCAGTGCACCTACGCCTGGTGATGCAGTAGCTGAGGCGGGTGAAAATGCGGCGAGTGGCCCGTCTGGACCCATGGCGGGGGCTGGCGGCAGCAGCAACGCCTTGGCGGCCCTGCTAGGCTACGAGTGAGTCTGACACTGCACAATGGGGTTGCTAAGCGGATAGGCGTGCGGAGGAAGGGTTGCCGTACAGGGGCACCCACTGGGGTGTCACTGTCAGTACGCTGCGATTGTAGGAACTGCGCGGTACTGGAGGCATTGGCCCTTGGAGAGTTTGCGTTCCCTAGCCCTTGGTTGGTCACAGCCTGGCATGCCTTGGCCCTGACCGTGTTTCACCCGCATCAGTGACGGCGATCAGTCTGACGACAGCGGGGACAGCTCACAACAAGAGCCATCGGTTCCTAGCAACGCCAAGGCGGGGACTCCCCAGCCCAGTGGCGAAGCAGCAGCACCGGGAGCCGCCGCCGACCGAGCCCGCGAACCCACACCAGCATCCCATGCAGCCGGTGCCGCAGCTGCAACATCAGAGTCGACTCCTGCAAACGATGGCGATGCGGCGGAGGGGGCGCCAGCCGACTCGATGGATGCAGAGGTGAGGACGTCACTTGGTAAACCGTGTGGCCGGCGTGTGCGAGGGGCGCGCTGGGATGTTCGGATGCTTTTAGGGCGCCTGTAAGACGCAAGTGACTGCCATGTACTATAGCCGCACCGGCAGTATTGTCGAAGCGTGCAACAGATGCGTGCATGCCTGAACCTCGCTTCCATGCCGCTGGCACCTGCGCGCAGCTCGCGAACTTCATGAGCGAGCTGGAGTCCAGCGGGCTGCTGGCCGAGCAGCAGGCGGCAGCGGCAGAGGCAGCAGCAAGCGGAGGCGCAAGTGCAGATGCCGCCACCGCAGACGCCCCCAAGGCGGAGGCGGATGGGAAAACAGCAGCAGCTACGGATGCCGGCGCGTCCGGCGAAGCAGATGCTGCGGCCACGGCCGGTGAGGCACTCACAGCGGTGGATGCGCCAGCAGGGGCCAGTAACGGCGGGGCAGAGCAGCGGGTGCTGGGGTACCTGGCGCAGGCCCCCGAGTGGTGCAAGTGCCTGGATACGGGGTCCGGGAAGATCTACTTCTGGAACCTGACGTCTGGGGAAGTGACGTGGGAGGCACCGGAGGGGCTTGATGGGGAGCACCTAATACCGCCGGAGGGCCAGGAGCAGAGCCAGGGCGAGAGGCAAGGAGAAGAGGCCGCAACTGTGCGGGCAGCTGAGCCTGAGGGACAGCGGCAAGAGGCCGGGGATGGTGCAGATGGAAAGGCCGAGGAGGGAGGAGAGCGGGCCGGAGAGGACGTTGCAATGGCTGAGGCGGGCGAGGAGGATGGCGGCAAGGAGGGCCCTGCGGCAGGCGCTGCGGTGGAGGCCGATCCTGGCACTGAGCGGGGCACGGCCGCCAGCGTGGCAGCTAGGGCGGATACGGCAAAGGCGGGGCACACCGGGGAGGCGGGCGACAGCGGGGAGGCGCCAGAAGCAGGTGAGGCTGAAGCTGGAGCTGCAGCCGCAAGGAAGTCTGTGGGCAAGGGAACAGATGAGGAGGAGGGGAAACGAGACGAGGAGGCGCCTCACGAGGGGGATGCTGAGATGGCAGACCCGGGTACTGGGGAGAAGGCGGAGGTGGGGCAGGCAGCTGGTTCGGGGCGAGGCGGGGTAGGGCTGGAGGCAGGCGGCAGTGTGACGGCGGCGGGGGCTGGCGGAGGGGGAGGAGGAGGAGGAGGCGTTGCTGGGCCTGGCGACGCGGAGCTAGCTGCTGAGCTGGCGGGTTTGCTGCTGCGGCCGCCGCAGCCCCACGTGGATGCCGTGATGGCGGCGCTGGAGGCGGAGGCGGCGGAGGCAGCAAAGTGCTACCTGCAGGTGGGGTATTTGGTGGGGAATTTTATAAGGGGCCGGAGCTGAAGTGGCTGCACGGCAGGAACGTGCTGCATCAGCAAAGGTGGCCAGTGGCCGTGCGTGGTACACCGCACGGACACGGTGCAGCTCTATCGGCATATCGCAGCGGAGGTGGCGGCACCAGCAGCAACAGCAGCAAGGAATGTGAGCTGCCGGGCGCAAGGGTGGCGCACGGCGCCGTCCTGATCGTCCCATGACTTCGTCATGTGCGCGCGCCGCCCGCTGAAGTGCCTCTGTCCCCGCCCCCCTGACCTCGCTCACCGCCGTCCCAGGGCCTGCCGCCGCTGGTGCGGCTGGCGGTGGAGGCGCAGGTGCGTGCCGACGACTGGCGGGCGCTGGCGGCGGCGCAGCGCGGCGCGGTGGCGGCCGGCTCCCCCGCCGCCGCCGTGTCGTGGGGCGCCCTGGAGCGGCACGTGGTGCAGCGGGTCAAGCAGATGCTGGAGGCGCTGCCGGAGGTGGGTGGAGTGCTGGTTATTCAAGGCCGGTATCGTAGGGTTTTGGGGTGTCACAGGTGTTGCGGGATTGGGGATGCAGTACGCGGATTGAACAAGATAGTCGTAGGGCTGTGTAGAACCTCCTGGTACGACATACTGGTACGAAGGTGCCACAGCGCGCAGCGTTGCAAGGTCTCCCAGGGGCGTATCGGCAAGTTGGCCATGATTGACCCACAGAGATTGGCCATTGGAAAATAAAGTAACCACTTGCACGCAAGTCCTTGACTCCTTTCACACGCCCACCAGGCTGCGGCTGAGGCGCGGCGCAGCCGTGAGAGCGCCGCACATCTGGCAGCCCCCGGGGCCACGCCGCCGCCAGCGGCAGCCGGAACAGCAACTGCTGCAGCTGCAGCTGCGCCTGCACACCAAGCGGCAGCAGCAGCACAGGCCACGGCCTGTTCCAACACAACAGAGCCAGCCACGGGTGCGTCCCCAGGTCCCGGCCCTGCCCCTGGCAGTGCCGTACACGCCAGTGCTGACGCCGCCCCGGACGTGGGCAGCGGCGACGGGGCTGACAGCGAGAGCGGCCCTGGTGAGCAGGCGGGCGGGGAGGACATGGAGGAGGGGGAGCTAACGGAGACTGCCGACGCAACGGCGGAGATCTTGGCCGCAGCCGCCTTGAACAACGGCCCCTCTACGGCCGCATCCACCGCGGCCCCGGCCCAGGGCGCATCCAGTCATGCAGATGCAGAAGGCGCAGGGACGGGCCAACCAGGCACGGCCGTGCCGCCGGCGAACGGCAGCCATCCCGCGGCGTACGACGCACATGGGTACTACAATTGGCACGCTCACGCGTACGGCTACACGCTCGCGCACGCGGAGGGCACCCCGACACCGCCACCGGATGACCCAGACGGCCCGCCGCCGCTCCCGCCTGTGCCCCCGCCGCCCGGGGAGGACGATCCCGCTCCCGTACCTCCGCCCCTGCCCCCGCTCCCGCCTACCCCTGGGGAGCCAGCGCCGCCGCCGCCCGGTCTGCCACCGCTGCCACCTTCGCCAGCTGCAAGGGACGCACCTCCTCTGCCGCCTGACGTTGATGCTGACGATGCGGAGATGGAGGTTGACACACAGCCCAACACCGCGGCCGCCGTCGCGGCTACAGCAATGCCGCCCCTGCCGCCAGGGTACGAGGGGTCCGCAGCGGCCTACTACGGCGCGCACTACGACCCCGCCTACGCCGCGATGTACGGGTACCCCGGGTACGGCATGCCGCACGCCGTACCCGTACCTGCCACCACGCCGGCCGGGTACGAAGCCCTGCAGTACGTCAACTCGTACCTGGGGTACGGCCCGGCTGGCGCTGCCCCTGCGGGGCCAGTACCGCACGGTACGGCTGCGGGGCCATCCGCTAGTACGACCGCGGCGGTAGCAGCAGCAGGCAGGCGGAAGGAGTACCGTTCTGAGCCGGTGCGCAACACCTCAGCGCCTTCCCTGGTTGCCCTAGCTGGGGAGGAAGCAGATGGAGAGGCTGCAGATGCGAACCCGCGCGCCAGCGCCTCCCCCACGCCGCCTCCCCTGGACCTCTTGGCTCTGCATGCCCTACCGTCCTCCGCAGCGGCGGCAGCAGCCGGCGGGGGCGCGGACGGGGCCGGGGCAGTGGGGGCGGTGGCGGCAGCGAATGCTAAGCGCAAGGCGGCTACTGTGGCTGCAGGCGGCAGCAAAAAGAGCAAGGGCGGCGGGCTGAGCGGCCGCATGGGGGCCATGGTGCAGAAGTGGAGTGCGGCGCAGCGGCAGATCGAGAAGGAAGAGGAGGAGCTGGCCAGGAAGGTGCGCCTCCGCCTTCCGCGTGGTGCTGATTGTGTTCCTCGCTGCCCCGCAACCCGCATCACCTGCAGGCGCTGATGCTGCACGCATGCATGCACCCTGTGCGGTCAGTAGTCCTTGCGCGAGACGCCACCACCGTGTAATCTCATTCATACGGAACCCAGCTGACGGTGTGGAACGCTCTGTTGGGACGCCTGCGTGCAAACGTTTTTCCCTTCGTATCGTACCCTGTACCGGTATGCCTACGACCTGCTTGGTCAGAGGTTGGCTTCCCAGCCACGCCGCCCACCCCACGTTGCGCCTATCATCCCGTCCACCCATGCCTGCAGGCGGCCGAGGCTGAGGACCCGGCGGCCCTGGAGCGCAAGCGCCTGGCGGAGCTGGACAAGTGGAAGGTGCAGCAGGAGGCGGCCGGCGCGTCGGAGGTCAACCCCAACTTCGCGGTGAGCCCCTTGCGCTTGCCGCCTACCGCTGCAACTCATACCTTCAGCATCGCGAAAGTTGCAGAACGGGCGTGCCCGAGCTCACATGCCAGAGGCCAAGCTGGTCTGCGTCGGATTGGGGCTGTACGATGTACCGTACACCTATGCCCGTTGTTCATGACGTGCGAAAGCGCACTGGACTCTGCTCGCTCCTGCCCTAGTGCGTAGTGTGTATATCCAGTCAGACTGTTTGCATCTGTATCCAGACCACTAGTGTGTTGACAGATCCACTTGGTCGCTGCCTCCCTGTAGCCCCTGGGCGACTGGCGGGCACGCTTTCCCAAGCTGGGCGGAGCCGCACAGCCTGGGGCCGACGGCGCCGCCGCCGCCGCCACGGGCACTGCCAAGCCAGCCAAGAAGAAGAAGGCAAAAACAGCAGCAGCTATAGATGCTGCAGAGCCAGACGCTGCGGCAGCAGCAGGAACCTCAGGTGGCGGCGACAAGGCCACTACAGTAACTGCCCAGAAGCCGTCGAGCAAAGGCAAGGCGAAGTCTGCGGCGGGTACGACATCCGCAGCAGCAGCGGTGACGGCGGCGGGCGCTGGCGGCGTGCTGAACTTCAAGACCAAGCCGGACCTAGACGCGCTCAGTGCGGGGCTGCCCCCCGGCTGGCGGGCCATGTGGGATAAGTCGTCGGGTGACGTCTACTATGGAAACCTGGCCACGAAGGTGGGTCTGCTGTACGCTCAGAAACGCGTGTGGTCATGCTGGTGGGGGTGGGGTGCTGTTCGTGGGTGTCTGGGGCGATCGGATGGAGTCTTAACGGCGTGCGGGTTCAGCCTGCGGGCTTGGGCAGCGGTCTAGTGGGCTACGGGCAGGCGGAATGTCCTCGAGCGAGATGGTCTGTCACAAAGAGCCATGGAATTTAAGAGAGGCATGAGGCCTACTGCACCAGCGGCGGTGGCTAGCCCGGGTCGCCACTCCGCCTCTCCATGAGGCACGCCTACCCCACTCTGGCGGTACGTGCGCGTTTGGGTGGGGGCCAATGGGTAAGTAGCTGGTAAGGCACTTTACTGAATGTCGCATCCCGCGCAGCACCCTGTGCGCGCTTAGCCCTACACGCCTTTCAGATGCTCTTGCAGTGGGTCTAGTATTGTGGGAGGCCAGGGTTTGAGGACAGCGGTTGAGGGGTTGGAGACCAGCGGTGCCGGCCGTAATTGCCAGAGGGAGTCCTGTGAGAATCCAGCTGGCGAGGGCTGGGTTGCTCGGGCCATGCTGCTTGTCTGCCGGCGCTCCTTCAAATTCCGCCAAACCGTCAAACGCGGCGATGTTGAATGGCGCCATCTGTCGACGCCTCACGCTTCCGGGGCGCGGCGGCAGTGGAGGGACCTCCAGGGCACAGCCAGGTGCGGTGCTATGGGCAAGGTAAGTTCCAAGCCACCGCTCGGCCCGCGTGGGCCTACGCGACACGGCCCTACCCATCACCGGTACTCATCCCTGCGCTTGTTTAGTATGTCATGCATACATGCCACGCCCTTACTCTTGATCAACAGAACAGCGGAGTGCTACTGCTTGCAGGCAGCCTGAGGCTCACGCCCCCGTGGCGCTGCGTCCTGGACAGCCGGCAGTGCCCGGACGCTGCCCCCCGGTCGCTGCCTGCCGAGGATGGTACTGCTTAGCGGCCAACAGCTCCTTAGCAGGCTGCTTGCATCCCGTCTCTTACAGCATGGCCCCTGACACTGCGTATGCTGCTTTCGCCCCTGTGCGCGGCACCCTGCAGGAAACGCAATGGACAAGACCGATGTGAACGGGTGTGAGGCGTGCGGCCCTGCTGGAACCCCGCGGAACCCACGCAGCCCGGCCGCAGCCCACGGCGCACACAAGGCCTTACGGTAGCCAACGCTGACCTGCTGTGCGATTCAAGGAGTAACTGCTGTCGTTTGGGGTTCTTGACTACGGCACCTGCACGTGCCTTTCCTGTCTTGACTCAGCCGATGGGACGTTGTGCCTGTGTGTGCCGGTACGTACGGCTCTTGGTGTCTGTGTGCGGAACTACAACGGTGCCGAGTGTTTTTTCACAAGTGTTGCGTGCGGCTATCGGCATGCGTCACGCACGATGCGTGGCTGCTGTGCACGGTTTGCAGACCTTTTGACGCGCGGCTGATGGTGCAGTGAGGGTGGCAAAGGTCTGGTGTCTTTGGCATGCATCCTGCGTGCACGGTGTGGGTCGATGCGGTGTGGGTCGGTGGCGATAGCAGAGGGCGGCAGCAGCGTCGCAAGGGGAGCTGTGCCATGGTGCACGTAGGAAAGAGGGCCCTGAAAGGGCACTGCACGCATGCACGACCTGTAACAGTTCCGCCCTAAGCAGTCATCTTCTTTTGGTACGATGTGCCAGCGCTCTAGAAAAAGACAGGAAGCATCAGGTGTGGCGACGTTGGAGCTCATATAAGGCACGGAACAGCCGATTGCACACGTCAGCAGCGGCCCCCCTTGCAGGTGCTCTAGCACGAGCAGCAGGAGCCTTGCTATAGTTATGGATTGGCAGTTCTCAGCCCCTGTGCTGGACGATGCAGACGTCACAGAGACAGGTTGTAGCCGCGGCAGAGGGAACAGCGGCACACCCACATGGTTGTGTGGGGACATGGATTTGCAAAGTTGTCTGACCCCAACGGTGCCAGCCCACGCCAGTGCAACAGCTGACTACAGGTCTACAGCAATCCCAGCATCAACATATTCCCCGCCCTTGAACGGCCATCACTGCTGCATGTTCGCACAGCCTCATACACCTTGCCCCTTAACTGCCCTTCGCACGCGCTGCCATCATTCGTCCCCCTCGTCCTCCTCCTGGTCCTGCGCCGCCACCGCCCTCCGCAGCACCACGCTCAGCGGCACCCGCGGCGCTCCCCCCACGTCAAAGCCCATCCCCACCAGCTGCCGCCTCAGCTCGCGCATGACCACGGGCATGTCGGGAAGCCGCATCACCAGGGCGTCCTCGGGAAGCGCCGATGCCGGCACTCGAGCTTGCGAGGGCCCGTCCCCTGTAGCCCCACTCGCCCCTGCCCCAGCCCCGCCTCCCGACGGGCCGGCTGCTGCAGTCACCTCCAGAGCTCCCAAGCTGTCCGCTATCCCCTCAGCTTCGCGCCGTTGCCCTGCTGCTGCATCCGAGCTGGCCTTCTCCCCCACCGGACCCTCCTCTGCAACACTCCTCCCACTCGCGCCCGCTTCTGTGCTGGCAGCTGCAAGGCTCGGGCCATCCGGAACACTGCCTGGCGCGTGCGCCGTCCGACCACTGGCCTCTGCGGCTGCTGCCGCCGCCTGGCCCTTGCCGTCTGTCCCCGCTGCGTCCTCCTCGGCGTGGTGCCGGGGCATGGGCTGGGAGAGCAGGTGCCGGAACAGCCCCAGCATGGCGTTGCGGGCAGGCAGGTCCGCCGCTTTGGACAGCGACACAATCTGCGGCCCCAGGACAACGAAATTACCTAATCAGTCAGTAGAAATCTAAATTGAGGACAGGGCAAAACGACCAGCGCGCCAGATTCCCATGTGGGACCATGCTGGACATGCTACGTCGGTCGACCCCTGGGTCAGCGAGCTGGCCCGTGTGCGATATGCATCGCCGAGCGCCAAATATCGTAGAGCCGTTGCGATGACAGCGCTGTCCTCTCACCTGGCTGTGCAGGTTGCGTGTGCCCGCCGCCTGGCCATCGAACGCCGCCAGGGTCTTCGCCGCCCCCTGCAGCAGCCCCCACTCGAAGCCAGCAGCTGCGCCCTCACGGAAACCTGTGGGTCGACAGGCACCATGCATGGAAACAACGTACCCTGACATCGACATTTACTGCTGTGCAAGGCTTTGGCATGGGTCACAGACGGCATGGTTATTGCAGGCTGCACGCCAGGGCAGGGGAGGTGGCAGGGGAGCTTCAGGGAACCCTGCTCTGTAGGCATAGGAACAGGTACCAGAATACCCACCTATGTTGAAGCCTTCTTGCAGTGTTTGCTCCTTTCCAATGTCCAGGCCATCGCGATAGCCGCCCTGCGTGCGTTTGCGCGATAGAATGCGTCACTTCTTACGTTGCTGCTTGGAGTCCTTGCACAAGAGCAAGCCACCTAAGGAGCTCCAAGAGCTCAGTTTACATTGTAGAACTGCTGCTCGCGTGTTGCGGCCTCGCGGTGCAGCTCGCGGCGGTCGGCGGAGTGGCCATCGTCGCTTCCGCTGTCCCAAATGCCCTCGTCGTCGCTGTGGTCTGTCGGCCCCGCCATTGAGGTGCACATAGGGGCTAGACCGTATATAATTGACTGGCAGGCTCAAGACTTCACGGTATTGCGCTGAGTCACACTGGGCACGTGGCTGGGCAGGGCGTGCCGTTAGTAGGGTGTTGTGTACAGGGAGGCGGCTGAGGTAAACTTCTCCTCCAAATGCTCCGACTGTGTAACTAGCCTGGTGTAATTTCTGGCAAAGGAGTGCTTCAGCAGTCAGCATCGCTTGGCCTCAATGCCATAGGCCTCCATTGGCACAGCCGTACACGCGTACAGCAGCCGTACCCTACGACATGCAACATCAAACACCCGGATCAGGGCAGGGTGGAAACCGGTTGACCTCCTGACTTGACATCCGCACGGCTCTCCAAAGCTCGTCACTGCACCTCCTGGCGCGCTGAAATGCTACCGGTACACACCCAGAAAAAGCAATGACAGCTGTGCTGGCGCAGATAGAAGGGCCAGGGTTTCTGGTAGCGCACAATGCGCCACAACTGATAGCACTGTCCCTGAACATGCTCAAGACTGGCGACAACACACAGCGGTATTTCAAATGCAGTGACGGGCTGACGGCTTGTATTGCACAGCGCTGCCCTGGCATGCACCGCCAAGCAGTGGCTTTCAGGTGTCGATGCTTCGGCACACCGTGCGCCTGCTGCGAAGCAGTAGTGCCGAGCGCAAATGCGCCGCACTTGAATGCGCAAATACGCATGCCCCTAGGCACCTCGGTGGAGGTAACATGACCGGTCGGCAGACTACTGCAAATGCGACTCTGCGCAGGGCAGAGAGTTTGCCAACTGCACCCATGAAGGGGGAACGTGTACGCAGGGGACAAGGCCCCATCTGACCCCAGCAACTTCCTTCCACTGACGGACCTCTGACGAGCGTCTCAACTATTTTGCCCACTGCCTACCACTTCCCCCTGCACAGTCAGCCGCTCTGCCCTGCTGAGCCGTTGACGCTGCGACGACGGGCGGAGCTTGCGGCGGCGGTTTCCGAACTGAACGACGACGCGCTCCTCCCGGGGGCGTCAACGCAGGAGCCCTGCCTCGGGTTCCGCACCGGAGGCGACAAGGGTGTGTCGGACGTGCTCTTTGGCCGCCATTGCACACAGGATATTCTGTGTTAAGGTTTACAGGAGACGTACCGATACGTCACCATCCATGTGGACCTGTGTGGACAGGCACCTGTCCGCCCCAACGTTCCTGTACGTTGCTTCTGCCAGCAAGTTAAGCGTACGTGTACTCTGCGCCTACTTGCTACGAGCCTATTCGCAACCCCGAGCGCCCAGGATTTAAGCGGATGCCCTAAGTACCGTAACCGGCCCCTAAAAGCCGTGTTCCCCGGTGCCAGGGCCTAGGGCAAGGTCACAAGGACACTGTAGTCAATCTGTCAGGCGCTGCCTCGTGTCACGGCACCGCTGGCATGGGGTGGTGGGGGCTGGTGAGGCTGCGGCAGGGGGGAAGCGGGAACACACGCTCCCCGTCCTGCCCATTGAACGCCATATTTATAGGCCCCCTTGGCTTTATATGGCCCCCTTGGCCCTCCGGACGCGCCCTACATGGGCCTGTAACTGTGACTGTAACTGTAACTGTATAGGTGCCAGGGACCGGGGCAAAGTGGCGGAAACCTGTAAACCTTGGCAAATAGGCTAGGCGCAGCCTGAGGATCCAGTAACGCTGTCACGGGGCAGGGGTGGGGGCGGGGGTAACAGGCCAGCGAGGGCGCCGCTACAGGAACTGCGACCAAAGGTTCCGCAGCGGGGTGTTGTGGGCCACAAGCGGGGGCAGGGACAGAGTGGCGGAGCCACTGCCCGGCCCGGCCCGGCCAATGCCCCAGCACCTAAACGCCAGCGATGAGGGCCCCTGGTGGCTGCTGCCTAGCTGTTTGAGGGCGCGCGTGTCGCAGGGCCCCTGGTGGCCTGAGTTGTCTGGTGTGGGGGCTGCTGGTCTGGCCTCAGCCTGTGGCTGTGCTGGTGGGGCCTACGGCGCCTTGGCAGCACCCTGCCAGCTGGCATGTAAGTCTGGGCGGCTTGTCATGCAGTACCGATCCCTCTACGGCAGTTCCCAAACGAACAGGTCCATCAGCAGCGTCTTGCCCCAACCCACATGGCCCAGCGCACACTGAAAGGGCCCCGTCGGTACATTACGGCTGGTAACGGTAGGCGGGGAAAAGAAGCCGGGTTGGGTGGGGGCGGCCCCGGTGTGTAAAGCAGCACAGGGATGGTCGGACCGGCTTGGAACGGGATGGGATCATCTGGGGCAGGGGGGCGGGTGAGGCACTCCCTTGGCTGGTGCCAGGGTCCCAACCCCACAATGCACGCAGAGACTCCCACCCACTCCCCTGCTCCCACTCAACCATGCCGGGCACGTGTTCGAGTGTTCGTTGATCGATTACCTGAATGAAGTCGCAACCGCTAAGTCGACCTAAATCCAGTTCACCAGGCGTCCAACACTCCCACGGATTAGCGGCAAACTTAGCCCAAGTCTGCCGCTAATATCCTGGGCGCTCGGGGTTGCGATCTAGGACAGGGCTGCCAACGGGCTGCTTCGAGGAAGAAGGAGTGTCCCGCTGGCTGCTTTAACTGACCACAACAATGTCCGACCGCAAACGCCGGCGTATAGGCTCAGATAAGACGGGCTACTCGAGCATGACAGTATCCGACTTTCTGTGGACCTACAAACCGCTGCTGGTTGACAATGCGAAGCAGCAATTGGAGATAATGAAACCCTGGTCTATAGTTCCGGATATCGCCGAGGCGCTGCTGATGCCGACTTTGATGGACCACTTCCTGGCCTGCGACTACGTGGTTCAGCCGCCCACCATGGATGCCCCACTCTACATCCAGGTAGATGTCTACATGCGGGCAGCAGGGGAAGTAGCATGGGAGTCCTGGGGTTACGCCTGGTACCACCCCTCCGACACCATGGTCACAAGGTTTCCCTTAGCATGGACTGACCCAGGGACAACAAGCATAGCACGGCATGGCATGGAGGCAACGGGGTCTGTCACATGGGTACGAACGGGGTACTGCAGGTCCCAAGGGGGCCAAACCCACGGGCTCCGAGTGGGCCCAGAATCAGGGGAACCCCCTGCCCCCTGCCCCAGCCCAGAATAGACCCTCTTCCCGGCAGCTGTCTGCTGCTCGACGCCCTCGCCACTGGGTGCCGCCGTTGCCACACTTACAAGGCACAAACGGGCACCGGCAGGGCTCTCCCTCACGACCGATGCAAGTAGCCCGGGATCAAACAGCTGTGTACCGTGCTGCTGGGCAAAGTTGGAGCAGGTTAGGGCACTGGAAGCTGCTGTAAGGGGAGGCCCAGTGCAAGGAATCCCAAGCATGGGTGCACTGTACGACTGCAGTGCAAGTGAAGCGACAGACCGACAGCGCCCGCCCGTCGGCAGGCGACCGCATGCGGCGCGGTGCCCCTGGCCTCATGCCTTGCACGGGCATGTTGCACGGTGTTGGGGCTTGACACAGGCCGGCCACCTATGCACTACTGGCACGGTCCTTGCGCAGGTTCCGGTTTTACGCACAGCACTTTTTGAGAATTACGTTCCCTGTAAGCCCTTTGCGTAGCACGGCCAGACACCCCTAGTACCGGTTGGGAAGTACTGACTGTTTACCTTCCAACAGGCGTGGGCTATCATCAAGAACCTTCTGGCCTTACAAGCTGGCGATGCCGATGGCGGACGCATTTGCTGTGTGCCTCCTGGAGAGCAGCAGGACGAAGAGCTAGAGGACAGTTCCGACGAGCAGGAGGAAGAGCCCGATCAGCAGGAGGACAACGAGCAGGAGGAACCGCTTGCCAGATGTGAGTGTCAGAGGCAGGCGCTGCGGCCGAGTGCAAGGCGGTTGCATGCCGCGGTTGTGTGCCACACTGCTTTGAATGTATGTAATACTCCGGGCGCTCAGCTGCAAAGGTGTTATGTGTTGTATGCGGTCCGCCCATCCTACCGTAAGCGCGTGTGTACGCCACCTGTGCATGGCGGATGTGCCGCGCTTCAAGGCCATGCTTTCGTGGCGCTCCGACCACAGGCAGGTCGGGGTTCACGCTGGTGAGGACTTGCGTCGGCCCGCTTCCTGTAAGGAGTGGCTTCCAGGACCTCGTGACGAAGGACGGAGCAACTCCCTTGCTCTTTGGCGAAGTGAAGGCGGGCGGGTCGTACGAGGTGAACATCGGGCAGCCGCTGGCTTGCGCTTTGGAGCTTATGATGATGAGCACAGCCAAGCCGGAGTCGATGTGGTGGGTCCCTTGCCTGTACATTCTGTTTTCCCCTGGCTTGCTTGCACGCTGTCGTGATGCATGCTCAGTACATCCCTGCACCGCACCTTGCTGCACATGACGACCCAGCTAGCCCATGCCCATACAGAACTTGTTGGAATCACGGTTCGGTGCGAGGCCTGTCCTACCTGCTGCCGGCGTATATGAACAACGGAATGACGATGCCTGTGTTTGCCCATGCGCCTCAATCCGCTGGCCAGGGTGTTCCTGGCGACGTCGAGCATGAGGAGCTGGGACTTTGTCCGTGTGGATAGGCAGCCATACACGGCGGGTGGCGCCGCAGCTGCGGGCGCTGCTGCGGCGCCCTCAGCTGCAGCAGTGGCTGACCGCTTCAGCTTCAAGCGGGTACGTGTCACAGGGCGCACTGACTTCGCCGCCACTCGCACCAAGCTAGCACGGGGCAGTTTTAGCGTGGGGACAGAGCAGGCCAAACGTTCACGTGGGCATGCTGTGTTTGACAATTGCAAGCAGCTGTTGTTCGGCCAATACACACATCCGACTGAAACGGTTCACACGGCGCTGGTTGTCGAAGCCCTGCCCCATGCTGGCCCCCTTCACATCGCTGTCTTTTCGCCATATGATACCTTCCGGTACTGCAGTTCGACCCTGTGAGCGCTCCCATCGGCGGCCCAAGTGGCGGCTACCTGACGGTGGGTTACGCTCCTTGCCAGCAAGTTCCCTCGCGTTTCGCGCGTATCCTTACTGGCATGTTGGACCCAGAGGGACTTGAGGAGCGCGTTTCTGTTGACGTTACACGACTGATCCTTTCGTACCAACCGCCATTGTCACTGCCCATGCAGCTGCTGGCTGCTCTGCACCACATCTTGTTCCCGGGACAACGGCTTGCGGACCTGCCCAACCGCGTCAAGCTGAGTCGGGAGGCGCTGGAGAAACGGGCAGAGAACTGGATAACTACTTACCAGCAGAAGCTCGCGGTGAGGCTTGTGACCAGGGCGCGTACAGTGGTCGGCCGGTGTGACCGTGAGCTTCTGGTGTGAGCGGTCCTGTGGTACTTGCGTCCTTTGGGTGGCAGATGGTAAGGGAACGAAGCAGGAGGTCACAAGAGGGAATGGCCAGAGGATGGGTATGGAACTTCCACTGTGTTTGGGATCTCTGCGCGGGTTGGCGGTTGACGACTGTGAGGGACAGCATGGGAATGGCGGGTGCAGCTCGCTTGCACACAAGAGCACGCCAGGTGTTGCGAGCTGGTATGGTGTAATGAGCCTCGGAGGATTAGGCAATACCGCTTGCTCCAGTGGCATGCCGAAGGCGGGTGTTATTGTGCGACCCACGCAGCACTAATGGCACGGTATGCCCTGATCGACATGCAGGGGATAGGGGCGGCCCAGGCGGAGGCGGCGCTCAAGGAGGCGGAGGACGCAAGGGCCAAGGCGGAGGACGCAAGGGCCAAGGCGGAGGAGAGGCTCAAGGAGGAGGTGGACGCGAGGGCCAAGGCGGAGGACGCGAGGGCCAAGGCGGAGGAGAGGGTCGAGGAGCTGGAGGCGCTTCTGAAAGGGCGGACAAGGAGGCGCTCCTGACAAGTGGCATGGACGAGGGACCGTTGCGCTGAAGGGAGGCAGGCTAAGGCAAGGCGACAAGGTCCTGTGTTGCAATGGTGTCTGCAATTTATATCTCCTACGGTAATCGTGCACTTGGCAGGTTTTCATCAGCCGGAAGTTGGTGCTATGGGCGGGGAGGACCAGCTTGTAGACCCGCGGGTGGGGCTGGTGGGTCGTGTGGAGGGGTGGGAACCGAGGGGATCTGCCGAGGGGCTGGGGCGCCTATCCATGTGTGATTGAAACGACGGGCACTTATAGGCGGCTCGATGTTGATGCGTCAGGACTTGAGCGTAGCTGGCCGCATTGGACTGAACCTGATAATATTGCCCAGCACATGGGTGGGTCTGCGCTGTCTGTGGGGCCTACCGTCGCACACCGGTCTTGGCCGCTACTGAGCTGTCTCCAGGGCCTGTCGTCGCTGCCGCTGCGCTGTTCATTGCTGTCGCAAGGCGTTTGCTGGCCACTGCAGCGCTGACTGTGGGGGCTGTGGTCCGGTCTTGGCCGCTGCTGAGCCATCTACGGGGGCTGTTGTCGCACAGCGGGTGGTGTCCGCTGCTGAGCTGGCGGGGGGATGCTTCCGCAAGGTCGGAGTCGGTCGCTGTGGAGCTGTCTGGCGGAGCCGCTGCTTTGCGCCTCTGCCCTAGTGCGCGAGCAGAGGGCCGCTAGCGCGTCCGTGGGGACGCTGCAAGCCTGCAGCCTTGGCTTGTGGCTGTGCTGCGGGGCCCTGCGACCAGCTGCGACGCACCCCACGCACCCCACCGGCAGATCTGAAAGCCTGAGCGGCCTTTTCCCCCTGGGCACACTCGCCGGCGCGGCCATTGGGCACAAGTTGCGGCCGCAGATAGAGCTGCAACCCTCACACCGCTTTGCTTGGGCCCTGCACTCTCCTGATACTGCGGCAACCTGTAATATGGAATGCTTGTAAATGCTGCTTGAAGGCTGTCTCAATTCATCACGAGGAAACCACCCTTAACACCCGGATCAGAGCAGGGTGGAACCTGGCTGACTTACATCTGCACGGCTCATCACGGCTGTTTACCCCAAGCACGGCTTTGCTGGCGCAAAAGGGTCTCTGGTAGCGCACGTGGCATGCGCCTCATCTGATAACACTGTCCCCTGGTCACGGCCAACTAATAACGCACACGTGGTCATGCTCAACACTGGCGACACCACCCAGCGGTAAAGCAAACGCAGTGTACGGCAATGTACAGCGCTGCCCTGGCATGCACCACCCAGCAGTGGCTTTCAGGTGACAATCTGACAATGCTTTGGCACACCGAGCAACTGCTGCTAAGCAGTTGCACCCTGCGCCATGTGCCGCACGTGCATATGCCCCGAGGCACTGCGGTGGACGGCAGGCTACTGCCACGCGGCCCTGTTCAGGACACGTAGTTGGACAATTGCATCTATGACAGTTGCGCGTTGGGTCGTGCTGTGTGGCGTGTGCGACGGGTGACACGTGCCTCCGAAACCGGAAGTGCTCCAGGGGAGCCCAACGCCTCACTCCCCTGCATAAGACCGTGCCTAAAGTTCCGCCTTCCCGCGACCGACCCTGCACACTTGCGACTGCCCTACTCGCAATGCTTTACTGCTGTGGCTTGTCACCCTGCACCCCTGTGCCCTGTACGCTGAGAACCGTCCAGTCGTACATGTTTGCTCGCACAGCCCAGCGCCACAGCTCAGGAGGCCACGTGGGCCCAGGAGGAGGGGGCGGCGTCAGGCGGTGGCACTTCCGAGCGCAGTTGGCGGCATGCCCCCCGGCCCCAGCCGCCCCAGCGCCGTCAGCCTCACTGCCGGTAGCCCCGCTGCCTGCATCCCCACCCGCTGCAACCCCGCTCCCACCACTCATATTGCTGGGAGGAGGGCCACGGGGTGGCCGCACCACTGGGCCACGCTGCGCACGCTCCCGCACGCGCTCCCAGTACTCGACCTCCTTGTGAAACAAGCGAAGGGTGAAGGAGGAGGCGCCCTCACCCAGGGTAACCACCACCGCCTCTGGCAGCGGCTGCTGGCCCTCCACGAGTGCCACCCAATGGTCGCCCAGGGGGTTGGCGGCGCCACGGAGGGCCCGGAAATGGAAGGCAGGGTAAACCTCGAGCACTGGGCGCTCGAGGGCGAGCTGAAGCTGCTGGCGCACCAGATCAGGGGAGACGAGACGTGCAGGCCAGCCGGTGGCCAGGACGGGGCAGGGCCCAGCCTTGAGGGGTTTTCACGCCAGGGCGCACCGTCCACAGCACGAGAGAGCAGCCGTACCGTACTCATGCAACACCAACACCTGATCACCGAGCAGTGAAGGTAAGTTGCCCTAGATCCATTACACCAGGCTACGTCCGGCACAGGTCCAGCACTTTCGCGGTTCAGCGGCAAACTTAGCCTAACCTGACACGTCAATCCTGGGCGCTCGCGGTTGCCTAGATCAGGGCTGGGCTGCTGTTAGGAGGAGTGCCCCCCTGGCTGACTTTACTGGTCTCCATAATAATGTCAGACCGCAAACGCCAGTCGACAGGCTCGGAGAAGATGGGCTTCAGGAGCATGACACTAGGCAATCTTCTGTCGACATACAAAAACGTGCTGGTTAGGAACGCGAAGAAACAATTGGAGGTCATGCACTCCTGGGATACAGTTACGGATATCGCGGAGGCTCTGCTGAGATCGACTTTAATGGACCACTTCTTGGCCTGCGATTACGTGGTTCAGCCGCCCACCGTGGAGGCCCCACTCTACTTTCAGGTAGATGTCTACATGTAGGTAGATCTGCGTTCGCCGAAATACCGGCTTTGGTACTTATTGTGCACGTTCCTGCAGGCTTGGGAGATCATCAAGAACCTTCTGGCCTTGCAAACCGGCAGTGGCGGAGGCATTTGCTTTGTGCCTCCTGCGGAGCAGACGGATGACGAGCTTGAGGACCTTTTCGGCGGGCAGGAGGAGAAGCTCGACCGGCAGATGCACAACAAGCAGGAGGAAAGGCCCGCCGAGCAAAGTTTGCTGGGATACGAGTTGGAAGTCGAGGGCGTGCATGCCCGAGGCGAGTATCAGAGGCAGGCGCTGGGACTGAGTGCAAGGTGGTTGCATGCACAACCACACAGCTGTTAGCATGATACTCCGGGTGTGGAGCTGCGGAGGTGTACGGTGTTGTTATTGGGTCCTGTCCATCCTGTCGTAAGCGCGTGTGTATGGCACCTGTACCTGTTGGTGATGCGCCGCGCTTCAAGGCCATGCTTCTGTGACGCTCCGACCACAGGCAGGTCGGAGTTCACGCTGGTGAGGACTCGCGCCGATCTGCTCCCTGTGAGGCGTGGCCTCGAGGACCTCGTGAAGAAGGACGGAGCAACTCCCGTGCTCGTTGGCGAAATGAAGGCGGGCGGGTCGTACGAGGTGAACATCGGGCAGCCGCTGGCTTGCGCATTGGAGCTCATGATGATCAGCACAGCCAAGCCGGAGTCGATGTGGTGGGTCCTTGCCTGTTATCATCCTGTTTCCCCTTGGCTTGCATGATCGCTGACGTTGTCGTGATAGGTGATACATGTTTAATACATGTCTAGTACGTGTGCAGCACACCTTCCTGCACACGCCGACCCAGCTAGCCCAAGTCCACATATAGGTTGTTGGAACTACGGGACAGTTTCCGTGCGAGGCCTGTCATATTTGCTGCCAGCGTATGTGAACATCGCAATGACCATGCCTGTTGCGTTCGCACATGCGCCTCAATCCGCTGGCCAGGGTGTTCCTCGCGACCTCGAGCATGAGGAACTGGGACTTCGTCCGTGTGGATAGGCTGCGGTGCACGGCGGGTGGCGGCGCTGCTGCGGGGCCTTCAGCTGCAGTGGCTGACCGCTTCAGCTTCAAGCGGGTACGTGTCACAGGGCGCACTGACTTCGCCGCCACTCGCACCAAGCTAGCACGGGGCAGTTGTAGCGTGGGGACACAGCAGCGCGTGGGCATGCTGTGGTTAACAGTTGCTTGCTGCGGCTGAGGGGCTGGGCCAGGGTACATGAAGCACATGTGTTGGGGCCAACAAACACATCCAACTGACGGTTTGCATGGCGCCGGTTGTCGAGGCCCTGCCCCATGCTGGCCCGCTCTCCATCGCTGTCTTTTAGCCTTATGATACCTTCCGGTACTGCAGTTCGACCCTGTGAGCGCTCCCATCGGCGGTCCAAGTGGCGGCTACCTGACGGTGGGTTACACTCCTTGCTAGCAAGTTCCCTCGCGTTTCGCGCGTACCCTACTGGCATGTTGGACCCAGAGGAACCTGAGCGAGTCGCTGTCGTCGTTGCACGATTGATCCTTCGTACCAACGCCCATTGTCACTGCCCGTGCAGCTGCTGGCCGCCCTGCACCACATCTTGTTCCCGGGACAACAGCTTGCGGACCTGCCCAACCGCGTCAAGCTGAGCAGGGAGGCGCTGGAGAAACGGGCAGAGCACTGGATAACTATTTGCCGGCGGAAGCTCGCGGTGAGGCTTGTGACCAGGGCGCGTACAGTGGTCGGCCGGGAGGGTTCATGTGACCGTGAGCTTCTGGTGTGAGCGGTCCTGTGGTACTTGCGTCCTTTGGGTGGCAGATGGTAAGGGAACGAAGCAGGAGGTCACAAGAGGGAATGGCCAGAGGATGGGTATGGAACTTCCACTGTGTTTGGGATCTCTGCGCGGGTTGGCGGTTGACGACTGTGAGGGACAGCATGGGAATGGCGGGTGCAGCTCGCTTGCACACAAGAGCACGCCAGGTGTTGCGAGCTGGTATGGTGTAATGAGCCTCGGAGGATTAGGCAATACCGCTTGCTCCAGTGGCATGCCGAAGGCGGGTGTTATTGTGCGACCCACGCAGCACTAATGGCACGGTATGCCCTGATCGACATGCAGGGGATAGGGGCGGCCCAGGCGGAGGCGGCGCTCAAGGAGGCGGAGGACGCAAGGGCCAAGGCGGAGGACGCAAGGGCCAAGGCGGAGGAGAGGCTCAAGGAGGAGGTGGACGCGAGGGCCAAGGCGGAGGACGCGAGGGCCAAGGCGGAGGAGAGGGTCGAGGAGCTGGAGGCGCTTCTGAAAGGGCGGACAAGTGGCACGGACGAGGGACAGTAGCGCTGAAGGGAGGCAGGCTAAGGCAAGGCGACAAGTTCCTGCGTTGCAGTTGCGTCTGCACTTCCACTATATTCATGTCTCCTACGGTAATCGTGCACTTGTCAGGTTTTCATCAGGCGGAAGTTGGTGCTGTGCGCGGGGAGGACCGGCTTGTAGACCCGCGGGTGGGCCTGGCAGGTCGTGTGGAGGGGCCGGGGACCGAGGGGATCTGCCGAGGGGCTGGGGCGCCTAGGGTGATTGAGACGATTGGCACTTATAGGCGGCTCAATGTTGGTGCGTCAGGACTTGATCGTAGCTGGCCGCATTAGACTGAACCTGCAAAGATTACGCAGCACATGGGTGGGTCTGCGCTGTCTGTGGGGCCTGTTGTCGCATGGCCGGTCTTGGCCGCTACTGAGCTGTCTCCAGGGCCTGTCGTCGCTGCCGCTGCGCTGTTCATTGCTGTCGCAAGGCGTTTGCTGGCCACTGCAGCGCTGACTGTGGGGGCTGTGGTCCGGTCTTGGCCGCTGCTGAGCCATCTACGGGGGCTGTTGTCGCACAGCGGGTGGTGTCCGCTGCTGAGCTGGCGGGGGGATGCTTCCGCAAGGTCGGAGTCGGTCGCTGTGGAGCTGTCTGGCGGAGCCGCTGCTTTTGCGCCTCTGCGCTGGTGCGTGAGCAGAGGGCCGCTAGCGCGTCCGTGTGGGCGCATGCAGCTTTGGCTTGTGGCTGTGCCGCGGGGGCCTGCGACGCCTTGGTGCCACAGCAACCCACCGGCAGATCTGAAAGCCTGAGCGGCCTGTGCCCCTGGGCACACTCCCCGGCGTGGCCATTGGGCACAAGTTGCGGCAGAGCCGCAACCCTCACACCGCCTTCCTTGGGCCCCGCACCCTCCTAATACTGCGGCAACCTGTAGTACATGCTGCTGGAAGGCTGTCTCATTTCATCACGAGGAAATCACCTTTAACACCAGGATCAGAGCAGGTGGAACCTCGCTGGCTGCCTGACATCTGCACGGCTCACCACAGCTTATTACGGCTGTTCACCCAAAGCACAGCTTTGCGCAAAAGGGTCTCTGGTAGCGCACGTAGGATGCGCCTCAACTGATAACACTGTCCCCTGATCACGGCCAACTGATAACGCACACGTGTTCATGCTCAATACTGGCGACACCACTCAGCACTGCTCAGCAGCAGTGAAGAGAACGCAGCGACGTCTTATACGTCAATGTACAGGAACGGACACAGGAGCTGCTACTAAGCAGTTGTACCCCGCGCCATGTGCCGCACTTAAATACGCATATACGCATGCCCCGAGGCCAAGCGGGTACCACTTGGCCCAGGCACTGAGTACACCGCAAGGGGTACCTGCCAAATGCAATAAACCCCCCCAAATACCAAAAAACAAGGACACCAC
>VFQN01002929.1_pt1 | contig 25416 bp, 24 predicted proteins | sample 3512371 | NCBI WGS metagenome assembly VFQN01 (sample SAMN10412370, study PRJNA504923) | tailings metagenome | isolation source: Replicate 2 from Balatoc abandoned mine | place: Philippines: Itogon, Benguet | collected 2017-08-28 | reverse complement strand
CTTTTGAAAGGTAACTTTTATTTATAAAGTTCGACTTAATTAAAGAGGAAAAGATAGTTTTAAGGACCAGATCAAATGAAAACATCGTCCTTTACTAACGGTCGACTAACATATTCAGCAGGATCTGCCCAATCATGATCTCCAACATCGAATGAATCATGTGTTCGACTAGTTTCTAAACGTAAATCCTATGAGGGAAATTCAAATTTCAATAAAACGAAAATTAACTATAAAATTATTCCTTACCTTAATCTGTGGATAACATTCTTTCGCCATACCTAACATCATTACACGTATCCCGGCAAGATCTCTCATTTTACCATAATAATCAAAGATAATAATATCATCTTTCGTTGATAATAATTTCCCTGCATGATTAATAAATTTGATAAGAGGTTGAAGTAATTGGACTTTATCCTCTTCAATTTCATGTATAAGATCTTTTTGTGGGAACCAATCATAATTCTCTAATAGACTACCACTGTCAAATTCATATTGCGTGTGAGGATTAGCATCAAAACTTTCATTAGCAAAGGCTACAATTGGTTCAGGTACATATGGAAATAATTGATACTGCGCATTAGACTCAAAAATTTGCGATGAATATTGAATACCACGATCTTTATCAGGAATCATCATAATCGGAATTGGTTCTAATACAGGATAGGTAATTGATTTATTATATAATTTTGCTTGATAATAACGATCAAATGCCTTCCTCTCATCTTGTTTACGTGCTATTTTCATATGATCATTTAAATATAAATTCATTATATCTAATACCGTTTGTAATGATAATATTTCATAAACATCATCCATATTATCACCAATCTCTTCATATTGAATATTTTTATTATATTCTTCTATACCAACATAATTTTCATATCTTTTACGCGTTAACCAATGTTTCGGTACTTTAAAATCTTTTATTGGTGAAGAATAAACATTTTCTAAACGTTTACTTAATAAACCATCATAAACCTGATTTGGATTATCCCATAAACTTGAATTTACATATTCATCCATAAATGGTGTGTAAAGTCCCTCATCGTATCGTAATTTTCTTCGAAATCCTTTCTCTTTTGCTTGCTTTGCTAGAATCACTGAATGAAATTGCATCCAATCATCTTCATAAGCATCTTCATCGTATAACTCGGAATTAGGATCGGAAGATGGAAGAGAAGATTTTAAAGAAGTTGCAGGGCTTTCATCACCATTAACAGCGCCAAAATCAAAGTTATCCCAATCCACATTATTGTTGTCACTTTCTCCGTCCTCTTCCGTCCCTTCAATCTCTCCATCATCGTCGACAGAATCAATATCGCCGAATAACTCGTCCTCTTCCTCCTGACTTAATTTTGTTGTAACTTCTTCATGATCTACATGATCTTCATCTTCTGGAAATTTTAAAACTCCGTCAAAATTTTCAACTTGATAAGCTGACAACTGATTTTTCGCGTCACTTTCTGTTTCAGGTTGTGCCGAATTCCTTCTTCCGCCAAATTGATCATAATCTGGTCCCCACGGAAAATCAAACAATTCCCAACTTCTTTTCTTTGGAATATTATAATCAATAAACTCTTCGTTCGGTAATGTCAAATAATTAAGAACATCCAGCTTCGAATTTGATAGTCTATAATCATCAATTCATGAGTAAACGAGAGCAAAGAGACACAGAAAAGCTTACCCTGGGATGGAATCCCAATTCAAATTCTCTATACGATCAACAGCGGGGTCGATTGTAAATTCGACATAGTTCATTTCTCCCGTAAATTGTTCCAGCATATCGCCAGGAGTAATATCCATCGAACGATCAATAGGATTGACGAAGAATGGTGTATGATCTAACTCGTTTGCAGCTTCCTCAATGGCATCATAGAATTCGTCAGTGTAAGTATCAGCATCTAACTCTTCATCTACTTCAACTTCTAAGTCTTCCATACTCACACCGAGCTCTCTCCATTCCTCGGCGGTCAGTGTTGGATAATCTTCGTCTTCATCATCAGGATCAAATTTCCCAAATGGAACTCGCTCCTAATAAGATAGCAGATTCTCAAATCAAGGGAAATCTTCGACGTCTATGGCTTACCGGAGGATCATTAATCTCTGGAAGCATATAAGCTTCGTAGTATTCCTCATCCCCGAAGTCAAACTCATCATTCTCCAGCACTGAATCAAGTAAAAGAAAAGCAGAAGAATCAGAATATTCTTTTGAGGGTAGTCCAATTTGCTGCTTTGATTTATCACGCCAAACTCTTCTGAGTTCCTTCAAAATACATCAGAGCGAAAAGAGGAAGATTAACAGTGAAGAAGACTCACTTGGTCAGTAACAATCAACTCCTCGACATTTTCCTCTTCAATCATTTCCTCTTCTACAATTCCTTTCTTTCCTTTCTTCTTTTTCACTTTCTTTTCCTTTGCGTCTTTTTTCTCAGCTTTTTTTTCTGCCTCTTCCTCCTCCTCGTCTTCATCTTCATCTTTGCCGAAGATTGATGTCTGTAAATCAGTAGGATCAAAATCGTCTAATAATAAAAGTGCTTCTTTCACATTAAATTCCTTTTCTTCGTTAATCTTGAGACTATTTCGATTCGTGAGCCATAACGTTCTTAACTCTCTAAATGTCGTATAAACCGGGAGAACGTCTTCGTCCCTCTCTCTAAAGTTCTTGTATATAATATCTATTATTGATGTTTCATTCATTAAATGTGGTAATAGGTCGTCAATCTTCATTTGAGTAATTTTGCCTTTGATGATCTTTTGTCGACAAAGATCCGTCCAAATTGATTCTAGCGCCTTTCTTGTGTATTCTACTTTCTTTAAAGGCTGTAAAGAAATGGGTGCAGGGATGTCAACGTATTTAAAAATTCCTGCCTCTTCGTCGTAACGAATTTCACTGGATTTCTTACCAAAGTCGACTGAAGGATACAGAGCTTCAAAAAGCTCCATCGGAGGATTATCGAAACCATCTAACAATTCTTCTGCTGTAGGTTGATTTGAAGAAGACAATCTTGTCCTTCTTTGATATGCAATGATCGGGTTACTAAACCGCCAACATTGTAATTGAAGCACTGCAAGAAAGATGCAAACTACGAACAGATTCCTCCGCGCTCCTCGCTGATTCATCACTTTATATTTCAATTTGTTAATCCCTTGTCACAGATTCACCACAAAGACTGCATTCAGGTCGTAAATGATCAAAGGGCTTCAGAGTTGATACTGACGAACTTTTTCAATGATTTTCACTAATTAAGTTTTCCGCAGTTTTTCCAGGAAAAATAAAAACTCGAGTTTTCGCAGTTTCGCATTTCAGGTTCTCCTAAAATGATGTTGGATTTCTTCAAAACTTCATTTTTCAAAATCTTTGATTCCACTAAAATTCACCAGAACAACAACCAAGAAAACAGCATTGGAGCAACACTGCAATTCGACGAACTACTAAATTCAAATAACTATTTAGGAGAAAGGTTATTAAACCTGCAATAGATAGATAGAGATATCATGAATAATCCCAATAATAATAATGTTAATAATGTAACTTCGATTCATCCTAATAATAGTAGTACTAATAATACGAATAGCTATCATTTGAATTCTTCGAATTCTACCAATCCAATGAACACAAATTATCTCTCACATTCATCGAATACTGGACATCCTGCGATGAATAATCAATCAGCTTTTCATATGAATAATGCCAATTCGAATATGATGAGCCATTCCTCCAATTCCAGTCAAATGGTCACAAATGGTCAAGTGGAACAATTTCCATATGCTTTAACACCACAACAAATCGAGAATTTACAAAATCTTATTCGACAATTTAAGGCATTAGGGAAAAGGTTTGCTGAGTCGAAGATCCCGAAACTGATTGAGGCTCAAGTCCAATCATTAGTGCCGCAAACAAGCACGGACTCTGCCAAAAGCTCGAGCGCCCCAGAAACGAGTCATAATCCTCCTTCAGTTGCTCAAATTGCCCCTCAGGTGCCTCCTGCCGTCCACCAGCATTCATACATGAGTCAAACTGGGCCTCATTCGACTCCTCTAGGAACTCAGCCTCCTGTTCATCTTTCCAGCTCTCTGAACACGCATCATCCAATCGAGAAACCAGTCCCCCAAGTTGTCAGTAAACAAATCCCTGTTCCAACACATGCAGAAAGGTCATCTATCACCAAGGATCCCCATCACCCTCCACAGACGTCTCATCACCCCACCGGCACTGCTCCAACTTCTTCTGCTCCTACAACTTCCCAAGCTCCTTTACCAAGTAGCAGCAGTAGTAACAATCTCGTTCAGTCTTCAACGGCAAGTCAAGTAACAACTAACCTCCCATCATTGTCTCTAAGTTGGCAGTGCTTTCATTCATTGCTTTTATTTGGAACTTCAAAAAATATGGGAGAAAATGCCATATCGTTTCCACCTTCGGTAAGAAATTCTTAAGCAACTACTCAATCTTTGCTTTATGTGAATGATAGGATGTTGGATGTTTCTCGAAAGGTGCTTATCTTCCTCTGGTGTTAACCATCCCTGGAATTACTTCAATCCGTGAGGAGTTGGTGAAAAGTTCTTTAATTTTGAATAGCAGCCAAAAGAAAAGCGACGCCTCTGGTCAAAATAGACTCATGACACAATGCTTCTATCTGCAAAGGCATGTCCGTGGGAATATATTGAAGACTTTAATGGAAGTTCGATCAAAAGAATTAGCAGAAGATCCTGCTTGGCAACCTTTTAAGTTAACCGCTGGAATAGCGCTAGGAACAGCGAATTATTTTGCTGATTTAATCCCTTCTTCTTCGTGCTATCGCGTTCGAAAACAATCTAAACGAGAAATAAAAATTTATGAGAAAGAAGATAAAAAGAAAAGAATTGAAATTGATGAAAAACGAAAAAAGAAGATTTCCGATTATCATAAGGCATTAATGGATCATCGAGATTCTTTTCAAAAATTTCACAAAAATTGTCGAAATGGTAAGATGTTTCTTTATTAATCTCCAACTTTTAACATTATTCTTCGTCAAACAGAGGCGTCGCGCGTTGCGAAGCTGGTGAAAGGTTGGGTTGATAATCAAGATTCCAAGCGAGAACGTGATGAAGCACGCAGCGAATTAAAGCGTCTGCAAGCATTGAAAGAGAATGATATGGAAGCCTATATGGCTTTATTACAAGATACTAAGAATGGTCGTCTGAAATTCTTGTTAAATGAAACTGATAACTACATCGCGACAATTAACAGGATGATTCAAGAGCAGCGATCACCTGACGAGAAAGAAGATGGATCAGAAAATCAGCAGAAGGCCTCCCTTGCCGATTTAGTGAGTACCAAGTCCACAGAAACTGCTAAGAACTACTATTCCAGTACTCATCGCAAAATTGAAATCGTCCAACAGCCAAGAATGTTAAAAGGGGGTGACCTGAAAGAGTATCAGTTGAGTGGATTGCAATGGTTGGTCAGTTTATATAACAATAATTTGAATGGCATTCTAGCAGATGAAATGTAAGTCCTTTACTTTGGTGAAGGAAAGTGATAATTTGTTCTTGATGATAGGGGTCTCGGCAAAACGATTCAAACCATTGCTTTACTCTCATATTTAATGGAGTTCAAGCATAATAATGGACCTTTCTTGATTGTTGTTCCTTTGTCCACTCTATCAAATTGGGTCAATGAGTTTAATAAATGGGCACCTGACATTATCAAAGTTGTATACAAAGGAACACCGGATGATCGTAAAAGAATCTTTAAAGAAGAGATTGAGTCTCATCTTCTAAATGTTTTGATTACCACATATGAGTACATTATGAAAGATAAAGCGTCATTAAGAAAATTAACTTGGCAGTATATTATCGTTGATGAAGGACATCGAATGAAGAATGCACAATCGAAGTTTGCCCAGACATTAGGAAATGTTTATCAATCTAAGCATCGTATTCTTTTGACAGGAACGCCATTACAAAATAGTTTACCCGAATTATGGGCTTTATTAAATTTCCTTTTACCAACTATCTTTAGCTCAGTTGATACTTTCGATCAATGGTTTAATAAACCTTTTGCGCAATTTCGTAATCAAGCTGCTGCGAATGCTGCCACCGGAGCCGAAGAAAGTGGAGGTGAGGCGAATACATTAACTCAAGAAGAGCGAATGTTGATTGTCCATCGTCTGCATGAAGTTTTAAGACCGTTCGTCCTTCGTCGTGTAAAAGACCAGGTCCTCGATCAATTACCGGAGAAAGTTGAAAAGATTTTACGTTGTTCATTATCTGGTTGGCAAAGAAAGATGTATCACTCTATTACAGTACGAACATTGGCTAACAAAGCAAAGGAGTCCATTGGAGGCGGTTTAAATAATACTATTATGCAATTAAGGAAAGTTTGTAATCATCCATATTTATTTATCCGTGATTATATTATTGATGAAGACATGATACGTATCTCGGGTAAATTTGAATTATTAGATCGAATGTTACCAAAATTGAAAGCAGCAGGACATCGCATTTTAATTTTTTCGCAAATGGTTGAAGTAATGAACTTTTTAGAACAGTTCTTCAATTATCGTGGTTTTTATTTCTTAAGACTAGATGGTAATACAACAGCCGATGAACGTGAGAAACGTATGTATATGTTCAATGATCCGAATTCGCCTTATTTTATTTTCCTTTTATCAACGAAAGCCGGTGGATTGGGATTAAATTTAGCAACTGCGGACACTGTTATTATCTTTGATAGTGATTGGAATCCTATGGTTGATGCCCAAGCACAAGATCGTGCCCATCGTATTGGACAAAAGAATGAGGTTCGTGTTTTCCGTCTGCTCACAAATAGTGCTATTGAAGAAAAGATTCTTGCTCGTGCGACCGATAAGTTAAATTTGACTGGATTAGTTGTCGAAGCAGGAAAATTCAATTCGAATAAAACAACTGAAGAAGGTGAAATGGATAATAAAGAGATGATGGAGTCTTTACTGCGCGAATGGTCATCGGGTGGTGCAGAGATGTCAGGCTACGGGAATGCTGAACAGTATGAAAATACTGACTTCGATGATCGTGTCGATGATGATATTCCTGACGACGACCAAATAAATGAAATGATGGCTGCCTACGATGGCGAGTACGAATTATATCAGAAAATGGACCAAGATTTGGCCGAAAGAGAAGGACTAAATCGACCTCCACGGCTGATGAAAGCAACTGAAAGACCTCCATGGCTCACTGCCGAGTGTTGGCCAACGAAATACTCTGTTCTTATGACTGACATGATGACCACTCAACCTCTTCGAACTTTGAGTAGCACTGGCGGGCAGACGGGACCGAAGAAAAAAGGAAGAAAGAGAAAGAATGCAGATGAGTCTCTCCTCGCTGTGCAGCAGCTCGTTGATGACGGAGACGGTCGTGATTCCCCGTCAGTCGTTGATTGGAACGATACAAGTCAATTTTTGGATGATTCATACTCGGATGCAAATATAGTCGCTGGAAAAGTGATGAGAAAGCGAAAAGAAGTGAAATATGATGATGGAATGACAGAATTTCAATTTAAGAAATTTCTTGAAAGACAAGCAGTTGCGGAAGAGAGTCAACAACATGAACAAAAAGGAAAAAGAGGTAAACGTGGTACAGCGCATTTAAATTCATTATTTCAAGGAATCATGAAAATTATTCAAGAAATCCAAAAAATTAAAAAGACAGATGGTACAGTATTAGCTGAATTATTTTTAGAAAAACCATCGAAGGTTTATTATCCTGATTATTATCAAATAATTGAATCACCAATATCATTAAAAGAGATATTAAGTAAATTACGTAATGAAGAATATCGTCATTTTGAAGAAATTGAAAATGATTTTGCTTTAATGTCACACAATGCACGTTTATATAACGGTGATTTATCACCAGTTTTTCAAACAAGTGAAAGTATTCGACGTGAATTTTATTTAAGAACTATGGATATTCGACAGCAATTTAATATTAGTAGTTTATCTGATCCAATTACACGTTTTGGTAATGGTGCGAGTAGTGCGAATGGGAAGAATAGTTCCCAACAAGAGATTCCTCCATTGCCACTGGCTACTTATCAAATTTTTCCAAAGGGAAAGTCTTATGTCGGTGAATTGATCATGCAAGAAACAAAACCGCGAAAGAAGGCAAAATTATCTGGTTCGGCAAGTAAGGATACCTTAAATTTGAGTTTCAACGGAGGCGGTGATGTTGAAGGTGATGATAATTACGGTAATGATGATTATGGAGAAGATTATGATAATCAATCTCAATCGAATAGTGTTGGAGGAGGTGGACTAGTATTGAACTTTGGTGGAATTAAACCAAAATCGAAGCGCTAAAGGTAAATATGATATTCAAATAGTATAAATATTAGTTGATAGGTTATTAGATCATATCTTTGTTTTTTTCGCTTGCGATCATGCATTCTACTTTGCGTGAGGGAAGTAGTTCGTCAGTTCTTTAGAAGCAGTGAATTTGCTGGAATCAAATCGTAGGCGAGTCGACAGAAATTTTGATAGATTGTTTTTTTCTTTTTTTTTTTTTATATTTGATGAGCCTTCACACTCTTTTTGCTTTTTTTTCTTCGACCGAATAGCGTTTCTTCTCTCTTGTTACCTTTCTTTGGATTTTATGTTTATATTTCAACTGATTGTTTGTGTGGCGAAACTGTACAAATTATTGGATTCAGAAAGCTTGTCCTATTGAATAAAGCGATCTCAGGGAAGGGAAGAGAAACGAGGATGATAGTTAGGTCTTAGAGTTTACAGTTGCTCTTTATCAAGTAGCCTCAACGATAAATAATTAAAACGCATTCAAGTTAAAATAATCGACACTTCACTTCTAGGAAAGGATTGACTTCAACAGTCTTCAGGAGTATGTAACCAGGACGATTGTAGTAGTTGCTTCGATGTCCATCTATCAGCTTTATTGTATTTAATCAGTTGATGAAGGACTTCCTTCGCTTCTTCTGAAGGTTCTTTCCAATTATCTACTAAAGTTTCTGTAGTTGTTAAGATTGAGGACGATCGATGTTTCCTTCTTTCAAAGATTAGTTGATCTTTGTAGGTAATGATTTTCTCATACATCTTTTGTCTATGAAGGTTCTGTACTTCATCATTATTCAACATATTCACATTATTTACATCCCCGCCACCATTGCTTGACACACCATTAGTATCATTATCTGATTGACCTTGAGAAAAGGGAGTTCTGCAAGGGGAACGAAATGTTAGAAAAGAAAAGAGAGACGAAGGTCAGAAGGGAAGATCTTACCTGCCGTAAAGAATTTCATACATTAGTATCCCTAATGACCAAATATCTAAAGAACTATCGTGACCAGAGCCTAAAATCATTTCAGGTGAAAGATATTCAGGAGTTCCACAAACAGTATATCGAGTTCGATGTAAAGGTGGTGGAGCATGAACAGCACTCCCAAAATCAGCTAATAATAATTTATCTTTATAGCCCATAAGAATATTTTCTGGTTTAATATCACGATGATAGACATTTCTATCATGCATATAATCAATGGCTTTCGTAATTTGATATAAAAAATTTTTACAATGTTCTTCAGTAATTAATAAACGATTTTTAGATAAATATTTATAAAATTCACCTTGTTCCGCATATTCTAATATTAAATAAATATTTTTATGATCATGAAAGTATGAATATAATTGATTAATATTCGAATGTTTTAAACGATATTGTATTTCAATTTCTCTTTTTAACATTTTAATAATTTGTTCATGATTAATTTGTGATTTAAATAATACTTTTAATGCTATTGGTATATTTGTTGATTTTTGTTTGGCGTAATAGACATTGCCAAATTTACCACGTCCTAATGGTTTACCTAATGTAAAATCATTCACCTTCCATAGTCTTGATGAGGAATCCTCTTCATCAACAGCTGGGTTGGTTGAAGCACCACTAGAGCGGTCTTTCTCGAGTAAGCAACTACTGCCAGCATTGTCATCAAGACTAGAAAACTTTCGAATTGGAGTTACTGGAGCCTTTTTGGCGGAGAGATTAATAGTCCGAACAGGTGTAGGAGGCTTTCGTGTCGATAAAGGTGTGCTTATGCATTTATTCGCATATTCAAATAAATTTTCCTTATCAGCAACATTGGGTGAGCAGGGAACTTTCGATCTTCCAGGTGTTCGAATCCTTATTGCATCACCAAGAATACTCCGTGTCTTTCTTTGCATCAGCTGCTTACTAGGTGTAAAAACAGAGAAGATTTCTTCACTGTACTCGATAATGGGTCCTTCACCTTCTTCCATAAACTCACTCATCTTTGAATCACTCTAACCCTTAAAACTTCACGTAAATAGACTAAAAATAAGTTATTAATCTAGATAATCTTTGTATGAATGAATAGTTTGTCTTATCTATTCAGTTAATTGGTATAATGTTTGAGATTGAAATTCCCCCACTCAATTCAATTGAAAAAAAAAACTGAAAAAACTTTCCTTGGGTTTGGGGCAGAAAATTGGCACCAACAGACAAACGGTTAACTCCCAAATTTCTAAAACCGGAAATTCGAAAACTGGAAAACTCGAAATTCCGAATGTGTGTAAGAATTTATTCGGATTACAGGTACGTCACTGTATGATTGCTGATGGAATAGTTCTTCTCTCACTTGTATTATAACTTATATTACTACAGTGATAGACGATTACAAACCAGACTTACGAAGCTAACTAACCTTACCATCGAACTATTACTACACGAGAAAGATTACTCATTTCAAACTAATCCTCTTTGATCTTTGTTGAAGCAACTTCCAGCGGAATCCAGGTCATAGTCATTGAGAAAAAGTTCTTCTAGAATCTATTCTTATTTGGACAAGTTGCTGATTGATTTCAGTAGATAAATGAACTTGGGAATCTCTTTTAATCCCTGTTCACCTTTATAATATCAATCGAACATTTTCAAGTAATATAAGTCATGCGATCATCGAGTCATGCAAACCAATATGAAGGTAAGGAAAGACGATTCTTCCACTCTTCTTGAAACTTAATCTATATTTATTATTCAAGAATATGCCAATTCCTCGAGTCAACCCAGATCCACAATGCAAGACCTTCTTGAAACATTTTCTGAACCAATCCCAGATTTCGCACCTCTTTACCTCCCGCACCAAGGCAAATATCTAGCCCCTCCTCCACATGGACTACTTGCAGGCTACCTCGACCCACGAGCATTCCATAGTTTAGACAGTGGCTACGGAATGATACCTTACGCTGCTACACTTCATGCCATTCCACCTCACATGGATCCTTATTCCACTCCTCTTGCCGCCATCGCCGCAATGGATAAGCAAGGAAATATTTTGAGTTTAGGTGACAAATTCCCCCCATCTTCGTCCATTCCCGCCCCCAAAGGTCCATCTACAGCAGCGAAAGAAAGAAGAAGGTAAACGTTAGTTCATTGCGTTCTTTTTCTCGATGTTTATTTCTTGACTTATTCAGAGAGCGCAATAAAGTCCTTGCTCGAAAGACTCGTTTAAAGAAGAAAGCAGAAACTGAAACATTAAGAGATCAATTAGTCTCTTTAATGGTCGAAAATGAGAAATTAAAAGATATTATTCAGAATTATCTTCCACCAATTACAGCAACAGATCTTCTGACAGGAGACCTTCAGCTCCCTGATAATATTGTGAAATTGGTCCATCAAATGGTTTCTATGGAAGAAAAATTAAATTTAAGTGAACTAACGCTAAAGCAAAGATCATTTATCCTTGTTAATCCTAATGCCAATGATTCGCCGATTGTCTATGTTTCACCTGGTTTTATGAAACTTACTGGATATTCACGAGAAGAATGTATTGGAAGAAATTGCCGATTTCTTCAAGGTGTTGACACTGATTCTGCTGAGGTAATGATATTTTCCTATTGTTTGGAATGCGTTGGTAATGTCATTTGTGTGATTTAATAGGTATCAAAGATGAAAGAAGCTCTCACTAAAGAAGAAGATTTCTCTGTAGTTTTACTAAACTATCATAAAGATGGAACCGAATTTTGGAATCGAATTGAATTACAACATCTTCGAGATGAAACAGGGAAGGTGAGATTTATTGTAGGAGTTCAAACGAAGGTAAGAAATATGCAAATGATTATTAATCAATTTTCATGACTCTTGAACAGTGTGACTTTCTGAGCCTTCGCTCTCGTCTTGCTCGACAAAGAAATACATATAACTTAAGATCACGGAAAGGATCAGCGCAGCAATCAGCTGATGAGATGGAAGAAGATGATGGTATCAGTGGAGATAATCTGACTGTCACGACGAAGCAAACTGCGTCAACTGGAAACCATAATTCAAGCAATGCTACATCATCAACGTCGTTGGACACAAAAATATCAAAGGCGTTAGATGACAATCGGGAATACCATCTAGATAAACGAATACGATTGAGTATGAAATTTGAAAATGAAGAGAAGAGATACCAGAAGGAAGACAGTGATGACCCTTCCACTGACACAAGTCAGAAGAATACTAATAGCAGTGGAAAGTACACCAACGATGAAGCGATGATCAATCCTGATGATGAGAACGGCAATAGCATGGATCAAAATGATGGAATGCAAGAAGAACGTGAGAAAGATAGAGGTAATGCCTCTGGAGGCGATGGATCGACAGATGGTGATGAAGGAGCGGACAATCCAACATAGTGATAAAGATCCTTGGGATGTGTTTTTCTTATGGTTCTTTTCATTATCATTTGATTTGATCTCTTGTACCTGTAGTTCATCATTTGCTGTGTTTGATCATCTCGTCGCAGAAGTATTTCTTATGTGTATTAAATTCCCCCTGAAGACTCATTTTTAATAGATAAATTGTTATTCTTGTATAATTTCTTCACCGTTCTTTGATTTTTCTTATTCATTTCTTTGCCGATGGATTATATCCTCGAATATTGGCTCTTTACTTTTCTTTTACATTCTCCTCTTTCTTTCTTGATTTCTTCATATATTAGTTTGAAGTCTACTTCGTTATGTTTGGGGATGAAGGACCTTCGTAAGCCAAGACATACTGTTTTGTTTTTCATTTCTTTTAAAACAATGAATGATTAAGAAATCAAGAAATAAGAGAGATAACGAATTAGTAATTATTATTAGTAGTTTTAAAGAGAAGACTTGACTTGTAATGAAAGAATAGTTTCAGAGAAAGATAAATGATTATTTTGAGATTTGTTCTGCATCAATCGTTATACAGTTTGCACAAGGAAGCGAATATTAATTTAAATTGTATTATTCGTCTATAAACAACTTCGATAGTCTAAGAAAGCACAATTGTTGCCATGAACACTCGCTGATTCCTTCTATCAGAGCTCTGTGCTTCAATTGTCCAATGAACTCTTAGTCATCGAATCAAAGATTTCCCCTCTCTCTTTCCCCCATGAACTACGGTCGTGTTCATTCGAAGGAAAAGTTCACTAACACAGCATCAATTTCACTCATAATTTCTTTGGTATCAAATTTAAAAGGTAATTGAAAGAAGGTTGGTGCAGTTTTCCTTTCACTTTCAAAGTTTTCAGCATTATTCATATGTTGTAAAGCACTATTAGGTAATCGGAACATATCAAATTCCTTTTCATCAAATGATTTAGCTGCAATACCACCTTCTAACCTCGAATTACCGCCATTACCACTACCTTTCTCTCCACCACGAAGAAATTTCTCACCTAATTGTTGACTTTGTAAAGAAAGATTCGCAAAGTCTAAATCAAACAAACTGTTCTCTGATGATGGAAGTAGTAATGACGATGAAGTTGTTGGTAATTTTTGAGATTTTTTATTATGTTTTAATAAATCATTATAATTACGATAATTCACAAACTTTGGATGTGATGCACCAAAGGAATGCGGATTACCATCATAATCATATTCTTTCCCTGTAATCTTAGCATTTGCTTTAAACATTTCTTCGACTGACCAACGATAGGATTCAGCATTCATATTCTCTAAATAATCTTCTTTTCTTTCTGGTGCACCAATCGAAGGGAATAAAGCAAATGTATCAATATTCTTTGCATCTATCGTATTCACTCTTCTCTTTAATAAACGACTAGGAGTATCTTTATCACGTTCAGTAATGCCTTTATCATTATTACCTTTACCTTCTTTTAATTTACGGTTAGGTGTAGTATTCAGACCTGCAGCAACAGCTTGTCCCTTCTTTAAAATAGTAAAATTACTAACTTGTTGTGCAGTCAGATTCGGTGACTTTAGTGAGGAAGAATGATTATTCTTATTTAATGCCTTTTGTTTCTTTTCAATCCATCGTTTTAATTTTGGTATAAACGGATGAACTAAAAAAGTTGTTTTCGGTAAATTATTAATATCAAAGAATTCAATTTTTGATATTTCTTTCCTTGTTCTTGACTGAAAGACAGTACTCTCTGGGACATTCGTACCTATGAATAATTGAACTTTCTTTTGATCTTGAAAACATACTAAAAATTCATTTTCATTACAATGGGAAGATGGATTATATCCAGTTTCTTCATAGACTTCACGTATTGCACATGCATATTCTGTTTCTTTCTCATCAATCTTACCACGAGGGAATGACCATGATTTACCATCCCAATTACAGACTAATACTAATTTATTCATGCTTGGATTTAAAAGAATACAACCACATACTGGAATCTTCGCTTTATAATTGGCAAAGCTTTCAAATAAAGCAGGAAATTGATTCATTTTATTCTTTAATAAATCACAATGTTCAAAAATCTTTTTAGCAAATTGTTTTAAATGTGTAAAATGTGGTAAATGACTATAACGATCAGCTTTAAAATCTTCATAATACCAATAGGCTTGTTCAATTTGAAAAAATAAACGATCAGTTTGATTTAATTCACTTTCAGGTAATGTATAGAGAAAACGTGTTTCTACATCAATTAACGCATCGTCTAAATTTTCTGGTGCTTTATTAATTGTTGTCATTTTATGTTCTCTTGTGTTCAAGTACCTCGATGAGCTATGATGAAGATGATGAAGTATGACAGTGCAATAATAATAGTTCAAATCTGATGAAAGAATTGTTATTATTGATGAATTCCTATTTACCTATTTGTCTATTTGCCGAGAGAAAATCGATCGAATTTTGAAGGAAGAAGTCGATCGTTTATGATCGTTGATGTGAGAAATCGAAGTCCTATGACCGATGAAGAATCTAGCTAGTTTTCTCGAATCCAAGAACATTTCTGTCTCTTCTTTGCCTTCAGGATCTTCTGATAATAGCTCTGTAAGTTCATCAAGAAGAGATACTCAGGGAACATTACGACGGGAAGGAATCACCCCAATTCTCTCAAGTAGTTCACGATCTACATCTGCAAAGAGTCAAAATGACGAGCTAAAGACGATCCCAAGCCCATTTCTGGATAAAAGACGATGGATTAATCTCGGTGATGGATGGCATCAAGCGACAGCGCAGGGATCGGGGTCGATCACTCGCTGTGGTCTTTACAGTGTTATAGAAAGCAACGGATCTGCTAAAACTTTTGGTTGTCTCTATATTCCACGCTCTGATGCTGCCTACAATGCTTGTATGTGCGATAAACCTGAGTATGATCTCATTTTAAGTTGTAGAATGCATACAAGACCGAATGCTCCTTTTCTCCCTGTCTTTGAAGTAATCTTTGCTTATAAAGATGGTAACAATTATCTCAGGATTGTCTGTGATGGATTAGCTAAAACATGGTCAATAGTTTATTATAATGGTGGTAAAGATTATTGTTTAGCTCAAACGAATGATAATAATATTAAATTAAATCTTTTTTATAATTTGTTAATACAAATACGAGGAAATCATTTATCATTAGATGTGAATGGTATACCAATATTTACAAAGTCTAAAATGATAAATATTTCTGATTTAAGTGGTTTTATGGGTTTAAAAGCGACGAATTCTAAGTTCTCTGTGAAAGGGTGGAAGTTGAAAGGATTAAATGTTTCGAAATATCGTGCTTGTATTCCCTCTAGCGAGGAAGACCCAGAAGAAAGTCCTGTGTTAAATACTGTATTTTCTAAAATAAGCGATGATATTGAAGGTCGTGCCACACCTATGAAAGCTCAGCCATTGTCAAGTCACTCGACCACGCCACGTTCTTATCCTCAATCAGTCTCAAGAACCAAATCTTTCTTCGCTGAGACTCCAGAGCTTGCAATCGAAGGAAAGCCTTCGTATGAGGAGCGGGAGATTCAGCGAGAGACTGCCTCGTTCGCTTCTGTCACTAAACAAAAAGGGTTCCCGCCTGAACTTTTAGAGGAATTATTTGCGATGACTGATAAGAATATCGCTGAAAATGTTTTGCAAGATATCATGCAACAAAATTTAAATGTAAAATTCGATGATATTGCATCTCTTGCCGATGCTAAGAGAGTACTGCATGAAGCTATTATCCTCCCGACAATGATGCCAGAGTTCTTCACTGGCATTCGAGAGCCTTGGAAGGTAAGGGAGGTATTTTTCTTGAAATAATAGAGATTCTAACAAACCATAGGGTATCCTCTTGTATGGACCGCCGGGAACCGGGAAGACAATGTTAGCAAAAGCTGTTTGTGGTATGCAGCAGAGTACTTTCTTCAATTGTTCAGCTGCTACAATCATCTCCAAGTATCGTGGAGACAGTGAGAAGATTATTCGGTGTTTATTCACTGCCGCAAGAATCCTAGCACCATCCGTGATTTTTATTGATGAGATTGATGCTTTGGTCTCTGACCGATCTTATGACTCAGAGCATGAAGCGTCGAGAAGACTGAAATCAGAGTTGCTGTGTCAGATTGATGGTCTTGGTTCGAACCGTGGAGGCTCGAAGCAAGTAGTGTTTCTCGCTGCAACGAATTGCCCTTGGGATTTGGACCCTGCAATGAGACGTCGATTAGAGAAGAGAATTTATGTTCCTTTACCAGACTACGAGGCAAGGATTGAACTGATCAGCATTCTTATTAAGGATTTACTATTAAGTGAGGATTTTAACCTTTCAAATCTGGCGATGATGACAGAAGGATACAGTGGTGCGGATATTCAGGTGGCATTAAGAGAAGCCTCGATGATGCCGATGAGACGATTGTTAGATGCTTTTAGTCCAGATCAGATTGTGGAATTACGAAGAAATGGAGAAATCACAGTTCCTAAGGTTAGTGAGTAATAATTAAAACGGTGATATAAGGATAAAATGTCTTTAGGTTACAATGAGAGATTGTGTTGCTGCGTTGCAGAATACTAGACCCTCAGTAGCAGCGGCTAGTTTGACAAGGTTTAAAGCATGGGAAGATGAGTTTGGTAATAAATGAAGTGTATATTAAGTTTAGTGGTATTAGTTTTGTTTTGTAACTTTTAGTGTTGATCTGGAAATGATGGAATTACGAGGGAAAACTCTGGAATTTTCTATTTTTTTCCGAACTAAAACCTGGAATTTCTTTCATTTTGAAGCAATTTGATCGATTACAAAGAAAATTTGCTTTTGAGCTTCTCTTAGTAATAACTTGACCTTTCCATCTTTGTTTGCGAAAATCTTGGTGACCGCTAATTCTTTTGATTGTGGGAGGAGTAATGCAGTTTCCTACAGAGGTTCCGATTGGAGGATATCCCTCTTCTTCTGATGGCTCCACTAATAATCAATTGCAACAACGGAGAAGACCCGATCTTTCATCTCCTGCAAGTTTAATCAATCCTGGACCATTGCAACCAGGTTATCAACAACCTTCCACTCCAACATCGCCAGCTGTGGCTTCCGTCAATCGAAATGATAGTAATAACAGCAGCACGAAAGAAATCACGGCAGATCAATTTATGAGAAAACAGATTCAAAATATTCGAAATGAATTAAACTTATTGATTTCTATTCCTTTTCTTCTATTAGTTGGATATGGTGGTCGTCCTGCTCTATTAATTCTTTCGTTTGGTAGTTTAGCCTGTTATGTGCTTGACATCCTCGAAGCTGTTGAGGTAAGTAAACTCTTCTCATTGTTATTTTCTTCTTCTAATCGACACAATCTTCTCATATTCTGAACTAATATCCTTGTTTAGGGGACAATCATAGCTTTCTTCCTCACAATGATCATGTTCTTAGGTGCTTTAATCTATGCCACATCAGATGCTTTGCAAGAATCCTTCTACAATATTATCCTCCTTCCGACTTTTATCATCACCATTATAATCTTTTTTATTGTTGGAATAAGTCATTTTAACGTTGCTTTAAATGAATCGAGCATCTTAATGAATGTGATGATTCAAATAACCTTTGCTGTCTCACCGCTTCTTTTCGGATCACTTGTCAGTGCCATCCTATGTGATGATATACTTGACTTTGATCTTCAAACGTGTTTTACCTTTCTTTATTTCTTATATACATGGTATTATTGTCGTCCACGGTATCTCTATCGTTTGCAATATAAGAAAGTTGGGAGTAAGATTACTGCACCATATTCTGACATGAAACGACAATTAATGATTCCATCAATAGTTATGCCAATAATATATTTAATGCCAATTATTATTTCCTTTTTATTACAATTATCATTACATCATAATGTATTAACATCAGAAAGACATCGAATTATTGGTATTACACAATCTATATTACTTCCTGCTTTATTAATGTGTTTCACCTATCAACAACATGAAAAACAGGTGCAACAATTATTAAAAGATTTGAATCTACCAGGAGGTGGGAAGAAAGAAGTTGGTGATGATGCTAAAAATGAAGATTTGAAGATCGTGGTGAAGTGGGTATTTCGATTATTATTGGCACTGTACGTCATCTTAAGCGTCGAATCGCATCCTTTCTTTGATGAAATGAAACACTTTGCTCACGTTACTGCATCGTCAGCATCCTCGTCGTCTGGAGCTTATGCTTCCTCAATAGAGAATCTGTTGTTCACGGCTGTGATCTTCTTCCTCTTCATCATTTATTTACTCATGGAAAAGATCCATGAATATCAATCCAACGATATTCATTCCAGTCTGAGCAATGACTATGATGACATTAGTCCGTACAATACCTCGAAGCAACTTCCTGATCTCTTGAAAGAAGGTTTTGGTGTGAAAACTCGCTTCCAACTATATTACCTGATTCTACGACTAGCGTTAGATGGTAGTATAGGCTGTCTTGTTGGCTTAGTTGCCTATTTATTTAATTTTCCAAGAAGTGTGATTCCCATAGCTGTTATAGGGAGTGTTGCGATGATGGAATTACATTTCTTTCATGATACATCCGCCGTCTTCAGTCGCTTTCTATTAGCTCTTCTTGCTATTACATCAACTTCATTAACGATGATTACCTTCACAAAGGGCACGGTGTATTACCTCTTGTATTCCTTTCATTCTTATTTCTATGGATCCTTCCAACTATCTCAGTTTAGTTGGATTGTCACAACTTTAATGAGCTCTGCTATCATCCTCCCTGTCTTCCTCAGAAGTAAGAATAAAGGCAATAGAAGTGTTGGAAAGGATGCTCCTTATGAAACTTTCTCATTGTCAGACAATCCAAGGAGTAATAGTGATGATGTTAGAGCAAAGGGGATTGACGAAGATGAGGAGGTATATGGAGACCCAACAAGCTCTTTTTTCTCAGCTTTCTTCTCGGCTGGCTTGATCGTGTTTATGTTAATTGTGACATGGTTAGAGTTAACTATGATGGAGCAGGTAAGATGATCCTTCTATGTTTGGTCATTCAGAGTGCTAATGAGGGTTGTGTTAGGATTGGAGTGGTTTAGAAGTAACTTCAGAGATTGTTTATCCAACTTATTTCTTCATTTTAACAATGGTTTTAAGTGGTTGGATTGGTTTCATGCTTTATTCTCATCGCTCTATTGGGTAGGCCGTCTGATATTTGTATCTTTCCTTATTTATTACTAATTTATTCCTATTTGCTTAGGTTCACCACTTTAGGGAATATTGCGATTATTCAAGTGACAAAACTTCTTCACTTCTTTTATCACTCGTCATACATCATCATCCCTGCCTCTATCCTTCTTATCTCCAACCTTCTTCCTTTCTTCCGACAATATTCTTATTACCAACGATACGTCGTCAAATATCAACAATCATCCTTCGATGACCTCGGTAACACACGTCAACAGAAAAAGAATAATACCACGTCACCATTTATCTCATGGAATGAAGTCGTTGTCTATGTGATTATGAATGCTATTATCTATCAAGTGTTTAGTGCAAATCTCTCTCGTTGGTTCTTACGTCAGCTCTTTTCTTTCTTTAACAATACCTTCACTACCTCTACAGACGAGGAAGTAGTGGTTGTGGGAAGTAGACAAATTTCTCGCTGGCAGGTGCTTTTCTTCTCATTAGCAATGTTTATAATGTATGTATCATCAATCTTATTCGTCTTCCAAAAGAAACAAAAATTCATTAGAAGGTACGTCATTTCTACCATAACTATTGTTCTCTGAACTCATTGTTCTTCTCTTATAGTGTTTTAATGGGAGTGAGTATTCTATTAGTAATGATCTCATTCGAAGGATTTGGATTACTCCGACTGAATGATGTCACAGATGATCCAGTTGTCCTCGCTGCTAATAGTGCGAATGGTCACTTCTTATCCGCCTATGATCACTCTACCTTCTTTATGCTGATGACGATTGTGATGACATTGATAGCTTGGTCCCGGCTTATTGCGTTAGATAGTATGCTGACGTGTTTGTTCTATTCGTTGATCTTTGGCTTCATCTCAACGAAGGCGATGATCAACTGGGCCTTTCCCTATCACTCCCTTGTCACACATCCTTACTACGACCAACATCATCACCATCATAACCATCATGTGACGTCGTCGTCATCGCAGCAGGTGTATTACTATCCCTTCTGCTTCCTCTACGTGTTGAAGGTGTTGAATACCTTCATCGCACTGTGGAATCCGAAGAATTCGTCGCACTCCGTCTCCTTCACTACTTTCTTCCCGCTGCTCTACCTCATCACTCTATTATGGCCACTGTTTAACCTCATTATCTCTCTTGTGTTATTAGAGAATCAAGACGTCAGTGAGGTGTTAGCGGACCTGCGAGATCGAGAAGAGATTGGAGCGAGTGCAGGGAGAGAGACTGACCTAGGAACGACGTTGATCACTAATAAGATAACCATTTATACTGGTATCATCTTATCGACGTTAATTGGTCATCTCACACTAACAGCATCGTTCAGATTGAAAGAAGTTTTGAATTACATGAGAGATCCTAGAGAGACGATCTACTCGAGTCGCATCGTCATCTCCTTCCTCTTCTCTAACTCCTCTACCCATCAAGGTAGTTCAGGAGGTTATCCTCTTGTCTTATTCCATGCCTTTGTTACGATCGCATGGGGAGTATTAGTGATCTTATTCGGTATGACGAGTATCGATTATGATATTTTCTTCCCTGTCGTCAGTGCGATACTCCTCTTATATGACAGTGAGATCGAGGTGGAGAGAATTCCTTTCTTCGCCTCTTGCTTCAAATACTTACTCGCGAATAAGCGGAAGGTTAGTCCGTGGCAGCTATGGACTCTCATTAACGTGTCCTTCTGGTTGATTTCTTTCTTCTATCATGTCTTTATTATGGATTTCCCTCTGTCGTCAACAACATCATCGCTTGATATTGATAGTAGCTATTACAAGCACTTGCTCTATTTGACGAGGATTAAACCTTACTCTTGGTTGAACTTTGACTCGAATGTGTCGATCTGGTCTAGCGAGAGTGCTCTAACGCCTGTGTTGAATGTGATGTACCTGCTCTTCACACTGCCAGCGATCTATTACGGGATATGGAATGCATCAACCTATGCAGTGAATAAAACGAATCAGTACACAACTCAAATGACAGGCTTGGTCTCTGATGACGTCATGTTTTTACTCTCAGTGCTGACGTTAGTTCCTCTCATTGGTGCTAATGTTGATTGTCTGAGGTATTTAGCGTTAATCGGGGGACTTCATGGTGTGTATCGATCGAATTATTTGTTTAGGAGACAGAAATTATCCAACGATTATCTATGAAATAGTAATAATAATATTAGAGGAGGGAATAGTTGGATGATCTTTTTCTTTATAAATTAATGACATCAATTAATCAATTAATTATTATTAACAATATTATTAATATTATTAATACTACCTCATAGTAGAGCTTTTCTTCTACCCATTACCTAACATCATATCACCACATTCTTACTAAGCTACATGCTACATTACTTAAAAAAAGAAAAATACAAAGCACGATGGAATCTGACGTCATGTAGGAAGTCAGATTATTGAAATTCATTATCTACACAGCTTTCACGCAAGTGAAAGAAGCGACAGCTCTTTCACAGACCTCTGGGGTGTCATTGCAGGTTGGAACACTCACGACCTTTCCCTCCGCAACGGAAACAGACGATCCTCCTCCATCGATGTTCACTGCTGTATGCACACCTAGCGTCACTAGAAGATCAGCAACTTCGAATAAATCAGGACCATATTCGATATCTTCTTCACCGTCAATCTCAACAAGGATCATTGTACCATTAGAGAAAGCCCCCACAGCAGTGCGAGGAGCTTTCTCGAGGGTAAATCCACCTGGTTGATAGCTTAGATCTTGCGAGACTTTCACATTACTCTCGCCATTACGAACTAACCATCCCCAACCAGTGATTAACTGTGTGAAATTGTTTTGAGCGATGACGTTGGCATCAATAAAGCCTGTGAAGATCTCGTTCTTGGCAGTGATACCGAAGTTAGCACGACCTATTCCACTGCCATCAGTCGGTAATTGCCAAACTTGACCATCACTCACAAGATTTCCAATGCAATTGGAGCTAAGGGAGGTATCCCAGGTAAAGAATGCACCATTGGTAGCATATGCGCAGTTACGAGGTTCAGTGACCGAGGAAATGCTCGTCTTGTATAATCCTGTGCATCCTTTCGAAGTTGGTGGATAGAAAGCAAATCTGCTAGCTGGAAATGTCGCGACAAAAGCTGAGTAAGGTCGTTTTGTTGTTGTATAATTTCCAGTGACTTGATAATGATTAAGAGCAGTTTTCTCATTCAAATCAAAAGCAACACGATCGAAGTCTGTGACAATATTTGACTTCAAGTTACTTAGAAGAGGTTGCATTGTACCCTCGACATGGACGACAAGGATAACCGCCACCAAAACCAATAAAGACATCAACATCCTTTCAATCAATTTTTTTAATATTTTTTCTTTGACATTCAACCTAAAACTCGATCTTTCCATAAATCGACTTTTACCTTCTTATCGACTAATCACCGATACCGAATACTCCACCGACTGACGCATTTTAAAGTGTCGATGATTAGTGATTGATTGAAAGCATAATTACAAGAGAGAAAGGGAGGAAACAATGAGAAAGGAATCAAAATCTAAGAGCTTATTCGATCTTTATAATGAATATTTGGAAAGATTTCCAATTCTTGTGAATGGTCTTCAATCTGTTGTAATTTGTAGTCTTGCTATTCTTGTATCAACTTATCTGTCGAACATTATTCAAGTGGTTAAATCTGATGAGAAAGTCTTAAATAGCTCGGCTACGATTCAATTTCAAACTTTTCTCATTGAATTACAGTCGTATGTCTTGAGGGAGAAGAGTATTATTATTCCCTGGCAGGAGGTTTATATCATGGGATTTATCAATTTCTTCTTTATAACTCCTGTACTTTTTATCTTTGGTACCTTTTTAACGAAACTTTCTGAGTCATTAATGCTGCCTTCCAAGAAAGAGGAAGGAGGAGAGAAATCGGGAAGAGGATTAACGTCATCTCAAATGCAATGGCTTAGTGTCTTTATTGATCAGTTTCTCTTCTCACCACCCTTCAATGCTGCAATCATTAGCTTGCGACATTACGGTTATCATGGATTGACAGACTTCGCATACTTCCAGACGAGTCTCTTGCCTATGTTAAAGGATGTTTTGCCCTCTGCTCTGCTCTATGCTTGGTGCTTCTGGATCCCTGTGAAATATTTCATGTTTAGCTCAGTCCCTGTGAAATACCACTTATTAGTAGGAAGCTGCTTTTCATTTCTTTGGAATATTATTTTTACATTGATTATAAGTTAAAAGGTGATCTCATTTCCCCTTCTATTCCTTGATACTACTACTATCAACTTGTAAATATAAACCTAAAGACATGATTTCTCTTCAACACGAAACGACAAGTCAACTACAGTTACAATACAATGCAGTAGGTAGGGCTTTTTGTTAAATTTTAAATTACATAAGAAAAGATTCATTTATAAGTGGGTATATTAGCTATGATAGCAATCCTTATTGATTTTTTTGAGAATTTTTATTGCATACAAGGAAACTGAATTCCATAAATGTTCGATGGTTATTTCTTGTTGTTCGGGTTATTTTTATTGAACGGTGAATTATTTGAACTCTGAGAAGCGAATGTTTGAAAGCTCTGTCCTTGTGTAGTACCAAATCCAGTGGATGATCCAAATGCTGGAAGATTCGTACTTGCGCTGGTATTACCAAAGCTAACACTACTACCTAAAGTATTGGTTGCTCCGAACCCACTACTGCCAAAGGTACTCGTGGCTCCGAAACTACTAGTCGAACCAAAACCTAACGTTGTGGAACTCGAAGATGGGGATGAAAAACTGGATGTGGTGGCTGCTCCAAAGGCAGAAGTTTTACCAAATCCCGAACTATTGTTACCAAAAAGACCGGAAGAAGGAGCCCCTGTTGTATTTCCAAAGTTAAACATTCCAGCAGGAGGAGCTGCTGAACCTCCTATAGCCGGTGAGGAGGTAGCTGGTGTAGATGAAGAGATATTGTACTTTTTTTCTAAATTCGTAATTAATTCATTTTCTCTTCCTTGATATTTTTCTAATATCTTTGGAATATCTGACATCTTTGATGGATTGTATTTGCGATAAATCTCTTCCACTTTCTCCTGAATAGCACTCGACGATGCTGTTGTAGAGGTTGTAGAAGGAGGATTCAAAGAAGCGGGGGGAGGTTTGGTTTCTGAAGAATCTGGGGTATTCAGCCCACTTAAGAACCCTCCAGTCCCACCACTGTTAAAGGAAAAGGTCGAAGAGCCAAAGGAAGGCTTTGATGGGGTAGCGTTGACACTATCAATGCTTGAGGAACCTTTCATAAAGGCGCCAGGCTGAGCAGAAAAAAGTGGGTTTGCAGGTTTCGAGAATATATTAGCGTTGGGGTTGGAGGGAGCGTTCGTAGGAGCAAAGGAAAACCCAGAGCCAAAAGAAGTTGATGGTGTAACTCCAGCAGGCTTTCCGGATGTGAAGAGACTTTGAGTGGCAGGAGCAGCAGCAGACGGGAGCGGAGAGACAGCAGCCACCTGATCAGATTTCTTAAATAAAGAAGAAGAAACTGAAGAAGAAGGTTAGAGGAAGAAAGAGAACAATAGAAAGGAGTACCTTGACCAAAGGCAGACTTCTCGGGTGTAGAGGAAAA
>VFQN01002928.1_pt1 | contig 25420 bp, 39 predicted proteins | sample 3512371 | NCBI WGS metagenome assembly VFQN01 (sample SAMN10412370, study PRJNA504923) | tailings metagenome | isolation source: Replicate 2 from Balatoc abandoned mine | place: Philippines: Itogon, Benguet | collected 2017-08-28 | reverse complement strand
CGGTGTGTGCCCTGCCAGGTATTCCGGATGTAAAGGCTCTCTGGCCCACCGCTTCACAGCCGACACTCCCCGCAGGTATGCTGTGCAGTGCGTCAGTTTGTTACAACAGCATGCCCAGGGGTACATCCCCTTGCATCTACGCAACCTGTTTGCCGTGCATGTTGCGCTTCGAGGTTACGTAACCCCTGTGCAGTCCTTTCCGCAGTGCTGGACGCAATCCTTCTGTTTGCTGTGGTGCGGGGAATTTTGTCGTACTCCCGTACGACAGACGAACTTGGACTATGATGCAAACAATGGTCCAAAGTGGCATCCGGCGTACGACAAAAATCGAGCCTTTATAGCACAGTGGTAGTGCGTTCCCTTCGTACTGGTTCGGACACATGCGTGCCCGTGCCTGAGGTCTAGGGAAAGGCGCCTGCCTCTAGCCTGCGACGTTGACAGTGTCAACGTCGTGTCAAGGTGTGTCAACTTGACACACCTTGACACGTGCCCATGGGCGGCACCCACTCGCCGGCCCCCCGGCCTTGCTCTCGTCGCTCGCGCCCCGAGGGACCCCCCGGATTGCGGCCGTCCTACCCTTTAACCGAAACACCGTCATGTTCATGGCGTCGACGATGCGCCTCACGGCATGCTGGAAGCCACATCAGATGCCATTCTGAGCCACATGCATGGTGGTGGGTCCTGTCCAAGGGTCAGGTGGCCAGCAGGCCAGGCATGGCAGAAACGCAAAACGCCGTACCCAAGGAGAAATGGCAGCACGTGCACTGGGGGGATGACAACAAGGCCGGAGATCCTGTGGCAGTCAGCGGTTGGTGGAGTACCCGACCCGGGAGTCGACTGGGCTGTTGTCAGCAGCATGGCAGCGGGCCCTGCTGAGGGCGCCCCTGCTGTGAGTTTTCACGCCACAGTAGCCCATCCGGCCTGCACACACCACTTATAAACGTGTGAGGTCGGTCACATAGGTCATACGTGAGCACGGACAGCATAACACACGGGGCACGCGCCTGAAGCGCCAGCAAAAAGGGCACCATCTGGCTAGCCACGCTTCCACAGAGGACGCACCGGATATGTGGTTGGTACTGTTGGTAGTGTGTCGGTAGCAGGATGCGGTCAAGGGGAATACAACGCATGTCTCAAAGCAGAGTTGCGAGGACTAGACCGCTCGCTATGGCATGGTGGTGTGGTGGGTAGTGTACCTGCGTACGTGCGTCACCAGTCATGGAGCACGGGTGGCGGCATATGCGGGCTCAAAGCATTCAAATGTGATGCGTGTTGCTACACACGTGCTGGGACGGCAGTGGTTGTGCCTGCGAGACTTTGCGGCAGTGGGCTGTGGGCATGCGCAAGGGACGGAAAAGCGTGCCTGGCTGCCTTCTGGCCGCCCGTTCCTTGAGTGTTTAGTCCGAGTGTGTGGCAAATCGGCGAGCGACACCCAGGGCGTTTAGCCGGTACCGATCAGTTGCATCAGGCAGGGCCGCAGATCTGCTTGCATGCCCTTGGTGACACCCACTGCTCTCCGGATGCCACAAGGTGTTGCCCCGCCTTGTGCCTTGCCGTGAACCGCTGTCCGCTGAGGGGGAGGAAGGGGAAGAGACACAACTCAGGTATGCAACTACGCCGGCATGCATCTAAGTGTCAGTCCAGGGTTGCTATCCTTGCTGCACATGGCGGCCCGGCTGCATATGGCGCCCCTTATGTACGTGGCAACTCACCCAGCCAGCCACGTAACGTGCATACCATACGTACCGGAAGCCAGGGAGCTCCATGCCTTCCACCAGCTTCCACCATAGCATGTTGTAGGCGCACAGCCCTGTGACACATGTGGACAGTTACACAGTAGGCAAGTGCCGCTGGTAACCGCAAGGGGACGGTGTTCGATGGAAGCTGTGCATAAGGCAAAGCGTGTAAGGACTCGGGGAACGGTGCAAGGGACAACGCTTCCGGCTCTCCTGTGGTGATCCCCGTGGCGTTGGCAAGTGGTTGCATCCCCGCCGTACGACCTAATCCCCCTGACATTTTGAGATCTGCCGGCACAAAGCACTCTACACTCACAAGTTCCATCCTCTTCAGTCACATATGCAACTGTAGTAAACTTGCAATCCCAAGCGAGGCCTCCTTAGCTGTGACCTATAAAATCCTTCAAATGATTTTTAGTATGCCAATGTGTACTACATGTGTATTTTATGCAATGAGATGCTCGATCCGTTTTGACCTGGCCGCAGCTTTCGGGCCGGTCCTTAGGGCGACAGGTCAGGCTGCCCTAACGCGCCCAAACACTGGAAGCCAAGCGGCCTCCGATGTGGGCAATCCCAAGGACCAGGCTCTATCTCTGTGAGCCCATCGAGGATCGCCGGAGACGCTGCCGGTAGCCAAGGTCGCAAGCGCCATCCTCGCATTTGGCGCCAACCGCGTGCCGTGGCAGCCCCTCTCGCGGGCTCGTCCTACGTGGTAGACGCGCTTGACAAGCGAATGGAGCGGCTGGAGGTGGGCATGGCGGAGGTGGCGTTGTGATACATGGACTGAAGTGCAAGTCAGCAGCAGGGCTTTGTGGCAGGCAACAAAACCGTAACCGTGACAGGCTTGGTTAGGCCGCCTGGTTGCAGGACCCTGGTCGCTAATCCGTCCTATAACTCCCTGGTAAAAAAACGTCCCCGACGCCACTGCCACCACTTCATCCGCAGGAAGGAGGGATGCCGCCGTCTTGGCCAACAGGCGGGCAACGAGCAGGCGCTGGAGCTGCCGCTGCCCGGAGCGGCAGCCATCGCCTGTCCGTCCATAACTGCTATGCTCACCTGGGCCTCCCTACACCTGGTGGTGTTGAGCAGCGGCGGTCACACGGGTGGCGTGACAACCGGTGCATTCTCTTCTGACGAGGTATGGCGTAATAGACATTGTATATGTGATCAACTGCGAGGCGTGTGGGTAGTGGGGCTAAGCGCCGTCCTCCCCACCTTAAATACAAAGCGGTGTAGGATTGCCTCAATGGCACTAGGGCTGGGCGACCTTGGGTGGCAAGGGCCGGGGGCCCCTGGCTGGGCGGTGGGCGTTAGTACACATGTAGACCTGAGGAGTTGCGGGCGTATCGGCCATGCGTGCAGTGCATGGCTTCCTACGACAAGTACGCACGGCGTAGCAGTGGCTTGCTGCTGATGCCTGTCGGGCACAGCGTCTTGTGCAAACATCTGGCCGTACGTAGCAGGGGTGCCCCACTCACCGTAGCTGCTTTATACGGTGTGTGCCCTGCCAGGTATTCCGGATGTAAAGGCTCTCTGGCCCACCGCTTCACAGCCGACACTCCCCGCAGGTATGCTGTGCAGTGCGTCAGTTTGTTACAACAGCATGCCCAGGGGTACATCCCCTTGCATCTACGCAACCTGTTTGCCGTGCATGTTGCGCTTCGAGGTTACGTAACCCCTGTGCAGTCCTTTCCGCAGTGCTGGACGCAATCCTTCTGTTTGCTGTGGTGCGGGGAATTTTGTCGTACTCCCGTACGACAGACGAACTTGGACTATGATGCAAACAATGGTCCAAAGTGGCATCCGGCGTACGACAAAAATATATAATACGCGGCTTGCCCTGAGAAGCTTATATGAAAATGTAGTTGATCACGCTATCGTGCTACTAAAATCTGCTAAACTGGCGACTGCGCTCCGCTATTTGTAATTCGGACAGTCAGTCGTGGCCCCTGCAGTGCTCCGAGACTCATCCGAGGCCGATCCGTTGTGCATGTTGCCTTTTGGCGCGCTTTTCCCATTGCGTTTTCAGGGATGTTGTAGTTACATACTTGTTTGCAAGCGCACATGACATCCCCATATATACTGCAAAAATCACGAAATATTAATTTGATAGTGCGAAAATCACAGTGATAGTGCGAAAATCACAGTGGAAAATACTGTGGTGCGGGGAATTCTGTCGTACTCCCGTACGACAGACGAACTTGGACTATGATGCAAACAATGGTTCAAAGTGGCATCCGGCGTACAACAAAAATATAGCCTTTATAGCACAGTGGTAGTGCGTTCCCTTCGTACTGGTTCAGACACATGCGTGCCCGTGCCTGAGGTCTAGGGAAAGGTCCTGAGTTCGATCCTCAGTGAAGGCATTTTGCTACAGGAATACACCGTGTTAATTTGCATGCCAGTTAAGTCTGTGAATTTAGGTGTGGGCGACCGGGTGGTGGGTGGTGGGCGCGTGGCGGGCGAGCGGTTGGCGGTGGATGGCAACACCGTGTTAATTTGCATGCCGGCTAAGTCTGTGAATTTAGGTGTGGGCGACCGGGTGGTGGGTGGTGGGCGCGTGGCGGGCGAGCGGTTGGCGGTGGATGGCAGGCGCATGTCGAGCCAATGGTGGGCGGCAAGCAGGCCGCAAGTACCAAGGCACCAATGTAGCGGAAGGATGTAACCTGTCCTGACCAGGGTCGCTGATCCTGGCCTGGTGCCGCAGATCAGGTTTGATTGCCAGTTGGGATTACGAACCTGCACAAGTTAACTCCGCCGAACACTCCCATCGTCGCAGGTGCAATGCTGCATTCCTCTACGGGCACCTGCCCCCGGCAATCCGGTTAGCGCACAGCGTTCACCTGCACTACCCTGCACCAGCAGCTGGGCGCCTTATCCTTTGCATGCAGCCAGGTATCTGCTGTTGGTACAATGCGCCTTCACCAGGCACCACTACACCACATGTGCCACACTGGGCTGCACAGTACGTTGTACGCGTACATGTACGGAATACGCGCACGTACATGTACAGAATACGGCCTTTCATTCCGTACATGAGAAATTACGGGGTATGCATGGCACGTGGCAGTGTCACGCGCACCAGGAGCGGCCCATGGAGGTCCCAGCGAGACCAGGCGCCAGCAAAACCATATCACAGAAGGGGCATATGCATATGCAGGGCTCTTCTCATGCTCGAAAACTCGTGCAGTAGAGGCCGTATGCTTTGCAGAGAGCTTCCCTGGTGTCTTGCAGCACACGGGAGGGTACCTCCCTTGCTTCATGGGGGTAAGACTGGCACGACCGTATTTTTAGCGGACTTGACCGTATTTTGGGAACAGACCCCGTATTTTCCGTATTTCTACAAATACGGTCCTTTTCGACCGTACTGTGCAGCCCAGGTGCCACACACCCAGTGATTACGAGCTCCACCACTTCTCTCCGCGACACCAGTCCGTAAAGCGTCCGTCCCGGCTCCCATCCGATAACAACCTCCTGCGCGCTGCGCCGTCACTGTGTCCGTCACCTGGTGCATACCGGTGTGCAGCGTACCAGCAGCGTACTAACAGTTCAATGTCATATGCCATGACATTCACTGTACAAGACCCCGTTCCAAGTACACATGACAGCAGTACACTGTACACAGCCTGCTCATGCACGCCCCGTCTTTACAGTACAGGCCCACCTGCTCCCCCCGAAACCTCCATCACCTGCACTCATCCATTCTCACCCCCTTTGCCCAACCACCCTTCCGATTCCCCGTCTAACACTACCCCCCACCGCCCACCGCCCTCAGCTCTCAGCCGACGCCCCCTCCAGCCTAAATCCTGACCACCAGCCGACTGGTTTCTGTGTCTTTTACGTTGCCGCCTTGTGATTACACCCCCACCACCAGCCCCGCCGCACGCGGCGCCCCCAGGCCCAAGCACAGGCACAGCCCGAACAGGATGTGCCACTTGACCGCGAAGCGCTTCAGCGGGGCGACACGTGCCGGCACGGTGTGGTTGTCGTCCGCAAAGGCCACCATCTCCCGGGCGGCGGGGGCAGCCAGCAGGGAGGCGGCGGCCACAGGCCAGGGGAGGGCCCCCAGGGCTGCCGCCGCCAGCACCAGCGCGTGCGTGGCCAGCGCCGCCGCCCGCAGCACGTGCCGCCCGCGCTCCGTGCCCAGACGCACCAGGGGAGAGCGCTTGCCTGCATAGACGGACGAGGCGGGGTACTCAGCTGTAGGAGGTTTGAGAGGACGGACGTGACTCGTGCGGGTCTATGTTGGACAGGGAGTAGCGACATGGCTAGGATGTGCACTGAGGGCACAGGCGCTGGCAGAGGGAAAGCAGGAGGATAGCGCGCCTGGCAGGCTGGCGGTTCAGGGTGTTGGTCGTTGGTGCAGCCCGCCAGCGGCAGCCCGCCAGGAAGGGGGGCACAGCCCTGGCACAAGCCGCCCCCGCCATTTGGCCGTCATGCCCAGTCCTAGCCACATGGGCGTGCATACGCCGAACCATTAACAGATGTGGCGAAACGCGCGCATCCCGCCGCCACCCACCCGCCGCGATGTCGCCCGCAATCTGGTGGAAGTGGCTGCAGAACAGGATGACGGTGGTGGTGCACCCCACAGCCAGCGCGCACGCCCACACCAGCGGCGGCACGCCCGCCGCCGCCGCCGCCAGCGCACCCGCCGCCGACCCCGCCCCTGCCGCCGCCTGCGCCGCCGCCGCCGCCGCCGCCGCGTCCCCATTCGGCTGCAGCGCCAGGTAGAACGCCGTCGTCGCCGACGGCCCGAACGCCGCAAAGCACAGCGGCTCGCCGAGGCCCTTGTACGACAGGCGGAAGGGCGGGCCCTGGTACACGTAGCCGCAGACTATGGAGAAGGCGAGCATGGCCGCGGGGCGCATGTCACCGCCGGGGGCCGTGGTGATGAGGTGTCCTAGCAGCAGGGCGCCGGACAGCAGCAGGCCCTTGGCCAGCAGCAGCACGGCGGCGCGGCGGGCGGGGGAGGGCCCCCCCAGCAGGTTGATGACGGACTCGGGCTTGGCGTGGTCCACGCCCGTGGTGGCGTCGAACGCGTCGTTGCTGCGGGGCGGGGGCGGTGAGGGGAATCAGAGCGGCAAGGGAGTGAAACAGTGAAGTGCGCGCAGCAGACATATGCGATGAGTGAAGGAAACAGGGGCGGCACGCGGGCTTGCTGTGGGCGAAACTTTTCAGCTTTTTGGTGTCAGGGGCGCCGAAAGTTGAGACTGGACGAGAATGGCTGGAGCTGGGGTGGTGCGGGGGTGTTGAGGGGGCGTTGCGTGGGCGTGCCGTTGCATTTGAGCACGTGGTTGGTGTGGGGCCCTGCGGGCGCGTTGCGCGTGCTATGTAGATATAACGTGCCGCGTTTCAGTGCAGTTGACGGGGGCGGTTATCATGACTGCCTTTACTACGGGCGGGTTTCGTGGACCGTGGACTGTTGTGCTGGACGGAGGAGGGGCTGTGCGCGCACAGCGCTCATAAAGCACTCCCCTATCCTGTAACCCTTCCCTTAGCACCGTTCCCAATGCCCTGCGGCTGCAGTGCACGTCCGGTACCCGCCCACCCCTGCCGTGAGGCCGACACAGGCGTGTGAAGGTCACCTCGTCTCAGGCCACGCGCCCACCTGAGGTTAAGCCACGCTATGACCATGACGGCCGCCGCCACCAGCCCCGCCACTCGCCCCCACGGCATCACGCCGTGCACCGCGAAGCACGCGGCGGCGCCCACCTGCGGCAGCGGACAGGCACGGGGTACGGGTGAGATACAGGTTGGAGCGGTGGTGCCATCCACCTATCACCCAGTTCGTAGCAGTGAGGCATGCAGGCATGAAGGGCCAACGGGCGGGAGGGTACCAGGGTATGCTGAACATGTGATGCTGCTGCTTGCGGTACCAATATACGTAAAGGGACCAAAACTGTAGAGTCATACTTGCACCATCATTTGTGGTGTCTTTGTGTGGCATGCTGTGTGGGGGACTGTCGCCACACAAGACCCACCAGGACGGGGATGAAGCCCACAGAGTACATGGGGGGCTTGATGGCTGCCATCCACAGCTTGCGCCGCGCTTCCCCTGAGTCCTGGCTCCCGGGCGCCGTTGCACCATTAGCTCCAGCGACAGCGGGTGCCGGCGTAGCAGTCGACGGCGTCGGCAGAGGAGGATGTCCATCAATGTCTGGTTGCTGAATGGTGCTACGGTCCCCATTTTCTAGATCCGGAGAACCCGAGCTATTAAATTGGATATTGATTGCTATTCCTGTGCGTGTGCCGGGTAAGGAGCGGCAAATGGGTCCAGCTGTGGTAGGTCGAGTGTTTGCAAGCAGTGGGCATGGCGCCGCGGATATCGCTCTGCGAAGATTAAGGAGGGCTTTAGGACATAGTTGAGCTGCGTACGCCGGCTTCCACTGGCTGCTAGCAAGTCGTTGAGTATCCCTTGTAAAACTAGCTTGCGCCATCGAGATTAGCGACGGCAAGCAGTTTAGGCGCTGCAAAAAAATGCAGTTACAGTAAGGTACTCTGTATAGAGCGCTCACGCGTATCCTTGGCTGATTGCCGCGCGATTGCCAATTTTGCGAAAGGCGAAACAAAAGGCTGTGGCTCAACTTCATAAGCAAGCACTACGCAACCTTTATACCGTAAGGTGCTCATGAGGTTTACGCAACGGCGGACAAACCGTTGGCCAAGGGAGCTCCCCTGCCTGGACACGTTCTGGCCGTTCGGGCGACACGGTCCGACATGGTAATGTGCCGCCTGGTCCCACCTAAGCAAGTATAGCAGCACCGCTGCCACATTACACTCGGGATCATGTGCATCCGTAGACATGCATAATTTGTTCATGCTGCATATGCATTAGGTGTATTAAGGCACGACAGTGGTTGCTGGGGTTGCAAGCCAGCCACGTGAGCTACGACACAATACTAGCGTGCGCGCCGCGAACAAGGATAGCCAGTCTACCGTACCCTAGCCACACGCTGCCATTGTGTTACCCGTATGCATGCCCACTACATCCTCACGATTGCCGCTTGAACCCAATGTAGTCACCCTGCTGCTGCTGCTCCCCGTCCGCACCCACTCGCTTCTTGCCCGCCATGGACAGCCGCCCCGCGCCCCCCGCCCTGCCCTGCCCCTGCTGCTGGCTGCCCGCCGCCTGCGAGCACCCGCCCTGCGACGCCCCAAATTGCTGCTCCTGCGGCCCGCCGCCCCACCCGTTGCCCCCACCTCCACCCCCACCCCCACTCCCTGCCCCTGCCCTGGCCCCTCCGTCTCTCCCATGCCAGCCACCCCCGCTGCCTTGCCCAGCCGCCGGCCCACTGTGGGGCTGCTGCGGTGCGCCCCAGCCCACAGAGGCACCTTGCTGAGGCTGCCAGCCTTGGCCCTGGGCCTGGGCCGGGCCCGCCGGGTGCTGTTGGTGGTGGTAGTAGCCTGGCTGCTGCTGCTGCTGTGCGCTGGTGTGTGCGTGGGGTCTTCCGCCGGGCCCAGCGCCGCCGCGGGGTTGCTGAATGGCAAGGAGGATGGGCAAGGCAGTTGCATCAGCACAGCATCGGGGCACACGGCACCTGTGCACAGGCAACGGGCTCTACCAGCTGGGTGGTGACAACGTCGGTGATTGGTTCCTGACGGCAATACGCTTAGGCAGTGTTTGTGCATGTACCGGTAAGCACTTGGCAGGGTGCACGTGCAGGACATGGCCCACCTGCGGTTGGGGATGTTGGCCCTGCGGTGGGCCGCCGCCCCATGGCCCCTGCGCTCCTGGTGTGCCGCCTGCTGGCCCGCCGCCCTGCGCCGACCAGCCTGGTCCCGCACCAGCAGGCTGCTGCTGCTGCTGCTGTTGCTGCTGGTGCGGTGGCTGGAAGGGCCTGCCTGGGGCCCCTGCGCCGGCGGGCAGGGGAGGTAGTCCTGGGCGTTGCTGCTGCTGCTGCTGCTGCCGGGCCGCGGCTCCGGTGCCCGGTGGTGTGGATCCGCAGGTGAAGGCAGCAAAGGCGTTGCAGGTGGCAGGGGCCGCGGCGGCGCCGATGGGCCCGGGGCCGGCGCCGCCGTGGGGCCGCTTGGCTGCGCCTGGGTGGGGTATGGGGTATGGTATGGAGAATGGGGTATGGTTAGGGTTAGGGTGGTATGCAGGCGTGTTAGCTTGGCGTTGTGTCCCTGGTGCCTCAGGGAAGTCCCAGGAAAATCGCACAGGAATGGAACGGGAAAGGCCCGTCTGTGACAACCGCGACGCACGCAGATCGTAGCATAGCGTCCTCGTCTATTCCTCCACAAATCACAGCATGCTTGATGCGGACCCTGCGCATAAGGTTTGCGTGCCGGCAGATGCCGGTGCCCCCGGACACCACCTCACCTTGCGGCTGCACCTGCCCCGCCGCCGCCGCCCCCGCCTTGGCTGGTTGCGTTGGCGGCCGGAAGCTGCCCATGTCCTCATCGTAACGCCCGCCGTCGCCGCCGCCTGGCCCGTCGTCCTCCCCTCCATCGTCCCACCCCGCCACCGCCACCGCAGCAGGGCGCTTGGAGCCCGCGTGCCCTGAGGTCAGCGGGAAGGCACACGTGTGCATTCGCAGTTCGGGAGGATCAGCACTGTCGCGTGCCTTTGCAAACCCACTTCCGTGGCAAGTGGCCTTACGGTCGCCACCAACCCTAGGGATAAAAGGTTGCTGCAGTCGCAAGCCCTTTGATGCAGCACAGCGGAACATCTTTCGACCCATACGACAACCCGCTTCCCCCGCAGCCTTCCATCATGCTCCCGCGCCAAGCACCATCCCCCGTCCCGTTTCCGCCTCCCCGCCCGCACCTGCGGCCCCCGGCCTGCCGTGTGCCCCCTGCCCGCCCGCCGCCCCCGCTGCGTGCGTGTGGTGCAGCTTGAGCTCGTCCAGCGTGAAGGTGAGGCGCGCGATGTCGGTGTTGCTGGCCAGCGCCTCCAGCCACTGCAGCCGGGCCTGGGGGAAGACGGGGGGCAGGGAGGGAAGGAGGGATGAAGGAAGGGAGATGGTGTTTCGCATGCAGATAAATGTACCGGCTCAGCCATTTTGCAGGACACGGGTTCTATCGCAAGCCACGCAGGGCCCGGAGGAAGGTGAGCGAAACCGTTAGGGGCGGGACACAAGGTGTGGCTGGTTGGCGGTTGCGGGTTGGCTGGCGAGCTACCCATTGGCTCGCGGCAATGCCATCCTGCGGGCCGCGTGCACAACACACCCACGCCCACACCCACCTGGTCTATGACTGCAATGATGTTCTGGCCGTGCGTCTCCTTGCGCCGGTCCGTGAAGCCCTGCACGGTGGCGGCCATGAGCTCCGGCAGCGAGCGGGGCTTGAGCCTGGCAGGGAGGGAAAGGACAGGGCGCGGCGCATGATGTAAATCTGCATAAGCGTTCCAGCTGATTACACAGCTCAACCCCACCCGCCCGTGTCCCTGCCAGCACCGTCACGCCGCACGGCTAGCCTTGGTCCCCTCCCTCCACCCACCCAATGACCCGTACCCGTCCCGCACCCGGTCTATACTCCACCCGCTGCCCCTGCTCCAGGGTCCTTTTGTGTGCTTTGTTCCCGGGCCCACCTGCCGCCTTACACGGTTTCCTTGCGTTTCACACGTACCCCTGCCCACACATCCCCTCACCTGGCCAGCTGGCAGCACGCCTTGGTGGGCAGCGTGGCCTCTCCCACCTTGGCCCCGCGCGGGTCGTGCTGCGCCAGCCACATGCGCAGCTTCATCAGCGCCTCGAACACCAGGTGCGTGAGGGGGTCGTCGGTGTCGTCCAGAGGGTCGGAGCGCGCGGGGGGCGCGGGGCCGGAGGGCGTGCCGGGACGCGAGGAGGAGGAGGGGCCAGCGGAGGGGCCGGCGGCGGCGGAGGGAGGGCCGCGGGCGGCGGCGGGCGGACGCGTCTGGGGGAGGGCAGGGGTGCGAGGTGTCAGCTTAGGGCATGCTGTATGTTTTATGTAGGAAGCTGGGGCCCGGCATGCAACAGTTATGCCTTGGGTGGGTGGGAGGCGTTGCGAGCTCGTCGGTGTCGGTGGGTGACCAGGCTTTGCATGGTGCTTCGCTAAAACCTGATGCCTTCAGTCGTACTTTCATACACTGCACACAGGAAGTGCGCAAAGACACGCCAACATACTGTACCGTACGCGGGTTGGGTACCCCACGCCATCCCCCGTCAGGCCGCACCTGCTGCTGGTGCTGCTGCTGCCGCGGCCCCGGCTCCACCAGCTGCACCTCCAGGTCGCTGTCCTCCCCCGCCAGGTCCACAGCCTCCCCCGCACCCCGCGCCGCCCCAGCCCCCCTTCCCACCCCACCCCCCGCTGCCGCCCCAGCCGCCACCTTCCTTTTCCGCGCCACCGGCGGCCTGCCCCCCGCCCCGCCCGCCGGCTCGCCCCACGCCTCCTGCTCCTCCCAGCCATGCCCGTACCCCTCCGCCCCCTGCTCCCCCTCCGCTGCGCCCTCGTCCCCCCAGTCCGCATCCCACGTGTCACGAGCGGGCCGCTTCCCGCCACGCTGGCCCGCCGCCGCTGCACCGCCGACGGCAGTGCCACTCCCGCTGGCACCGCCTCCGCCACCGCCGCCGCTGGATGTGGTGGCGGCGGCGCGCGCTCCCTTCTTGCCCTTCTTGCCGCCCCCCGCCCCCGCTGCCGAGGCGAAGGGCAGCTCCACCTTGAGCGATCCACGGGCCAGCTGCTGCGCCACAGCCTCGTTCACCTGTGCCGTTTGGGGCGATGTGCGGAAGCAAAAGAGTACAAGACCTTAAAACTTATGGCTGAGAGTGGCCGTTGCAGCAGAGGCGCGGTGCAGTTTGGGGCCAGGACATGCAGGACAGCCCATGGGCGACTGCACAGGCCTTGGGTTTGTGCAGCAGCAGGAGCCGTGTACTGTACGCGGCGCGTCCTTGCACCTATATAACCACAACGCCGTCTGCCACACATCCATCCCCGCCCCCTCCACACCCCGCGCTACCCCCTGCCCCTGCCCCCTGCCCCCACGCCCACCCACCCGTATTGCGCTGGACATGGTCTGGTACGCGTTGTCCTGGCGGAACGTGTCCTCCGCCAACACGTTGAGCGCGAGCAGCTTGCGCAGCAGCCGCTGGGCATCGGTCTGAAGCGTTGTGTCAGGTAAGGGAAAGGAAGGAAAAGGAAGGCGAGGTGACATTCGGTTGCATAGTGGTTACAGCTGCACCTGTATCGGAAGCATGCACCGGCCGTTCCAGTGAGGCTGAGGAAAGGCGCCGAGCCTATGCACTGGTCCAGCAGCACACTACCGCCCCAGCGCGCTGGCCCCACACCGTGCCGCACTGCACCGCACCTTGGTCATGGCCGCCCCCTTGCCGTGCACCGGCAGGGTGTGGTGGCCCGCGTTCTTTACCTGGGGCGGGGAAGGGGGCATGCGAAGTGCAGTGGGGGTGGGGGAGGGCCATGCATGCTATGACGCAAAGCCTGCAAGCTTCACACGGGTTTCTGTCAAACGTGCATGCGGGGCTTCTACCGAAGATTTAGATGTCCAACATACACTGCGAATGCAAATGCGGTGTGTGCGAGTGCGCGGGCGCGACTGTGTTGCGGGGCGGCGGCGGGAGCTGTGGGTGGGTCTCGGCCCGCAGCCCCCGGCCCTGGCTCCGGGCCTGGGTGCCGCCCCTCGCGCCCGCCCCACGCCGCCGCCCGCCTGCCCCTGGACGGGGGGTTGGGCGTGCGGCGAGCGGGGTGCTGTTGGCACCGTAAAATACGGGAGGCAGGGGCCTGGCAGCCGTCCCGGGAAAAGCGATGCCGTCATGTGGACTGGGCGCAATTGGCACAATGGTATAATGCTTCCAACGTGCAGCGTGCGCAGTGCCACACCCTCCACACCTTTCACCTTTCCACACCCTCCACAACCCGCGTTCCTCCCTGCCCCCGGCCCCCACGCCCACCCACCCGTAATTGGCGCCTTTTAACAACTGCCAGTACCTGACTGCGCGCCCCTGCCCCACATGTTGTAAAGTTTCGCGACACACGCACACGCACGCTTGGCACTGCCACGCTGTTGCTACTGCGCGCACTGGCTTCTTGCTCCATACCATTCTGCCCGGTCATACTTGTGTAGCGCCCCCCGACAACCCCCATTCCCCCACCCACCGCCTGCGACTGCGAGCCCCTGAAGACGTCCACCACGTGCGAGGCGCTCCAGCGCTGCCCCACGCCCCGCACCACCTCCACCAGGCCCTGCGCCTGGGGGGTCAGGTCGCGCAGCGTGAACTGCAGACCCTGGGCCTGCGGGCACACACGGCGACGGGAGGGAGAGGCGCGGGGAGAGGGAGCGCGGAATCGGCGAGGTCTACTCGGATTCGGTGTGCAAGTATACGGTAGGCGATAGAATGACTCACGGGCGCACGCCAGGTGTGAGCGAAGAAGGCGACAGTGCACAGCGCAGCTGTCACGATACACGGTCCTTTATAGCCGCTAAATCCACCACCGTCCCGTTCCCTTTGCCGGGGGCTGCCTCCGCCCTCATCCTCCCCGGGCTCACCTCCCTGGCTGCGCACAGGTCGCACGTGCCCCTGCACTGCGCGGGGTCGAACGCCTCCCCGAAGTGCTGCATCAGCAGCACGCGGCGGCACTCCACCTGCTCCTCAGCGAACATGATCTGCAGCCGGGGGCAGGGGGCGGGGGCAGCAGCAACAGGCATGCATGGACGGATTGGGTGCGCGTGCAGCCAATTCTCAGGGGCACAGGACACAGCGTCAGGTCGTTGCCGCGGCAAGCGTTCCCTTCCTCGCTGCCGCTACGGGAATGCACTCAAGGCGGCGGAAGACAGCAGGCGGTGCGCAAGACCCAACACCTCCCCCACCTCCCGGACCCTCTTTCACCCCTTGTACCTCGCACCCCCCACACATGCACGCACCAATGTGTTAAGCCAGTCCTCCAGCACCCCGCAATCGTTCCCCGCACCCTTTATGCCCCACACCCCCACACGCGCACGCACCATTGCGTTGAGCGAGTCCATGTTGCACCGCAGCACCTCTGGCGGCGTGCCGTTCTCCTGCGCGCTGCTGGTCAGCATGTGCCGCGCCTTCTGCGCGTCAGAGTAGTTGTAGTACAGCAGGCACCAAGCCTCGGCGCCGTCGCGCCCTCCGCGGCCAGTCTCCTGCACGTGAATGTGTGGGTAGGGTGTGAGTGCGAGTGCACGTGAGTGTTCGGTGCGGCGCATCGGGCACGACACGTGGCAACTCGCCGGAAGCGGCGCGCTTGCTGTCACCGGTACCCAGGCGGTGACATGTTAGCTCTGCGGATGCGGGTATGGCGATGCGGGGTTGCGCATGGCCCGCTGCGGCCGGGTGCGGTCGGCTCTTGGCCTCCAGGATACAAGGCATGTGTCGTTGTGCTAACGACATTTCCTTTGCGCCATAGTTGTGGTGTACGCCGCTGCGCGCGTCCTGCGCACTCACACACCGTGGTGTACTCTCCCGGTGTCCCTCCCTCCCCCCTGCTCGCACGTGCCCCTGTCCTCGCAAATAACCCGCCCTCTTCCCCTTCCCCCTCCCCCCAAAACACACACCGCACCTGGTGGTACCCCTCCAGGCTCTTGGGCAGCGAAAAGTGTATTACGAAGCGCACGTCAGGCTTGTTGATGCCCATGCCGAACGCAATGGTGGCCACGATAATCTGGCGGGTATGGGGGGGAGTCATGAGGCATACTGAATACTGATGCTAATTACGTGCTGCAGGAGTAAGTGTGCCCAGCGAGGAAGGTTGGGGTAGGCTCACGTCTTTGGTTCATGTCACAAACCACCTGGAAAATCCGTTCATGCGTGGCCCCACCTCCCTCGACGACCACAAGCGGGGCCAGTCATCTTTTTCCCTTCACACCGCCGTCCACGCCTCCATGAACTAACTTCTTTCGTTCCTTGCAATCGCCGCACCCCCCCCCCCCCCGCCCCCCCCATGCCAGGCCCCATGCACCTGCACCTCGTTGTTGCTCCACTTGGCCTGCACCGCCTCGCGCTCCTCGTGGCTCATGCTGGCGTGGTAGTGCCTGGCAAGGAGGGCAGGTGCGAGGGCCGACATGGTACCAGTTAAGAGCAAAGCCTGCAGTAGTGGGCTAGGTGCTGGATGCCGGGTGAACCTTAACAGCGCACATGGAAAGCAGGCTAGGCTATGGACTCGCTGCCAACCACGTCTATACAGCCGGCGGTATGGGTATGGACCTCAGCAGTAACGCCTGGCGTGCAGCACCCACGTTTGGCCGACCAGCAATCTGTGGGTACACAGGACCTCGCCTCAACTCGCAGCACGCGCAGCCCAGGTTAATACCCTGATCGCGCCTGACACGTGGGCCCTGGAACGCCGTACGCCGTTCCCATACCGTGCCCCCCGTGCCCTAACCCGCCCACCCCCTTCCCTCACATTGCGTTGAGCATCCTGCCCGAGGGCTGCCGCAGCTGCCGCAGCTCCTCCGCCACCCGCTCGCACTCCCCCCGGGACAGGCAGTACACGATGCCGCACTGCACGCGCTTGGTCACCTGCAGGGGAGGAGGGGAGCAGCCGCGGAAGGGAGGGGAGGGACGGAAAGGAGGGGTTGGTTGGTTGGGGTATGGTGTGGAGCACAGGAACACACAACGAAGGACTCACGCAGGCCGCCCAGCAAGCCCGCCAACTGTGAGTTCCTGCAATGCGTGATGCTGGTTCACCGCTCCCATCCGTACACAACGCAGCCCACCCATCAGCCACAGCTGCCACTACTGTGCGGCGGCTCTGTTCTGCCCCCCAGGCCTCAGCCGCCCCACCCTACCCCCACCCCCGGCCCCTCCCGCCCAACGAGCACACGAAGCGCCTCCGTACACAGCAGTCCACCCTTGAAGTACTGCTTCCTCGACTGTGCGTCCCGTGGCCCCTCCACCCCCTCGTCCCAACACGGCCCCAGCCCCGCGCCCCCTTTCGCCCCTCACCGAGCACACGAAGCGCTGCAGCAGCAGCTGCTTGATGTCCTCCGTGATGCTTTTGGACTTCTTGACTATCTGGTAGCTGGGGTTGGGGCAGAAGGGGGCAAGGGGCAGGAGCTGATAGGGGCAGGAGCCGAGACAGCGGGTGAGCGTGACGCCGGCAGCAAGCTGTGTGAATGGGATCAGCAGGTGGGAGTAGGAGCGAGGCGATGCGCAAGGGCACGGACATGTGCCGTGAATCAGGGAGCTGGGCAGTGTGCATGTGGTAGGGGTGCATCAGGCTCTGCCCGCCCCATCCCCGTCCGCCAGCACGCGCAGAATCTGGTCCTAACCCGACAGCACCTCCCGACCACACGAGCTTGCCCCTCTGTCCCGTGCCCCCCTGAACATCTATGCTGCCTTGTGGTACTGCCCTCCCCCGCCCCCTCTCCTCCGACCACCTACGGTACGCCTTCCGCAGGTTGGGCCTCCCTGGCCCCCCTCTCCTTTCCCACCCTCCGTGCCCCCACAGCACCTCGCCTTTCACGACCCGCCGCTATCCCCCCTGCCCCCCTCCACCCCACGCCCACCGCAGGTTGGGCCTGTTGAAGGAGCTCTTGAACACCACGCAGGAGGGGATGCGCAGCTGCAGCCGCACGTCGGCCTAACACACGGGGCAGCACAACGCACACGGGGGCGGAGGGTGGCACACGGAGCTTTGCAAGCACCCCACTCGCCTGGACTTGAGCAGTGCAGGTGAGGTGTAAGGTTGGAGGATCAGGGTTTGGTGGCGCCAAATAGTTGTGGCGTGCAGAGGGAATAGGCACACGCGGCCCAGCAAGCACGTGGGCCTACGCGCGATCCGTGCGCGCCGCCCTTGCGAGCCCCACACAGCGCGCAACGGCGTTCGCTTCACTCGATACCTGCTTCAACACCTGCTTTTCAATATGCCACCCTTGTCTCTCCGGCCCCCGCCCCCCCAAACTTTGTGTCCCCCCCAACCCCCATCCCCACCCCCACCCCCAAGCCCAAACCCAACCCACCTGCACTCGCGGCGTTGCTGTGGCTGTGAGCGCCAGCAGTGGCATGGAGGGCCACCGCCGCTTGAACAGCGCCAGCTCCTTGTAGTCGGGCCTGGGGGCGGGGGGAGAGGGGGGGGGAGGAGGGCCGGCGAGGGGGAAAGGGGGGCGCGGCGAGGGGGGAGGTGTGTGGAGCTCGGCACCATGGCTTACGAGCAGGTTGGAAGAGGTGATGTGCGGCACATTGTGCCTGGCTCAGGGCTGGAAGGTTCCCGCAAGAGTGGGATGGGGCACGGAGCAGGCCCACCCATCCACCCAACCCTCCCCGCCTCGCTCCCGGCCCCACCCCTGCCTCGTCTGACCCTCGGCCTCCCACCTGAAGTCGTGCCCCCAGTTGCTGACGCAGTGCGCCTCGTCCACCACCACCCTGTCCAGCCGCCCGCCCCCCGCCAGGCCGTCCAGCAGCCGCACCAGCGCGTCGCTCTTGGCCACCTTCTCGGGGGTCACGAACAGCAGCCGCACGTCGCTGGAGCCGGAGCGGATGCTGAGGGGGGGAAGGGAGGGTGTGGAAGGGGTAAGGGGGAGCAGGCACACGGGTAAGGGGGCTTGCTCGGGGCAAGGAGGTGCAGTGCGCGCAGAGGGAGGGGACGCCAGGGCACGTGGCACGGGCGGGGTGGCAGAGCCTGTGTAGGGCAGGCGGCTGACTGTGCCAGCATGCATGCAGCACGCTGCCAGCCGTCTGCCTAGGGCGCTTGGCCGTGTTGCCTGGCACCTCAACGCCCCTCCATCACGCCCGCAATCGGACATCCATTCACCGTTCCCTGACTCCCCAGTCCCCACCCCGCATGCCCAACCCCACTGCGCTCCACCCCAGCACGGCAAAGCCCAGCCACACTCACCCCAGCCCCATGCCAACCCACGCCTACCCATCCATGACCTCCCGCCTGGTGGCCGACACATCCGCCCCGATCCACATCAGGAGACTCGTTGGGGGACAGGCTCAAGGTACCGTACCATAAACCCAAGCACGCCCCCACCTACCCCACCTACCCATGAATTCCCGCGTGGTGGCCCACACGCCCACCTACCAGTGCACAGTTACATGCTCAAGGTGTGGTGACTGCACGCGCGGCCCATGCGCGTCCCGCCTCACCCGTCCATGACCTTCCACGTGGCGGCCGACACGCCCATCTTGACCCAGAACCGCATACTGCTTTTGTATATCTATGCTTGAGGCGTTGGAACTACTTGCGCGCCGCACCCACCCGTCCATGACCTCCCGCGTGGTAACCCAGTCCTGCTGCCCGCTGAAGTGCGCCGCGCCGATCCCGGCCTCGCGCAGGTGGTAGATCTGGTCCTGCGGGGCAGGAAGGCGCACGAAAGGGCGCGCGCGAGAGGGTCACGGAAAGAGCCGAGGTGTCTGTAGCCCTGAAGCCTGCACGTGGGCGCAGCGGCCAAGCACACGTATCCAACCCATGCGCACATGCATTGGAAGGTAGCTTTTGCTTCACTACGCGTACGCAACCTGGGCAGCCGCTTCCACGAGTCCCTCACCCTGCACCTACTGCACCTAACGCACCCGCCGCCTCCACCTGTCTGTGCTACACCTCATACACGTGCCCACTTAACCACACGCCCCCGAACAACTCTGTTCCCATCCCCACACTTCCCCTCTTTGCACACACCGCTTTCACGCCGGCAAGCCCGCCAGCGCGCGCCGTGGGAGCTGGGTTGCGCGGCAGAGGCCGCTACAGTGGACCGCGCCCCTCACTTTCTCGACGCCCTACAGCACTCACTGAACCAAAGAGCCCTAATCCTCGCACTCTTCAGCACTGTGTCGCCCCCCCTTCCCTCCACCCTCCCCCACCTGTATGAGCGACACCAGCGGCGACACCACCAGCGTGAGTCCGCTGTCCGACATGAGCGCCGGCAGCTGGTAGCACAGGCTCTTGCCGCCGCCCGTGGGCATCAGCACGAACACGTCGCGGCCGGCCAGCGTGGCGTTGATGATGGACTCCTGGTTGGACCTGGGGGGCGTAGGGGGCGGGGGGGAGGTGAGGCAGAGGGGTTGGCGGTAGGACGACATGCCGGTAAGCGCGGACGATGTCTGTAGATTGGCTTGTCAGTGACGAGACGCACTGAGGTTACCCGACCCAATCCGGGGAATCCGGGGGGAGTAAGCATAGAGGTGGCCGTGGGGAAGGAATGTTTCTGACGAGGGGGAAGGGCACGGGTGTGGAGTGGGACCGGCGGTACCAACGGGAGCGTGAGGGGCCAGTCCGTGCCAGCACGGGAGAGGGGTGGCGCTGTGTGTAAGTGGGTCGGCTCCCAGGCGTAATGACCGCCCCTGTGTCTGACAGGTTACTTGGATGCGAGGTGGAGGGGCCATCCCCGCCCGCCGCCTACCACACAGCCCTCCCTGCAACTGCCCCGAGTGCTCCCCATGCCCCCACCCCACCCACCCCACCTGAAGCTCCTGTTGGCGAAGACCTTGAGGTTCTTGTCCCTTAGATCCCTCGTCCAGGGGAAGGGCCGGGCCCACTGGCGGTCGGTGGTGCCGTCCTGCGCCTCGTACTGCCGGGGGCTGGGGGGCGCGTCTGCGGGGTTATGGTGGAGGTACGCGTGCTTGGCGCGCGCAGACATTGTAAGGCATCATGAGTCTGAGTCATGAACACGCTGGCCGTGGGAGGACACGACGGTGTAGGAGGCGCTAGGAGGATGAAGGCTGCAGTCCGGCGCTCAAGCACCACCGGTACAGGTGTATTAGCCATTCGCCTGGGCGCATGCTGCCAGTTTCCAGTGTACCAGGGGCCTCGTGCGCCCCAGCCAGTGCGCCCCTTGTGGCCTCTAGAGGAATCCGCATTCGCGCAGCCATGTGCACGAACCTCTCGGGCGTGATCACGTTCGTTTGGCGCAGCTTGGCACCCACTCAGACCACTGCGATGTGGGTCAGGCCCACTGACAGCACGTGCGGCACGCACCAGCACCCCATGCCATCTGCACCCCGCCCCATGCATACCACCTCCAGGCACACGAGCAATCGTGGGCCGTGTTAAATGCAAAATTGTGCAACGCCGCTGACCGCATCCTCACCCGGGGCACGTGTGCGCAGGGAGGGGTCGGGCGGCCTGGGACCCGGGTCTCCGTCCAGGAAGGCCCTGAGCACGCGGCGTGGGAACGAACGGGGACAGCATTGTGTGCTTGCCGAGGCAAAACAAATTGCGAGCAGAGCGTCAAAGGGGCGATACTAGAATCGTTAGGGTGTGGAAGCGGGCAGGACGGCGGCCGGAGGATAACGCCAAACGAGCAGTGTGTAGCATACGGGTATGGTGGGGCCCTGGCGAGGCATTGCGGTGGTTGCACCTTCTTCACACGCACCACCATCACCCACCCGCCAGTGAAGCTCCCGCCACTGCCGCCGAAGCCGCTGCCGCCGCCGAAGCCGCCGCCTCCCCCATAGCTGCCGCTCCCACCGCCGCCAATGCCCCCGCCTCCGCCCCCACCGCCGCGCCCTGCTCCTCCCCCTCCCCCACTCCCACCACCCCACGCCGCACCTGCCGCCCCCCTCCACGGCCCAGGGCCACCCCCGCCGGCCCCAGGACCACCCTGGCCTCCGAAGCTGCCCCCGCCCCCACTGCCGCCGCCCCCTCCTGGCCCTGCCGGCCCCGCCCACTGCGCTGAGGCCCCATGGCCCCCCGCTGATCCCCCCTGCACGTTGGCCACTATGGCGTCCACATCCACATCATCTAGCACCTCCTCCTCATCCTCATGCTCGCCCCCGCCACCTACTGGGTTTGCTGCCCTGGCCGCCCCACCAGCACCCACACCCCCACCGCCGCCATGTGCGCTGCCCGCTGGGCCCCGCGGTCCACCCTGGCTGCCGTGGTGTTGCTGCTGCTGCTGGTGGTTGACATGGGTGTGAGGCGGCGGCTGTGTGCGGGGTGCGCCAGGGCCCTCGCCTGCGGCCTGCCAGGGCTGCTGGGACCTGGGCGCCCCCGGCTGCGAGCCGTGGCCTTGGCCGGGGGCGTGTGTGGGCTGTGTGGTGTGTTGCGAGGAGGCGGGGGCCCGGCCCTGGTAGGGTGGAGCTGGGGGCGGTCCGCTGTGTGTCCAAGGTAGGGTGTGGTGGGGTAAGAGGGGCAGCGTGCGTTTGGGTCATATAGAGGCATCTGGTCCGAGCAGCATTACCTTGTGTACAGCATAGGGTACGTGCGTGCGCTGCGCTCAGTTTGCCTTGGGTGGAGTTGTACAGTTGTTGCTCGGTGAAGGCATGCATGTGCATGCATGTGCTTAGCAGCTCCCGTCCATGTGGGTCAAGGCTGAAACCGCCGCACCTTAAAGGTCCCGGAGCGGCAGGAGGCGGTATGACAATAGGCCCTGGCGGGATGATAACCGGGCCGTTGTTGCGGAAGGTGTTGAGGGTGTGTAGAGCCTGCGTGCACATGGCGCCACGTTTCGGTACGCTTGTCTGCCGCCCTAGCGTGGGAGGGGCGCGCGTACCCCAGGGTCCACATACTTTTTAGGATATGTTTACCTTTCGAACGTACTGTTGATGCGCAGATGCGAGCTTTGGCACGAGCCTGAGCGCGGGGACATCGGCATTTGTCGCACTTCAGCCTGAACCGTTGATGCAGGGCACGCTGCTAGCCTGCTACCTCATACATACGTTGCACCTCGCCCGCAGCCCTCCGGGTCAGACTGGACGTAGAGGAAACCCCATTCGTCGGGATGAAGGCGCGAATGGTCCACGGCTGGCTGAGCAGCCATGCTCCGCAGCCGCTACCAAGTTACACCATCAAACTCAGTAGTAATCATTATATCACGAGTTATCTGTCTTCGCCGTGTCGGCCGAGCTGTCGCGCTTTCATCCCTCTCAGAACGTGGCTGTCCTCCTTGTTGGGATCGCGTGGCTGAATGAACAAAGAGCTCAGCAGAGCTCAGGCTTTCATGTGTGGCTAGTTGTCTGTGCGCGGTATCCGTGGTAGCGGTGCATCCTCAGCCGCGCAGCATGGCACAGCATGGTGCATGACTGCATGTGGACCCCTTGAGGTGTTTATGGCTGCGCACACTGAGAGTGCAAAGGCTGTTATGCACTCCTGATCTTCCATGGCCGCCTGCTGTCTGTAAGCGAGCTGCCGAGGCGGTGCGAGACAGCATGCAGCAGTGCAGGGGCCAGCACATGGGCTACTCCGCACCTGGTGCTTCGTGCTCCTGACGGTCCTGAGGGCTTCGTGCCAGCAAACCAACGCCAGACAGTAGCGAGCTCGCCACCAGTGCAAGTGCTGCCCCGGAAGCTCGAACACTCACCAACCTACGCATGCCAGCTGGAAAGAGCTAACGTACAGCTACAAACTCCCCTGTACCTCCGTACATGTAGCCAACCCCGGTGAACCCGCACAGGAATGTCATCGAGGCACCACACGCCTGTGCGTGAGATTGACACGGACGTAGTGAACTGCATCATGAGGACACTGGAGCGCCGGATGCAGGCTGGGGATGACGTCTCACACACAGTAACGTGCCCTCCACCCTCATCCCACGCCTGCTTCCGGCTCTTTAGTCAGGGAGGTCTCCCCTGCTCATTAGTGTGGTGGGCACGGTGCAGGTCGGTATGTTCCGTGGTAGCCACATTGCCGTGCGTATTTCCCTCTGATTGTTTTCCCTGTGATGCTGATTGCAGTCGGCTGCACGCAAAGATTGCAAATCTGGGTGGAGAAGGTACGAGCGACCTGGTTCGACCAGGGGAGCCGGAGGTAGCGAGGTAGCCATACGTAGCGGAAGCTAGCTTTTGCGCATTGCTCCGCTGAGACCCACGACGCGCCTGATGCTCCGTAAATGCGCATCAGCCCGCACTTACCTAGGCTGGCCTGGCCCCCATACTTCGGCCGTCTTGCGAACCAATCCGATGCAACGCCTGCTGCTGGTCCTTCGCACACACGGCATGATTCGCTGCCCTGTGATCCGGTCAGGTTTCAGTCAGACACAAGCACCATACCGTATACGTACCGCACCACAACAACGCATGCACCCCACCAGTTGTGTGGTGCGCCTCTTCCTCTTGTGAGCTGCAGTGGTCTGCCCACCTACGTACGGCGCCCCTGGCTCTCCGGACGTACACCATTGGGGTCTGTAATATAACTACCGCTGCCGTGCCCAGGATGTCCCGAGTGGCGCCAAGCATTCTCACTCCCAGACAGACATGTTCCTCGCTGAGAACATACCATACACACCTAACTTACGCTAATTAATCCTCAGCGCGCTCACCTGATTCGCTGCTGCTGCCAAGGTCAGCCTAACTCCGCGTACGTGCTGTGTCCCACGGAGCCTTAGGCGTTGGCTACCATAACGACCTTACCTTACGACGTGGACTCCCGACCCGAAAGCCGAGTACAGCACCCTCCTTCGAGACACACGTGTCCGTTGCGGCCAGACCCACACTGAGCCGCCTGCCAGCCCAGTAGAAAGGAGACACTTTTGTACACTGGCTGTTGTCCCACTGGTACGATGCTTTGCTTTCGTGCTCATGCGGCCTCACTTGGCCGCACAGTCTGGATTGACGGCCTGGTGCGTGTCTGCCGTTGTCGGCTCGCTTGTGGCGTGCTGGCTTGCGGATTGTGGCATGGGACGACGGAGCCTTGCTATAATTGCTTTGCGCCTTGCGTGCTGCTGCCTGCGGCAGGTCCGTCTTGGGGCGTGTGCGTGTGCGGACGCTGTGCGTTTGGGTTGGTTCTGTCCTCTTGGCTTTTCTGTCTTGAGCTGCGCTTCGCCCGAGGTGGATCAAACCCTGTGTGCGTGTGCTGCGAGTCGTACCATGTTCCGAGCGCTTCTGGCTCGTGCCTAAGGCCTATCTAGATGCCTGCCTGCCTGCTGAGCAGCTCCTGACGCAGGCCAAGTCACCACACACGACCTCTTCTAATCTGCTTGGTCACGTCGTCCCAACCACGCCCCAACGAAGGCCCTCATGCTTGGTGCAGAAAGACCCAGCAGAAAAGTCGAGGCCGCCACAGGGCGGAGGTGAAGACGAGACCCCACAGTCAGGCCGGGGCCTGCACAAGCGACCTGAGCAGCAGGGCAAGTAACGGCACAGCCAGGGGCACGTGGACGGGCGGAGTCAACTCATCGTGTGTGCCAGCAGGAGCCTTCCACACAGGGGCAATATGAGTGAGGAGTCTGCCAGGAACTCATACCATGTGAGTGAAAGTGGCCACTTACGTTGGCTCACGCGTGCATTTGGCTGTTTCATCCGCAAATATGGCAAGCACGCCTTTTCCATGGCGGGCGTTTACGTGGGTGTGTTCTGCGGCACGTGTGTGAACGAACGACAAAGCAGAAGAGGGGTCTCAGACCTTCAGGTACCTACCCACTATCATTTCCGGCATTATACGTATCCAGGAAGGCGGCAACCTGCATGCCACTACTGTGGGGATACCGCGCGGTACCTGCGAGCAGGAAAGATCATGTGCACGGGGTGGGAGGCAAGTAAGGCTACTGGGTACTTTACCATTCCGCTGCACTGTGCATTGAAACCGTCAGACACCACACACTGGTGCAGCAGCAGCTCATTTGCATGCGGCCCTGGGCACGCAGGCAGTACCGGTACTGGGGTACCACCTCGCTCCTTGGGCGCCAGCCAGCCAGCTGTCCCGGTGGGCGGTGGCTACAAACTGTCACACCACCGCCTCCTGCCTGCACGTGGCCCACACCACACTCTGGTGTGGGCCGCCGTGTGGGCGTCCTGGGTCAACACGCAGGAAGTGGCTGGTGCCGTCTTGGATGGCGCCACCCCGCGTGTCCAGCCCGTAGGTGCCGTGCA
>VFQN01002927.1_pt1 | contig 25420 bp, 36 predicted proteins | sample 3512371 | NCBI WGS metagenome assembly VFQN01 (sample SAMN10412370, study PRJNA504923) | tailings metagenome | isolation source: Replicate 2 from Balatoc abandoned mine | place: Philippines: Itogon, Benguet | collected 2017-08-28 | reverse complement strand
CCTCGACCCAAGTTCCGGTCCGACCCCACAAATCTCTCAAGTCCCCTAGCCCCGCAACAACTTTAGCCCTCCGCTCAAAGGGTTCCCCTTTATCGCTTCGGTGACAAGTGCTACACGGCCGTCACAAATTGATGGCCATACGGTGGCTGGCTTTTGCTTTTGTAGTAACCATGGGAGCCGAGCCTTGCTTGGCAGCTCAGTACCGTAACGCGTCGCCTGGTCTGAAGGACGAGAAGCCGAGAACCTCCCCTGATTTCGAGGTCCCAGGGGGTTCCGGGCCTACGGCGCAGAGGGGGGACAAGTCAGAAGTTACAGTAAAATGCTGAGGATGAGTGTGAGGCAACGCCTGAGGCGTGGGGGCGTCTGGCACCTCCATGCCACCTCTGGCATGCCTCTGGGTACCTCCCTTGGACTGCAGCAGCATGCATGCCGGTCAATGGGGCGCGCATCCGTGCGGTCATGCGAAGACATGACCTAGCCAGGACTTCAACTTGTGTTCTTGCAGCATCACGTACTGTAGCCGTGCGTCGCATTGTCAATGCGTCGTCGTGAAGCGTTCCGAAGTCTACACGAGAACGACAGAACCAGCAGATAGTGTTAACAGTTACAGTTAAATGTTAACGTTGTAGTTGGTGCAAGCACATACTGCTCACTGTTAATAAGATATTTGACGACAGTGGCCATCACACAGCTCAATCGAGCAGCCAGTGGACCTGCCATTAAATCTGCTTTGACTTGTTGCATACTACATATGTGAACAGACCGTCGCATCGACGTTACAGCTCTGAGTCAGCGACGGAAACCCCGGGCGGGTATGGACCCGGTGCTCTCCGGTCCACGGGGCCTTCATGGCGCACCTCAGGTCCTAGCCGGCCGCAGGTAGTCCAGCTTCAACAACACCTGCAGCAGCTAATCCAGCGTTTCAGGCTGACATGGCGCGCTCAGGACAGCAGCTGCACCCGTCACTAGTGCTGCTGTTCCGGGCCCACTGCGCCTTACACTCAACCCACGGTAGCAGCCGGCTGGCCGCCGCACATCGACCCACCTACGGCGGCGTTCCGGCATACCGGTGTTTCTCTGCTTCCCACGACTCCATGTCTGGTGCTGACATGGACGTGACCGACACCAAAACAGCAAGTAATCCACAGCACCATGGTGGCGATCCCCTGGCGGCCACACGCCAGCTGCTGCTCAGTCTCCAACTCCTAGACGGCCACGGCCAAAGCCGCCTTGCTGTGGCCAAGAGGCTCATCGACATCTTCCAGCGCGCGGGCCTGCCTGTCATCAACCATGCTCTGGCTCCTGCTGCAGCAACCTCAGCAGTTTTAGACCCTGAAGCCCAGGCAAGTGCTGCAGCCTCCGCGGTTGCCCGCTGTGTGGAGGAGGGCCTTGGAATGGCGGCTTCGGGTCAGGAGCAGTGGCGATGGGTGGCGGCGGGGGTGCCGGAGCTGCTGCAGCTGCACGCCCGGCTGGGGGCCCCGCAGTCGCCCGAGCTAGGGGAGAGGCTGGCACGCTTGCTGGCGGCAGGGCACCTGGACGGGGGTAGCAGCAGCAGCTCGTGGACCGGCAACACGGCGTCCTTGGGGGCATCTCCTGGGGCGATTGCTGCTGCGGCGGCGAGGGCGGGGGCAGGAGCAGGGGCAGCACAGCGCAAGGGCGCGAGTGCGGCTGGGGACACGACCCGCACAGCAGCTGGTGCGGTGGCAGAAGGTTGCCCCGGACACACTGCAGGACAGCAACACTACATTCAGCAGCTGCAGCAGCACCAGCACCACGCGCCGGCTATCCTGCGCTGGGCGGCTGCCATGGCTGCGCTGCCCGTGTCCAACCACGAGGCATGGCGCCTGCTTGCCAGCAGCCCATTGCTGCACCATCTGCAGCTTAACCCACACCCACACCTCCACCACCAGCAGCAGCAGCAGCCACCGCTCTCCTCTCGCGCTACAGTAGGCAGCCTTGCCAGGGGACCGCTTCAACCTTCGTCTGACAATAGCTGCCTGGGACCGTCCGCCAAGCCTCGCGTCCCCCCGCTGTTGGCGGGGCTGACCCCTGACCAGCTGGCGCTGCTGCTGTCGTCGTACGCACGTGCGGTGTACCATCCCGTGGAGGTGCTCAGGTAGGCCGCCAGCTTAACACACAGGCATCGCAACGGGAGTGTTAACCCACACCAGGCCGGTAGCACATGCGGGGTGCCCCGTGCACTGGGCCTGCATCATCAAGTAACCAAAGGCCTCCTCTTCCCGCAGTCCGCCCTCCTGCGTAACCACCACATCGCTTACCTGTCCACTCACTCTTTACCTCCTCTGCTTTCTTCCGCACGCACAGGTTCGCGTCCTCCCGGCTCTTGCCCCACGTGCCTCAGCTGCCCCCCGGCAGCCTGGCCCGCGCGCTACACGCTCTGGCCGCCCTCCGCCACCACGACCCCGGCCTGCTAGCCGCCCTGTGCGAGGAAGCAGCCTCACGCCTCAGCGGCAGGTCAGGGGCCTCCGGCGGCGGCGTAGCGGGCGGCGGCGGTGGCTCTGACGGTGGCGGCGGGCTATTTGGCTTGGGGAGGTTATTTGGCGGCGGCCAGGGGAAGGGGGAAACCGATCAGGCCGTGGGTCCTAGGGGCGCGCCGCCGTTCCTGTGGCAAGACTTGGTGCGGCTGGCGGCGGCGGCGCACCATTTAGGGCTGGGGCTGGCGGCGGCGGGGGGTCAGGGGCCGGGTGCAGGAGCAGGGGCGGGGGCGGGGGAGGCGCTGGGGGACAGGTTGCTGGCGGCGGTGATGGGTGACGCGGTGGCGGCGGCGGAGGAGCAGTTGCGGAGGTTGATGGCGGCGGGGCAGGGGCAGGGTCTGCAGCATCCGCAGGCTGGGCTGGTGGAAGCTGAGGACGGTACCTTTGACGAAGATGGCAGCGATGGGGTCGTTGCTGCAAAAGGCAAGGCAGTGCAGCGACAACCAACCGCCACATGGCCGGCGCACACGGTAACGGAGCTAATGGACTTGTTGGCGGCGCTTGTGGCCGGGGGCTGCGCCAGCGCCGCCAGCGGCGGTGTAAGCGGCACCTCCGGCGGCGGCGCCGGCGGCGGCCGCAGGATGCACCTCACCCCTCCCTCCCGCGCCGCCCTGCTGCTCGCCGCCGACCGCCTGGTCCCACACCTCCGCGCCATGGAGCCCCACCTTAACCCACACCACCTGGTCACCCTCCTAGCTGCCCTGCTGCCCGGCGGCTCGGCTGCGCTCGTCCTATCCGGCCACCCACACCCAGGGCCGCCCGGCAGTGCCAGCGGCGGCGCGGCGTTGTACGGCATACGGCAGCTCCGCGGCGCACTGCAGCACCACACGCAGTCAGCCCCCGGCGGCGCTGCCGGCAACGGGGCCCTACTGCAGGTGGTGGCGGCGCTGTGCCGCCAGGCTTCGCAAGATGACCCACGGGTCGGTGGTTTCGGAGAGAGCACCGAGGGTAGTACGGCGGCGGCGGCGGTCCTGGCGGCGTGGCAGGTGCTAGCGGCGGCGCGGGCGGCGGGGTCTCCCGGCGCCGACGACCAGCGGTTGGTGGCGCGGCTGCTGCCCAGGGTGGCGGCGGCGGCGGAGGCGCACCTGGGCCCTGGCGACGCCGCCACTGCCGTACAATGCACGACGTTCTTAGTCAGCTGTGCGCATCTGGGGGCGGTCAGCGGGGCTGCGTTGGCGGCGGCGGCGGACCGGCTGGTGGAGCTTTGCACGGCGGTGGCGGCGGTTGAGGGAGGGTACGGCGGCGGTTACGCTGGTGGCGGCGCTGGCGGGGAGGGCGGGGGCGGGGGCCTGGCGGCGGCACTGGGCGTGGAGGGCTTTGCACAGTTGGCGTGGGCGGTGGGGCACCTGGGCCTGAAGCACGAGTCGCTGCTGGAGCAGATACAGGTGTGGATTTGGGGTGGCTAGGTTGGCTCACCGGTTGCCTAGGTTGACTCACCGGTAGCATTGCCTCGAAACACAGCCGCGGCCATTGCATCTGCCCTGGGTGCATAAGGCACGACGCACACCCCTGCACTATGGCATCCTCACCGAATCACCCTGGTACGGGCAGCTGGGGCTGGCTGCCAGTGCTTAGGCTTGGCACCGCGTTGGCACCGTCACTTTGCCCACCGCTTTGCTTTGGGCGTGAGGCGTCCACTCCCGCTTCGTGCACCCTGTCCCTGGTGATTGTATTTGGAGCGCACGTTCCCGCATTACCCCACCAGTTCATCACTAGGAGGCTCTCTACCCACCGAACCCTCAGGCCGAGACCCTCGAGCTTCTGGATGCCGACCCCTCTCCCGAGCGCGTTCTCGGCGCCCTGGAGCGCGACCCATGGGTCGGCCGGAGCCGCGCCGAACGCGCCTTCGAAGCCGCACGTGGCAGCGGCGGCGCAGGCGGCGGCAGTGGGAAAGCCGTACGGGGCAGGGTCGGCTCCGGGGTCGGCGGGAGTGCGGAGGGCGGCGGCGGGTTCGGCGCTGGCGCAGCGGGAACGGCAGCGGGAGGGGGTGGGGGAGGCATGGCGGGTGGACGGGCTCAGAAGCTGGGGCCGCTTGAGCTGGGGGAGGTAATGTGGTGCCTGCTGGTGACGGGCCACCGCACCAACGGAGGGGCGGAGCTGAGGGAGATGTACATGCGGGTGGGTGCGGCGAGGGCGGGGTCCTTTGATTCTGATACCCTGCAACCACCGTACATGGATATGCGTGCATGTGCGTACGAGTAAGTGCCGATAACTGGTCGTCCCGCCTCCAACCGAGTTTGTACATCGGCAACCGAGCAGGACACTTGGCTCTCTCGCTAGCTTACGGACAGTCCAAATCTGCACACCTGACGGAGGTGGTCGTCCTGCCCTGCGCCTTGCCCTCCTTGCCCTCCCAGCCCTCCCTGCCGCCTTCCCGGCGCCTAGCTGCGCTGCCTTGTGACCCCTGCATGCCTCCCCGCCTGCACAACCCCTCACCCCTTCCCCTCTCGACTCCCAGGCTGCGACCTACCCGGTGGTGTCGATCGAGGACCCGCGCTGGCTACGGCTCGTACAGGTATGCCTATCAGTCCATATGGCACATCTTGGGAGATACAACCATTTGCCAATTGTCACGACCGCACATGCTCACGCCCGGTACACAAAAGCGTCTTAATACACATGCCTCTTGTCCAGCAGGTGCACGTAGCGGTGCTGCTGGGTGCTGCAGGATCCTTCGGTGAGGCAGCGGCGCAGCTGACGCAGGGCTGGTTCAACAGCCTCACCTACGTGTGGGAGAGGCAGGTGCGTGCAGCACCACACACAAATCCTTGGCAAGTCTATTTGACGTGAGCGTGTAAAATAGCATGTGGGCCCCTGGCTCTGTAAGGGAGGAACAGGTGCGTGCAGCCACGTGGCGCAGCAGCAGCAGCAGCAGCAGCAGCAGCAGCAGTACCGTGCATGTAGCATGTTGTGGGGTGCGTGGTTGACGGCTGCGTTTCAAGAATCAAGTGCGCAACCTGGCGGTCCCCGCACATGTTGGACCATCCGTGAGTGCATGGTATTGTATCAGTGTATGTACAATGTACTGCATTTGGTGCGACACGCACGCGTCCTCCGCTGCCTTTCCCCCTGGGCCCAGGCGCGCGACCTGGCTGTTCCCGGCCGCGGCAGCCACCCCCACGCGGATGCCTTCCGAGAGGCCGTCACGCAGTGCGCCAAGGACCTGCAGCGCCTGCCGGAGGAGGAGCAGGAGCAGCAGGAGGAGCAGGAGGCGACAGATATGGGACAACAACAGTTGGGGCAGGGGCCGGAGGGCCAGGGGCAGGGGGCGGCGGAGGGAGGGGCGGCTGGGGCGAACCAGGCGGGGCCTGGAGCGGAGATGGAGGGGGCTGGTGCTGGTGCTAGCAGCCAGGCAGGTGGCACGGCCCCTGCGTTCGGGGAGGTCGTTGGAGGGTCCCGGGTTGCAGCAAGGGCGGGCCGCGGCAGCGGCAGCGGAACGGCCGGTGCGGGTGCAGCTGGTGCTGCGAGAGGGCGTTCGGGCAGGAGCACCGCGCGGGACTGGCAGCTGCTGACGGGTCTCCCCTGGCGCCTGCCGCCGCCGTCCACGGAGATCAGCCTGGTGCTGCCGCTGGTGGCCAAGCACAGGGGGCAGGGCCGCTGGATGGTGGCGTTCGACCTGGTGGCCCGGCAGGACGTGGCGACCACGTGGGGGACTGCCGTACAGCGGGGGACGGGGGTTGCCGTACAGCAGGGCCCGGGGACGGGGGCGGGAGCGGGGGCGGAGACGGGGGCAGGAGCTGGGGTGGGGGCGGGGGCGGGCGGGGAGCACCTGCTGGGTCCCGCGCGGTGGCGTGGTCTGGTGCTGGGTCAGCTGGGGGTGCTGGTGCGGAGGGTGCACGAGACGGCGTGGGACAGGATGAGCCCGGCGCAGCGGCGGGCGCTGCTGCGGGAGCAGCTGCAGCTGCCGCCGCATTAGGGGGCCCATGTTGTGTTGCATGTTCGGGTGCGAGCAGGGGAGGTGCGAGTGTGTGTGCACGCGCCACGTGAACAACTGCAGGCGAGAAGGGTGCACCGACCTAGGTGGGGTGGGACACCATAGGTTCGGGTAGGGTGGGGTAGAGAGTGCTGTAGCGGGACCGGAGTGGCATTCAATGCTTGAAGGCACAAAAGGTGCAGTTTTTGTGCCTTCAAGCCTGTACGCACTGCGAGTTGTTGCTCTCCGTTTGTGCTTTACACTGCCCAGTTCCTAGAAACAAGACTGATCAGTAGTGAGCATTGGTAGGGCAGGCTCAACGGTGGCATCCTATATCGTACGCGCCGGACCGGATCGGACCTTATGCTGCCGTACGCGACTTGGTCAACGGTGAACGGTGGGCGACATCTGTGGGCATTCCGAGACAGACCCTAAGCCTATAATATTATAACATATATTCGCTGTAGCAGTACATTCGGGCCAAAACCATGACCCCGCCCTAAACATGACGCCCTAACAAAGTTGCTGGACCGCTGCCAGCATGGCGGATAACGTGGTGGCAAACCAAGCTGTTATAGGGGATGAAGCGCCACTGACAAAGCAAGGCTTGCTACGTCTCATTCCCCGCTTGTTCGATACTGGCAGCCTCCGACGCCTGTCGACCGAACGCACCCCAACACCGGAAGCTCGTGCTAAAGAGGTGTACGAAGACGTAAGCTATACCAACAATAAAGCTTGGTCCCTCTGTAGCTGCCCGGTCCTGCTGCCTTTCCAGGACACATTGCTTCCGAGGAAACATTGCTGACCCTGCAGTCGCTGCCCCTTTCCTGCAGCTACATAAAAACTATCACCCTGCGGTCTGCCCATACTTCCTGGGTGTCGGGGTCTATGAGCAAAAAGAGCCAACTGGCTTTGCCCCTGGCGTTGAGGCGGCCGCTGCAGAGGCTGGCCAGCCGAAAAAACTGCAGACGAAGCGCAAGGCCTTCTACTTCACACGTGTCCCCGGGAGGGATGGCCACGAAGGGAAGTATATGGACCAGGAGTTCAGATACAACCTCGGCAGGTTGTTGGCGACTTACCTTATGCCGACGCTGCCTGAGGACGAGGAGCAGGCCGCAGGCGCAGCAAACCAAGGCGGCGACGGTGCTGCCCCGCAGCAGCAGGCGCCGCCTGCCGAGGCGGTAGCTCCTGCAGCAGCAGGGCCTGTGCGCCGTACAGCCAGCGCCGAAGAGGGTACGTGCATGCATAACTGCATGCTTGCACGAATGCCTCCGTTGAGTTGATGAATGCTTCTGGACGGATTCAACAGCTTCTCTGTCCTCTAACTTGGTTACGGTGAATGCGTGTGGCCACTCAACACCGGCAAGGTAAAATGGGCACTTGCCCCGTGCGTGCCTCCTTGCTTGGGCTTGCAGAGGCGAAGCTGCTGGAGATTCACAGGCGCACGGGTAGGTGGCTGCGTCCTTGGAGGCTGGGACGTTTGTCGCTGCTAGCACCACCGAGGGAGTGAGCTCCTGTGAACCTGTGACAGCTTGCAACCCTGCTGGCTAATGGAGACTTGCATGCAGTTCACTGCATGCGGAAGCGTTCACGGCCTTTCAAGTGCGTCAGCTAAAGCCCATCATGCGTATAAGCACAGCTCTAGGCTGGTGTTGCTTGGTTGCTCAGCCAGCTTTGTGTCGGTGCCGCTTGCTTGCAGCTGCTACGGCCATGATGGGCATCAACACGAGGCGCCTGGTGACGCTGCTGGACACCGCGGAACCCAAGCTGCAAGCCAGGGTCAAGGTGCGTGCATCCACGTGCTCAGGTCTGCACATGCGCACGCGTGCCTTGTGCCCTCACCTTGCAGCTCGCACACGGTTGTCCTGGAAACTGGCAAGCAGTTGCCACTCTGAACCACAATGTCCACCCAAGCCAGCAGCCTGTACTACTATCTCTGACGTGTCTGCCGCTCTCTTCCCATACATGCCTGCGTGTGCGTGCCTGTGGCGCTTACAATATGCGCAGCCGGGCGAATGGGGCTTGGTCACAGCGGCGGTGGCGCCGCTGCACAGCCTCTTCCAGGGCATGTCGGAAGACGTGCAGCTGTACCGGCTGAAGGACAAGGTGTGGGGCCTGATCGCGGATACGGGCCAGGGCAAGTCGCTGCACCTCAGCGTCGACCTGGCCAACTACCTCGACACGTACGCGTACGACGTGCTACCGTACCCAACAAACAAACAGCTCCTCTACGAGCCAGCCCTGAAAAGCATACGGTAGGGCGTTCAGGACAAAGCTGCAGAACTGGGAGGGAATCATTCCTGTTTCACGCAAGCAAGCCCCGGCACTCGTGTGAGTGCATTGCAGTATGCGCAGGGCACCAGTCATGCGTTATGGATCACCTATTGCGAGCAGGGCAGGTCGGGTCCTATGCAGCCGTAGCTGAAGGCCTAGCATTTGGTTACCGGGCATGTGCGGCACCTATCCTGCCCCTATGCACCTTGACATTAATTTGCAAACAGCCAAGTGGTCCTCGCGGTCCTTGATGCAGGGCCGAGATGGGCCTGCCAGACTCCACCCCCCTGGAGGTGATCCAGGAGCACCCACAGGTGCTGGTGTGGTCCCTACCCCCAGACGCTGGCGCGGACGTGTGCGAGGAGGTGAGGCGGCCACTGTGTACTCAGCGTACACCCCCCTTGTGCTCGTAGTCAATTGTTGTCTGCGTCCCTGACGCCACTTTAACAGCTAGCTACCGTATCCCGCCCCGTCTGCTGTTGCGGGTTTGCATGGCAGCATGCAAGGAGCCGGTGGCGTAAGTGCTGCTCTTACTATGTTACTAGCGCCGCTGCTTGTGCCGCAGGTGATGAAGGAGGCAATGGACGCGCTGGAGGGGTTCTGCCTGGATGGCAAGGTGCCGGGCGAGGTCTCCTTCTTCTTCCCAAGCCTGCAAGCCGACGATCGCTGGGATCCCACCACCAACAACGCAATGGACCTCATCTACCACCACTACTTCAGCATCGAGGTACCGATCATGAACTACGACCAGGTGAATGGTGTCAGGTATAGTGCCTGATACCGGTACATGACCTGCCTGGCAAGGCGTACCTGAATGTACCCCTGCTTCTGTCAGGCCCTGCATTGGCCTTTCCGTGCAGCCGGGCAAACGCACCCCGACAGCGTACCGTATACAGGGCGTACTATACGGTACTGTAAAAGGATTTGTCAGGGTTTGAGGAGGGCTGCTCAGGCAATAGTGCACGCCGTGAATGCAGATTGTGTGTTAGCAGTTATGGACGTGCGACAGGCTGGCAAATTCAGGCTCGTCTGCGATTGCTCCAAACCAGGTGACGACACTCCTGCAGCCGCAGCTGTCAGCGCTCAACTCGCTGTTTGAGGAAGCAGTGGCCGATGAGGAGGCGGAGGTGGGCTGCAGCGAGGCAAAAGCACGTCAGCTGGTGAAGGAACGCTGGGTGTCAACAAGCGGGGCAGCTGGCGCTGGCGGCGAGCAAGGCGAGCACAGGCAGACGTGGTACGTACGGTTTATGTCGAGTGCCAATGGATGAGCAGCATGCACATAATTAACTCCCTTTTCCGTCCTGGCCTGGGCCCTGGGTGCAGCGGGTTTGGTGTGCTCGCCTGTGCTGTCTTTCGGGTGGCTCTTCGTCCTTGCGAGGGGTGTGTGCCTAGGGAGCGTGCCTTTTGGGGGCCGCTCTCTTGCCTTGAGGCCTTTCGTGGGCTTCCGTGCTGTGAGCCGGCTCTGCGGAGCGGTGGAGCAGTGTAACAACCGCACGACATACACGCACGCATGCAGGATGGACCTGCTACTCAGCAACGACGACGACGACGACGACGACGAGGACAAGGACAAGGACAAGGCCAAGGCGCAGTCCAAGCGGCTGGCAACGTACCGCAAGCTGTGCGGCGGTGCTCTGCCCTGGGAGGAGCGAGAGGGCCAGCCGCTGACTGTGCGCGCGGACGCGGAGGCGATTCGGCTGAGGCCGTACCTGCAGCCGTTGGCCACCAAGTACCGCTACTTCATCTTCACCGGCCCTGCCATTGCCCCGGAGGCCCGGCAGCCGTTCAAGGTGCACAACCAGGTGCTCGCGTGCCTGGGCCGCCTGCTGGCCATACTGCACAACGCCGACAGCGAGGACGACAGGCACGGCCTGACGGCCCAGGTGAAGGCGGCGCTGCCGCCGGAGCTGCAGGCGATCGAGGACTGGTCGCACTTCGCCGCGCTCATCCCCGCCGATAAGCCCATCAAGGTATGTCCTCAAAGGCGCCCCTCCGTACGGTGCTGTTGCTACTAACCGGTCTGGACCAGCGTGGCAGCGGCGCGGCATGCGTTTCGACCGTGCCCTGTAGTCACTGATTAGCTGTGCGGTGGTAGTCATGTTCGGCGCTTTTGGCGCTTAATACACGGCACCACGTGACCTGCGGAATACTGGCCCCTTGCCTGCGCTTTCTTTCTGACATATACGGTCCTGGATCAGAGCTGACATGAGGCACACGGCTAACATGCATTTTTTCCCCTGGCTCCGCCTTGCTGCATGCACCGCCCATACGCAGGTTTACGTGCCGTCCAAGGACCTGGCGAGCGGGCTGGTGAAGAAGGACACCACGGGCGTCAACGTCACGGACCCCAACCACATCGCTGTGGTGGCCTCCGCCCTGAGCACGGGCATCAACCACGCCTGCCTCATCACCCAGGAGGGCCTCGGCAAGCACACAGTCGCCCTGGACGCTGTGGCGGAGCACTTCGTGCCGCGCATGGTGTCGGAGGCCATCACGGAGGTCATGAGCCAGCAGCAGCAGCAGTCAGCCGCTGCAGCTGCAGGCCCAAGCCAGGGCGGTGCCACGAGCGGCGACCAGCAGCTCGACTGCTTGCCCCCTGCGCGGTGCCGAGCCTCCATCCTGCTCGCGCCGGACCAGAGTGGCTCTTTGCGGCGGCTGCAGGAGGACTTCGCGAAGGTTGAGCGGAAGAACGAGGAGAAGGTCAAGAAAGACGTGCAGGCGTGGAACGAACGTGTCGGGAAGATCGTCAACAGTGAGCTGAAGAGGTGTGGTATCCGGGTGGCCTCCGACACAGCAAAGAACGTGCGCGGCAAAGTGCAGGACGCCCCCGCGCGGCACCTGTACGCGCTGTTCGCGTACAGCATCCACCTCAACTTGGGCCGTGTAGACCCACGGGTGGACGTGCGGGAGGAGCTGCGGGCCCTGGACAGCCGCAGCCAGCAGCAGCAGCACGTTCAGGGCACCAGCAGCGGCAACCTGGACCTTGGGGCAGATCCCAGCAGCCCTGCAGCTGGTGCGGCAGCACACAGCAGCGGCGCTGGCGGCAGCGGGGCCAGTCCGGGAGGTGGCGGGGGCGGCGGTGCGCAGGGCCCGCACTCCGTGTCCGAGTTGCTGAGGTACTGCAATGAGCAGTGGCTGCTCCAGCAGATGCTGGGCACGCCCGTGGAGCGGCTGCAGGCATGGCTGCGTAGGGCGCTGCAGGTGCGCTGGAGCGTTCTGTAATACACATACTGACCGCCTTTCCCCGTACCTGACTCCTGCCGATGCAGTACGGGCTTACCAACAGGTTGCTAAGGGCAGGGCATGCGTGCTGCAGGTTTGGTTTTACACCGTGCGTCAAGCCGTTGTGTGAAAGGCTTTGGGTACTTTCCATTACCGGCCGGCGGTACCGCAAGGCAGGCATGGTCTAGTACTGACAGTACCGCATACACGTTGTACTTCCAACCCAGGGCGTGCAAGGCGTGCGGGACCTTTGGGCTGCCATTGTCAACCTGCCCCAGGCGGTGGAGGGGCCCCTGCCGCCCGCAAAGCCCGGCAGACGAGGCACCCAGGTACGCAGGCACTGGCTTGAAGCGGAAAGCACAACCGGAGCCAGGGGCGGGGCCGGCTCAGCGTGGCATATGGCACTTTGCAGTTCGACAACTACTGTTGGCAGTGAATTGCCGCTAGCACTCACAGCTTGCTCCCTGCCAACATTGCCATAGCTGCCATAACCAGTCCTACAGCACATGAACGGGCGCCTGTAGTACTGAAATGCTGCCGGCAGCATAGCACACAATATAAGCCGCCATTCTTAAAGGCGCCCGCCCCCAGAGCTTCATGCAGTTGCTGCTAGCAGCGCACTCAACCGCCCCCTTTCTCTGCGCCCTCACCCGGGTTCACCAGCCTTATCTGCACGCTTCCAGTTACATACCGTAGCGTAATGTGATGTGCACAGCGCACTGACACGTCCCTACACCGTGTGTTGCTGAACGTGACCAGCGCGCCGCCAAGGAACAGGGTTTGCTAAGGGACGCCAAGGGGCACTTCGCTGCTGCTGGGCTGGAGGGGCCGCTACGGGACGTCTCGCGCTCGCTACGCAGCGGCTTTCGGTGCCTCAAGAGGGACCCGCAGGTTGCGGAGGGCATAAAAGGCATGGTGGTGGCGTGGCTTGAGAAGCACAAGGAGCAGCTAGGGGACCCGCTGCACTTCCTGCACCCCGACACGAACGGCCAGCACACCAAGGCGCCCCTGTTGAAGCTGGTGCTGGGCATGGCGGACAAGTACCTACGGCCCAAGCTGGCTGAGGTGATGCTTGTCCTGGACTCCAGCTGCAAATCGTGCATGGTAACACCTGCGAACATTTCGGCGCCCAGCCTTCTGCACCGGCAGTTCCGATTTTGTGACTGTCGCACCACAGTGCTCAGCAGCGAGAACGGTTCGGACCTTGCTATGACAGGAAGCTACCGGCAGTGCGATTGCCCTTCCTGTGCGCGTTTGGCACATACGGGTCAAGATACCGGTACGCTTTGCCATGCCCACGGCTGCAGGCGGACAAGGCGGCTCAGCAGCTGCTGACTGCGCGTTGCAACGCCGCTGCGCCGGCGATTGTGGAGGCGGCGCTGAACCACACAGTCGAGCTACTGTCTCCTGCAAGCGTTGTGACTCGCAGCATGCAGCAGCAGGTGAGGAGACAGGGAGTGGTATCAGCACGCCAGGAGGACTCGCCTGTGCAGCTGTGATGTGTCTCAACATACCGTACGGTAGCCGCCGTCACGTGCCAATTACTTGGCGTCTGCACTGGGCCCATGGCACAGAGGCGCAGCGTGGCTACATAGCATGGCGCAACACGTGCGTGTGTTAGCCCAACCAACCGGCCGAAGGGCCCAGGGCAGAGCCATAAGAGTTGCAACGCTAGAGGGGCGGGGAAGGGGATGCACCGTTGCCCCAATAAGCTCCGCTAACGCCTCGGTCGCTGCCTGAACGCATCCACCATGCACAGAGCAACGCCAAGAAGGACGAGCTGCTCAGGCAGCTGAGGCAGCGGCTGATGCCGGTGCTGCCACGGCACGTGAGCGCCATGCTGAGGCGGGCGCTGGACGCCTCCCGGCCCAACCTGCTCGCGGAGCTGGACCAGAGGCTCACCGAGATGCTGCGGCAGCAGGTGAAGGTGCTCCTCGACGACATGCACAGCGACCTGGTGCGGCCCAGCCGCACGGACGGTGGCAGCGCCAAGCGGCAGCGCACGGAGCAGGGGCACGTGCCCGCCCCGCCGACCATCGGAGACCAGGTCTGGGAATACCTGGCGGGAAACAGGGGCGGCCGGGGGGTGCCAGCCGTCCTGGCGGCCACGGCGGACCAGCTGAGCAGCAGGTTCGAGCAGCTGTACTTGCAGCAGCTGCTGCCACACACGGTGGCCGTGATGCTCGACCGGTTGGAGGAGCAGCAGCAGCTGGTGGGGCGGGGTGCGGCGGCTGGGGCTCTGTTGCCGCAGCGCCCCGGCCAGAAGAACACGCTGTCGAGCGTGTTCCTCGAGCTGGTGACGCTGCTGCACACTGCGGCCCAGGGCCTAGGGGCCAGGCACTCGCTGAGGGTCCTGGACCAGGTGCTGGAGGGGCTGGAGAAGGAGCTGGAGGACCTGCGTAATGACGTCAATGTGCACGGCGACAGGGAGGTGGTGGTGGTGCACCAGCCGCCCATCCTCGTGGGCACGACTATGGACGGTGCGCAGGGGACTTGGCACGGGGCAAGGGGCATGGCAACCCTTGCATATTCAGCGGGCAACTGCACGCCTGTCTTGCTGTACCGGTAGTCTTTGCTGGCTGCCAATCATGGTGTGGCAAATGCCAACTACTACGCACGTATGCAACGTAGATGGCGACTTTCAAAGTTCCCGGCATGCGTGCAGGCCTGTACGTTTCGGGCCAAGTACCAGTGCCCCATCCCAACAGCTGGCGGTCGCTGACGGAGCTGTCGGTCATGGACCTCGACAGCTACAAGCAGCGCACGCCTAAGCAGCGCCGCCCAGGCGGCATGGACTGCAGGTCAGTCGCACCGCAAAGCATAGCACGCAATACCTGCCAAATGCGGGCACGCACCTTGGCCACAATCAACCAGGCCGACCGCCTTGTACCCAGAAGCCCTTTATCGTCACCGGCCATCTCTTCGATGGAGCTGTAGCCGCGGCACTCAAACTCCGTGTCTGTAACCGCCCGTCGGCCCCTGCCGTTTCCACTCCCGACCAGCTCGCCGAAGCCCAGCGCGCTGCAGCAAGGGCCCGGGCTGGCTGCGCTGGACGCCTCGCTGGCGGAGTTTGGCCTGGAGCGGTGGGCAGCGCCCATGGACGGCGACCGGCTCATCCGGAGCCTCATCATGTCGGCCACCGGCAGCCGCCAGCCGCCCAGCAGCCAGGTAAGCCATGCATGGGTGCGGTGCGGTACCATAAGTAAACGACCCGTGCAGACGGTAAGGAGCGGCCACTGCATGTGGCTATGGCATGGCTTGTCATGCAGCGGCTGGTAGGCATTCCACTGGAGCCTGCATGGCACTGCGGTACATAGCCCATCTCCCACTACAATTCAACACTACTGACGACCGTGCTCCCGCAGGTTGTGAGCCCCATGCGTGCTGCGGCGGTGGGGTGGGTGCAGTACGCCTACCTCAGCGACAGAGCCTTCCGGAAACGCATGCTGGATTACATCCAGGCCCGGTACGGCTTTGAGTTCATGGACTGGATGTCGTACTTCAAGGCGGACGGAGCGGGCTCGGACTTCTTCCTGCTGCAGGTGCGCTGCACCCTTTGTATGCCGGATCTGCAGGATCTACATAGGTTAGCGCATATCTGGTGGTGGCTACGTTCACGTTATACCTCAATGCACCTACCTGGTGCATTCGAAGGCCGCCGCATGCAGAGGTGCTTAGCACACGCTGGTGTTTCCACTACCCCATGCGAGACAAGCAGGCGCGACAGCACCCAAGCAGTTGGCACCGAAGCCATTGGTGCCCACCGCAAACTCCTTACACTTCCCGCTCTGCTGCTGACAACATCTATAAACATGTTTCCCGTACCAGGGCCTGCTGCACGTGCTCAACCTGGAGGTGCTGGTGTGGCACGTGCGGGAGACGCCGGCCACCTGCGTACGCATGAAGCCCCTACTGCGCCGGGAGGAGAGCTGGGAGGCCCGCCGGGTGTGCGGCCTGGTGTACTCGGAGACGCGCTCCCGCAGCAAGCAGCTCGCCTGGCACATCGAGCCGGTGTTGCGCGCCCGGCTGGATGAGGAGCGGGAGGAAGGCGAGACAGAGGCGGCTGCACCGGCGGCGGCGGTGGCGCTGGCTGGGCGCGGCAATGCCGATCGGGGCGGCGAGGGCGGAGGCGGAGGCCCATCTGCCGGCCAGGCCCTTCAGCTTACGGCGCCAACAGCTACTACTGCTGGAACCGGTAGCACAAGCGCGATAGACGTTGCGGGGGTGCACGGGGAGGCAGGGACAAGCCAGCCGCCGACGCAGCAGCCACCGGGCTGTGATGACCAGACCATGATGTTGCGAGAGGTGGGGCCGCAGGAGGGGCCGCAGCAGGCAGCCGCGCAGGAACCGGGGCGCCCGGAGCCGGCGTTTGAGGGCCGTGAGGAGCGGCCGGACGGTCCTGCGCAGCCGCACCGGGCTGGGGAGCAGAGCGGGGGTGCGGCTCCAGGCGAGGGGGAACAAGAGCGGCAGCGGTTGCAACACCCAGTCACGGCGGGCGGGATGGAGGGGACGGAGGAACAGCAGCAGTCGGCAGCGACGGGCGGGGGAGAGCACATGTTGGTGGAGGACGACGAGCAGCAGCCGCAGCGTGAGACTGTTGGACCAGAGGAAATGGAGCGGGACCCGGGGGAGGAGCAGGGGCAGCTCGGAGACTACAACTCCGACGATGAGGGCAGCGCGTCGTATGGATGCAGCGCTTCGATCGGGTCTGTCGTGCAGGAGGCCACCTCGGTGCAGCGTGCGGCAGCAGCCAACTCCCCTCCTGCCGCCAGAGGCGCCGGCGCTGGTGCTGCTGCCGCGGGAGGCGGCCCCTCGCAGGCTCAGCCTGTCCCAGACCTTACATTCCCGCCGCCTCCACCGCTACCGAACCAGCCTCGGCATCTTCGCACGTGGCGCGGGCTGGCTAACCACCACGGCCCGCACGCTGCCGCACCGCAGCAGCTGTGGCTGATGCTGGACCACAGCCTGCTGGACGCGCCGGAGGCCAGCCTGTGGGAGCTGCGGCGTCTGCTGGAGCCGCAGCTGCAGCAGGCCGCAGGAGTGCAAGGGGGCGTGCAGCTACGCCTAGTGTGCGGGCCGGCGGAGCTCACGAACACCATCCGCACCCGGGGTCACCAGAACGCGCCCCAGGTTACGGCCGCCGACCGCGCCGCGAGGGTGCTGTTTCCACTGGTGTTTGCGGACGAGCAGGGGCAGCACACCACGCACGTGCTGGACAGGGCAGAGAGCCAACGCCAGGCTACCCCGCTTGCGCACCTAGGCCCGGCGGTCATGCAGGGCCACCAGGCTCAGCTGCTGCAGGTGCACGGCCCCGAGCGGCGGCTCCTGGACGCCATCAGCAATGCCCGCACCCTGCTCCACGAGGGCAAGCCGCACGTGCTCTTCCTGCGGCACGGCTCGCTCCCACGGTCGGTACACCTGCAGCCGACCGCAGCTGAGCCTCGCCACCGGCAGTGGGTCACGGTGGGGGTGCTGTCAGAGGTGCTGGCGTGGGGCATGCAGAACGGCGGTGGAACTGACGGGCTGCTGCGCTACGTGGGCGCTGCGGAGCAGAAAAATCAGCTTATGTTCGCAGGGATTATCAACGTTTGGGTCAAGACGCTGCCGCGGTAACTGTACGAGATGCAGCAGCGCAGCTGCGGCCACGGCAGCAGCGGAGGTGTTGAGCCATGCGGATGCCCGTTGGAGGTTGTTGGTGCCTGTTCCGGGCGGGAGATTTCGGTCTTTGCGTACGATGACGGGGCTAGGTATGAGGATTGAATGCAGGTTTGCGGGATGCGGCATGTCCAACCTGCGCGCCCTGTATGCATCACGTGTACACGGTGGTGCCGTGGCCGGAGCTGCACGTACGGAGGGTTGGCATGAGGGGTATGCAGGGTACAAGCTCTGAAGGCATGGAATTGACCAGGGGCGGGGCTTGCTCGTGAAATGGGTGGGGCCATGCGCGCGGGGCAGGTCGCAACACCGGGCCCGGATCGCATGATACAGTGTGGCGTCGCCACTACTGACAGAGGGACGACAAAGCGCTGCAAATGGTCGTGTGCAGCTACAGCACCTGAAGTACAAGCGCGAGAGGTGCCAGATAACTCACCTGGGGCGGTGCACCGTCTGGGGAGCTGTGTTATTTCTCATCTGGGGGGGCGCGCGACTCACCTGCGGGGTGGCCCACAACCATCCAGGGCCCGCCTGTACCCATCTGCACGAGCGAGGGCACCCGTAAGCACTTACAGTGCCGGTGATTTGGACACACAGGGGCTGCTCTTTTCGTGGTGGCGGTTAAAGCTAGTTGTCGTGGGGTGGAGGCAGCTGTGTCGGTGCGCATTATGTGGCAAACTGGCTGGCTGCACGGTACCGTGTGGCGTGTGCGCACGCGTGTGGACACGTGTAGCTGCGTACAGAGCGGGGAGGAACGTGTACGGTATGGGGTCGGGAGGTTCGGGTATGGGGTTACCAGGCTACTTACGGGGGTGGAGCAAGCCCCCTCCCTGTGCGGCGTGTCCCCCGTGTGGGGGTGGAGTTGGCATTCCCGGAGGGCCAGCAGTGCAGGGCTTACCTTCGTGGCTTACCTTGCGTGCCTGGGGCGCCTTGCGTGAAGACTGGCAGGGAGGGCTCCAATGTTCGTTGCTGGGAGCAACTGGGACGGACGTTGACAGGCAAACGGCGGCTGGCAACCGAAGCTGCTTGTACAACGTATGAAGCACGGCTAGCATCTGCGGGTGCTTCCCTGACCGGCCTGGCCACTTCACGGCTGCAAGTCGGCTTGCCAAGGCTTACCAGTACCGGATCTATGTGTAAGCCTGACTGGTATTTAGTTGCCATTTCCTCGGATGCAACGGCTCCCCTGATACACGTGTCAGGAGACCCATGCTGAATCAGGCCGTATGGCGGCGGTGTGAATTCCAGGCGGCGGCTGATTTGCCGTGACTGCTCATTTACGGCTTGATTCGGGGATGGGGGGTTGGGGGCACGGCCAGGTGCAGTCTGTGGACAGCGGCAGCAGTACCAGAGAGTGACCATTCCCCCATGACTTGCTGTGCCGGCCGTACGCACTCGAACACGGCACGGCTTTCGTTTTTGACTGGCCAGTACGGTATACTCGAACACGCCACGGAGCAGGTCCTTCAAGCGGGAAGGGAGCTGTCCGGCTCCACCAGGGGCACGTGGTTTCTGGTAGAATTGGTTGTCACTGTTACGCCTCGGGCAAATGCACACGTGTGCCCGCGACGAGGTGCTGAAGCATTTCTAATATCCCTTGCGACTCAATTGTGCTTAACGCGACGATGGAGGCGGCCGCGTCGCTCCGCAGCACTTTGCTGCGAAACGCTATCGCATCAATTGAAAAGGAGCCTATAACACCAGATCGTGCTGCGTCTGTAGCTCAGCTATGCACAGGAAGCGGGCTGTTGGCGGCTGGCCCCGATGGCATGCTGGGCGGCCCATGGTCGTCCGTCACCGAGCTGCAAAACAAGTTCATTGAGCAGCTGTTAAAACATATAGCCAAATCTGAGGTAATCAAAATTTGTGTTTGGTCGTCTGCTGAAAAGGTCAAGCGCCGCCTGGTTTGCAGCGTTCCTCGCTTGTCCTTCGTGGGGTCTGGCAACTATGCCCAGCTGCCCAGCCAGGCGTTTCCCCTAGCCTGGGCCATTCTTCCCGTCCATGCGCATGTCACGCCTGCCTTGACGCTGCACAGCCCGCTCACCTAGCCCACATGCCTAACCCCACAACCCTAGCCGTCCACCGCCACCAGCACGACCGCACACCCACACCTCCCTATGAAATCGACTTAAAACCCCACTCATGTTATAACTTTTTATGCCCGCTACCTTCAAGCCTGCATTCCTCCCCTACCATGCCCCATCACGCACAACCCCAGGCGTCCTACCGCCCTGGCGCCGCCTTGCTGCTGGGCGGCGTGGCCTGCCGCCACGTGTCCGCCCGCCTCTTCTTGGCGTCGTACGGCGAGTGGGCGGGCGCGCTGCTGGACGCGCTGCGGCGCGACACGGCGCCGGCGGCACGTGCCGCGTGCCTGCTGGCGCTGGCGCAGCTGTTCGGAAGGTGGGACCCTGCGAAATTTTGGGGGTGACCGCAGAGCGGCCAAGTGAAAGAACTGGAAGCCAGTAGCCCCCCTGCATATGATTCCTAGCCGCCCCATAACCGCCCCCAGGGTCCAGGAGCTCCCGGACGTGCCGGGTGTGCACCCTTGAACGTTTCCCTTCAGCTATTTGATAACCATCTCACACACAGAACCACCACCCCACAACCGCCCCCAGGGTCCAGGAGCTCCTTGACGTGCCCGGCGTGCGGCGTGACGCCTCGGCCCTGGCCGCCAAGACCATGCAGGCGGCGCAGGGGATGCTGGGGCTGGAGGCAGGTGAGCTGGCGGGCAGGAGCTGGGGGCAGGTGCAGGGGGCAGGTGAGGGCGCTGGGGCCATCCGCGAAAGCAGGTGAGCTGGTGGAGAATGTTCGGGGGCCGCTGGGGGCGCAGGGGGTGGTGGGGGGAGGCGCCGAAGCATTTGAGCTGGCGGAGGAATGTTCGAGGGCTTTGGGGGTAAGGGGTGAGGTATGGCGGTAGGGGGTGTGCAAGGAGCGCATGGGGCGTTGGGGGTGCTGGTGCCAGGGGTCGAAGCAGGTGCGAATGCGCCGGTGGGAATGGGGATTGGCCGTAGAGAGACATGCGGGGGATAGGGTGGGGTGGATGGGGTGAATGGGGTCCATCGGGAGGATGGGTTGTGGGCGATAGGGTGGGGGCGGTGGAGAGGAAGGCGAGGGACTGTCAGGGGGCGCAGGGGAGCTGGGCGGACGCAGGCGAGGTGCTTGGACAGCTACGGGCCTGAATTGCCCCGACGGAGCTCAACCCCGTTTTATCACTATCGCACTGCTCGTGTTGCCGTCCGCAGACAAGGCCGGCGCCAACAGCGGCTGCCAATCAGCCGCCCTCGCGGCCATCTCCGCCGTCCTCCGCGCCCTTCCCTCCGTCGCCCGCTCCCACGCCACCCCCCTAACCGCCCAACTAACCGCCATCCTGGCGGCGCCGCCGGCTGCCGTACACGTGGACGTGCGCTGCGCCGCCGCCCGCGCCGTCGCGCTGCTGCCACGTGCCTCGGCCACGGAGGCCGAGACCTGGTCCGCCACGTGCCGCCGTACGCTCATATCCGTACATGCTGTACTCGACGTGTTGTCGTACCACGGCGGCGCTGGCGGGAGCGACGGCGCCGGCGCTGGCGTGGACGGGGGGATTGGAGCACGTGCCAGGGAGCAGCTTGGGGCGGCGGAGGGGCTGCTGGCGGCGGCGGGGCCGGCGGCGGCGGCGTTCGCGCCGGGGGCGGCGGTGGGCGGGCAGGCGCGGCCTGGCGTGCAGCATGCGCTGCAGGTGCGTTTGGGGTGCTTGTTGCATTGCGAGGGAAGGGCCGTTGGAACTGATATACCGGTACCTATTCTCCCGCATTGACCACACAATATCCACAGTTGCTGCCCGCTGTGCGGCCGCGGCAGTGAATGCCAGCCCCCTGACCGTACAGCTACTGGTCAGCCGCACAACGGCTCCCGCGCTGTAGTACCGGTTGCTGAGCAACGCTTATCAGAAGCCCTGTCCATGGCGGCCCACCACGGCAGGTGCTCACGGCGCTGCTTGAGGCGCTGGAGGCGCTGCTGGCCGGCGGCGGCGGCACCCCCCTGCCGGTGCCCAGCCACGCCGTGCTGCTGCTCGTCATGCGGCTGCTCAAGTTGGACGCGCCCAGTGAGTCTCGGTCATAAGAGCCAGACTGAAACGTACAGCCGTGTCGAGCTTTTCCAATGAGTATGTCCTGGTGGGGTGCGCCTGGATCGTGCGCATGCACAAGGATGACGCGCTCAATGAGTGCGGATGGTAGGGGTGCCTATGGGCTTGAGCCAAGCGCCCGATTTATACCGTAGTGCACCGTGCTGTCAGCCGGGTGCAGTCTCCGCACTCCGTACCGCATTCATGGCAATGTGACCCCCCATAACTGCTCGGAGCGCCGTAGACTACACTGAAGTCTGCCAGAGGTCCTGCAGGCGTAGCTTTGAGACCTGCACCTGCCCCCTCTGCCCTGCAGCTCTGCTGGCACCAGGCCGCGTGGCCCCCTCCTCGTCCGCCCAGGCGGAGGTGCTGGCTGCGCTGCCCGCCCTGCACCGCACGGCGTGGCGCACTCTGGGCCTGCTGTGCGCGCTGTGTGGGAGCGTAATGCTGCCGCTGCTGCTGCCGGCCTGCCGACTGGTGAACGAGCACCTGAGGAGGTGGGGCGGGAGGTGTGAGCGCCGGTGGTGGCGGGCGGAGGCAGGGGCTGAGGGACGCTGGCTCAGGGGCGCCGTGCGCAAACGAGTCACTGAGCATTACGTGTTAGGCATGAAGCTCTCGGCGACAAATACCTGAGGAGGTGGGGCGGGAGGTGCAGCAAAGCTCTTACAGGGTTTCAGTGTGAAGGCCGGCAGTGGCGTAGCGAGGAAGCTGGACTCTGCCGTTTCGTAACGACCAGTGCCACGTCTTGCCCTCTGCAGGCTCAAAGCGGGCGGCGCTGGCGGCCTGGCCTGCAGCACCCAAGCCTCCGTCCGCACCTGCCTGTACGGCGCAACCGTTGCCGTACTCCGTACCGGCGGCCTGACGGCGGGCCGCGCAATTGCCACGGAAGCCGTCGGCGCTCTCGTCACAGAGCTGTACGGTCTGAGTGCCGTACAACAGCAGCAGCTGCAGACGGGGCTGGCGAGTACGGCGGGCACCGGCGGGCGGCCGGGAGGCCCTCCGGCGAAGAAAGCGAAGATGGCGGGCGGCGGCGCAGCGGCGGCGGGGGATCCGCTGGCGGGGCTGGATGCGCCGGCGGCGGCGGTGGTGGCGGCGGCGGTGGCGCCGGTGGCGGTGTTGGAGGATGCCGCGGCGCAGGCGGCGGCGCTGCAGGTGCTGGAGGTGCTGCTGCAGGTGCGCGTGGGGCGGCGGTAATACACAGTCCTGCATGGGGTGGTGCAGTGGCGAGTTCCGGAGTGCAAGGTCTGTATGTCACACGCTGTGTGCGCAAGGGCGAGGTGCACCGTAGGCCAAACGCTGTGCCAGCAGTTACCAAGGCCATCGGACACTGCTGCACTGGTGCAATGGCATGGTATGATGCAACGGGTAGCACAGCCTTAGCAGCAATTTTCAGGGTTTGCTGCTGGTGACGCTGTGTGCGGGACGTGCATGGGGCTGTGGCCATGAAGCAGCTACGACGTACTGGACACTATTGCTGCGGCCGTATACGGCAGCCCAGAAGGGGCATGGCAGTACCGATGGGACGAGGATATGGAACAGCCCCGGCCATCCCGCTGTACGCCCAAGCCCGCTTGCGATCCCTTTGCAGCACATGCCGTACGTCTGCAGGGACTTCACCACGTGGTGCATGCAGCCCCCCAGATACCACCATTCCCATCCACATTCGTCCTTACTACAGCTTCTCGAACGCCATTCCAACGCCATCGTCCTTGTGCAGGTGGCCGGTCCCGCCCTGCCCGCCGACACCCGCTCCAACCTGGACGCCCTGGCGATGCACATGGCAACGGTCACAACCGACGCTGCCGTACGGGTCACGCGCGAGCCGGGCGCCGCCGCCGCCGCGCGCGCCCCGGAGGTCGCCGCCCTGCGCGCCGCCGCCGCGCGCGCTCTCGTCGCGAGTGTTGCGTCGCCTCTGGCGAGCCGCCCGCCTTTCCTGGCGCAGGCCGTTGCGCTCCTGACGGCGGGCGCCGACGGCGGCGGTGGCGCAGAGCTGGCGGCTGTCTGCCAGGAGGGCCTGCTGGCGGTTGAGGCGTTACTGAGGCCGCGGGCGGCGCCGATCACGGCGCTGTACGGCAGCGGTACGGCGATGTACGGTGGCGGCAACGGGGTGGCGGACGGCTGGGGAGGTTGTGGCAGCGGGGCAAGCGCAGGTGCGGCGGCGTTGGGGCAGCTGCCACGACCGAGGATGTGGAGCGTCCTGGATCCCGTGGCGCCGGTTGTCGTACAGGTGGCGGCGGCGGCGACGGCGGCGCCTGGTGGGGCGAAGGAGATGGTGGCGGCAGCGGCACCAGCAAGTGGGGGAGACGTGGCCATGGTGGACGCTGCTGTTGCAAAGGCAAGGGACGGTGGGGCCAAGGCTGAGGCAAAGGGCGGCGCGGGGGCTGCGAAGGCGCGGGAGGAGCAGGCGGAGGAGGAAGAGGAGGAGGAGCAGGAGGAGGAGGAGGCTGCACCTGCGGCTGCCAAGAGCAAGGGCAAGAACAAGGGGAAGGGCAAGGAGAAGGGGAAGGAGGCAGCAGCCGCGGGGGTCAAGGGCGGGGCGAAGGCGGCGACGCAGGCGGCGACACCGGCCGCGGGGGCCAAGCGCCAGAGGGGAGGAGAGGGCGCTGCGACGCCTGCTGGTGCTGCCCCTGCGGCAGCTGGGAAGGGGGGCAAGGCTGCGGCTGAGAAGGCAGGAGGCTCCACGGCGGCAGCGGCGGCGAAACCAGCGGCGGCAGCGGCGGCGGCAGTGGCTCCGAAGCCCGCGATGCCGGCTGTGCCGCCACCGGCGCCTGCGGCAGCTGTGTTTGGGGAGGAGAGCGAGGACAGTGAGGGGTCACTGCCGGAGATTGACTCGGGTAGCAGCAGCGGGGACGACGAGTGAGGCGGAAGCAGGGACGGATCACGGCAGGTGGGCAAGCAGGGTTGTTGCCGGTGTCATGAGCGTTAGCGGCATGACCCGCTGCGACTTGTACGGTGCCCGGTGAACTTACTGTGACTGGGTGACTCACGTAGTTGTGTCCTTGTGCGGTGCAAAATGGTGGCTGGCGGTCACCGGGGTTTCTGCGTTGGCTGTGACTGGATGATTCATGTCGTTCTGTCAGCACACACTGTGTGCACCGAGCACCACGCCGCATGTGCATGGAAAAAGTGGTGGGCGTTGCGCTGGCCGTCACGTGCACTGCGGTGTACTAGCTGTAACGAACTGACAAATTAAAATGCCTGTGGGCGCTCACGGCCCAGCACGATGTGCCCAGGTGTGGCCTTGCAGGGTGCATCCCACACCCCGCCACTGCCCCACAATGTCTCCAGCAGCCAGTTGCTCGACTCAAGCGCCTGCACCTACCGGTATCAGCTGCTCCGTGTTGCCACGTGCGTGTTGCTGCTGTGTGTTCGCGCTTGGCGGCGTGGCATACGAACCCAACGCCACCACGTGAAGGCTATGATGGCATACTGACAGCCCTAAGCCCATATAAGCGCTTAAGAGGAGCTTGCCGGGCCGAGCACTGCCTCGGGGCTGGTGCAGCAACCTCCCCAGGCTGAGCCCTGTTCGGAGAGCCGTCCGCTCCTACGCACGATGACCACAAATATAGTTGTTCTTTTGCAGCCGTTTGCGATTAATGCCACGAAGGCGCGTACGGAGCTCAGGGTGCCTCATAAAACATGGTCCTCTTAAGCTGCAGGGCTCACCTGCGACATACTAAAGCTTTGTATAGTGACTATCTATCAAATACAACTCTCATTTACAAGCTAGGCCTCCTAGGGCTTGCAACCCCTCGTCGC
>VFQN01002926.1_pt1:5000-25423 | contig 25423 bp, 14 predicted proteins | sample 3512371 | NCBI WGS metagenome assembly VFQN01 (sample SAMN10412370, study PRJNA504923) | tailings metagenome | isolation source: Replicate 2 from Balatoc abandoned mine | place: Philippines: Itogon, Benguet | collected 2017-08-28 | reverse complement strand
CGCTCCCCTTCGGTTCGGCTTTGCGTCCCCTTTCCAGCACCTAAAGGTGCAGTATGCGCGTCCCACTACCCCCTCCGGCCCCTCTGACAGCGAGCCCCTCCGGGGTAATATATAGCGCATAAGACAAATATGCTTTCTCCCTTCGGGAGACGTAGCGCATACTGCACCTTTAGGTGCTGGAAGCCCAAAGGGGGTTGGTGCTCGTTGCCCCTTCGGGGCAAGCTTTCAGACAAAGAAGCCCGAAGGGGCCCCGAAGGGGCAACGAAGCACCAACCTTCTTTTTCTTGCCCTACGGGGCCCAAGGGTAAGCGCGCTCTTGCCCCGAAGGCCCTTTGGGCCCCCTTTGGGCCGCCTCCCACGTTGTTCTCCAGCACCTAAAGGTGCAGTATGCGCTCCGCGCATAAATTGGCGAAGCCAATAGACGACGCAAAGCCAAGATATCGGCAAAGCCGATACTTGCTTCGCTCCCCTTCGGTTCGGCTTTGCGTCCCGCTTCGCTCTTGCCCCGAAGGGGCAACGAGAAGCGAAAGAGATGCCCCTTCGGGCCCCCTTTGGGGCCCGCTTTGCTCGTTGCCCCGAAGGGGCCCCTTTGGGCATATATTGCTCTTGCCCCGAAGGGGCAACGACGCCCGCTCTTCGTGCCCCGAAGGGGCCCCGGAGGGCATATAAAGTGTCCAGCACCTAAAGGTGCAGTATGCGCTCTGCGCATATTGGCTTTGCCAAGAGACGCGGCATATATTGAGGATCCTCTAGGATAGAGTATCTCGTCAGAGGACTCGATCCTGATAGTCCCCTTTGGGGGTACGATCGAGCATCTGCGAGCCCGAAGGGCAACTGAAATATGCGCGTAGCGCATACTGCACCTTTAGGTGCTGGAGGATCCTCTAGGATAGAGTATCTCGTCTTTTTTGTCAATATATTACCCCGGAGGGGCCCGAAGGGGCGAGCGCATACTGCACCTTTAGGTGCTGGAAAGGATCCTGATAGTACCCCTTCGGCTTTCAGACTTTTTTGTCTGAAAGCTACGATCCTTTCAGACAAAAAAGCGAGATACTCCATCGGAGGATCCTTTCAGCCCTCCGGGCATATATTGCCCAAAGGGTTAGACAAAGAAGCCGATGTTCGCCCCTTCGGGGAGCGAAGGCTTCCCCAAAGGGGTTGGTGTCCCGCTTTGCGGGGTAGCACCAATCCTTTCAGACAGAGAAGCCCAAAGGTTGGTGCGTCTTGGCTTCGCCAAGAGAACGGAGCCCTTTGGGCAATATATGCCCGGAGGGCTGAAAGCAAAGGGCTCTTTATTTTTAAGCAAAGCCCCTTTGTTGGTGTCGTTGCCCCTTCGGGGCAAGAGCAATATATGCCCGAAGGGGCCCCGAAGGGGCAACCCCCCCGAGGGGGGCTCAATCAGTTACCCCGAAGGGGCGCTTTGCGGCCCCAGAGGGGCCCGAAGGGGGGGGGGGGACAAAGAAGCTATGAGCTAGGTAACCCTCTCGGGGGTAAAGTAGCTCCTTAGCTAGTCAGTCGCCCCAAAGGGGGTAACTGATCTTATTAAACAAACAACCATGCAATTTTCTCAAAGAATCTTTTAAAATAGTATATTTTGATTATGAAAAAAATGCTTAAAAGACTAAAATGTTGTTATAACTGCATCTAACAAGGAATTATTGTCTTATACCCCGCTATATATGCCCAAAGGGCTGAAAGGCCAATGTATTTGCTCGCTATATATTGCCGCCCCCTTTGGGCCCCCTTTGGGGCCCGCAATATATGCCTAAAGGGCCCCTTTGGGGCAATGACTCTCGTTGCCCAAAGGGCCCCTTCCTTTCAGCCCGGAGGGTATATATTGCGAGGATTGCCCCGGAGGGGCAACAACTTTTTTGTCTGCTTTCAGCCCGTAGGGCAAGATAAAGTCTCCCAATATATGCCCTCCGGGGCCCCTTCGGGGCAAACGAGAAAGAGAGAGGCAATATCCCTTTGGCCGCTTCGCTCGTTGCCCCGAAGGGGCAAGAGCAAAGCGGGACGCCCGCTCTTCCCACGTTGTGGGACGCGGCATATATTGCACCAACCTTTGGGTCTATTGGCTTTTAAATAAGGAGAAGCTTTCGCCCCTTCGGGGCCGCTTTGTCGTCAATTGGCTTTGCCAATAGATGACGTAACACGTTCAATATATGCCCAAAGGGCCTTCTCTTTATTTTTAAGCAAAGCGGGACGTAATATATAGCGAGCCCCTCCGGGCATATATTGCCCGGAGGGGTATCCTTTCAGACAGAGAAGCCCAAAGGGCCCTCGCATCCCCCTTTGGACAGCGAGGGCCCTTTGGGCATATATTGCGCTCGCTTCGCTCCCCTTGGCAATATATGCCCAAAGGGGCTACGCTATGCCCAAAGGGCAACGACCCCTTTGGGCCCCCTTTGGGGCAACTAAAAAGCAACCCCCGAAGGGGGGGCAATATATGCCCAAAGCCCCTCCGGCTTTCCAGCACCTAAAGGTGCAGTATGCGCTCGCCCCTTCGGGGAGCGCATAAGACAAAGAAGCACAATCAGTTGCCCCAGAGGGGCCGGAGGGGGGGGAGCAAAGCGAGAAGGGCATATATAGCGGCTGTTTCGCTGTTCCGGGTTAAAAGCCTGTGTCAACTGGTGAAAGATAAAACATTTTAATTGATTAAAGCATTATTAGCTTTATTATGCCTACAATTCAACAATTAATTCGTTCTGCTCGTAAAAAAATTACAAAAAAAACAAAATCACCTGCACTAAAATCATGTCCACAAAGACGTGGTATTTGTCTTCGTGTTTATACAGTAACACCGAAAAAGCCAAACTCAGCTTTACGTAAAGTTGCTAGGGTTCGTTTAACAACTGGTTTTGAAGTTACTGCTTATATTCCGGGTGTTGGACATAACTTACAAGAACATGCTGTTGTGCTTGTTCGTGGCGGAAGGGTAAAAGATTTACCTGGTGTTCGTTATCATATTGTACGTGGTAGTTTAGATACTGCTGGAGTAAAAAATCGTGTTCAAAGTCGTTCAAAATATGGTGTTAAAATGGCGTCTAAAACAGCTGGTAAAACAGCTGGTAAAAAATAAAAATTAAATAAAAATTTGTTGTTTTGCTTTTTTGTTTTTAAACTAACCCTTTGGGCATATATTGTTTATATTAAATTAAGCCTCCAGGATCGGCGAAGCCGACCAGTATGCGCTACGTCTCCCGAAGGGAGAAAGCATAATATATTGCCTCTCGTTACCCTTTGGGCGTCCCACTTTATTTGTCTATCTGCTTCCCCAAAGGGGCCCGGAGGGGGGGCATATATTGCGGGCTTTCGCCCCTTCGGGGGCCGCTTTGCTCGTTGCCCCGAAGGGGCCTTTCAGACAAAAAAGCGGGACGTAATATATGCCGATTCCTTTCCAGCACCTAAAGGTGCAGTATGCGCTCGCCCCTTCGGTTCGGCTTTGCGTCCCACAACGTGGGAGAAGAGCGCATAAGACAGAAAAGCCCAAAGGGAGATATGAACGTTAGTTACACCCCTTCGGGCATATATTGCCACAAGGCGGCCAAAGGGGGTTGGTGCAAGCACCAATCCTGAAGGGGGTTACGTTATTGTTAAATACTTCGCTGGCCCTTTGTTGGTGCTATATATTGCCTTTCCAGCACCTAAAGGTGCAGTATGCGCTACGTCTCCCTTCGTCTCGCTGCGTCCCCCGAAGGGACAGCGAGGGACAAAAAAGAGAAAGCATATCTATATATGCCCAAAGGGGCCCAAAGGGCAACGACGTCCCACAACGTGGGAGGCGGCCCGAAGGGGCTGTGGGCATACATTGTTAACAATATATGCCCAAAGGGCTCGCTGCTTTCAGCCCTCTCGGCATATATTGCGTCGTTGCCCCGAAGGGGCAAGAGCAATATATGCCCGAAGGGGCCCCGAAGGGGCAACGAGATCCTTTGGGGCCGGAGGGGTTATACAAATAACGTATTGGCCCCGCCCCTCCGGGCCCCTTTGACTTCCAGCACCTAAAGGTGCTCCCGCAAAGCGGGGTATGCGCGTCCCACTACCCCCTCCGGGCCCCTCCGGCCCCTCTGACAGCGAGGGACAAAGATGCGCATATTTGTCCTCCGCTTTCGGGCTGAAAACAGAGGGCCCTCACTGTCCGGAGGGGGCTGGGCATATATTGACAGAGATGTTAATGTATTGGCTCTTGCCCCAAAGGGGCAACTGCGTTGTTGCCCCTCCGGGGCAATCCTTGGCTTTGCCAAGAGAAGACGTTAACGTAACCCCCTTCCAGCACCTAAAGGTGCAGTATGCGCTCGCCCCTTTGGGGAGCGCATAAGGGGTCACTTAACGTAACCCCCGAAAACAGCGAAGGCTTTTAGCCCGCCCCCTTTGGACTTTCAGCCCGAAGCCCGGAGGCCCCGAAGCCCCAAAGGGGTAACAGCCCCTCCGACAGCGAGGAAGTCCCCTCTGGCTTTCTCTTGCAATATATGCCCAAAGGGCTCCGTTCAGGGGCATCTCGCAATATATGCCTAAAGGGCCCCTTCGGGGCAATCTTTGCTTCGCTCCCCTTCGGTTCGGCTTTGCCGAAGCGAAAGAGACGAAGGGCAACGACCCCTTTGTGTCTTTGCCCCGAAGGGGCAATAACGTAACCCCCTTCGTTGTTGCCCCAAAGGGGCTATCCTCTTTTTCTTGCCCTCCGGGGCCCAAAGGGCCGAAGGGAGAAGAGATGCCCCTTATGGGGCAGGATCGGCAATATATGCCCAAAGGGCCCTCGCTGTCTCGTTGCCCCGAAGGGGCCCCTTTGCTTTCAGACAAAGAAGCGGGGTATGCGCTCGCCCCTTTGGGGAGCGCATAAGGGGTCACGTTCCGTTGCCCCTTCGGGGCAAGAGCGTTGATGTTGTCCCCTGTGGGGACTTCCTCGACCGTCTCGTTTTGTCGTTGCCCCAAAGGGGCCCCTCTGGGCATATCCCTTTGGGCCCCGGAGGGCAAGAAAAAGATGCCCGAAGGGGGCTGTCTCTCTGAAAGCGCCAATGCTTTTAGCTTTTACTTTCTTCTCTATATATTGCCTTTTGTTGCGTTTGCCCCGCCGCTTCGCTCGTTGCCCAAAGGGCCCCTTTGGGCATATATTGCTCTTGCCCCGAAGGGGCAACGACGCTTTCAGACAGAGAAGAGAAGGGCAATAGCAATATATGCCCCATTAGGCTTTGCCTAATAGGGGCCCTTTGGCATATATTGCGGGCCCCAAAGTATTAGCTTCGCTAATAAGAGGGCCCCGGAGGGTAAGAAAAAGACGCCCTTTGGGCCCCCTTTGATAGCCCGCGTCTCTGTCTGAAAGGCCCCTTTGGGGCAATGACTCTCTCGCGAAGCGAGACAACACGTTCCTCGCTATATATGCCTAAAGGACCCCATATGCCTAAAGGACCCCTTCTTTTTCTTGCCCTCCGGGGCCCAAGGGTAAGCGCGCTCTTGCCCCGAAGGCCCTTTGGGCATATATTGAGATGCCCGGAGGGTAACAGATTGCGAGCCCTCGCTATGCTTTCTCCCGAAGGGAGACGGAGCGCATACTGCACCTTTAGGTGCTGGAGCAAATACAGAGATGCTGAAAGCAAGGGGCCCCAAACAGCGAAGGACACTAACATGTTGTTTAAGTTTTTTCTTTAATTTAACAATTTTAAAATCATTATATATAATATATATATACATAAAAGTTAAAAAATTTTATACTTTTGTAACATTAAGTGTTTAATTTTAAAATAACAAGTTTATCATAGACATCCTGTTTTGTTATGATAATCTAGTTTAGCAAGAGGCTAAATGATTTTTTAAGCTTTAATTAAGCTTTAATATGTTACTTTTGCCCCTTTGGCTCAAAAGCCCCTTTAGCTTTCTTCCAGCACCTAAAGGTGCAGTATGCGCTACGTCTCCCTTCGGGAGAAAGCATATCTATATATTGCAATATATGCCCAAAGGGCCTTCGGGGAGCGTTGTTGTCAATTGGCTTTGCCAATAGATAACGTAACCCCCTTCGTTGTTGCCCCAAAGGGGCAATCCTCGCTTTGTTGTTGCCCCTATGGGGCAATCCTTGCTTCGCAAGAAGAGATGCCCCTTTGGGGCAGCACCTAAAGGTGCAGTATGCGCTCGCCCCTTTGGGGAGCGCTTCTATGTCTAAAAGACGTTCCTCTTGCCCCTTCGGGGCAACGACGAAGCGGGGCCCAAAGGTTGGTGCAAAGCACTTTAAATTGCCGCAAGGCGGCAGACAGTTATGTGCCGCAAAGCCCCAAAGGGGGCCCTTCAGGCCATAGCGGCCCGAAGGGGCTTCTCTTCTTTTTAGTTGCCCCAAAGGGCGTTGTGGAACGTGTTGGCAACGCCAAGACGTTATTGGTGTCCCGCTTTGCTCTTGCCCCGAAGGGGCAACCCCCCGAGGGGGCTCGCTTCGTCGTTGCCCCAAAGGGGCCCCTCTGGGCATATTCCTTTGGGCCCCGGAGGGCAAGAAAAAGATGCCCCTTTGGGCCCCTAAAAAGCACCAACCTTTGGGCCTCCTCCGGGCCCGGAGGGTAACTAAAAAGCGAGCCCTTTGGGCATATACTGTTAACTTTATCTTGCCCTTCGGGCCCCTCTTATTAGCGAAGCATTATATTGCCCCGAAGGGGGTTGGTGCGCCCCTTCGGGAAGCACAATAGATTGCCTCTCGTTGCCCCCCTTCGGCTTTCAGACAAAAAAGCGCAGCGAGCCCCTTCGACGTCCCCCAAAGGGGGATGCGAGGGACAATATATGCCCAGAGGGCTGAAAGGATACGACGAAGCGGCCGAAGGGGGCCACAATATATGCCAAAGGGCCCCTTTGGGGCAATCCTCGCGTTGCTATTGCCCTTCTCTTCTCTGTCTGAAAGCGTCGTTGCCCCTTCGGGGCAAGAGCAATATATGCCCAAAGGGGCCCTTTGGGCAACGAGCGAAGCGGCGGGGCAAACGCAACGAAAGGCAATATAAAGTGCTCCCGCTTTGTTGTTGCCCCTCCGGGGCAATCCTTGCTTCGCTCCCCTTCGGGGCGAAAGGGCTCGCACCAACCAAAGGGGGCCCAAAAGGCCTTAGCTGTCTATGGGCTGAAAGCCAAAGGGGGGTAATATATAGCCTCTATCGAGTATCTTTGATCTTCGATCAATAAACACAAAATATGATAACTTTCACATTTTTGTCTCTTGTTACTTCAGTTAAAGATTATGTGGAAATTACACATAAATTAATTGAAATAGAACCCCTGAAAAATTATACTGAATTTGGGGCTGTTTTTACCTATTTTATTTTCTCAATTGGAGATTTTGTTAAAAGTTTTTTCAGTTTTTCAATTTTAAAAAATATTTGGAGCATTCCAATTATTATTCCAGATATAGCTTCGGCAATGATTTCAGAAGTTTCAGTATTAGATGGATATTTTCATAATGCTTTTACTTTTTTAGAAACAAATCTTACAACAACAACAAATCCAAGCCTTGCTATTTTTGAAAAATTTATGATTGGTTTGATAAATAGTTGTTTTTTATTTTTACCAACGTCAACTTCGCACTTAATTACATTACGCCGTTTTGTAATGCAAGGTTTAGAAGCTGGTTATATGGCCGGGTTAGGCACATTAGCTGGTAATTTTTTATGGTTATCTAGCATTATTTTAGGTTGGAGATTTTTTGTTATTCCTTGGTTATCTTTAGATATATTTCGTTATTTATTAGGCTTTATGCTATTAGTTAAATATATTTGGGATAGTTCAAAAGAACGTCGAATTGCTTTAGAAGATTTAGCAAAATGGAAAATCTTTTTATTAAATTTTTTATTAGCATTAACAGAACAAAGCTGTATTTATCCATTTATCAGCAATCTTTCAATAGGTCCTGATGCTTCTATTTTAGAAGGTTTTCCGGTTCAAACTTATACCCAATTTTTAACAATTCACGGGGCATATTTATTTGGTATTTTATTAGGTAGTTTTAGTTTATTACAGTTTACTTGTTGGTTCTGGGAAAACCCAGCTTTTTCTATCTATTTATGGATTACAACAAAATCTTCTTTAAAAATTACAACAAGCTCTTACTATAAAATTCTAAATTTTTCATTTCTTTATGCTACAATGCTTTGTGCTATTGCTAGTATTCCATATTATGGTTTAGATTATACTATAACAAATCCTATTGGTTTAGTACCACAAGACCGTATCCTTGACCAAAAAAAGTCACAATCGGATCCTGATAAATTAATCACAGAAACTGCTTTTTTAAACATTAATCCAACAGACAAAAACTCACGTATTCGAGATGGGGTTCATGCGCGACGAGAACGTTGGAAACAACGCTTAATAAAATATCAAGCTTATGATGCTTCTCTTTATGACCAAGGTGTATATGATTTTCTAACTATGGAAGATTTAAATTATGGTTTTGATCGTTTTTGGTTAAGAAGAAAAATGCGTAATCATCAAATTCGTTTTAGACTGTTTCCAGGCCCATGGATGCGTTCCTTAAAAAAACAATTAAATAATCCTGGCAATCAAACATTAGAAACATCAAATAAAGCAGCAACAGGTCCACGTGTTGAATTTTTTAGGATATTATTTGAACAATTCTATCATCCAAATTTTCATGATAGACGTACAAAATATAAAACAACATTTAGTTCTGGCCCCTTCGGGCCTCTGTCAAGTATCTCCAATCGTCAATTGGCACAGCCTCAGGAGACCTCTGGTCCTTCAATATATGCCCTAAGTATTAGCTCCGCTAATAAGAGGGCTGAATATCCTTTAAACCAGCTTGCCCGAAGCCCCTTTAGCTACAAAGGGCTTTTAGAGACAGAAGGGGCTGGGGTTATCAAAACAAATTCAGCTTTACGTAAATTTGTCCGCAATTTTAATACTCGTATAAATTTAAAACTTTTAAAAAATAAAAATAATCTATTAATAAGAAAAAATCATACACAGTTTGTTTATTCAAAACGTTGGAAAAACATTTTTTCTAAAAAAAGAACAATTACTAAAAAATCAAAACAAGATTTGACATGGAATTCAGCTGTTGGCGTTGGTAATGGTGGTACATTTCAACAATTTAGAAATCTTTCACAACAAGTTTTACTAACACCAGATAACAAATCTTTAAAATTAACAACAATAAGCCAAAAATTATTACCAAAAGAACGTAAAATTTTAGAGTTGCAAACATTTTATAAAAACACAAAATCTGCAAAGACTACTAATGTTGTATCAAATTTTGGTACATCTGCTCATGGACGCTCCGAAGGGCAATATAATGTACCAACTGATGGACAACAATCACTTGAAAAATTAATGTTATTACGTCCTTTAAATATTTATTTACAAAAAGATCAAGCTTTTAAGCGAAAATTACGTTATTATGGCGCAATTCCAATGCGTAAATTAACTGTTGGGAATCAAGCACCATTTTTTAAAACATTAATGAAACGTGGTTTTTATTATTATAAACCATCATTACGTTTAAACAAAACATTATATGTTGCATCTATGAGAAGAGGTTTTCGTAAAAAATCACGAAAACAACAAATTTTAATTATGCCTTCTAATAACATTTCGCTCAAAGATCAGCCTATAGGCCTGAAGGTTGGTGCAACTACACCAATCCTGGAGGCCCCTTCGGAGAGAGAAGCGAGAGGCCCGGAGGGTAACATTAAAGACGATAGTTTATCTGGACGAGATCTAGATCAACTTCTCACAAAACCAACACATTCTTATTCTGTTTTAGGTAAACGTGCTAGTCGTTATCGTCATCAAATTTATAAAGATGTATTACAACATTGGTATTATACACCTTTTAATCGTTTATTACTAAAATTTGATGTTGATGCTTTTATAAATAGACAACCAAAAACGCATTTTTTAACAAAAAATGAAGAACGTTTATTACACATCCGAAGATTTTTATTATCCGAACATTATGATACTCTACGTTGGTATACTTATATGCAACATTATAGAACAATGAAAACAAATATTGGTGGTACAAAAAGTTTTGCAAATCGTACATATAATCAACAATTCCAAGGAACTTTTAAAAAAATACGTCATTTATTTGCTATTACACCAAAACAAGGTGATTTTTATACATTAAAATTTGATCAGCCTCTTTATAATGATAGTAATCTAAAAGATAAAGTCTATTTCCATGAAGAATTATTAATAGATGAAAATTTAAATAATGTTCCCCCCTTTGGGGCAACGGAGGTTCAACAGTTAGCACCAACTAGTGTTTCAGAAATCCAAACAAGTTTAAATTCTGATCAACAAATTGGTACTTTTAACAGTAAAAATGCAATAACTACCTTCCAGGCAGCCCGTTTTTCAGACAAAGAAGTTAATAATTTTGATTTAATAAATCAATCTAGTAATTTAATTGGTAAACAATTTTTAAATAAAGGTACTCTGGACCAACATCTCCTTGGGGACACAATAAAACCAGCAGAAAAACCAGCTGATGAAAGTTCTAGAACAAACCTTAATTTTATTTATAACGAATTATTTGTTAAATTAGTTAAAGAATGTAAAAAACGTGTTCATAATCAAGCTTTTTTAAAAAATTATATAACACATCGTATTGAAAAACGAGAACAATTAAATCAAGAACAAACAAAAGAATTAAATAAACGTTTAGACAAATTAAAAATGTGGTTAACTAGTGAACAAAATATTAGCTTTCAGACAAATAAAGCGGCATCAAATGTTTTTGATAGTAGTGATACTGTATTAACAACAGGAATGCAAAAAGCTGTTAATGAAAGTATTGCAATATCTTCCATGCCAAAACTGATAACAACGCGTAAAACAAAATCAACAGTTGCTGATTTAAAAACAGCTTATACCTTATCTTCAGAAAATGAAATTTTAACAAAATTAAATGTAATTAATGCTCTGGAAGCTTCCAGCCCTTTAGGGAAGCAGATAAGGGACCTGAAAGGTCCAAGATTATTTGGAAAAACAAAAGACTTTTTACAAACTACAATTAATAAACTTAAACCTGTTTTAGTTTTACAAACACAATGGTTAAAAGCCAAAACAGATAAAAATTTACAATGGTGGCGTAAAAAACAACGTGTTATTACAAAACGTAAAACTGCGCGTAAACGTGATCGTTTTAAAAAACAATTAGCTGTAGTAAATAAAAAATATGCTACTTTAAGTAAAAAAGTTGAAACTGAAAAATCTAATCTATATAAAACATTATATGGTAACTTTGATATTTCTGACTATATGTTAAACAATCGTCAGTTGGCAATAGGCTTACCTCCTGGCCTGAAAGTTGGTGTTGGTCCAGAGTACCTTCCTTTGGGGCTAACAGATAGTGCTACACTACGAAGAAAACAAGATAATCTCGTTTCTCCAAAAGCAGCACAAAATATATTTGGAGATAACTTAACTATTTGGAAAGGCTTTTTTAATAAAAAATTACGTAAAAAAGCATCAGCAAAAGGGCGTCGTTATCGTTCATTTGCTTTAGGACGTTATGTAACAGCAACAAGAAAACCACGTTTAGTCCTATTTGATGATCTTACAAAAATTGATAATATTAATAGTCTTAATGGTTCTTTTTTAACCAAAGAAGAAAAACAAGACAAATTAAATATAATAAGGGCCCCGAAGGGGCCTTTAGTTGCATTAACTGCGGAAAGCATAAAAAAATCACAAATCAAAAAACGTAGTAGACATCGTTGGAAATTACAAAAACGCCATTTATTTAATAAAACACATTATAAATATCGTAAACGCCATATACATGGAAATGGCAAATTACGTAATATGAATAAAAAACTAAAAAAATTACAAGCTACTTATGAATTACGCCAATGGTGGTGGAAGTCTTTTTTACCTCGTTATTTAACAAATTTAAATAGCTTAACTAAAAACCCACAAAATAGAATATATGCCCAGAGGGCTGATACCAGTTTTAAACCATTATCAAATATAAATACAGCAAACATTAATAATGGTATTAAGACATCACACACTTTATTGGATAACTTAAATTCAGTAGAAAATAATCCTAATACTTTAAATAACACTACTTCTTTGGAGCTTTTAGCCCAAAGGCTTTCAGGATCTCCCGCAAAGCGGGACGCAATAAGTTCCAAAAATGCCAATACAACAAATTTAATTAGTGCAACTACTATTCCTTTTTATGCAGGTTGGGATGAATCGTTACGTAAGTTTGTTGTAACAAATCGCTTATTATCACGACGTGATACAGGTTTAAGTTCAAATCCAAATAAACAAGCAATACAAATGAATTTTACAAATACACCTATTCAAGGTTTAAATGAAGGATCTTTTCTTTATTGGCAAACAGACATGCCTTTTAATGCATACAATATTGATCAATTTATTACAACAAATCAAAGTTTTTATGCACCACTTGGGTGGCGCCGTTTTGAATTCCGCCATAGTATCTTAAAAACATGGATAAATCAATCGGCGGTTTCGACAGCCAAAACAGGTGTTTTGTCAGAAACTAATAAAAACTTATCAACTGTTAATAAAATAAAACATAAAACATTAATTGTTAGTAAGCCCATTGTCTCTTTATCTTACCCTCCGGGGCCCAAAGGGAAGTCATTAAATGATATAAACAAACAAACTTTACAGCAAACTAAAAAAATGGCAGCTCGTCGAGTTAAAAAACGTTATAAATTAGTAAAACAAATGCCAAATCAGTTAATGTATTCTCCAACGGGACCTTTACTAATTGAAGTATTACCATCACATTATATTTCTGTTTTTGATCAACAATCACGATTCCCACGTAATCGTTATCTAAAACGTAATTTATTAAAAACAATGAAAAAAACAACCTTATTAGCTCTGATTGATAAGGCTAAAACAAATAAAGAATTTACATTAAGAAAACGTGTTAAACCACGCCGTAAATATCATCGAAAACGATTTATCAAAAAAGATGGTTTAATTTTCCCTCGTCGTATGAAATTTACAAATTCAAATATTCCAGAATATACAAAAACACAAGTTATTGAAGAAGATTTACGTTGGCGTCCTTCAAGTAGAACTAAACAAAAACGTAAAGAAAGTCTCCAAGCTAAAGCAAAATCAAATAAACGTGTTAAAACAAACCCATTAAGATTACGTCAATTAAGACGTCGCGAATTTCAACAAGTAGTTAAACCTATACAACGTTATATACCACGTAATGGTGGTTTTACATGGCCTGGTGATTATTTACGTTTAGAAGTTGTCTCTATGCCAAAATTAAAATCTACTAATATTAAAAAAACAAGTTTAAAACAGAAAATTAATGTTCAACCAGTTGGTATTATGCCACGTAAATATTTAATTCAAAAACATAATATCCTTGTACTGAAAAAGAAACTTGAAAAAGCTTATTCAACACAACAATTAAGCAAATTTGTTAAAGAATATAAAACTTTGATAAGCAATAAAATGTAATAATCGTTATAATATGTCTCTCTTTAAAAATAACGCTATATATGAACGTCTTGGCTTTGCCAATACGTGCCCTCTGGGCCCTCGCTGTCCCCCCTTCGGGGCCCCTTCTCTTTATTTTAAAAGCCTTCGCTGTCTTTGGGCCCCTTTGGGCCCGCTTTGTATTGGCAAAGCCAATACTCTAGATATTGCCTTTCCAGCACCTTTAGGTGCAGTATGCGCGTCCCACTACGTGGGAGACGCGCATATCTTTCTCGTTTTTCGGGGCCCCTTCGGGCATATATTGGGAGACGCAGCCCCTTTGGGCATATATAGCGGGCCCCAAAGGGGGCCCAAAGGGCAATATATTGAAGGGCTTCTTTTTCTTGCCCTCCGGGGCCCAAAGGGATATTGCCGCTTTTTTGTCTTTTTAGTTACCCCGGAGGGGGGGCATATATTGTGCTTTGCACCAACTTTTAGGCCCTAGAGGGCCCTTTGGGCCCCCTTTGGGCCCCCTTTGGGGCCTGCTTCGTATGTATCCTTTCAGACAGAGAAGCCCAAAGGGCCCTCGCATCCCCCTTTGGACAGCGAGGGACAAAGAAGCGCTCTATATATTGCCTTTTGTTGCCCAATATATGCTCTCCGGGGCCCCTTCGGGGCAAACGCGCCCCAAAGGGGAGCGAAGCAAGGATCGACGAAGTCGATACAACAAAGCGGGGCCTGAAGGGGCCCAAAGGGCAACGACAATATATGCCCAGAGGGCTGAAAGCTTCTCCTTATTATAAGCAAGACGACAGAGAAGACGAAGGGGCTCGCTTTGCTCCCCGAAGGGGCGAGTAGGCTATTTTTGTTACAAAGCCCCAAAGGGGGCCAATGTCAATATATGCCCACAGGGCTATCTCCTTCCCCCCTTTGGGCATATATTGTTAACATTGGTAACTGATAGGGCTGAAAGCATCCTCCGGGGCTATTGGCGAAGCCAATACTGCAAGCCCCTTTGGGGCCCAAAGGACTGAAAGCGGAAAGGCTATCTCTTACCCGGCCCCCTCAATATATTGCAATATCGGCTTTTTAATATGCCAAAGGGCCCTTCGGTCTATTGGCTATGCCCCCTTCGGGCATATATAGCGAGGATCGGCAATACATTGCAGCAAGGCGGCCAAAGGGGCCGCAAGGCTCTTTGCTCCTTTGGGGCCCCTTTGGGCATATATAGCGGCTCCTTATTTAAAAGCCGATACCCCTCCGGCTTTCCAGCACCTAAAGGTGCAGTATGCGCTCGCCCCTTCGGGGAGCGCATAAGACAAAGAAGCCAAAGGGCTCCGTTCGCCCCTTCGGGGAGCGGGCCCAAAAGGGCCCAGAGGGCTGAAAGCCGAGAAAGAGCAGGGTAGTAGAACATAGTTATGTTATTGAAGCAAGAGGCCTCCGGCCTTGCAAAGATGCTTTATAGACCATAAAGGTGGTTTTTGAAAGAGAAATAAAAATATATAATATATATAGTAAAAATGAAAAATAAGTGTTAGTAAATTATACTTTTAAAAATACAGTCAATTTAAAATGCACGTAAAGTGCAATATATGCCCAAAGGGCCTTTGGAATGTTGTTGCCCCTCCGGGGCAATAACGTCTTGGCGTTGCGTCGTCAATTGGCTTTGCCAATAGTTCCTTGGCAAAGCCAAGATATCGGCAATATATGCCCAAAGGGCACAACGTGGGAGATACTTGGCTTCTCTGTCTGAAAGCGGGGCAAGAGCCAATACGTTATTGGTGAGGGCCTTTTTGGGGCAAAAGGGCTGAAAGTCTCCCGCAAGCGGGACGCAATATATGCCCAAAGGGCCTCCGCATCCCCCTTTGGGGGACGTCGGGCCTTCGCTGTTCGCTGTCCCTTCTCCTTTTTTATAGCCAAAAGGCTATAAAGCGAACCTTCGGGCCCTCGGGACACTAAGAATTGATGAAAAAAATAAGTTAAAACATTAATGCCTTTGGGCATTTTATTTACACAAGATATGAGTGATTCAATTGAAACAAAAAACATGGGACGTATTGTGCAAATTATTGGTCCTGTATTAGACATCGTATTTGCAAAAGGACAAGTACCAAACATTTATAACGCTCTTACTATTCGTTCAAAAAATGCTGCTGGTCTAGAAATGGCTGTTACTTGTGAAGTTCAACAACTTTTAGGTGATAATTGTGTACGTGCAGTTTCTATGAACCCTACTGAAGGTTTAATGCGTGGTATGGAAGTTATTGATACTGGTAAACCTTTAAGTGTACCTGTTGGTAAAGTAACATTAGGACGTATTTTCAACGTACTTGGTGAACCTGTTGATAATATGGGTAATGTTAAAGTTGAAGAAACTTTACCTATTCACCGTACAGCACCAGCTTTCGTTGATTTAGATACACGTTTATCTATTTTTGAAACTGGTATTAAAGTTGTTGACCTTTTAGCTCCATACCGTCGTGGTGGTAAAATTGGTCTTTTTGGTGGTGCTGGTGTTGGTAAAACGGTTCTAATTATGGAATTAATTAACAACATTGCTAAAGCGCATGGTGGTGTTTCAGTTTTTGCGGGTGTTGGTGAAAGAACACGTGAAGGTAATGACCTTTATACTGAAATGAAAGAATCTGGTGTTATTGTTGAAAAAAACCTTGCTGATTCAAAAGTAGCTTTAGTATATGGACAAATGAACGAGCCACCAGGGGCTCGTATGCGTGTTGCTTTAACAGCATTAACAATGGCTGAATATTTCCGTGATATAAACAAACAAGACGTATTATTCTTTATTGACAATATTTTCCGTTTTGTACAAGCTGGTGCTGAAGTATCTGCTTTATTAGGTCGTATGCCTTCGGCTGTAGGTTACCAACCAACACTTGCAACAGAAATGGGTGGTCTTCAAGAACGTATTACGTCAACAAAAGATGGTTCTATTACTTCAATTCAAGCTGTATATGTACCTGCAGATGACCTTACTGACCCAGCTCCTGCTACAACATTTGCTCACTTAGATGCTACTACAGTACTTTCTCGTAACTTAGCAGCAAAAGGTATTTATCCAGCTGTTGACCCATTAGAATCAACTTCAACAATGTTACAACCATGGATTGTAGGTGAAAAACACTACGATTGTGCACAAAGCGTTAAAAAAACGTTACAACGTTACAAAGAACTACAAGATATTATTGCTATTTTAGGATTAGATGAATTATCAGAAGAAGACAGACTGATTGTTTCACGTGCTCGTAAAATTGAACGTTTCTTATCACAACCATTCTTTGTAGCTGAAGTATTTACAGGTTCACCTGGTAAATATGTATCACTTGCTGAAACAATTGAAGGTTTTAACAAAATTTTAACTGGTGAATTAGATGATTTACCAGAACAATCATTCTATCTAGTAGGTAATATTACAGAAGCTTTAAGCAAAGCTGCTTCTTTAAAATAATATTTAGTTAACACCCCGGAGGGCCCCATAAAGTGCAATTAGTTACAACAAAGACTAACTTCCAGCACCTAAAGGTGCAGTATGCGCTACGCGCATATTTCTATTTGGGGTATCGGCTTCGCCGATCCTCGCTAAGGCCCCTTTGGCCGCTTTTTTGTCTATCTGCTTCCCCAAAGGGGCCCGAAGGGGGGGGGCAACTGATTGCGAAGCAAGGATCGGCAGACCCCGAAGGGGCTCTCTTGCGAAGCAAGGATCGGCAGACCCTGCAGGGGTTTGCCGATACGACGCAACGAAAGGCAATATATAGAGACAAAGGGGGCTGTCAAAGGGGCCTGAAGGGAGGTTTATAGATTTTTATATACTGTGTTTACAAAAGTAAGTGTAGTATATAAAAAGCTTTATAACCCCTTCGGGGGCTCTTGGCGCTGCCAATAAGGGTTCAAGATTGAAAAACCAGTATTTAACTTTTTTATGTTTGAATGTATCATTGTCTACCATTGTGGTTACATTTTTTTTCGAAAATAAACAATGTTTTTGAGGAAACGTGCGAGTAAATAATATTCGTGTAAAAACGCCAAATTATATCTGTCGTCCACGTGATACGGTTTCGTTAAGAACAAAACAAGGTATTAAAAAAGTTTTTTTAAAAAATCTTTTAAAAGTTTAACCCCCTATATTACCCCCTTTGCTTTCTCTTTTTAGTTACCCCAAAGGGGGCCCAAAGGGGGCCCAAAGGGGGCCCAAAGGGCCTTCGTTGTTGCCCCTTTGGGGCAATTATTGGCAAAGCCAATACCTCGCTGCGTCCCCCGAAGGGACAGCGAGGGACAAAAAAGAGAAAGAGACGCCCCTTTCAGACAGAGAAGCCCAAAGGGGTCGTTGCGCAATATATGCCCAAAGGGCCTTCGCTGTCCGGGGCCCCTTCGTTGTTGCCCCAAAGGGGCAAAGACACTTCGGGCCCCCTTTGGGGCCCGCAATATATGCCAAAGGGCCCCTTCCAGCACCTTTAGGTGCAGTATGCGCTACGTCTCCCTTCGTCCCGCTATGCTCTTGCCCCTTCGGGGCAACGAAGAGAAAGGTCGGCTTCGCCGATCCCAAAGCCCCTTCGGCAATATATGCCCAAAGGGGCGTTGTCCCCCGAAGGGGGAAAGAGATGCCCTTTGGGCATATATTGCGGGACGAAATATATAGAGAAACCAACCTTCCTCAATCAGTTACCCTCCGGGCATCTCTTCTCGCGTTGCTCTTGCTAAAAATACTTTTAGCCCTTTGGCATATATTGCTTAAAAATAAGGAGAAGGCCCGACTCCCACGTTGTGGGACGCGGAGGACAAATATGCGCATAGCGCATACTGCACCTTTAGGTGCTGGAAGAGATGCCCCTTCCCCCCTCTGGGGCTTTGGGCATATATAGCGGGCCCCAAAGGGGGCCCAGAACAGCGAAGGCCCTTTGGTTTGTGTAGTCCCCTGTGGGGACTTCCTCCAGCACCTAAAGGTGCAGTATGCGCTCGCCCCTTCGGGGAGCGCATAAATATATGCCCACTTCCAGGAAGTCCCCTTTGGGGACCCTCTCCCGCTTTGCTCTTGCCCCTTCGGGGCAAGGGTATGCGCGTCCCACTACCCCCTCCGGGCCCCTCCGGCCCCTCTGACAGCGAGGGACAAAGAAGCGCATATTTGTCTGAAAGGCCCCTTTGGCTTTATCTTGCCCTTCGGGGCCTAAAGGGCTAAAAGTATTTTTAGCAATGACTCTCGCCCCTTCGGGGAGCAAAGCGAGGATTGCCCCGAAGGGGCAACAACAACACGTTCCTCCAGCACCTAAAGGTGCAGTATGCGCTCGCCCCTTCGGGGAGCGCATAAATATATGCCCCCCCTTCGGGGTAATATAAAGTGCAAAGCACCAACAAAGTGTTGTTGCCCCTTTGGGGCAATCCTCGCTTTGGGCCCCTCCGGCCGCTCTGCGGCAATATATAGCCGATCCTCGACCGTTCAGGATTGGTGCTATGCACCAACCTTTGGGCATATATTGTCTGAAAGGAAGGGCCAAAGCACGAAGGGGCCGGAGGGTAATAGATAGACAAATATGCGCGTTGTCTATTGGCAAAGCCAATTGTTCCTCGTGCCCCTTCGGGGCAAACACGTTGTGTTGTATCGGCAGGGCCGATCCTTGGCTTTGCCGTCACCCAAAGGGTGAGAGACGCGCATACTGGTCGGCTTCGCCGATCCTGGAACTTTATGTTGCCCCGAAGGGGCAAAATACTACACCTTTAGGTGTTGGACAAATTTAAGAAAAAAATGTATAATACCCATAGGGTGGTTTATTATTATTATTATGATAATAATAATAATAATAATAATAAGAATTTTTTTTTTTAAAAAAAAAATTAATTTAAAAAAAATATATTTTAAAATAAATTTTTTATGCCCTTCGGGCCCCCGAAGCCCCTTTGGGCCCTCTGGGCCTCCTATCGCCAACGTTAACGTTATATTGCCCCGGAGGGGGCCCCAAAGGGGCAATATATGCCCGGAGGGTATATATTGCAATATCCCTTTGGGCCCGCTTCTCTCTCTGAAAGCCTTCGGTGTCCAAAGGGCCCCTATGCTTTCTCTCGCTACGTCCCCCGAAGGGGGAAAGAGATGCCCTTTGGGCATATATTGCTCTTGCCCCGAAGGGGCAACGACGCCCGCTCTTCGTGCCCCGAAGGGGCCCCGGAGGGCATATAAAGTGTCTTGGCAAAGCCAAGAGACGCGGCATATAAAGTGCATAGCACCAATCCTCCGGGGCAATAACGTAACCCCCTTCGTTGTTGCCCCTTTGGGGCAATGACTCTCGTTGCCCAAAGGGCCCCTTCCTTTCCAGCACCTAAAGGTGCAGTATGCGCTCGCCCCTTCGGGCCCCTCCGGGGTAATATATTGACAAAGAAGCGAGGATCGGCAGACCCCCTTTCAGACTTTTTTGTCTGAAAGGATACAACAACACGTTCCTCTTTATCTTGCCCTCCGGGGCCCAAAGGGCCGAAGGGAGAAGAGATGCCCCTATGGGGCAGGATCGGCAATATATGCCCAAAGTGTCTCGCTATCGCTCGACCGAAGGGGCTTTGCGGGGTTGCCCTCCGGGCCTACGGGCTGAAAGCTCTCGTTGCATCTCCCACTACGTGCCCTTCGGGCATTTATTGCCGAACCGAAGGGGCCCCTTTGCTTTCAGACAAAGAAGCGGGGTATGCGCTCGCCCCTTTGGGGAGCGCAATATATGCCCTACGGGCTGAAAGCTACGGGCTGCCCGGAGGGTATATATTGGGCTAAAAGACGTTCCTTGCTTCGCTCCCCCCCCTTCGGGCCCCTCTGGGGCAACTGATTGTGCTAACATTGCCCCTTCGGGGCCCCTTCGGGCATATATTGCTCTTGCCGTTTGCCCCAAAGGGGCAAAGAGAAGGGGCAACGACACCAACCTTCGTTGTCAATTGGCTTTGCCAATAGATGACTCTCGTTGCCCCCCCTCCGGCTTTCGCCCCTTCGGGGGCCCTTTGGGCTTCTCTGTCTGAAAGGCAGCGAGTATCGG
>VFQN01002925.1_pt1 | contig 25442 bp, 22 predicted proteins | sample 3512371 | NCBI WGS metagenome assembly VFQN01 (sample SAMN10412370, study PRJNA504923) | tailings metagenome | isolation source: Replicate 2 from Balatoc abandoned mine | place: Philippines: Itogon, Benguet | collected 2017-08-28 | reverse complement strand
CATGAAGCCCGAGAAGTTGATGGCCGGGATGGTGGTGGCGATCGCGGTGCCGAACATGGCGGCGACCTGGCTGGTCACGAAGGTCGAGAACACCAGCCCCACCGCGGTGGTGCCCAGCACGTAGAGGAACGCCCCGAGCGTCAGGGTCAGGAGGCTGCCCTGGATGGACAGGCCGAACAGGAGCACGGCGATCGTGGTCAGCAGCGCGAAGCTGGCAAACGCCACCGCCAGATAAGGAAGCTGCTTGCCGATCAGGAACTCCAGGCGGCGGGTGGGCGTGACGTAGAAGTTGATGATCCCGCCGGTTTCCTTCTCCCGCACCACCGCCAGGGCCGTGAGCATGGCCGGCACGATCACCAGGAGCAGCATGAGCACGCCCGGCACGATGGCGCGCACGCTCTCGAACTCCTGGTTGTAACGGTAGCGGGTCTCCAGGGAGAAGGGTGCCGCAGCGCCGCTGTCGACGCCGGCCTCGCGGGCGATCCGGGCGGCGAAGCCTTCCGCGATGCCCAGCGCATAGCCCCGCGCGGTCTCGCCCCGGAACGGCATGGCGCCGTCGATCCAGAGCCCGATCTCGGGGCTGCGCCCGGCGCGGAGGTCGCGGCCGAAATCGGGCGGGATCAGCAAGGCCACCTTGATGGCCCCGGCCTGCAACTGCCAGTCGAGGTCGGCCGAGTCCCGGAGTTCCGGCCGCTCCTGGAAATAGCGGGAGCCGCGGAATTCCTCGGCGAACGACCGGCTTTCCGCGCTACGGTCCTGGTCGAGCACCGCGAAGGCCACGTCCTCGACGTCGAAGCTGATGCCGTAGCCGAACGCCACCATCAGGAGGACCGGTCCCAGCAGGGCGAACACCAGGCGGATCGTGTCGCGCTGCAGCTCCTTGGCTTCCCGTGACGCCCAGGCGAGGGTGCGGGCGACCGTACCGCCGCGCTGGCCTGCGCTGACCGGTGGCGTGGCGGCGCCGATCGCCGCGCGGCTGTTGCGGGTGGCCTCGGGCGCCGCCTTCTCGATGGCGGCGACGAAGGCGTCGTCCAGGTCGCGGGAGGGCACGCCCGCCTTCAGCTCCGCCGGCGTCGCCACCTCCAGCACGCGGCCGGCATGCATGAACGAGATCCGGTCGCAGCGCTCCGCCTCGCCCATGAAGTGGGTGGACAGGAAGATGGTGACGCCGTCGGCGCGAGACAGCCGGATCAGCAGTTCCCAGAAGCGATCCCGGGCGATCGGATCGACGCCGGAGGTCGGCTCGTCCAGGATCAGGAGTTCCGGCTCGTGCAGCACCGCCACCGCCAGCGACAGGCGCTGCTTGACCCCCAGCGGCAGCGCCAGGGCCAGCTGGCCCGCCACTTCCGCAAGCTCGAAGCGGTCCAGGATCGTGGCGATGCGGGCCGTGCGCTTCTCGTCCGGCAGGCGGAACAGGCGGGCATGCAGTTCCAGGTTCTGCCGCACGGTCAGTTCGTCGTAGAGCGAGAAGGCCTGACTCATGTAGCCCACCCGGCGGCGCGTCGCGATGTCCTTCGCGTCGATCGGCCGGCCGAGCAGGGTGGCGTCGCCTTCCGTGGCGGGAAGGAGGCCGGTCAGCATCTTCATCGTGGTCGTCTTGCCCGCCCCGTTGGAGCCGAGGAAGCCGAAGATCTCGCCTTGCTCGATCCGCACGTCGACATGGTCGACCGCGGTGAAGTCGCCAAAGCGCTGGGTCAGGCCATGCGCCTCGATCACCGGCGGGCCGTCCGTGGCGGCCCGTGGCGGCAGCACAGGCGCGACGTGGCCACGGCGGCGATCCTCCGGCAGGAGGCGGATGAAGGCCTGCTCCAGGCTGTCGCTGCCGGTCGAGGCCAGCAGCCGTTCGGGCGTGTCGTCCGCCAGGACCCGGCCATCGTCCATGGCGACCAGCCGGTCGAAGCGGCGCGCCTCGTCCATGGTGGCGGTGGCGACCAGCACGGTCATGGAAGGACGATCCTGGCGGATCTCGTCGATCAGCGCCCAGAACTGCCGGCGGGACAAGGGGTCCACCCCGGTGGTGGGCTCGTCCAGGATCAGGAGCTCCGGATCGTGGATCAGGGCGCAGCACAGGCCCAGCTTCTGCTTCATGCCGCCGGACAGCTTGCCGGCCGGGCGGTCCAGGAACGGGAACAGGCCGGTGGAGCGGGTCAGGTGCTCGATCCTGGCCTGGCGTTCCTGTCGCTTCTGGCCGAACAGCCGGCCGAAGAAGGCCAGGTTCTCGGCGACCGACAGGGTGGGGTAGAGGTTCTTGCCCAGGCCCTGCGGCATGTAGGCGATGCCCGGGCAGACCCGGGTCCGGTGGCCCTCGCTGGCCATCGAGCCGCCCAGCACCAGGACCTTGCCAGCCTGTATCCGCTTCACGCCGGCGACCAGCGCCATCAGCGTCGACTTGCCGACCCCGTCCGGGCCGATCAGGCCGACCATGGCGCTCCTGGCGATGGCGAGGTCGATGCCGTCCAGCGCCCGCACCCGGCCATAGCGATGGACGACCTCCGACAGCTCGACCACGGGGGAGCCGTCAGTCTTCATCGGGCAGCGCCACCTGCAGCCCCGGCGGCCACGCGACGGCCGGATCGACCCGTACATAGCCGACCCCGGTCAGCCCGCTCTTCACGTAGTCGGCATATCGGACGAGCAGGTCGCGGGGGATCTGCAGCTTGACCCGGAACATCAGCTTGTTGCGCTCGTCCTGGGTCTCCACGAACTTCGGCGTGAACTGCGCTTCCGACGCGACGAACGATACATTGGCCGGGATATGATACCGGGGTGCTGCGTCCAGCACGATCCGCGCTTCCGCGCCGATCGCGAGCCGCCCGGCATCGGCGGTCGGCAGGAAGATCGTCATGTGCACGTCGGTGAGGTCCAGAAGGGTGAAGACCCGCTGGCCGGCGGCCACCACCGTGCCGGTCTGCACGAGCTTGTACTGCACGCGGGCAGCCCGCGGCGCGCGCAGGGTCAGCTCGTTCAGCATCGCCTCCGTGCGGGCCACCGTGGCGCCGGCGCCCTCGATCGCCGCCTCGATCTGCCCGACCGCCGCCTTGGCCGCGTCGACCGAGGCGGTGGCCGCTTCCCGCGCCACGCGCCGCTGGTCCAGCACGGACTGGCTGACGTTCTGGGACCGGCGCAGTTCCACCGCACGGTCGTACTCGATCTGGGCCAGGGCCAGCTCGCTCTGCCGGCTGGACAGGGTCGCTAGGGTTTCCGAGCGCTGCAGGGTGAAGCGGCGCAGGTCGGCTTGGGCCTCGCGCAGCATCTCCTCGGTCTCCGCCGACTCCAGCACGGCGACCACCTGGCCGGCCTCGACCCGGTCGCCCTCGTTGACCCGCAACTCCTGGATGCGCCCGGCATATTTGGACGCGATGTCGAGCGGCTCCGCCTCGATCCGGCCATTGCCGCTGGCGATCCCGGCCGGCAGTTCCGGCGCTTGGTTGCGCCACCACAGATATCCGCCGGCGCCGATCGCGACCAACAAGACCAGCACGATGATCGTGCGCCGCGACAGCATCCGGGCTTCTCCTCGCTTCCACATCCGCCCGCGCGGGCGCTGCCTTCCTTCGGGAAAGAGATCGGTCAAATCGAGGTAGGGAACCAGCCCGCCGTCGCATGATTTTGCGGTGCCGGTGCCGGTAATTGGGAACCGCCACTCCTTGGCATGGTAGTTGATCGGTTGGCGGCGAGGCCATCGGCGGCCCGCGCGTTCGCGGCCCCCGGACGATGGAGCCACGCGATGGAGGGCAATAAACCCATGCGGATCCGGATTGGCTACCAGATGGACTACGCGTTCCCGCAGCCGACGCCGATGATCCTGATGCTGCATGTGCACTGGTCGCGCGCCGCCGACCTGGAGGCTCCGGACCACCTGATCACCCGGCCAGTGAACCCGCTGCATGGCTACCGCGACGCATTCGGCAACTGGTGCACCCGTCTGGTGGCCCCGGCGGGCCCGGTGCGCTTCATGGCGGACACCGTCATCCGCGACAGCGGCGCGCCCGACCCGGTCGTGCCGGACGCGATCCAGCATGCCGTGGAGGATCTGCCCGACGACACGATCATGTTCCTCCTGGGCAGCCGCTACTGCGACACCGACCACCTGTTCGACGAGGCATGGCGCCTGTTCGGGGCGACGCCGCCCGGCTGGGCGCGCGTGCAGGCGATCTGCGACTTCGTGCACCGGCACATCAGCTTCGGCTACGAGCACGCCCGGCCGACCCGGACCGCCTTCGACGCCTACCGGGAACGGCGCGGCGTATGCCGCGACTTTGCCCACCTAGCGCTCACCTTCTGCCGCTGCATGAACATTCCGGCCCGCTACTGCACCGGCTACATCAGCGACATCGGCCAGCCCCCGCCCTACGCGCCCATGGATTTCGCCGCCTGGATCGAAGTGTTCCTGGGCGGGCAGTGGCGCACCTTCGATCCGCGCAACAACCGGCCGATGTATGGCCGGATCCTGATCGCGCGCGGCCGCGACGCCGCCGACGTGCCGCTGACCCACACGTTCGGGCCCGGCATGCTCACCGGCTTCAAGGTCGTGACCGACGAGATGCCGGACTGATCATGCCAGTACCCCATGGTTGACCATCCGCGCCCGCGGGGCCTAGGTGCTCGTCAGGGAACCGGGGCAGGGGAGGCAGCCGGATGATCGATCGGGACCAGCTCGTCCGGCGCTACCTGAACGTGGCGGGCTTCCGCAAGGGCGCCATGCGGGTGCTGCCGCGGCCCGTGTTCGACTTCACCGACGGTGCTGCCGAGGACGAGTTCACCCTGCGGCGCAACGAGGCCGCCTTCCACGAGCCGGCGCTCTTGCCGCGGCCCCTGCAGGGGGTGGGCGAGCGCGACCTGTCGATCGAGCTGTTCGGCAGGACCTTGTCCCTGCCGGTCATGATCGGGCCGACCGGCCTGTCCGGCATGCTGTGGCCGGACGGCGAGCTCGCCGCGCACCGGGCCGCCACCGCGGCCGGCACCGCCTTCTGCCTGAGCCATGCCTCCACCGTGCCGATCGAGGCGCTGCCGAAGGCCGGCAACCGCTGGATGCAGGTGTTCGTCTACAAGGACCGCGGCTTCACCCGCTCCTTCGTCGACCGCGCCGCCGCTGCCGGCTACGACGCGCTGGTGCTGACGGTCGACAACCAGACGCTCGGCCAGCGCGAGCGCGACGTGCGCAACGGCTTCTCGATCCCGCCCAAGCTGATGCTCAAGGTGATGGGGGCGATGGCGATCCGGCCGAACTGGCTGTGGCGGATGCGCGAGCGGCGCGACTTCACCTTCGCCAACTACACCGGGATCGAGGGTGGTGCGGACCGCAACACCCTGGCCGGGCGCATGAACGCCCTGCTCGACCCGTCCATGTCCTGGGCCGACGTCGCCATGCTGCGCCGGCAATGGCAGGGCCCGCTGATCCTCAAGGGCATCCTGCACCCGGGCGACATCGAGATCGCCCTCGACCATGGCGTGGACGGGGTGATCGTCTCCAACCATGGCGGGCGCCAGCTCGACCGGGCGGCGGCCGGGCTGGACGCCTTACCGGCGGTCGCCGAGGCGGCGCGCGGGCGGCTCAAGGTGCTGCTGGACGGCGGCATCCGCCGCGGCGTCGACGTGCTGATCGCCAAGGCCATGGGCGCCGACGCCTGCCTGATCGCCCGGCCGCAGCTCTGGGGCCTGGCGGTCGGCGGCGAGGCTGGCGTGGCGGCGGTCCTGGAGATCCTGCGCCGCGACCTGGACCGCGCCTTGTGCCTGTGCGGCGTCACCCGGTTCGTCGACGCCGATGCCAGCCTCCTGGCGCCGGGCGTCGTTCCTCCCATCAAGCCGAAGGCCATCGCAGCATGATCGACGAAGCCCCCATCCTCACCGTCGCCAAGAGCTTCGAGCGTCCGCCCGCCGACCTGGTCCAGGCGCTGGCCGGCATGCTGACCAGCCAGATCGTCGACGCAATGGGCGGCAGCGGCGCGCTGGACTGGCGGATCAAGCCGATCGTGCTGGGCCAGGACCGCTTCTGCGGGGTAGCCCGCACCTCCGACTGCGGCCCGTGCGACAATCTCGCGCTGATGGCCTCGATCGCCGACTGCAAACCCGGCGACGTGCTGGTGACCACCACCGCCGGCTACGAGAAGGCGGCGGTCACCGGCGACCTGACGCTCGGCTTGGCGCGCAACCAGGGCGTGGTCGGCTTCGTCACCGACGGCATGGTGCGCGACCTGGACGGCATCCGCGACGTGGGCGTGCCCTGCTTTGCCCGTGGCCTCGTGCCGAACTCGCCGGCGCGCAGCGGCCCCGGCACGGTCGACCTGCCGATCGTCATGGGCGACGTGGCGGTACGCTCCGGGGACGTCGTGGTAGGCGATCCGGACGGCGTGGTGATCATTCCGCGCGAGCGGCTGGCCCAGGTGGTCGAGGCCCTGGCGGCGGTGCGCGCCGCCGAGGCGGCGACGCTGGAGAAGGTCCAGGGCGGGCTCAGGACCTTCCCCTTCATGGAGGAATTGCTGGCGAGCGCCCGGGTGCGGCGCGTCTGAGCCATGCCGCCGTGCCGGCATGATGCCCGGCCGCTCTACAGAACTGGCCGCGCATCTGCGCAGGCGCGCTGAAAATATCCGACACAAGAGGGCTCGCCTTCGCCGCCCGCGGCTCCAGTGTAAGCTGAAGCGCGGGCGGCCTGTCTGCATCCGCGCATGCCTCGTCAGGGAGTGCCCGGATGATCAACCCCATGCTGCAGCGCCTGGCCGGAGGAATGGCCGTGGCCGTGGTCTGCGTGACGGCAGCCTCCGCGCAGGACCAACCCCCTGCAGCCACGCCCGACGTGCAGCCGCCGGTGACCACCGACGTGCAGCCGCCCACGGGAACGCAGGTGCAGCCGGGCCGCGACGCAGCGGCCCCGGCCCAGCCGCCTGCGGCCATGCCCGAAACCCCGTCGCCGGCCGTAACGCAAGTGCAGCCCACGCCGGATGCCGCCGCGCCCGCCCCAGAGCAGCCCCCGCCGCCCAGCGCAGCGCCGGCGAAGCCCGCGGCCTCCGCGCAGCCGGAAAATCCGGCCCTGCAGCAGGTCGCCTCCTTCCCGCACCAGGTGACCGGCGTCACCGTCGCCACGGACGGCCGGATCTTCGTCAACTTCCCGCGCTGGACGGAGGACGTGCCGGTCTCGGTCGCCGAGGTGATGCCGGACGGCTCGATCCGACCCTATCCGAACGAGCCGTGGAACGCCTGGCGCAATGCCCGGATGAACGAGATGTCGCTGGGCGACCATTTCGTGTGCGTGCAGTCCGTGGTCGCCGACGACCGCGGCAACCTCTGGGTGCTCGACCCGGCGGCACCCGGCAACGAGAAGGCGCTGCCCGGCGGGCCGAAGCTGGTGAAGATCGACCTGAAGACCGACCAAGTGGCCAAGGTCATTGCCTTTCCCGGCGACGTGGCCCTGCAGGGCAGCTACCTGAACGACATCCGCTTCAGCCCGGACGGCAAGGTCGCCTTCATCACCGATTCCGGCCTGCGCGGCGCCATCATCGTGGTCAACCTGGCCTCCGGCCATTCCTGGCGGCTGCTCGACGGGCATCCGAGTACGCAGCCGGAGAAGGACGTCACCGTGCAGGTCGACGGCCAGCCCCTGCGCCGCCCGGACGGCCGGGCGCCGGCGTTCGCCGCGGACGGCATCGCCCTGTCGAAGGACGGCAAGTCGCTCTACTGGCAGGCGCTGACCGGGAACACGCTCTACCGCATCGACACGGCGGCACTCCGGACCCGGATCTCGCCCCGCCAAGTGGCGGCCCGGGTCGAGGAGGTCGGCCAGACCTCCGTCGCCGACGGGCTGCTGATGGGCGCGGACGGGAAGCTCTACGTGACCTCGCCGCAGGACAACGCGGTCAAGGTCTGGACGGGCAGCGGGCTGGAGACCGTCATCCAGGACCCGCGGCTGCGCTGGCCGGACACGCTCGCGCAGGGACCGGATGGCGCCATCTACGTCACCGCCTCGCATATCCAGGACAGTACCTGGTTCAAGCCGGACGCTCCGGTGGCGCTCACCACGGAACTGTTCCGGTTCGCGCCGGACCAGGCCAGTGCCGCCGGCCCGGCTCGTCCTAGGGAGCCGTGAGCAGCACCACCAGCGGCAGCACGGCCAGCGCCAGCACCGACTGCGCCACGATCAGCCCCGCCATCAACTCGGCATCGGCGCCCAGCTGCCGCGACAGCAGGTAGGAGGCGGGTGCCGTCGGCAGGGCGAAGAACATGGTGACCGCGGCGGCGATCGTCGGCTCCAGCCCAAGCAGTCGCGCCAGCACGAAGGCCAGGCCCGGCAGGAGCGCGAACTTGATCGCCGAGGGCGGCAGCAGGGAGCGCATCGGCACATACACGCTGGGTGCTGCGGCCAGCGCGGCGCCGACCACGATCAGCCCGGTCACGATGCCGGCCTGGCCCAGCATGGTCAGCGTGTGCACCACCGGCTTTGGCAGGTCGAGGCCGAGGGCCTTGCACAGGAGGCCGGCGGCCGAGGCCTGGATCAGCGGGTTGCGTATCAACTCCACGGCCAGGCGGCGCGGGCTGGGCGGTCCCTTGCCGGCATGGACCAGCAGCACCGTCACGCTGACCGTGTTGGCGGTGATGACGGAGAAGGTCGAGACCATGGCACCTGCGGCCAGCCCGGCCTCGCCGAACAGCGGCAGCAGCAGCGAGAAGCCCAGGAAGTTGTTGAAGCGCATCGAGGCCTGGACCAGCGGCCCGACCTGGCTTTGCGGCGTCCCGGCCAGCCGGCACCAGAGCAGCATGGCCGCCGTCGCCGCCAGGATCCCGACCACCGTCAGCACCAGCAGCGGCAGCACGGTCGCCGAGGGGGCCGCGGCGGAGGCGAGGTTCTGGAACAGCAAGGCCGGCAGGAACACGTGGTAGCCGATCCGCTCCAGCCCGCTGCGCAAGGACGCGTCCAGCCGCCCGCTGCGCTGGCCGAGATAGCCGCCCAGCACTAGGAAGAACACCGGCAGGAAGGCGGCCAGGACGTCGAGGGTCCGCCCCACCGCTCAGCCCGCTCGCATCCGCCCCAGCTTCTGCTCCCACGCCCAGGCATGCGCCACGATCGTGTCCAGGTCGTCGTATTGCGGCCGGAAGCCCAGCACGTCCCGGATCCTGCGCCCGTCCGCCACCAGCCGCGACGGATCGCCCGGCCGGCGGGGCTCGTCCACGATCGGGAAGTCCACCCCGGTGATCCGCCGGCAGGTGTCGAGCACCTCCTTCACGCTGAACCCGTGCCCATAGCCGCAGTTCAGCGCCATCGACGCACCGCCCTCCATGAGGTGGCGCAAGGCGTCCACGTGCGCCCGCGCCAGGTCCTGCACATGGACATAGTCGCGGATGCAGGTGCCGTCCGGCGTGGGATAGTCCCGCCCGAAGATCGCCATGCGCGGACGCAGGCCCGCTGCGGTCATGCAGGCGAGCTTGACCAGGTGGCTGTTGTCGGGCGTGGCCTCGCCGATCTCGCCGTCCGGATCGGCCCCGGCCACGTTGAAGTAGCGCAGGGCCATCCAGCTGCCGCCGGATGCCGCCATGATGTCGGCCAGGATCCGCTCGGCCATCATCTTCGACGCGCCATAGGGATTGATCGGGGCGAGCGGCGCGTCCTCCGGGATCGGGTCCAGGTCCGGCTCGCCATAGACCGCGGCAGTCGACGAGAACACGACCTTGCCGATCCCCCGCCTGGCCGCCAGCTCGAACAGCTTCAGCGCGTTCACCGTGTTGTTGCGGTAGTACTTGGCCGGATCCCTGCCGCTCTCGCCGACCCAGATATGCGCCGCCATGTGGACGATCGCCTCGAACCGGCCCTCGTCCAGCACCGCCGCCACGCGCGCCTCGTCCCCGAGATCCGCCTCGACCAGCCTGGCCCCGCGCACCGCCCAGCGATGCCCGGCATAGAGATTGTCCAGGGCAGTAGGCTCGAAGCCGGCTGCCGCCAGCTGCTTGACGACATGGCTGCCGATATAGCCGGCCCCGCCGGTCACCAGGACGCGCGTCACTTCGGAGATCTCCCGTCGCTGCTCATGCCGCTGCCGCCGTGCATAGTGGAGGGTTTCCCGGCCGGCGAGTGGTGCTCGGGCCGCGGTCGCGTGGGCGCGGCGATTCAGCTGCTCGTCTCCCGGCCCTGTCCCCAGGACGTGGACGCTTCCCGTCGTGCTCGCCTATCATCCGGCGAGCCCAGCCCCGAGGTCGACCGCGCCGGAGAGCCCGCAGCCAATGACCACGCCGATCCTGTCCGTCGCCAACCTGTCCACGGCGTTCCGCATGGAACACGAGTGGCGCACCGTGGTGCGGGACGTGTCGTTCCAGGTGGCGCCCGGGGAAACCGTGGCGATCGTCGGCGAATCCGGCTCGGGCAAGAGCGTCACCGCCCTCTCGATCATGCGGCTGATCCCGAAGAATGCCGGGCGGGTCGAGGGCAGCGTGCGGCTGGCGGGCAAGGAACTGCTGACCCTCCCTGAGCGGGAGATGCGGCAGATCCGCGGCGACGACATCGCGATGATCTTCCAGGAGCCGATGACCAGCCTGAACCCGGTCCTGACCATCGGCTTCCAGATCGCCGAGGCGCTGGTCCAGCACCGGGGCATGTCGCGTGGCGAGGCCGAGGCCGAGACCGTGCGCCTCCTGGAGAAGGTGCGCATCCCGGCGGCGCGGTCGCGCTTCCACGAGTACCCGCACCGCTTCTCGGGCGGCATGCGCCAGCGGGTGATGATCGCCATGGCGCTGGCCTGCCAGCCCAAGCTGCTCATCGCCGACGAGCCGACCACGGCGCTGGACGTGACGATCCAGGCGCAGATCCTGCAGCTGATCAAGGAGCTGCAGGACGAGAACGGCATGTCGGTCCTGTTCATCACCCACGACATGGGCGTGGTCGCGGAGATCGCTGACCGGACCGTGGTGATGTTCCGCGGCGAGATGGTCGAGAGCGGCCCCACCACGGAAATCTTCGCGCGGCCACAGCGGCCCTACACCAAGGCGCTGCTCTCGGCGGTGCCGAAGCTGGGCTCGATGGAAGGCCGGGCGCGGCCGATGCGCTTTCCGGTGGTCGACACCACGACCGGCCAGTCCGACGTGCCGATGGAGACCGGGCAGACCATCCAGCCCGCGGCGCGCCCGGTCCTGGAGGTGAGCGGGCTGGTCACCCGGTTCGACATCCGCACCGGGCTGTTCGGCCGGGTCACCGGGCGGGTGCACGCCGTGGAGAACGTGTCGTTCGACCTCCAGGCGGGCGAGACCCTGGCGCTGGTCGGCGAATCCGGCTGCGGCAAGTCGACCACCGGCCGCTCGATCATGCGGCTGATCGAGCCCCTGGATGGCCGGATCCTGGTCGACGGCCAGGACGTGCGCGCCATGGACAAGAGCGGCCTGCGCCAGATGCGCCGCTCGATGCAGATGATCTTCCAGGACCCGTTCTCCAGCCTGAACCCCAGGCGCAGCGTCGGCGCCGCGATCGCCGCACCGCTGCTGGCCCACGGCCTGGCGAGCTCGGCCGGGGCGCAGGCCAGGGTGGCGGACCTCCTGCGCCATGTCGGCCTCACCCCCGACATGGCCAGCCGGCTGCCGCACGAGTTCTCCGGCGGCCAGCGCCAGCGCGTCTGCATCGCCCGGGCCCTGGCCCTGGAGCCGAAGATCATCGTGGCGGACGAATCGGTCTCCGCCCTGGACGTCTCGATCAAGGCGCAGGTGATCAACCTGATGCTCGACCTGCAGGCCGAGCATGGGCTGGCCTACCTGTTCATCTCCCACGACATGGCGGTGGTCGAGCGGGTCAGCCACCGCGTGGCGGTGATGTATCTGGGCGAGATCGTCGAGATCGGCCCGCGCGCCGACGTGTTCGGCAACCCGCAGCACCCCTACACCAGGAAGCTGCTGGCCGCGGTGCCGGTGGCCGATCCGGCCCGGCGCGGCGAGCGGCGCGAGGTCCCGCAGGGGGAGATCAAGAGCCCGGTGCGCGCGCCCGACTACGAGCCGCCGGTCCGGCAGTATCGCGAGGTGTCGCCGGGCCATGTCGTGCAGCTCTGGGGCGAGGAGTGGGAGCCGGGCACGGCACGGGCGGCGCTGGCGGCCTGATGCCGGGCTTGCCGGCGGCGCTGTGCGTCGCGACATGAGCCTGATCGGGTTGACGCTCTGGGAAGGGAGTGGCCAGGTGAACATCGGACAGGCCGCGGAACGGTCGGGACTGCCGGCCAAGACGATCCGCTACTACGAGCAGATCGGGCTGATCGAGCAGGCGGCCCGGCGGAGCAGCGGCTATCGCGACTATGACGAGACCGACGTCCAGACGCTCCTGTTCATCCAGCGCGCCCGTTCGCTCGGCTTCTCCATCGACGAATGCCGCGACCTGCTGGCGCTCTACCGGGCGCGCGATCGCAGCGCATCCGAGGTGAAGGCCCTGGCCCTTGCCCGGATCGGCCAGATCGACGGCAAGATCGGCGAGCTGATGTCGATCCGCGCCACCCTGTCCGCGCTGGCCGACCGCTGCGCCGGCGACGGCCGCAAGGAATGCGCGATCCTGGACGACCTGTCCCGCACGAATTGAGGGCGGCGCTTCCTGGGCCTGCGGACGGCAGGGGATGCTGCCAAGGGATTTTCGCCCTTTTTGAACGGATCGGACGACAGCGCCGGATCGGCGGCAGGAGATTTGCATCCCTGCCTCGTCCGGGGTCGATTCATGCTATGTTGAACGTTCGTCCCAAGCCGTGAAGCCGCGTGTCAGTTCAGAATGAGCATTTTGCACGAACGAACCCAAGAAGCCAAAATTATCAAGAAAATTCAATTATTTAAGTCAAAACTTATGTGTCGGGAACGTGGAATTCTGGCCCGGAATGCCGGTCCTCGTCGTCTCGCGCGGTCCGAGCCCTGCCGCCGTCAGCAATCCGGCACTGGCCCGTCCTACGCTCCGAAGCTCACCCGCAGCCTCCCCAGCACCCCGAAATCCACCAGGACCTCGTCGCCCGCCTCGATCTCCAATGGCACCATGCAGGTGCCGGTGGTCACGACTTGGCCTGCGCGCAGCACGATGCCCAGCCGCGACAGCTCGTTGGTCAGCCAGGTCAGCGCCACCCTGGGATCGCCCAGCACGTTGCCGCCACGGCCGGTCCGTTCCGTGACGGAGGCGCCGCCCCGGCGCACGGTCCCGTTGGGCGCGAACGCCACCAGGTCGAGGGAGCGCCAGTCGGCATCGGTGGCATCGCCCAGGACGAACAGATGGGCGCAGGCATTGTCGGCCAGGAGCTGGGCCTCGCCCGCGGTCACGAAATCCTCGAAGCGGGAATCCGGGATCTCGATCGCCGGATGCAGCGTGCCTGCGGCCGCCATCACCTCGTCCACCGTATAGTCGGCATGGCGGGGCGGCAGGTCGTTCGCCATGCGGAAGGCGAATTCCGGCTCCGCCACCTTCATCGCGTTGCCGGCCATCGGCACGGTGCTGCCGGGCGCAAGCACCCGCTCCTGCAGGATCCGCCCCGCCAGCGGACCGTCCACGCCGATATGGGCCTGGCCGGCCAGGCTGGTCGCGGCGATCTTCCAGCCGAACAGCGGTGCGCTGCTGCGCTGCTCCAGGAAGGCCTGGGCCTCGTAGCCGTCGGCGCGGGTCTTGGGTCGCATCTCGTCCGGGAGTGAGGGGATCTTCCAGCCCTCCTGCCAGCATCGGAACAGCAGGTCGGACGCTGCCTGCATGCCTGCGTCGGCGCTCATGGGTGCTCCCTTGGATGATGGCTTTTCGATTGGCGGCACGGCGGCCGGACCCTACGTGGTTTCGCGCATCAGGTGGAGCGGCCATGGTGGAGAAAAGTCGATGGAGATCCGGATCGGCCCGGCACAACCAGAACAGCGCGACGAGGTCGTCGAACTGTGGCGCGCGGCCGGGCTGACCGTGCCGCATAACGACCCGTTCGCCGACTTCGACCAGGCTCGGGGTAAGGCCAGTTCCGACGTGCTCGTGGGCATGGTGGACGGCCGCCTGGCGGGCGCGGTGATGGTCGGCCATGACGGGCATCGGGGCTGGCTCTATTATCTGGCGGTGGCGCAGGACGCGCGTGGCAAGGGGCATGGCCGTGCCCTGGTCGGGGCGGCCGAAGCCTGGCTGGCCGGGCATGGCATCCGCAAGGTCCAGCTCATGGTGCGCGCGGGCAACGAGGCCGTGCGCGGCTTCTATGCCCGGATCGGTTACGCGGAGTCGCCCGTGACGACGCTCGCCAGGTGGCTGCGGCCGCCCGAGTGAGGAGGGTGGTGCAGGCGGCGCTTGCCTCGGCAGGGCCCGATGTGCCATCGCCCCCGGACTTCGGGGGTGCCGGCGCCGGGCGGGCGGCAGCACCTCATGCACGAGAGGACGATGACGCGATGAGGATGGACGGTCGGCTGGCGGATGCGCTCAGGCCGGTGACGATCGAGATCGGGGTGAACCGGCACGCCGAGGGCTCGTGCATCGTCAACTTCGGCCATACCCGCGTCCTGTGCACGGCGACCATCGAGGAGCGGGTGCCGCCGTTCCTGCGCAATACCGGCAAGGGCTGGGTCACCGCCGAGTACGCGATGCTGCCGCGCTCGACCCACTCCCGCTCGCAGCGCGAGGTGGTCAAGGGCCGGCAGAGCGGGCGGACCATGGAGATCCAGCGGCTGATCGGCCGCTCGCTGCGCGCCGTCACCCTGCTGGACTCGATGGGCGAGCGGCAGATCGTGGTGGACTGCGACGTGCTGCAGGCCGACGGCGGCACGCGCACCGCCTCGATCACCGGCGCCTACGTCGCCCTGCACGAGGCGCTGCGCAAGCTGGTCCAGAAGGGCGACCTGCCGCGCCTGCCGCTGCGCGAGCCGGTGGCGGCCGTTTCCTGCGGCCTGGTCCAGGGCCAGGCCCTGCTCGACCTGGACTATGTCGAGGACAGCGGTGCGGAGGCCGACGCCAACTTCGTGCTCACCCCGTCCGGCATGATCGTCGAGATGCAGGTGACCGCGGAGGAAGCGCCCCTCGACCCAGCCCAGGTGGTCCAGCTGCAGCGCCTGGCCGAGCAGGGAGTGCGGCAGCTGGTCGAGCTGCAGATGGCGGCGCTGGCCGCGGCGGGCTTCGCATGAGCCGGCGCTTTTCCGGGCCAAGGCTGGTCGTCGCCACCCACAACAAGGGCAAGCTGGTCGAGCTGCGCGAGCTCCTCGGCACCTTCCCGGTCGAGCTGGTCGCCGCCGGCGATCTGGGATTGCCCGAGCCGGCGGAAACCGAGACCAGCTTTGTCGGCAACGCCCGGATCAAGGCCCATGCCGCCGCCAAGGCCAGCGGCATGCCGGCACTCGCCGACGACAGCGGCATCGCCTGCGACGGGCTAGACGGCGCCCCCGGCGTCTATTCCGCCGACTGGGCCGGGCCCGGCAAGGACTTCCGCCCCGCCATGGCGCGGGTCGTGCGGGAACTCGCCGAGCGCTTCGGCTCCTTCGACAAGGCCGACCGGCGCGCGGCGTTCGTCAGCTGCCTGTGCCTTGCTTGGCCGGATGGCCATGACGAGGTGGTCGAGGCGCGGGTGACCGGGCATCTGGTCGAAGCGCCCCGCGGCCCGCACGGCTTCGGCTACGACCCGATCTTCGTCCCGGATGGCCAGGAGCGCACCTTCGGCGAGATGGAGCCGGCCGAGAAGCAGGCACTTAGCCACCGCAGCCGCGCCTTCAGGCTCCTCGTGGAACGCTGCTTCCGCCCGGCATGACCGGGTGGCGGGCCGGCCTGCTGCTGCGCCTGGACCCGGCCGACCCGGACCAGGTCCTGCTGCGCCTAGCCCTGGACCGGGCGCTCGCGGCCCATCCGGGCATCCGCTTCGCCAGCCTGTTCGTGGAGGCGTCCCGCCCGCCGGCCCCGCAGCCAGTCGAAAGCCTGCGCGTCTTGCTGGAGCGGACCGGCCGGTTGGACGCGACGGCCGAGATCACCTGGCACGGCCGTCCATGCCCGGCGGTCGCCGCCCTCGGCGCCAACCGTCTTTCGCTGCCGCGATCCCAGTCATGCTGGCCGCCCGGACCGTTCGCGCTCGACCTCGGCCCGCGCGACCTGGAGCGCCATGCCGCCGATGAAGCATGGCTGCGGCGTCTGATGGCGGGGGGCCTAGTCCATCTGGGCCTTGGCGACCGGAGCCTGCCGGCAGAGCCCGTGCGGCGGCTGGACGCCCTGGCGCAGCTCCAAGGCTTTCGCCGCTATGAGACGCTCCATTGGGCGCTGCCGGGCCACGAAGCGCGCTGGCTCGCCGATGCCCGCCAGGGCCAGCCGATCATGGGGCTGGGCCCTGCCGCCTACGGCCGCTGGCCGTCCAGGACCGGCTGGTGCTGGTGGCGGGCTGCACCGGGCCGCCGCTGGCGCGACAAGGTCGCAGCCGGCGGCGACGGGCGCGGCCGGCTGCATCGCCTCTCGGCCCGGCAGCGGGCGCAGGAGCGGCTGATCGACGGGTTGCGCCTGGCCGTCGGCTTCGACCCTGGCGGGATTGCCGCGGAAACCGGCCTGGAACCTGCCGCCTGGCTGGACGAGGCGGCCCTGGCGGAACTGCTGGCGGCCAGCCGGATGCGCCGGCTGGGCTCCTGCCTTGCCGCCACCGACCTTGGCCAGGCCGACGAGCTGGCCCTGCAACTGCTCACTTGACGCGCCGGATCGATCCGCCCTTGCCCGATCGCGCCGCACCCTGCATACAGGCCCCCGGAACGGGGCCGTAGCTCAGCTGGGAGAGCGCGACGTTTGCACCGTCGAGGTCGTCGGTTCGATCCCGATCGGCTCCACCAATCCCTGGCCATTTCCCGCCGTTCATTCCTGGTCCATGCGCTGCAGCACCGTCGGCTTCCGGCCGTAGCGCCGTCTCGACCAGCGTGAAGGCAGCGGCGCCGGCCGCCTCCATGTAGGCCGGGTCGCGGTGCAGCAGGACCGCGGCGAAGGCGCCATCCAGCAGCAGCGCCACCTGCCGGGCCAGCAGCGCCGGCTGTGATGCCCCGGCCGCACCCAGTATGTCCGTGAGCCAGGTCTCGAACCGCTTCTTATGGGTCCGGCCGATCCGCATCGCCGGATGGCCCGGCAGGTTGGCCAGCTCCGCCGAGGTGCGCAGGAAGCCGCAGCCCTTCCACCGTGGATGGCGGATGCGCAGGGCGAGCTGGTCGAAGATCGCCCGCACCCGCATCGGCAGTCCGCCCTGCGCCTCGCCGAACCAGCGCTGGAACTGCTGGTGGTTCGGCTGGTCGCGCGCCTCCAGATAGGCCGCCACCAGCTCGTCCTTGCTGGCGAAGTGATAGTAGAGCGTCCGCTTGGTCACCCCGGCCTTCTCGGCCACGGCATCCACGCTCACCGCACGGATGCCGGCGCCGTAGAACAGCTTGCTGGCGGCAGCGACGATGCGCTCGCGGGTGGGAGTGGCGGTCCTGAGCATGGCGGAAAGTATACCGGCCAGTGAGTGTGCTCAACCGGGTGCCGGACCTAGCGTCGGAGCGCCAACCACCATGTGCGGAAAGCGACGATGACCGTGCAGATGGAGATCCGCGAGCGGATCGCCGTGCTGACCTTGAACCGGCCCGAGCGGCTGAACGCCCTGAACTATGCGATGGTCGACCGCCTCATGGCCCTGCTCGACCGGATCGAGATCGATGGCGAGGTGAGGGCGGTGATCCTCACCGGTGCCGGCGACCGGGCCTTTTCCGCCGGCGCCGACATCCACGAGTTCGCGCAGAGCGTCGCCGGCGGGCCGGAGCGGGCACTGCAGGAATTCGTGCGGCGCGGCCAGGCGATGACCGCCCGGCTGGAAGCCTTCCCCAAGCCGGTGATCGCGGCGGTCAACGGCCTGGCGTTCGGCGGCGGCTGCGAGATCACCGAGGCCGCCCATCCGGCGATCGCCAGCGAGCGCGCCTCGTTCGCCAAGCCGGAGATCCGGCTCGGCATGCCGCCGACCTTCGGCGGGACCCAGCGCCTGCCGCGCCTGGCCGGGCGCAAGCGCGCCCTGGAACTGCTGCTGACGGGCGACCCGTTCACGGTCAGCCATGCGCATGCGATCGGCCTGGTCAACTGGGTCGTGCCCCACCAGGACCTCCTGGCGACCGCGATCGCCTGGGCCAGGCGGATCCTGCGCCATTCGCCGCTGGCGGTGTCGGCGATCCTCGCCGCTGCCATCCGTGGCCTGAACGCGCCGATCGGGGAGGGGCTGGAAATCGAGGCCCAGCAGTTCGCCCGGCTGGTGCCGAGCCACGATCTGGCCGAAGGTTTGGCTGCCTGGCAGGAGCGCCGCCCGCCCTCCTTCAACGGCCGCTGAGCTGCGACTTCCGCCCGACCCGGCCTTGCTACGTATCTCGGGCTCGTCCTTACCGGCATCGGCTCGGCCCTGGGTCGCCCGTTCCGCTGCCGGCACGTCCGCCTAAGCCGGCTTACCGGCGATGCCTGCTTCCACACATCCCGCAAGTACCCGGGCGGTAGCAACTGGCAGCCAGCATCCAGGCACCGTTGTCGCTGATCGCGATGCCTTCCTCATTGGGCAGGCAGAAGCGGTACTTGCGCGGCTTCACCCCGAAGTAAAGCCGGCTCTTTCCATTGACCATGCTCCAGTCGTCCGGAAGCCGACGCTCGCAAGCAGATCGAACGTCATCTGGCCGCTGCTCTGCTTGGCGAAGCCAGCCCGACAAGTCGCGACATCCGCCGGGCCTGGTCCAGTTCTATGGCCCGATGTCGCGTGCCACGGCGTTGTGGACAGGGACCCGGTTCATGATCGGCCCGCCATGCTCGGTGTCGATCATGGCGCCGCGGCGGAACGCGCAGACAGAAAAGACTTTCTTATCAGGAGTTCGAGACGGCCTGTCCCTTTGACCGGAAGAGCAGAGGGCAACTGGAAAGCCAAAGGAAGATGCTGGCATGCTCCGCCGAGCATTCCTAGCCATGCTGTCGGGCAGCATTGCTGCGGCGACGGCTTCATGCGTCGCTCCTACCGACGACCACTTCCTCTATGCCCATGATCCATCGCCGTGGAACGATGGCGGCCGCTTCGGTTCGACGTGGGGTTGGCCGGGCCAAGGCTGGGACGATGATGGATCATGGCGCTGGCGAGGACGCCGCCATAGCCACCGGCGGTCGCGGTGGGACCACGATGACGCGGAGCGGCGGGATAGACATCATCGCGACAGCGACCGGCCTCCACGTGGCAGCAGGCCAGAGAACGGCAGCCGGCTCGTACATCCGCCGTGCGGCCTGCGCGGCGAGAATCCCTATGACTGCTAGCGACCGCAGGGCAGCTGACTGCCGAGAACCTGCTCCTGTCGCGGCGCAACGACGAACATCGCATGGCATTCGTTGTAGATCTGCCGCCGGATCATGAACGGCATCGGCCTCCCGCCTGTCGTGAGAAACGAGCCTCACTTTCCCAAGCGAACATCGATGCTGCCGGCTATTGGCCGGCGCGGGCGATGCGCTGGAAGGCCTCGACCTCCCCGGGTTCGGGATCCTGGCCAGTGAAGCTCCGGAGGTATTCCTCCGTGTAGCGAAGGCGTTGCTCGCGCAGCTCGTTCAGTTCCAGCGCATAGTAACCGATCTGCATGAAATAGAGCACGCGGGCGCGGATGAAGGCGCCGGTCTCATCCCAGCCATGACGCTGGTAGACCTGCCTGATCGCCTCGACCCGGGCATCGTCTTCCGCCCGGACGATTGCCTGCAGCGCCGGCGAGCGTCGCGCCCAGGCGCGGACTGCGAAGTCGAGCGCCGGATCGAACGGCGCCCCGTCGATCCAGCACTCGAAGACGTGCAGCACGCCTTCGGTGATGGTGCGCGACGGCCGGCCTGCCTGTTGCACGATGTCGCGCGTGTTAGTCTCCTGCCAGGAGCGGATCAGCTGATCGAGCAGTTCCTGGCGGTTCTTGAAATACCAGTAGAAGCTCGACCGGGACACGCCGAACTGCCTGGCCAGCGGCAGCACTTTGACATGATCCACGCCGACGGCGATCAGCGTGGATCTGGCGGCCCGCAGCCAGTCTTCCCGCGTCGCCCGCGTCTGCGGCAGGGCGATGCCGCCGCTCTGATTGCTGCTCTTCATGCGAGGCTGCTTAACGGGCGATGCGCCCGGTTGCCATGGCCGTGACTTCTGTACACGGGTGTCTAGGCGTCGTCGGCCGTCTCGGCTAGCCATGACGGACCAGATGGCGAGGTGGCGGATGAAGTCGCACTACCGGGTCGTAGTGATCGGCGGCGGGATCGTGGGCGCCAGCGTGCTCTATCACCTCGCGAAGCTCGGCTGGCAGGACGTGGCGCTGATCGAGCGGCGCGAGCTGACGGCCGGATCGACTTGGCACGCTGCCGCGGGCTTTCACGCCGTCAACGCCGATCCGAACATCGCGGCACTGCAGTCCTACACGATCAAGCTCTACCGGGAGCTCGAGACCGAGACCGAGCACACGCTGGGCCTCAACTTCACCGGCGCCATCACCTTTGCCGGCACCAGGGAGCGCTGGGTCTGGCTGCATGCGGCGCTTGCCTTGTTCAGGAGCATCGGCCTGGACGAAACGCGCCTGATTTCGCCGGAGGAGATCAAGGATCTCTGCCCGATCGTCGACATCGAGGATGTCCATGGCGGCCTGTGGGACCCGAACGACGGCTATCTCGATCCCTACGGCACCACCCATGCTTTTGCCGCGGCCGCGCGCATGCGGGGCGCCGACGTCATCCTGCGCAACCGGGTGCTGGAGCTGCATCCGCGTCCGGACGGTCAGTGGCAGGTGGTGACGGAGCAGGGCAGCATCGTTGCCGAGCATGTCGTGAACGCAGCGGGCCTGTGGGCGAAGCAGGTGGGACTGATGGCGGGGGTCGACCTGCCGGTCGTGCCCATGGAACATCACTACCTGGTCACCGAGCCGATCCCGGATCTCGTGGCGTTGGGCCGGCAGATCCCTACGCTCGTCGACCTGGAAGGCTTCACCTACGCCCGGCAGGAGGGGCAGGGCCTGCTGCTCGGAGTCTACGAGCGCAACCCGAAGCACTGGAACGTCGAGGGGGTGCCCTGGGACTATGGCATCGAGTTGATTCCGGAGGACATCGACCGGATATCGCCCGAGCTGGCGAAAGGCTTCGCGCGCTACCCGGCGCTGAACACGGCCGGGATCAGGCGCTGGGTGAACGGCGCCTTCACCTTCACCCCCGACGGCAACCCCCTGATTGGCCCGGTCCCCGGCATGCGCAACTACTGGTGCGCCTGCGGGGTTATGGCCGGGTTCAGCCAGGGCGGTGGCGTGGGCCTGGCGCTGGCGCAGTGGATCATCGATGGCGAGCCGGGCGCCGACGTGTTCGGCATGGACATCGCGCGCTACGGCCGCTTCGCGTCCAACCGCAGCTACCTGAAGGCGACCACCGCGCAGTTCTACGCCCGGCGGTTCCTGCTGACCTACCCGAACGAGCAACTGCCGGCCGGCCGCCCGTTGCGCACGCCACCGGTCTTCGACCGGATGAGCGCAGAAGGGGCGCAGTGGGGTGTCTCCTGGGGGCTGGAGGTGCCACTCTACTTCGCTCCGCCTGGCAAGCCCTTCGTTGAGACGCCCACGCTGGAGCGCTCCAATGCGTTCCCCTTGGTTGCCGCGGAGTGCCGGGCGGCAAGGGAAGCTGTGGGGCTGCTCGATAGCTCGGCTCTCGCGCGCTACGCCGTCGCTGGGCCGGGAGCCCGTGCCTTCCTCGACCGGCTGCTCGCCTGCCGGCTGCCGGACAAGGGCAGGGTGCGGCTGGCGCCGATGCTGAGCCCCTCCGGCCGTCTCATGGGCGATCTGACCGTGCTTGCCTGGGAGGACGACAGCTACTGGTTGATGGGCTCCTATTACCTGCGTGCCTGGCACATGCGTTGGATGTCCGGACATCTGCCACCGTCGGGCGTCACCCTCGCCGACATCTCCGACGAAGTGGTGGGGCTGGCGCTGATGGGGCCGAATGCCCGGGCATTGCTGGCACGGCTGACCGAGGCGGACCTTTCCGGCCCGGCCTTCCCGTTCATGCGCTGCGCGGAGATGGACATCAGCCTCGTGCAAGCCAAAGTCGCGCGCATCTCGGTTTCGGGCGAGCTTGGCTACGAGATCAACGTCGCGGCCCATGAGCAGCGAGGCCTTTACGAAGCCCTGATTGAAGCCGGGCGGGACCTCGGGCTGAAGCAGGTCGGCTACGGCGCGCTCAATGCCTTGCGCATCGAGAAGAGCTTCGGGATCTGGTCGCGCGAGTTCACCTGGACCACCACGCCAACAATGTGCGGCCTCGACCGCTACGTCGCCCATGACAAGGGCGACTTCATCGGCCGCGACGCGGCGCGCGCCGAACGGGACGGCCCATCGCCAATGCGGCGGCTGGCCACGCTGGAGGTCGATGCCACAAACGCGGATGCCTCGGGGTTCGAGCCGGTCTGGCAGGGCGAGCGCCGGGTCGGTCAGGTCACTTCCGGCGCCTTCGGCCACAACTGCAACAAGAGCCTGGCCCTGGCCTCTCTGGACAGCGGGATCATCGCCGACGGACAGCCGCTCGAGGTCGATATAGTAGGGATCCGGCGACGGGCGCGGGTCATTCCCGCTTCGCCGGTAGATCCGTCCGGCGCACGCATGCGCGCCTGATCCCTGGGGAGGCTTGGACATGGTCGAGCGGGCGGGCCGTGCCGGACGAAGAGGGCGGCGCGAAGCAGGCGGAAGCGCTATCCCAACTGGTGGCGTCCGCTACCGTCGCTTGGTCAACACGCTGCAGCCGCAGCAGGCCTTCTCCGACGACCATGTCGCCCACATCCATTCGACTGCCCTGCGCGTCCTGGCGGAACTGGGAATGCGGGTCCTCGATCCAGCGGCGCGTCAGGCCTTCCGGGCAGCCGGCGCCAAGGTCGACGAGGCCACCGCCATGGTGCTGCTCGACCGGGAACTGGTGACCGAAGCGCTGCGTACCGCTCCTGCCTCGTTCGAGGTTGCCGGCGCCTATCCGGAGCGCGACGTCGCGATCGGCGGCGCCAACGTCGCCTTCCTGTGCGTCGGCGGGCCGCCCCACGTCACCGACCTGGATCAGGGCAAGCGGCCCGGCACGCTCCAGGACATGCAGAACTTCCTGAAGCTTGCCCAGCATTTCGACGTGCTGCACATCCAGTCGTCCAATGTCGAGCCGCAGGACGTGCCGGTGCAGTTCCGCCACCTGCGCCAGGTGGAGAGCCAGCTGGCGCTGAGCGACAAGCCGCTGTTCGTCTACAGCCGCGGCAGTGCCCAGGTCCGCGACGTATTCGAGATGATCCGCCTTGCCCGCGGGCTCGACGAGGCCGGCTTCCAGGCCCAGCCGCGCTGCTACACGGTGGTGAACACCAACTCGCCGCGCCAACTCGACGTGCCGATGTGCCAGGGCATCATGGACTTTGCCAGGGCCGGCCAGGTCGCGATCATCACGCCATTCACCCTGGCTGGCGCCATGGCGCCGATCACCATTCCCGGCGCGCTCACCTTGCAGCACGCCGAGGCGCTGGCCGGCATCACCCTTGCCCAGATCACCCGGCCGGGTGCACCCGTGGTCTATGGCTCGTTCACCTCGAACGTCGACATGAAGTCCGGCTCGCCCGCCTTTGGGACGCCGGAATTCGTACGAGCGGCCTTCGGCGCAGGGCAGCTGGCACGCCATGTCGGCCTGCCCTGGCGAGGCTCGGGCGCCACATCCTCCAACGCCGCCGATGCCCAGGCCACCTAAGAATTCCTGAACTCGGTCTGGGGAACCATGCTGGGCGGGGCCAACATGCTGGTGCATGCGGCTGGCTGGCTGGAAAGCGGGCTCACGGCATCGATGGAGAAGTTCATTCTCGACATCGAGATGCTGCAGGTGTTCGCCGCTTTGTTCCAGCCCCTCGAACTCGACGAGACGGCCTTCGGCTTCGACGCGATCGCCGAGGTCGAGCCTGGCGGCCACTTCTTCGGCACGGCGCACACGATGGCCCGCTACCAGTCCGCCTTCTACGAGCCACTGGTATCGGAACGGCGCAACTTCGGCCAATGGTCCGAGGATGGGGCCAAGACCGCGACGGTTCGGGCGAACGGAATCTGGAAGAAGGTGCTGGCGGAGTTCGAGGCGCCGCCGCAGGACCCGGCTCTCCGGCAGGCCATCGAAGACTTCGTCGCCCGGCGAATTCAGGAAGGCGGGGCACCACCCGGCTGAGGAGCCGATCACTTGTCCAAGCACTGTCCGATTGAAGGCATGTCATGACCGCAACCAGCAGCAGGCTCGGCGCCCGTGCCCGAGAGCTGAGCCTGACCCTCACCTCCTGGCCGAGCGTCACCGGCACCGAAGGCGAGGCGGGCTTCGCGCAGAAGCTGGCGGGCCTGCTGGCCGACCTTCCCTACTTCCGGGAGAATCCGCAGGATCTGGCCGTGCTGCCGGTGCCGGGCGGTGGTCATGCCCGTGCGAATGTTCTGGCGCTGGTCCGCGGCAAAGGCAGCCGGACCGTGGCGGTTGCCGGACACTTCGACGTCGTGCCGGTGGATGATTACGGCGATCTTGCACCCCTCGCTTTTTCTCCGGAAGCGCTGAAGGCGGGTCTGATCAAGCGGCTGCGGGCGAGCGGGACATTCGTCCAGGCTCTCGACGATCTGGAGTCAGGCCGCTTCCTGCCCGGCCGAGGTCTGCTCGACATGAAATCGGGCCTCGCTGCCGGCCTGGCGGTGCTGGAACAGTTCGCCGCCGATCCGGAGCGGACCGGCAACCTGCTGCTTGTCGCGACGCCGGACGAGGAGGACCGCTCGGATGGCATGCGCGCTGCTGCTGCCGCCCTGCCGGGCTTCCTGCGCGAGCGTGGCCTGGAGGTGGCGCTCGGCATCAACCTCGACGCCCTGTGCGACAATGGCGACGGCCAGGACGGGCGCGTGGTGGCGTTTGGCTGCATCGGCAAGCTGCTGCTGAGCGCGCTGGTCGTCGGGAAGGAGGCGCATGCCTGCTACCCGCTGGACGGGGTGAATGCCGCCTATCTCGCCGCGGAACTGGTGGCGGAGATGGAGTTCGCGCCCGAACTGGGTGAACAGGCCGGCGCGGAGATCGCCGCGCCTCCGACCGCACTCGGCATGAAGGACCTCAAGAGCATCTACAACGTTACCACGCCGGGCCGGTTGTGGACGTTCTGGAACGTGCTGGCCCAGCGCCGCTCGGCCCGCGAGGTCCTGGCGATCGCCCAAAAGGTCGCCGGGCGTGCGGCGGACCGTGCAGTTGCACGGATGGCGGAGCGTGCCCGGCAACTCTCACCGGATTCAGCACTCACCGAAGCATGGTCGCGCCTGGAGATCACGACCTTCGATGCTGTTCTTGCGCGTGCTTTGGCCCGCGACCCTGGATTCAGGCAACGTTTCGACGCCCATGCGGTGGAGCTTGCAACCCGCGGCGACCTAGATCTGCCGGCGCGCAGCCGGCTGCTGACGGAGCTTGCCTGGGATGCTGCCGGCATGGAGGGACCGGCCATCGTTCTGGGCTTTGCCTCCATGCCGTATCCGGCAGTGAACTGGGC
>VFQN01002924.1_pt1 | contig 25451 bp, 23 predicted proteins | sample 3512371 | NCBI WGS metagenome assembly VFQN01 (sample SAMN10412370, study PRJNA504923) | tailings metagenome | isolation source: Replicate 2 from Balatoc abandoned mine | place: Philippines: Itogon, Benguet | collected 2017-08-28 | reverse complement strand
CTGGGCGGAAACCCACGCCGACGAGCGGGCGAAGCTCCTGCATCGCGCCGCCGACTTGGTCGAGCAACGCATCGACGCCATCGCCGAGATGCTGACCCGCGAGCAGGGCAAGCCTGTTCCGGACTCGCGCAAGGAGATCTCCTTCGGCATCAGCGTCATCCGCTATTATGCGGAAGAGGGGCGGCGCCTGGGCGGCTCGATCCGGCCCTCCTCGCGGGCCGACATCAAGAGCCTGGTGACGACGGCGCCTGTCGGCGTCGTCGGCGCCATCGTGCCCTGGAACTATCCGGTCGACCTCTATTGCTGGAAGGTGGCGCCCGTGCTGGCCGCCGGCTGCACCCTGGTCGCCAAGCCGCCCCATGAAACGCCGCTCGCCATCGGCATGGTGGTGCAATGCTTCGCCGATGCCGGCGTTCCGGCCGGCGTGGTCAACGACATACCCGGCACCGGCCCGGAGGTGGGAGCGGCACTCGCCGAGCACCCCGGGATCGCGATGATATCAGCCACGGCCTCCGTGCCGGCAGGGCAGTCGATCATGCGGGCCGCGGCGGGCAATCTGAAGCGCCTTTCCCTGGAGCTCGGCGGACAAAGCCCCTTCGTGGTCCTGGACGACGCCGACCCGGAGGAGGCCGCTGCCGCCGCTGCCCGGCGTTCCTTCTCGAACATGGGCCAGATCTGCATCGCGGTGAACCGCATCCTGGTGTCGCGCGGCATCCACAAGGACTTCGTCGAGGCTCTGGTGGCGGAGACGAGCAAGATCAAGCTCGGCCACGGTGTGCTGCCCGGCGTGCTCTACGGCCCGTTGCTCCATGAGGGCGTGCGCAGCCGCGTCGGCAACCATGTGGCCGACGCGGTGGCGAAGGGCGGCAAGCTGCTCATCGGGGGCCGCGTTCCCGAGGGCGCCGACTACGAGCGGGGCTTCTTCTATGAACCTGCCCTTGTCGACGACGTGCCTGACGCCGCTCTCGCCTTGACGGAGGAGACATTCGGCCCGCTTGCGGCGATCCGGCCGGTGGCGGACGACCGCGAGGCCCTGCGGGTCGCCAACGCGCTGCCTTACGGGCTCGCCGCCTATGTCTATTCGCGCGATCTCGAACGGGCCTGGAGCTTCGCCGACCGGATCGAGGCCGGCGCCATCGGCGTCAATGTCAACGACACGACCGAGCTCCAGGCACCTTTCGGCGGTTGGAAGATGAGCGGCATGGGCCGCGAGCTCGGCCGCGAGGGCCTCGAAGCCTTCCGCGAATCGAAGCACATCAAGATGCGGGTGCGGAACAGGCTGGGGTGAGCCCGAGGCCTTGCGGAGCGGCGCCCACGCCTCTCCGCATTTCGCCGATCGATGGGCGGCCGCACGAAGTCCCTGCAGAACGTTGCGTGAAAAGAGATCCCCGCAACGTGCTGCAGGCGGGTGCCGTTGCTATGACTTCCGTGGCCTTGCGTAGACACCACGCTGCCGCCGCAGGTCGCGATGTTTGCTGAACCGGAATTCAAGGGTGTCGCCAACACTGTCGATGGCACGTAATACATTCATTGCCCACGAACCTTGATGTAGGTCTGGTGCATGTGTCACTTGCTGCCGACCGATCGCTTCCGGCGGTTGAACCGCTTCAACGGCACGGGCGAGACGTGGACGACCCAACGACGGATCGCCGAATGATCCACGGCGATGCCACGCCCGGCCATCGTCTCCTTCGGGATCATGTCGGTTTCCTCGCGCCGGGGCTCAATCGCCGCGCTGCGCGTTCTTGGTTCTCATCATCCAGGCAAGCGCCGGTCGGCCTCCTCCAGCGCGTCCATGGCCGCCCGCGTGTCGTACATACGCTCGTCCTGCCCCATCTTGAACCCGACGACTTCCCGGAAGGACCGCCGGCAGGGTGTGTCTGGTCGACCAGCGTCACCTTCTGACGCATCTCCGCAAGGTGATAGGCGGCGCTCGATCCAACAATGCCTGCGCCCCCGACGATGACGTCGCTTCCATTGTTCATGGTCGTCCCCTGCAATCTCTCGCTGCCTTCCGGTCAAGCCGAGACCAGCTTTTCCATCATGTCAACATCTCTTCACAATTGACCATCATGAGCGTTTCTGCAATAAAATCTACATATCAGGGCAAAAAGACCCAGCGTGAACTCGGGGGAGGTCGATGGCGATAAGAGACGTTCTGATCCGGCAGGACCTTGCCCTCACCCCATCGGAGGAGAAGATTGTCCGGCTGCTTCTGACAGACTACCCGACCTCGGGCCTCGGCACTGCGTCGAGCCTGGCGCGGCGCGCCGGCGTCAGCGATCCGACCGTGGTGCGACTGGTGATGAAGCTCGGCTATGACGGTTTCCCGGACTTCCAGAGCAAGCTGCTGGAAGAGGTCGAATCGCGCCTTCACTCACCGCTTCTGATGATGGAGACCAAGCGCGCCACCGCGTCTCACGACAGCACCATCCTGTCGTATCTGGATTCCGTGGGAGCCGCGATCGAGAAGTCGGTCACGCTCACCCCGCTGCAGAGCTACGAGCGCGCCGCAAGGCTGCTGCTGGAGGCCAAGGGCGACGTCGTCATGCTCGGCGGTCGCTTCAGCCGCCATGTCTCGGGTATGCTGGCCGGCTACGTGATGCAGTTCCGGCCTGGCGTGCGCGATCTCGGCGTTCTGTCGGCCCAGGGTTTCGATGCGCTTGTCGACCTCGGCCGCAAGGACGTTCTGGTGGTGTTCGACTATCGTCGCTACCAGCTCGACGTGGTGGCCTTCGCCCGCCAGGCGGCTGATCGCGACGTGCGCATCATACTCTTCACCGACCAGTGGCTGTCGCCCATCGCCGAGATCGCCGAAGTCACCATCGTCAGCCCGCTGGAAGTCGCCTCACCCTATGACACGCTGGCGCCGGCCATCGCACAGATGGAGGCGCTGGTGGCCCACATCCTGTCCACGCTGGGCGATGAAACCCGGACACGCATCGAGCGGCTGGAGGAGGTCAGGCACGCCAATGCCGTCACCCTCGACAGCGAAACCGGCGGCGGGGCGCCCCGGAAGACGCCCGGACCCAAAGCATCGAAACAGAAAGATAAACAGAGACCATGACGCGCGCCCTTCCGCAGCGCAGCGAGGCCTTCCGTGCCGGCGAGACGGCACTGCTCCTCGTCGACATGCAGCGCATTTGGCTGGAACCCGGTGCGGACCCATCCCATCCCGAGCGTGGTCCGGACTATTATTTCTACCGCCAGACCGGCGGCCAGACGATCCCCAACCAGGAACGGCTGCTGAACGCCGCGCGCGCCAATGGCGTGGAGGTGATCCACACCATCATCCAGAGCCTTACCGAGGATGGCCGCGACCGTTCGCTCGACCATAAGCTGACGCCGATCCACATCGCGCCCAGCCTGCCGGAAGGCCTGCCGGTTCCCCCGCTGGCGCCCGTCGGCAACGAGATCATGTTGCCGAAGACGTCGTCCGGTGTCTTCAACTCAACCAATATCGACTACGTGCTCAAGAATCTCGGCATCCGCTATCTGATCGTGGTCGGCATAATGACGGACCAGTGCGTCGACATGGCCGTGCGCGACGGTGCCGACCGCGGCTATCTGGTGACCTGCGTCTCCGACGCCTGCGCCGCCGCGACCCAGGAACGGCACGACATCGCCCTCGAGGCGTTCGGTGGCTATTGCTGGGTTACCGACACCGACACCGTAGTTGCCCGCATCGAAGCTTTGGGGAAATCGGGATGACCACCGCCATCGAATCTCTCGTTTCGGTGGTTACCACCGACCTTGCCGCGATCACCCGCGGCCGCTCGGTCGTGGAAAGCCGGCTGGACAGGATCGCGAGCACGGGCGTCGGCTGGCTCCAGGCCAACCTGTCGCTGACGCCATTCAACTCGATCGTCAACCCCAATCCATGGGGATCATCAGGCGACCTTCGGCTGATCCCTGATCGTCAGGCCCGCTTCAGGACCGCCCTCACCGGCTCGGCGACACCCTTCGACCTGGTGCCCGGCGACATCGTCGAGCTCGACGGCTCGCCGTGGCTCGGTTGCACCCGAACAATGCTGAAGGATGCCCTGGCCGAGTTGAAGGCCGCCACCGGCCTGTCCGTCACCGCCGCCTTCGAGCAGGAATTCCAGATTTTCGGGGCGAACTTCCCGCCCGCCCATTCGCTCTCCTTCGCCGCCCTGCGTCGCACCGACCCGTTTGCTCCCACCCTCATGGCGGCGCTGGAGGAAGCCGGGGTAGAGCCCGAGGTCATCATCGCCGAATTCGGCAACGACCAGTTCGAGGTGACGCACGCGCCGGCCGGTGCGCTGGCCGCCGCGGACCGATGCGTGGCGATCCGCGAGATCACCCGTGAGGTAGCGGCCAATGCGGGCTGGAAGGCTACCTTCACACCCAAGTCGGCGCCGGATGCCGTGGGCAACGGCGTCCATATCCATTTCAGCCTCACCGACGCCGAAGGCAAACCCGTGACCTACGACGCCGCCCGCCCCGGCGGACTTTCCGCCAAGGCCGCCGCATTCTGTGCCGGCGTGCTGCGCCACCTGCCGGCCATCACGGCGCTGACTGCGTCGAGCGTTTCCTCCTACTACCGGCTGAAACCGCATAGCTGGAGTTCCTCCTACACCTGGCTTGCCGACCGCGACCGGGAGGCGTCGCTGCGCATCTGCCCGACCGTCACCATCGGCGGCAAGGACCCGTCGAAGCAGTACAACATCGAGTACCGCGCCGCAGACGCCACCGCCAATCCCTATCTGTCGCTGGCGGCGATCGTGCGCGCCGGCCTCGAAGGCCTCAAGGCGGACCTCCCGGCTCCTCCGCTGGTCACCGACGACCCGACACTGATGAGCGCGGACGAACTGGAAAGGCAAGGACTCAGGCGCTTGCCCGAGACGCTGTCCGACGCCATCGACGCGCTCGTTGCCGACAAGACCGTCACAGGCTGGTTTGCGCCGGTCTTCGTGGAGACTTTCGTCGGCGTGAAGCGCCACGAAGCCGAACGCCTCTCTCCGCTCGATCCCGTGGCGATCTGCGACCTGTACCGGACGCTCTACTAATGACCATGCAGAGTAGAACCGACTGGCCGGCAGCGGTCGAAGTCCTCAATGAGGAGGGCAGCGCGGACATAGTGCTGTTGTGCGAGCATGCCTCAAACCACATGCCGGCCGAGTACCGGCGGCTAGGGCTGGACGCGCACCATCTGGAACGGCACATCGCCTGGGATATCGGCGCCGCCGAAGTGACCCGGCGGCTGTCCGCCCGTCTCGATGCGCCGGCCTTCCTCAGCTGCTATTCGCGGCTGCTGATCGACCTCAACCGTCCCGTCGGCGCGCCGGGGAGCATTCCGGTGCGCTCCGAGGACACCGAGATCCCCGGCAATATCGGCATCGACGCCGCCGAGCACGCACGGCGGGCAGGGATCATGTTCACGCCCTTCCACGACCGCGTGGCGGCCCATCTCGACAGCCGCGCGGGCGTTGGCCGGCGAACGCTGATCGTCACCATCCACTCCTTCACGCCGGTCTTCCTCGGCGTCTCGCGCGAGTGGCATGCGGGCGTGCTGTTCGACGAGGCGCACGATCTCGCCGACACCATCTTGTCGGGCCCTCGCGCCGACAAGACCCTCACCGTCGACGCCAACGTGCCCTATGTCATCAGCCGGGACGGTGACTATGCGGTGCCGATCCATGGCGACGACCGTGGCATACCGGCGGTGCTGATCGAGATTCGCCAGGATCTTCTTTCCCACGAGGCCGGCATCGCGGAGTGGACGGACCGGCTGGCAGCCGCCTTGCCCACCCGGAATGCGGAGGGCAGCCTGTGACGTCAAGCAATCTGAGCCTGCGCGAGCGGAACGCCCGGACCATCGCCGAGATCGGGCGCCTGCGCTTTTCGCCGCTGTCGCTGGTTGGTGGCAAAGACAACCGACTGATCGAGGACAGCGGGCGCTCCCTGCTGGACCTGTCCGGTTCGGCTGCCGATGTCGCATCCTTCATGATGTGGTGAGGACCAGGTGGGTCTCAACTGGCGGACGATCCCGGACGATATGCGCCGCTTCATCGAGGCGCAGCAGCTCTTCTTTGTCGCCACGGCGCCCCAGGACGGTCGGGTCAACCTGTCGCCCAAGGGGCTCGACACACTGCGGGTGCTTGATGAGCGCACCGTCGCCTATCTCGACCTGACGGGCAGCGGCAACGAGACGGCCGCGCATGTGACCGAGAACGGCCGCATGACCATGTTGTTCTGCGCCTTCACTGGCGAGGCCATGACATTGCGGCTCTACGGAAAGGCCGAGCTCATCCGTCCCGACCATGACGACTGGCCGCTTCTGCTGCCGCAGTTTCCGACGTTTCCCGGTACGCGCCAGATCTTCCGCCTGGACGTGGACAGCGTCGCCACGTCCTGCGGCTGGAGCATCCCGGTGGTCGGCGAAATGCGCGACCGGAACGAGTTGATCGAATGGGCGGTATCCAAGGGCGACGAGCAGATGGAAGCCTACCGGCTGGCCAACAACGTCGTCAGCATAGACGGCCTGCCGACAGGCTATGTCTCGGATGACTTCGACAGCGGTCCGGAACCGGATCGATCCGATCCACCCGCCCGGCCCGCAAGCACCTACGCCGCCAAATCAGCCGGGGCGACCGCTGGCGCGACCGTTTCAGCCCGCGCCATGTCAGAGGACATCGACGCGGGCGACGGCGTCCTGATCAGCTTCGCCGATGGCGAGGTCCTGCGCTTCGCGCCGATCGACGGAACCAGCCTGCTGGATTCGGCCGAGAAGGCCGGTGCCCACCTGGCCAGCAACTGCCGCGAAGGGACCTGCCGAACCTGCGTGGCCCGCGACCGGGACGGTGCGGAAGTGCTTCTGTGCGTGACGCCGGCACGGGCCGGCGTGGCGCTGCAGTTGCCCTATCGGCGCACCGACGTCACGCCGCCCGCACTGCGCCGTGCCAAGATCAACGCGTTCCGGCGCGTGTCGCGCTCGGTGTGGGAGATTCGCTATCGGCTTCAGTTCCCTTTGGCCTTCCTGCCGGGCCAGTATGTCGAGGTCGTCTTCCCCGGCATGGACACGCCGCGCCGCTTCTCGATGGCCAATGCGCCCACGACCAGGGAGCAGGTGCTGCATGTGCGTGACCTGCCAGGCGGCGGCACATCGGCCTATCTCGGCGACCGCGCCAAGGCGGAAGATGCCTTCACGGTACGCGGGCCTTTCGGCGTCTTCTACCTGCGCACCAACCGCCGGCCGAAGCTATTCGTCGCCGGCGGCACCGGGCTGGCGCCGATCCTGTCCATGCTGTCCAGCCTCGATCCGGCGACCGCGCCGCCGCTGGCGGTCGTCGCCGGCTTTGCCAGCACCGAGGACGCTTACGCCATGGAGACGCTGGCCGACCTGGCCGATACCCTGCCGCTGGAAGTGATCGTCGCCGCCGACAAGGCCGAGCCGGGCGGGCCTATCGTGCAGGGTAATCCGGTCGAGGCGATGCGGCGCGTCACCTCGCTGCCACTCGGCCCCGGCACGGAAGCCTATCTGTGCGGACCGCCCGGCATGGTCAACGCCGCCCGCAAGGCGCTCGTGTCCGCAGGCATGGACGACGCCGACATCTTCAATGAAGAATTCGTGCACGCCGCGAGCGCTGTGTAGATAGGCGCGCTCTCCTGTATCCGGCGCCCTGACGCCTCTCCGCATTTCGTAGACAGCCACGCGAACTCCTTCCCGAACGAGCTACGCCAATCGGGCGGGCAGGTTGCAGATTTCGCTGCAATGTGTCCCCTCCCATGGTAGGGGCACTTGCATCCCTCCGGGATTTCGTAGTGCTATCGGCCCATGACGATAGCACCCTCATCCCTGCTCCGACGCGAGAGCCATTTCTCCAGCCGAATCGTGTCGTGTTTCCACCCGCGCCCCCGGACGCTGAACCAGCTTCTGCAGCGAGCCTACGAGACCAATCCGAGTGGCGATGCCATCGTCTGCGGCGAGGAGCGCATCTCATGGGCCCAACTCCGCCAACGCGTCGCGATCCTGGCGGCCGGACTTTCGGCGGCTGGCGTCGGAGCGGGCGATCGGGTGGCCGTCATGATCGGCAACCGGCCGGAATTCGTGCTCGCCTTCTTTGCGATCTCACAGCTCGGCGGCGTCCTGTTGCCGATCAGCACAAGGCTGAAGGCCCCCGAGGTCGGCTATGCCGTCAACGACGCAGGAGCGGTGCTTCTGCTGGCCGACGCAGCCTATCGCGACCAGCTTCCGGCGCGTAGCGACATCGCGTCCGTCAGGGAAATCTACGTGGTCGGAGACGACGTGCCTGCCGGCGCGCGTCCTTTCCCGGAATTGCTCGGCCGACCGGCTCTCGATACCGTCGCCGAACCCGGCGAGGAAGACGCCTGCGCCATTCTCTATACCTCCGGCACCACCGGCCGGCCCAAGGGCGCCGTGCTGACGCAGCTCGGTGTCGTTCATTCTTCGATGGTCTTCGTGCACGAGTTCGAGCTCACGACCCGGGATCGCTCAGTCGCCGCGGTCCCCCTGGCGCATGTGTCGGGGCTGATCGGCAACATAACGGCGATGGTGGCCTGCGCGGGTGCGCTCGTCATTCTGCCGGAATTCAAGGCCGGCCGCTTCCTGAAGCTGGTCGAGGCGGAACGCATCACCCACACCTTGATCGTGCCTGCCATGTATAGCCTGATGCTGCTCGAACCGGAACGCGAGGGTTACGATCTTTCGAGTTGGCGGGTCGGCGCTTCGGGTGGCGCGCCGTTGCCGGAACATGTGCACAGACAGTTCGCCCAGCGTGTCCCTGGCCTTTCCATCGTCAACGCCTATGGCGCGACTGAGACCACATCGCCGACCACGATCATGCCCCGGGGTTCGATGGACGGACGCCTCGACAGCGTCGGCAAGGCGGTGGCCGGTTGCGAGATCATTGTGGTCGATGATTTCGGCTGCGAGGTGCCTGCCGGCGAAACGGGCGAGGTCTGGATCGGCGGGCCGCATATCGTCAGCGGCTACTGGCGCAACGAGACGGCTACGGCGGAATCGTTCACTGCCGGTTTCTGGCATTCGGGAGACATCGGCAGGAAGGACGCCGACGGCTTCCTCTACATACTCGACCGCAAGAAGGACATGATCATCCGCGGCGGGCTGAAGATATTCTCCTCGGAAGTGGAGAGCGTGATCGCGGAGTACCCCGGCATCGTCGAAAGCGCGGTGGTGTCGAAGCCATGCCCGGTTCTCGGAGAGCGGGTGCACGTTTTCGTTTATGGCCCGGCCTCCGACGTCTCGGATGAACTCCGCACCTTCCTCGCCGCCCGTCTTGCCGACTACAAGGTCCCCGAGACGGTCAACGTCACACCCGAGCCGCTTCCGCGCAACGCAAACGGCAAGATCGTAAAGCGGCAGCTCCGTGATAGGTTGATCAACCCGACATCCTAGCCCTCACGCGTGCATCCTCAGGACACAGGCCGACACCGGATGCTCGATGCCCTTGAGGGTCAGCGAGCGTGTCTCGGCATCGGCGACGAGGTCAGGGGCGGCGGCCGCCGCCTCTGCCGAGACCAGGATCTCGCCTGCCGCAGCCTGCGATTCCAGCCTCGACGTCAGATTGACGGTGCCGCCGATGGCGGTGAAGTCACTTCGGAACGACGAGAACTCGCCGATCTCCACGTCGCCAGAGTGGATGCCGACACCGACGCCGATCGCCTTGTCGGGCAGCTCGCCGCCGCGCGATCCCAGCCTTTCGAGGACTTCCACACAACGGCGCTGGATGTCGATCGCCGCCGCGATCGCGGCGGCGGCATGGCGCTCGGTCCTGATAGGGAAGTTGAAGATCGCCATCAGGCCGTCGCCCATCTGCTTGTTGACGATGCCGTCATGCGCCCAGATCGCCTGAGCGCACTGGTCGTGGAACGTGCTGACGATCTCGCCGAGGATGGCCGGGTTGATGCGATCGGACAGCTCCGTAAAGCCCCTGATATCCGCGAACAGGATCGTGGCGGCGGCTGTGATATGCTGCTGCTTCTTGACCCGGCGAAACGAGCGCTCGCAGATGGTGCAGATGTTCGGGTTCATCTTGCTCCGCGTGATGCCGAAGGCACGGAACGGGATGGCGAACGGTCCCCTGATAGGGATCGGCATCTTCATCTGATCCCAGCAGCCCAGGCAAATGCGCGCGTGGCCGCCTGCGGTGGATGCCATGTGAAAAGATCTCCCGAAGAGGCCGTCGTAGCAAAGTCAGACTGTCGCTTTCAGCGGACTTTGGCAACAGCCGCTTTCGCTATCCGGACGGTTGCCAGTGCCGGCTCATCCGAGCTTGCTGGGGACCGGCAGCCTCTCGAAATAGTCCTGATGCTCGCGCGCGACGCGGGCCGCCAATTCGGCATCGCCGCCCGATATCGCGTCCAGGATCGGCTGATGGCTATCGGCGATCTCGACGAGGTCGAGGCCTTCGACCAGCATCGTAATGGTTGTGCGTGTCTCGATCTGCAGGGATTGCCAGATGTTGAGAAGAAGCCGGTTGCCGGCGGCCTCCATGATCGCGCGATGGAACTTGACCGAATGCTCCACGACGCCATGCGTGTCGCCGGCAAGGGCGGCTTCACGCATGAGATCGATCTCGCGCTGGAGCAGGTCGAGGTCGCAGGAGCCGCGGCGCGTGGCGATGCGTGTCGCCTGCTCCTCCAGAGCGCCGCGCACGGTGTAGATCTCGCGCAGGCCGTCACCCATCACGTCGGAGACATAAGTGCCGCGGCGGGGCAGGTTGGTGACGAGACCCGTCGACTCCAGTTCGCGCAGGGCCTCGCGAACCGGGCCCTGGCTCGTGCCGAACTCTTCGGCAATCCTGAGCTCGACCAACCGCTCGCCGGGATCGTAGTGCCCACCCAGGATGCGCCGCAGCAGGACCTCCTTCAACCTCTGCCGAAGCGGCGTATTGGAGAAGTCCGGTTCGCTGGGGCGTTCCGGTTTCAGGGCCTGCTTGTCGCTCATGGGTGAGAATTCCGCGGTATTGGCGATCGCCCGGGCACGCCCGGAACTTGCTCCATCCTACGAGGCGTGCGGACGGTTGACAAAGCGATTTTGATTTATCGATAATGGATAATCAAGAGGTCGCTAAGACCCAATGCCGGAACTGCTGGTTCTCTGGGAGGAGACGATGCTGCAGGCTATATCCGTGCCCGGTTCCTTGGCAGAGGCCCAGGCGATGCTGCAGGCGAGGGATCACACGGCGATCATTGCCGGCGGCACGGCCCTGATGCCGCTGCTGAATTACGGCACCGACGACATTTCCGCGCTGGTGAGCCTGCGCAAGGCGGGGCTGTCCGGCATCGCGGTAAGGGCGGGCAAGGCAACGATCGGGGCGGCGACGACGCTCGCCGAACTGGGGGCCGAACCCGACCTCGCCTTCCTCGCTCCGGCGCTCGACGCCATCGCCTCGCCGACGATTCGCAACATGGCGACGGTCGGCGGCAATCTGTTCGTGAAGCAGCCTTATGGCGACCTGGCCGCCTGCCTGGTCGCGCTGGACGCGACTGCGGTGATCGCCGGGTCCGGCGGCGAGCGGCAGGAACCGGTGGAACAGACCGTCCGGGTCGGCGTGAAATCGTGCGAGATCGTGACGTCGCTTTCCCTGACGCTGCCCGCATTGGATAGTTTCCGCTTCCGCAAGGCCGGGCGGAAAGCCTTGAATTCGGCGGCGATCGTCACCGTCGCTGCGGTCGTCCCGCTCGCCGACGGCCTGGTCGCGGATTGCCGGATCGCACTGGGCGGCGTCGCACGCCATCCGCTGCGGGCCCGATCCGCCGAAGCTGCGCTGAACGGCCGGCCGCTCGATCGCGATCATGTCGAGGCGGCTGCCTTGGCAGCACTCGCCGACATCGATCCCTTCGACGACGCCTATGCCAGCGCCTGGTACCGGGCGCGCGTGACGCCGGTCCATCTCAGGCGCGCGCTTCTCGACGAATAGCCGGAGGCTGGGGAGGAAGTGACATGAAGAAGTCGGTCGTATCGCTCACGGTCAACGGCGCGGAACGCGACGCTCTCGTCGCGCCGGGCACGACCCTTCTCGACCTCTTGCGCGAGAGCCAGGGGCTCACCGGCACCCGACGCGGCTGCGAGCAGGGCGCCTGCGGCAGCTGCACCGTTCTGGTCGACGGCAAGGCCATGATGGCCTGCCTGCTGCCGGCTGAGACGGTCGACGGCACGTCGGTCCTGACGGTCGAGGGCCTGACGCCGGCTGCCGGTCTCCATCCGATCCAGGAGGCTTTCCTCGAAGGTTTTGCCACCCAGTGCGGCTTCTGCACCCCGGGAATGATCATGGCCACGGCCGGCCTGCTGGCCGGCAATCCCGAGCCGACCCGCGAGGAAGCGGTGCGTGCCATCTCGGGCAACATCTGCCGCTGCACAGGTTACGAGGCGATCATCGACGCCGTGCTCGACGCGGCCCGACGCGTCCAGGCCGGACGTCTCGCATCGGCGGCGTGAGGACCTGGCCATGGAGACGATAGACACCAGCTTCTTCGCCCGCGAGCGCCAGGCCGATCTCTCGGTCGTCGGCGACAGCGTCCAGCGGGCCGACGCCAGAGGCCACGTCACGGGCCGCACGCAGTTCTACGAGGATGTCAGCTTCCCCGGCATGCTCCATCTCAAGATGGTGCGGTCCACTCGCCATCACGCCCTCATCAAGCGTCTAGACACCGAGCCGGCGCTGAAGGTTCCTGGCGTGGTACGCGTGCTCACCCACAAGGACGTGCCCAACAACTGGTACACGATCCTGAAGCTGATAGGGGTCGGGCCGGATGACGAGCCAGTGCTGCCCGAGGATCGCGTCCTGTTCATGGGGGAGCAGATCTGCGCGGTCCTGGCGGAGACCCCGCAGGCTGCACTCGAAGGGGCGCGGCGGATCGTCGTCGATTATGAAGACCTGCCCACGGTTTTCGACGTCGAGGAGGCGATGGTCGCGCCGCCCTTCAAGAAACACGGCACCAACCACTTCGTCTATGAGGGCCACAACTGCCGGCGCATCCGCTTCGGCGACGTGGACAAGGGTTTTGCTGCGGCCGACCATGTAATCGAGCATCGCTACGAGTCGGCGCCCATCGAACACGCGCCGACCGAGCCGACGGGCTGTATCGCCAAGCCCGAGGGCAACGGCCGGCTGACCGTCTATTCCAACACCCAGGCGCTTTATTTCACGCTCGACAACATGGCACCGATCCTCGGGGTGCCATTCAACAAGCTCCGGCTCGTCGGTGGCACGGTCGGCGGTGGCTTCGGCGGCAAGGTCGACGTGATCGTCGAACCGATCGCGGCCATAGGCGCGATGCTGACCAACCGCCCGGTGAAGTACGCCTACAGCAGGGCCGAGGAGATGCAGGTGTCGTCGCCGCGCGCCTCCGAGCGTCTCTATATCAAGGACGGCGTCATGGCCGACGGCCGCATCATCGCGCGCAAGATCACGCTCTATGTCGATGCCGGCGCCTATTGCCGCCACTCGACCTACGGCACAACCAAGGCCGCGGCGCATATGCCGGGGCCCTATACGATCCCCAACGTCCATGTCGACGCCTATTGCGTCTACACCAACCGCACCCCTTCCTCGGCGATGCGCGGCTTCGGCGTGACCATCGGCGACTTCGCGCTGGAATCGCAGATGGACCAGATCGCGCGCTTCATCGGCATGGACCCCATGGAACTGCGGCTGATCAACGCCTATCGCGACGGCGACATGAAGGCCCACCGCAAGAAGGTGGAAGGTGCCGCCCTGGTCGAGGTGATCCAGGCGGCGGCGCGACAGACCGGCAAGACCCTGCCGCCGCGTTTCGCGGCGATGTCCTCTTTCGGACGGGAGGCATGACATGGCATGGCTGAAGGGCCGCGGCGTCGCAGCAGTGAACTATCCGACCGGCATGAATCTCGGCGGCGACCCCAGCCAGGCGCTGATCCACGCGACCACGACCGGCGGCTTCGTGGTCACTCTGTCCTCGGTCGATCTCGGCCAGGGCATCAAGACGGTCGGCGCCCAGATCGCCGCCGAGACGCTCGGCGTTCCCTACGAAAACGTCGTCATCGATACGGCCGACACCGACACCGGGCCGCATTGCATGGGCACTTTCGCCAGCCGTGGCACGCATCGGATCGGCAATGCCATCATGATGGCGGCGCGCGAGGCGCGTGAGGTTATGATGGATGTCGCCGCGACGGAACTGGAGGTCGATGCCGGTGATCTCGTCACCGACGGCAAGGGCCGCATCCACGTTAATGGCGCACCCGATAAGGGGATCTCGGTCGTCGACGTGGCACTTGCGGCGCATTTCAAGCACGGTCGCACCATTTCGGGCCGCGGCATCTTCCTGAAGCCGAAAAGCGAGGTGGTTCCGGAGACCGGGGAGATGGACCCGGATTCCTGCCAGGCCCATGCCTGCACAGTGGCCGAGGTCGAGGTCGACGACGAAACAGGCGAGGTCAGAGTGCTGAAGCTCACCAACGCCTATGAGATCGGCCGCGCGGTGAACCCCGCGCTCGCCCATCAGCAGATCGTCGGCGGCGCATGGATGGGCGTGAGCCATGTGCTCTACGAAACCACGGAGCCCTATTATCCGAGCCGCGCCCATGGTCCGCTCGATTTCTCGCAGTATCTCATGCCCGGACCCGGAGATATCGCGGAGATGGATTCGGTGATCATCGAGCGTCCTGCGGCAAACGGGCCCTATGGGGCCAAGGGCATCGGCGAGATGACCGCGAACTCGCCGATCCCGGCCATCGCCAATGCCATCTTCGACGCTTGCGGCGTGCGCGTCACGACGATGCCGATCACGCCGGAGCGTATCCTTCGCGGTCTCGACGCGCTGCGCGCCGGGATCGGGTGAAACACAACATGGAGCAATCAGCATGATCAAGGTGATGGCGCTGATGAAGCGCAAGGACGGCATGGCGTTCGACGACTTCAGGAAATGGATTCTCGAGGATCACGTAGCCTTCGCGCGCAACCTGCCGGGCCTGAGGAAATACACGTCGAACGTGCTTCGCACCGAAAATGCAGAAGCGCCTTTCGACGGAGTTTCGGAGATGTATTTCGATGACGAGGCGGCTATGGCTGCCGCCTTCGCGACCGAGGCCGGCAAAGCCGCCGGCGGCGACGCCGCCGCCCATTGCTCCAACAGGTTCAGGATGGTGTGCGACGAAAAACTCCAGTTCTGACTTCGGGCGGACCGGTCATGACATCGCCGCTCAGCCAGGACGAACTCGACGCACGGCTCGCGTCCGACGGTTATTTTGCCGACGAAACGCTTGTGACGGCGCTTTATCTGGCGCTGGCGCTCGGCAAGCCGCTCTTGCTGGAGGGTATGCCGGGGGTCGGCAAGACCGAAGTCGCCAACACGCTTGCGAGGATCCTCGCCCGCCGGGCGATCCGGCTTCAATGTTATGAAGGCATCGACGCCACCAAGGCGCTCTACGACTGGGACCACGCTCGGCAGCTGCTGCATGTGCGGGTGGCCGAACGCGATGGCGCCGTGTCGACGGCCGATCTTTATTCGCCCGAGTTCCTGATCGAGATGCCCTTGCTGAAGGCGCTTCGCAACGCCGGGGCGTGTGTGCTGCTGATCGACGAAGTCGACCGTGCCGACGACGCCTTCGAGGCGTTCCTGCTGGAGTTCCTCTCGGATTTCCAGATCTCCATTCCCGAGATCGGTACGGTGAAGGCGGAACAGCCCGTCATCACGGTTCTGACGTCGAACCGGACCCGCGAGCTCCATGACGCGCTACGGCGGCGATGCCTTTATCACTGGATCGATTATCCCGAGCCGGCGCGCGAGCGCGCGATCATCGAAAGGCATGCGCCGGGGGTGGCCAAGGAGGCCGCCGAACGGCTGGTGGAAGCGGTCGCGGCGATCCGCCGCCTGCCATTGATCAAGCGGCCGGGCATCGCGGAAAGCATCGATTGGGCGCGCGCAGCTGAAATCCTGGAGCGCGACGGCGCGCCCTGGCCCGACGCCCTGAAGCGATCGCTGGGATTGCTGATCAAGGACCAGGAGGACTTTTCGGCCGTCGCCGAGGCAGGTGTCTTGTGACGCCGGTCTCATCCGTCGCGGCAGCCACCAAGCTGCTGGCCGGCTTCCCGCCGGCGCTGCGCCGGGCTGGACTGGCAGTCGACGCTCGCCGCGCGGCAGACTTCCTCGAGGCGACGAGGCTCTGCCGGCTCGATCGTCTGGCCGATCTCGCCAGGATCGGTCGGGTAACGCTGACTGTGTCATATGAGGACTTCCCGACCTATGACGCGGTGTTCCGGGTGTGGTTCGGCTCCGAAACCTTCGCCGGCAAGATCGACCGGCCGGAGGAGGATCGAGGGCCGCGCGCCGACAGGGCCCGGACCGGGGACCAGATACTCGACACGGTTCCGGGCGAGAGCGCCGGTCGGGCTGCCGCCGAGGATGCCACGCGCAACCGCAAGCGCTTCAGGCGGCTGGCCGAAGAGGACCGCCGCGCGCTGGGCGAGCTGTCCCGAAGCCTGGAGCGGCTGCCGACGACGGCGCGCAGGATCTGGCTTCCAGCCGCGGGCGGCACGCGGATCGACCTGTCCGGCACCGCGCGGGCGGCGCGTGCGACCTTCGGCGAGACTTTGCGTCTGTTGCACCGCTCAAGGCCCGTCCATCCGCGCAAGCTGCTGCTTTTGATCGACGTCTCGGGGTCCATGAAGGCGCAATCCGAGATCTATCTGCGCTTTGCCCACCTCGCCACGCATCGGGCGAGACGGGTCGAGACTTTCTGCTTCGGCACGCGTCTGTCGCGTGTCACGGCGACGCTGCGGCATCGCGACAGCGAGCAAGCCCTGGCGCGGCTCGCCGACATCGTCTTCGATTTCGACGGCGGCACGCTGATCGGCCGATCCCTGGAGGATTTCCTGTCGGTATCTCGCTACACGGCCCTGGTGCGGGGCGCCGTGACGATCGTCTTTTCGGACGGCCTGGAGCGGAGCGATCCGACGGCCATGATCCGGGCGGTCGAAAGGCTGGCTCGTCTCAGCCATCGCCTCGTCTGGGCGACGCCGCTGGCGGCCGATCCGCGCTATCGACCGGCCACGCGCGGCATGGCCGCCATCCTGCCCATGCTGGACGGCCTGTTCGACGGCTCCGGCCTGCCGGCGCTCGATCGCATGCTCGCCGCACTGGATGCCGTCGAGCGCGCACCGCGCGGGCGCGCGGAACGATCTTTTTCGGAGCATCGGGAATGACGCCAATCATCGACGCCCATCATCATATCTGGCGCCAGGCCGACCTGCCGTGGCTTGAGGGCCCGATGGTGCCTCGTATCTTCGGCCCCTATGAGCCGATCCGCCGAGACTACCCGATCGAAGAGTATCTTTCCGACATAAGGAGTACTGGCGTCGAGAAATCGGTCTATGTCCAGACCAATTGGGCAAGGGACGCCGCGGTCGAAGAGGTGGCCTGGGTCCAGGGCATCGCCAATATCAGCGGCTGGCCACATGCGATAGTCGGTTACGCGGATCTTCTTGATTACAGCGTCGGCGAAGCGCTTCGGCGACAGTCGAATTTTCCGCTGATGCGGGGCATCCGCATGCAGCTTCATTGGCACGACAACGACATGTACCGGTTCGCGCCGCGCCCCGACCTGATGAACAACGCCCTGTTCCGCCGCAACCTCCGGCTTCTGGCCGACTACGGCTGGTCGTTCGACCTGCAGGTTTTCGCCTCGCAGATGGCCGATGCCGCGCGCCTGGCCGCCGAAAACCCCGATATCACCTTCATCCTGCAGCATGCGGGAATGCCCGAGGACCGAACGCCCGCCGGGCTTTCCCTCTGGCGCGACGGCATGAAGCGACTTGCCGACAACGGCAATGTCGTCTCCAAGCTCTCCGGGCTGGGGACATTCATCCACCGGAACGACCCCGCGCATATCGGCGAGATCGTCGCGGAGACGAGAGTCATGTTCGGCCCCGATCGCTGTCTTTTCGGCAGCAATTTCCCTATCGAGAAGCTCTGGACGTCCTATGACGCGCTGGTCACGGCGTTCCGCGCCGCGCTGGCGTCCTATCCACCGGCCGAACAGGATGCAATGCTCCGGGGAAACGCCGCCAGAATATACCGCCTTGGGTAGCATCGATGGCATCGGCGATGCGCCGGTCAGGCTCGAATGCGAGGCCGCACAGAGGGTGAACACCAACTCGTGTTCCCTGCGTGTCCGGCCGGCGGCGTCATCTATTCGAGGGGACTGGCAGGCCTGTCTACGCAAACGTTACCTGCGCGGAAAGACCAAGGCTGGTCGAGACTAGCAGAAGCCGGCCTCTCTGTCACCAAGTTGACTTGTCCTGCCGGTACGTCTTATGCCTGCGCTAAGTTTTGTATCATGGGCGTCCATGGCTCGATCCGCCGACTACAAAGTTCTGATGTATAGTCACGATACGTTCGGCCTGGGTCACCTGCGACGCAGCCGCACGATCGCGCATGCGCTCGTCGATCATTTTCCCGGAATGGAAGTATCGATCATATCGGGCTCGCCCGTCGTCGACGCCTTCTGGTTCCACGAACGTGTAAAATATATCCAGATACCCGCTGCAAAAAAGCTTTCCAACGGCGAGTATTCCTCCGGACACAGCGGGCATTCCCTGGAGGATACGCTTGCCGCGCGCGAGGCGATCATCCGCGCCGCCGCCGAAAAGCTGCGGCCCGACATGGTGATCGTCGACAAGGAGCCGCTGGGTCTCGGCCGTGAGATGCTGCGCACCCTGCGCTGGCTGAAGGCGCAAGGAACGATCGCCGTGCTCGGCCTGCGCGACGTGCTCGACGCACCGGAGCTTCTCCAGGTGGAGTGGGATCGCAAGCAGAACAGCGCCTTCACCGAAGAGATCTATGACGAGATATGGATCTACGGCCCCGGCAGCTTCTATAACCCGCTCTCCAGCATCGAACTCAATGAGGAAACCCAGGCGCAGACGCGCTATACAGGTTTCCTGGCGCGGTCACTTCCGCCGACCGACGACGGCACGGCGAGCCACTTCGGCACCGGCTACATCCTGGTGACGGCCGGTGGCGGCGGCGACGGCTACGAGCTCATGGCCGCGGCGTTGAAGGCCGTGAAACGCCGTCCGGATTCCACCGATCGTTATCTGTTCGTGCTCGGGCCGTTCATGACGGAGCGGGAGCGCTTCGAGATCAATGCACGGGCGTCGTCGGTTCCCAACATCGAGGTGGTCGACTTCCACGTCAACGTCGAAACGCTGGTGGCCAACGCCGCCGCGATCGTCGGCATGTGCGGCTACAATACCTTCTGCGAAGTCATGTCCTTCGACAGGAAGGCCCTGTTCGTTCCGCGAACCGCGCCGCGGCGCGAGCAGAGCATCCGGGCCCACCGCGCCGCCGAATTCGGCTGGGTCGATGTGATCGACATCGAGGAAGCACAAAACCCTTCGAAATTCCTGGCCGCGATCGACAGGCTCAAGCGGAAGCCTCCGCCGTCGGAAGCTGTCGCACGACCCGATCTCGACGGCCTGAGCCGCGTCTGCGCGTTGACCGAAATCCTATTCGAGCAGCGTGACGAGCGGCTGGCCGCCGTCGATTTGCCGGAAGCCGCCGGCCTATGACCAGAATAAGCATTCAGGCCTGAACGATGCGGGCCGATACGATCGCGGTCGTGCTGAAGTGCTATCCGCGCCTTTCCGAGACCTTCATCGCCCAGGAGCTGCATGCCCTGGAGCAGGCGGGCTACAAGCTGAAACTCGTGTCGTTGCGCCATCCCACCGACAAGAAGCGGCATCCGATCAACGACGAGATCCACGCGCCGGTCAACTATCTGCCGGAATATCTCTATCAGGAGCCGTTGCGGGTTCTGCGCTCCTGGACGCGCGCCCGCAAGATGCCGGGCTATCGCAAGGCGCTGCGCAACTGGATCAGGGATTTCAGGCGCGACTTCACCGCGAACCGTATCCGTCGTTTCGGCCAGGCCCTGGTTCTCGCGGCCGAATTTCCCGATGATGCCGGCTGGATCTACAGCCACTTCCTGCACACGCCGTCTTCGGTCGCCCGCTACGCCAGCGAAATGAGGGGCGTTCCCTGGAGCGCCTCGGCCCATGCCAAGGACATCTGGACCTCGCCCGACTGGGAGATCAGGGAAAAGCTGCAGTCAGCCGAATGGGCTGTCACCTGCACCGCCTCCGGTGCACGCCATCTTCAGTCGCTGGCGCCGCGGCCGGACAAGGTGGAACTCGTCTATCACGGGCTCGACCTCTCCCGCTTTCCAAAGCCGGCCGACATTGCCCTGGGACGCGACGGCAGCCGGCCGGACGAACCGGTCAGGCTGCTCACGGTTGGCCGGGCGGTCGAGAAGAAGGGGCTGGACACGCTGGTCGACGCGCTGGCGCTGCTGCCCGCCGATCTTCACTGGCATTGGACGCATGTCGGCGGCGGCGAACTCTGGGAAGAATTGAAGGCGCAGGTCGGACGCCTGAAGCTGGCCGACCGCGTGACCTTGCTGGGCACCCGAGCCCAGACCGAGATCATCACCGCCTATCGGACGTCCGATCTCTTCGTCCTGCCGTGCCGGATCGCCGAGGACGGCGATCGCGACGGGCTGCCGAATGTACTCGTCGAGGCGCAAAGCCAGGGCCTCGCCTGTATCTCGACGCCGGTGTCGGCCATTCCAGAACTCATCGAGGATGGCGTGAACGGCATCCTCGTCGCGCCCAACGACGCGGAGCTTCTAGCCCGCAGCATCACCCGCGCCGCTCGTGATCCGGCACTACGGCATCAATTCGGCATGGCCGGAGCAAATCGCGTCCATGCGAAATTCGACCATCTCGCCACGATCGGTACGCTGATCGGACGGTTCGAGCAGGCGGGACTGCATGGCACCAGGATCCTTGAAACGGCTCAGCCATGACGCGTGTGCTCTTCTACGTCCAGCACCTCATGGGTGTCGGCCATGTCTTCCGCGCCATGCGCATCGTCAAGGCGCTGACCGCCGCCGGTATCGCCGTCGACATGGCCTATGGCGGCGAGCCCATCCCGAATTTCGAAGCCAACGGCGCCCGGGTCCATTTCCTGCCGCCGGTGCGCGCCGTCGGCGAGGCCTTCAACAAGCTGGAAGACCCTTCCGGCAACCCGCTGACCGACGATTACAAGGATCGTCGGCGCGACATGCTGCTCGGCATCCTCGAAACGACGCGGCCCGACATCGTCGTCACCGAGGCCTTTCCCTTCGGACGCCGACAGATGCGTTTCGAGCTCTTGCCTCTGCTCGAAACGGCCCGCGGGATGGCGCGGCGCCCGATCGTCCTGTCCTCCGTCCGCGACATCCTGCAGGAAACCGGCAAGGTCGAGAAGGACCGCGAGACGATCGGCTACCTGCAGACCCTGTTCGACCATGTGCTGGTGCATGGCGACCCCGCTTTGGTGCGGCTCGAACGGACCTTCCCGCTCGCCCATGAGATCGCCGGCAAGCTGCTCTACACCGGCATGGTCGCGCCGGACGCACCGGCCGGCCGGGAGCCAGAAGAAGCCTATGACGTCGTTGTTTCCGTCGGGGGCGGAGCGCTCGGACGCAAGCTGGTGATGGCCGCCGCGGCAGCGAAACGGCACTCGGTGCTGCGTGACGCGCGCTGGTGCATCGTCACTGGCCTGCGCTTCAGCGACGAGGACAGAGCGGGGCTTCTTGGCCACGTGTCGGGTGATGTCGCGCTGCGAAACTTCCTGCCGGACCTCCCTGCGGTGCTGGCCCGCGCCAGGCTCTCGATTTCGCGCGCCGGCTACAATACGGTAGCCGATATCTGCGCGGCGGGCTGCCGCGCCGTCGTCGTGCCGCTGTCGGACGGCATCGAGACCGAACAGATACGGCGCGCCGAAATCCTGGCGGAGAAAGGCCTCGCGGTGACGGTGAGCCATGAAAAGGAAACGCCGGAGCATATCGCCGCAGCGATCGGGCGCGCCATGGACGCGCCGGCGCCCGACAGGTCGCGGATCAATCTCGACGGCGCATGCAACACCGCGCGCATTCTCGCCGATCTCGCGGCCGGCAGGAGCGTCGAAGAATACAGATAGAGCTGGACGATGCCGGCCAGGATCGCCTTTTATGCGCCGCTGAAGACGCCTGATCATCCGATCCCGTCAGGCGACCGGGAGATGGCGCGGCTGATGATGGCGGCGCTGGAGACGGCAGGCTACGAGGTGGAGCTCGCCTCGCGTGTCATCTCCTACCAGAAGCGGCCTTCCGCCGAGCTCGGGCGAGAACGGCGGCTGGCAGCCGAGACCGAAGCCGGTCGGCTGATCGACGCCTGGCAAAGCGGCGCCGAGCGCAAGCCGGATTTGTGGTTCACCTATCACCCCTATTGCAAGGCGCCGGACTGGATCGGCCCGAAAGTCGCCGATGCCTTCGGCATTCCTTATGTGACCGCCGAGGCCTGCCGTACCCGGCAGGGCACCGACGAGGACTGGATCGTCCCGCGCCATGCCGTCCAGGCGGCGGTGAGGGATGCAGCCGTCAATTTCTGCCTGAAACCCTCCGATCGCGCCTATCTCGAGAGCTTCCTGCCCGATATGGAGACGGTCGTCTCCCTTCCACCCTTCGTCGATCTCGGCCGCGTCGATGCGATACGGGATCGGGCGCCCGAGGCGGAGCATTTTGCCCAAGGCCACCCGCTGATCCTCGCCGTCGGCATGATGCGCCCGAATGCCAAGTTCAGGTCCTATGAGCTGCTGGCGGCGGCACTCGCGAGGCTTCCGGACCTCGCCTGGAAGCTCGCGATCGTTGGCGACGGCCCGATGCGTGGCGATGTCGAAAGCCTGTTCTCGGCCCTGCCGGCGGGCCGCGTACATTTTGTCGGTGCCGTCGGCCAGGACGATGTGCTGCGCTGGATGCGTGCGGCCGACATCATGGCCTGGCCTGGCTTCAGCGAGGCTTTCGGCATGGTCTATCTGGAAGCACAGGCCAGCAGATTGCCCGTCGTGGCGCTGCGAACTGCCGGCGTGCCGGTGGTCGTGGAAGACCACGTGACCGGCATCCTCACCGCCGAGGACGACGACGCCTATGCAACCGCCCTGCGCGACCTGCTGGCGAACGAGACGAAGCGCCGCGCCTATGGCGCTGCCGGCCGGCGCAAGGTCGAAACCATGCACGACATCACCAGCGCTGCGGCCGTTATGCTGGAGAGGCTCGGCCCGCTTGTCCCCCCGGGCGGAGAGCCTGGAGCGGGGGAAGAAATCTTGTGACGAACGCGTTCGCGACCGTCGATGCCGAGTTGGAGAACTGGCGGCGGGAAGGCCTCCAGCCGCGCTTCTGGCTGCGCGATGACGACGCGACGGCGCCCGATTCGCGTCTCGACCGGCTGATCGAACTCGTCCGCCGTTTCGAAATACCCTTGCTTCTTGCGGTCATCCCCGCCTTTGCTGGAGAACCGCTCGCCCGCCGCCTTGCCAGCGAGCCGCTCGTCACGCCATGTGTTCACGGTTTCGCCCATAAGAACCATGCGGCCGAGGGCGAAAAGAAGGTCGAACTCGGTGGACGAGAGGTGGAGGAGGTACTCGCCGAGTTGCGGGAGGGGGGGCGACGGCTGGCGGAACTTTTCCCGGACAGCCTGTCGGGCATTCTGGTGCCGCCGTGGAACAGGATCGCACCTGATGTCGCGGCGCGGCTGCATGAATGCGGCTTCACCGCCATCTCCACCGCTTCCTGGCACCGCACCGGCACCATCCTGCCCGAGCTCAATACGCAGGTCGACGTGATGGACTGGACGGGCGGCCGGATCGGCCACCGGCTGGACGCGGTCGCGGCGGAGTTGCGCCGCAGGCTGGAACAGGCACGTGCCCTCGGCGGCGCGCCGATCGGCATATTGAGCCACCATCTCGTCCACGACGAGATCGCCTGGACGACGCTGGAAAGCCTGATCGCCTATCTGAAGCCGGAGCGAGGTCTCGACTTCGCGACGGCAGAGAGCCTGATCCACGGCCAGTACCGATAGAGGCCTGTCGGCATCGAAAGCCGGAGCCCGAGGATCAGACACCTCATCTGGCGTCCCCGATGCTCGTGAGGGTCGCTCAGAAACGCACCGCCAGCCTGGCGTTGAAGCCGTGCTCCTGGCCGTCGGAGGCGAGTTGACCCTGATAGGTGAGCCCCAACGTCGCCTTGTCGGTCAGGCTCGTGTCGAGCCCGGCTTCGATCACCGCGGCGTTCCTCGCGATCGGCGCTCCCTGCACGGCGAAGGCGGACCCACCCGCGAAGGCAAGGCCGGTCTCGGGGTTCACGTCGCCGAATGCATGCCGCCATCCCAGGCCGCCCCGCGCGGTCGCGGTCATCGAGCCCAGGGCGAACACCGTCGAGGCGCGAAACCCAAGTGTCGTGAACGTCGTGTCGCTCGACTGGCTTTCGCCCGAGAGCGCCGCCATGCCGCCCTTCTCCGCGAAGCCGTCGGCGTGGAAATTCACGTAAGCTAGGTTTGCATAAGGCTCGAAAGATGCCGAAGCGGCGTCCAGCCTGTATCCGAGCTCGCCGAAAGCCTGGAACGTGCCCGCATCATAGTCGGAGGACAAAGCGTCGGAGAAGCCCGGAAACACCACCGACCGGTCGGTCTCGATACGATGCCACGTATAGGCGAGGCCGGACCGGAAGCCGAGACGCTGATGCTGCGTTCCGGCATAGAGGCCCAGATGATAGTTGTCGCTCGAGCCCGACGATGCACGACCACGGACGTCGAAGGACGTGTGGCTGTAACCGGCCAGCAGGCCCAGCCTCCATTGATCGCCGAGAAGTGCGTCGCCGCCCGCAAGGAAACCACCGGTCGAACGATCGAGCCTGGCAGCGTTGCCGTCGCCGTCGAGATTGCCCCATGCTCCAAAACCACGGCCCCACACCGCAAGGCCGCCGTCCTGCGTCGCCGGGGCGATCCGCGGACCATCGGGTCCATAGGCCGTTACTGGAACGGACGAAGCACCAACGCTGTCGAACGCCGCTCGAACGCGGTCGGTAGCGGCGTCGCGGACGAAATGGCTGTCCCCAATCAGCGCGCTTTGGACGGAGGCGTGGATCTCTCCCGAGAGCAGATCGAACGCACCGCGGGATTCCTGTTCCGTCAGGAAGAGAATGCCGTCGTGAATAGGATTGCCTGCCGCGAGCGCTTCAGCGGCTGCCGCAGCTGATCGCTGGTTGAACGTCGTTCCGACATCGCCGAAGGCGATCGAGGTGCGGTCGACATCCAGGAAGACGTTCCTTGGGTCATAGGCCAGCTCGAAATCGACGAAGGGCGAATCCGTCACGAATTCACCAGTGAGGCGCCCATAAGTTCCGTTCACGCCGCCTGCGGCGGTCAGGAGCGTATAGCGTGTGTCGACAGAGAACTTTCCCGTGCCCTGGCGCAGGATTTCGACCGAGGCATCGTGATCGATCGCCGCACGGCCGGCCACGTCGATGAGGTCGGAGGCTCTGCCCGGCGCAATCCCCGCCCGATAGATCGATCCGGCTTGCTGCGTGAAATCGCCGTTGACGGTCA
>VFQN01002923.1_pt1 | contig 25454 bp, 45 predicted proteins | sample 3512371 | NCBI WGS metagenome assembly VFQN01 (sample SAMN10412370, study PRJNA504923) | tailings metagenome | isolation source: Replicate 2 from Balatoc abandoned mine | place: Philippines: Itogon, Benguet | collected 2017-08-28 | reverse complement strand
CCCGCCCCAACAGCCCTACCCGCCCCAACAGCCCTACCCGCCCCAACAGCCCTACACGCCCCCACGTCCGTACCCGCTGCCCCAGCTCCAGTTAACACCGGCACCGCCCCACAGCCTGCACCTGCACCTTTGCCGCTCAACGCATTGGCTGGTCCTGCTTCCTCTCCGGCAGCCCAAGTAGCAGCAACAACAACGACGGCAGCAGCAGCAGCAACAACGGCATCTGCAGCAACAGCAGCGGCGGCGGCAATGGCCGTTGCAGTATCCCCTGCCGCAGTCTCAGCGCCGCCAGTACCCCTGGAGCCGCCCCCCGAGGCCAAGTATCCCCTCAAGGTGCGGGCTCAAGTGGGCTCAACAGCGCAGTACGTCTTATCCACGTGTGACATGAAGAGGCTCTCGCACTGACCTGGGCGGCACTAGGACAAACAGTTCTTGTGCGTTGAGTCTTTGGGCGGTACGCCACACCTCCTCCACCCTACACACGGCCACGCATAAGCACGCTGCGCCACGTCGCCCCTGAAATTCCCATTACCTACCTTAGCTTCCGCCCCCGGCTCCCCGCCTCCCATTAGCTACCTTTGCGCACAGCTCACGCACAGCTCATTTTTTCCTCAACGCAATGCCCCCTTTATTTCCTTGCACGCAGGCGCCCCCGCTGCTGGCCCCCTGCCGGGCGCTGCGCTACGAGGCGGTGTTGGCTGCCGGCTGCCAGTTGGGAAACCTGCAGCAGCTGGCGGGGGTCAGGAGGGCGGGGGCGGAGCCGACGGCGTCGCAGCCAGGTGCGTGATTGGTATGGTATCGCAAGCGCGCAGAGGTGTCCTGATGCCACTTGCGTACGCCTTCCAGCAATGGCTAGGACTCTTGCCAATGCTTTCGTGCCTCTTGCCGTGTTGCCATGCAGGCGGGCGCTAACCCAGCCGGCGGCTGGTGCTATCTGCCGGTATACCTTACAATATCATTAAAAATACCTGTGATTATAGAACTTATTTTCTGACTAAATCTTGCACTAATATTTAAGTTCAGTAATTAAACATTGTGCCGTGCAGGCGGCTGGTGGTACCTTGAGCGGGTGGAGGTGTGCTGCCCCACCGCCGAGCCGCCGCTGCTGTGGGAGGTGACCGTGCGGCGGTGGCTGGGCCCGGGGCAGGGGCAGGGCCCGGGGCAGCAGCTGGGCGAACTGCGGCCGGACCCCTGCGTGTGGGAGGAGTGGGACATGCAGGTGGGCACCACCCGTCGATGACGCCCTCCGTTTGTCAGCCGCTACTTAGGCAACTGCTGTTGCTATTATCGTTGTGGGGCATGCAGGTGGGCGTCAACCTGTACGGCACGACCATGCGCTTGCAAGGTACTGGAGAGCTAGGTCCCTGTGTCTACTGGTATGCCCTATTGGTGTGAGTGTGAAATAGCACTTGTCGTGCTTGAACAAAAGCAAGAACTATGCCGTACGCCTCTTTCCTCTCTCGCACCTGACTCCACATTAACGTGCAGGTGGACGCCACCTCCGTGGCCCCAACCGCAACGCTGTACTACAACCCCAACTCGCACGAGGTGGCGTGGAGGAAGCCTCCCGCGCCGCCCCTGCCCACGCTTCCTGGTGAGGATGGTGTCGCGTCAGGAAAGTGCAGCAAGCAGTGAGGAGCAATCGCTTTCGTTACTGCGCTCGTTACGCTACTACGGTTTTAAGCACCGCCTCTGCACACGCTCCCGGGTGAATGCATTGCGTGCCTCGTAAAAAAAGGCAGCAAGAAGTTAAGAGCATACGAACTAATTCTCCTGTAACTACTGCAGCAATAACGCGTGGACAGCAAGGTTTGGGCCATCTCCCGGCCACTGCTTTTCACAACCCAACCCACAATCCGCCTCTTTTCCGTGCCACACCAGGCGCGGTGCCCAACCTGACGGTGTCGGACTTCGCCGCCTCCTCCCGCGCCACCGCCGGCCGCGAGTGGCTGCTGGGCACCACTCCCCGCGGCGCACAGCGCACCAATCTGCGATACCTGGACTCCCTCTTCCTCATGGACATGCGGAACAAGCAGCAGCAGCAGGGGCAGCAGCAGGGGCCCAGTGCGGCAGCGGCAGGGGCGGGGGCGGGGGCAGGGAAGCTGACTGCCTCCCGTGTTCCGCAGCAAGACGGCCCAGGGCTGGGCGGCAGCCTGGGGCTGGTGCCGGGCATGGAGGTGCGTATCAGCGATGTCTGGACACAGTTATCGGGATACCGTATGCTGCTTCTGCCGTTTCCGCTGTGAACATTGCGCTCCACCTGCAGTAGTTCCCTGTTGGTTACTGACGACCGGTATCGTGTTGGGTTTTACACCCTCCACCCCCACGCCCTGCCCCCGTCAGGTCCGTGTCAAGGGACAGCCCTGCCGCCGCTCCCTGGCCGTGCACCCCCGCGGGGGCTTCAAGTGGGCCGACCCCGACGACCCGGCGGTGCGGGCCGCACTGGCGCGAGGAGCAGGCGAGCCCTTCGGCGGCGGCCTGCCCCCCGGGCTGCGGGAGGTGGCGGTGCTGATGGCGCGGCTGGACGCGGCGGGGGAGGAGCTGGGGGAGGCCTACCTGTGGTTGCATGCACACGCCGCGCTGGACGACAGCAGCGGTGGGTTAGCACCACGTGACACATAGCGAGGGTGGCGGTGCAGCGCACCGTGTGGATAAGACCAACCCTTATGACTTACATGCATGTATCTTAGTTGCCTGATCGTGACGTGAGGGGATAGCTGTTCCGCGTGAGCCTCTTGCCTGCGCCGGCCGCGTCGCGCCGCAGGCACGCCCCCTGCCCCTGTGCGCTTCTGCGTGGTCAAGGACGACACCCTGGTGTGGGCGGCGTGGCTGCGGGGCGCGGGGGAGGTGGCGTTGTGCTGCGAGCCGCTGGCGGGGTGCAGGTGGGTGGGCGGGAGATCGGGGGGCTGACGCAGGTGACATGGAAGGCAGGAAAGAGGGTCACAAGGTGTGACCGGTGCAGTCAGGCAATGCAAGCTGCCTTCCGTACCAGGTCTGTGGCCTGCATGCGCTTGGGCCCTTTCTCCAGTCAACACCTTTGCGCCCACCACGCTTGCCTCCATTGCGTACTTCTATCGCCTCCTCCGCCATATGCCCTCCCATCACTGCGATCCCTTTATGCGGCTGGGCCCCCTTGTAATGGCTTTCCGTCTCGCATGGTGCACCTCTTACTCGCCTGTACGGTACCTCACGTAAACCAATCTCTTCTCGCCCCTGGTCAGGACGCTGCACCTGGTGGTGATGGACACTGACTCCCCCGGCCTCCCCTCTGCCGCACAGGACGCTGCACCTGGTTGTGGAGAGCGACTTCAGCGGCGGCGCCCGCGCCGTGTGGGTTGACCCGCTGCTGCTGATGGCGCCCCTGGCGGACAGGGCCGTGGAGGCGGAGATGCAGACCGCGGCCAGGGACGCAGAGGTGAGGGGCTCGCGGCGCTGCGGTGCTGCAAAGTTGTGGATTGGCCATGTTTCCATGCTTCGCCCTGTGCCGTACCGGTGTGACACTAGTCTAGTTACCTCGGCGTCATTCGGGTCCTGGACCCCTCGCAACCGCGTGTCCGGCCCGCAGAGCAACGACTGGCTTGCTGGCGACATGAAGGTTGCGTTCGCTCGGGAGCAGGGCGGTGACGTGGTGTACATGGCGCCCGCCAGCAGCGTGCCGGCAGAGGTAAGGCGGGGTTGGGGTGGGAAGCTGCAAACCACCGGGACTCAGTGGGTGCGCCAGGGGAACAAAGTACTAGTAACGCGAGGTGGTGGTAGTAGTAGTAGTAGTAGAGTAAACGCAGTACGGTACGCGCCAGGGGAGGGTGAGCTCCCCTGGGGCGCGCTGCGCAAGGCAGGGGTTGGAATGGGTGGTTCGGGCCCGTGCACGGCTGGGCCCAGGAGCAAGCGCAATTGCATCCGTGTACTCGGTGTACAGCATGCATGCCTATGCCTATCATGCATGCATGCATGATGGCTTGGATTTAGACTGACCAAAATGCATGCCTATTGGGTGTTGTTGCGCTCCGGCGCCCCTGCTGCCCTCCCCGGTGCCGCTGCAGGTGACGGTGTCCGCCCCCGCGCGCTACCGCGTCTCGGTGTTCACCTCACCCCAGCCTGGCGCTGGGTCCCGGGGGCGGGTGTACGTGCGGCTGGTGGGGCGGCGCGGCGGGGCAGCTGTCAAGAGCCCCCTGGTGTGGGTCAACAGGGAGGGCGAGCCGCTGGCAGAGTGAGTACAGGTAGCAAAGAACTGCCAACTAGAGCGGGAAACGCAAGGGCCCGTGCCCTACTGTGCTGTTGTCAGGCTGAATGTACCCGTGTTTGCCAGACTGCCTTCCGATGCTTTACTGCCTAGCGCAAAAGCCGGGCCCCCTGCACCGCCTCCTCGTACCATTACCCACCCACAGGGGCAACAGGGTGTCTCTGCTTGGTCCCGTGTACCGCTTTCCTCCCTTGGCATGGCCCTCTTAGCGCTCAACTCTAGTCAACAATACGCAGCCGCACGATATGCTGTGGTAACGATGATGTAAGGCAGTAGGGCTGACTGGCAAACGAATGAACTTCTTGTCCTTTCCCTCTCGGCCGCAGGGGCAGCAAGGTGTCCCTGCTTGAGCCCGTGGAGCTGCCCCTCATGGACGAGGTGGAGGCGGTGGCGCTGCAGCACGCGCCCGGGCAGGGCGGGGGCGGAGGCGGGGGCAGGGGCGCGGGCGGCGGGGACTGGCACGTGCAGCACGTGGAGATCACGTGGTGGGTAAGGGGTTGGTGAGGGGGTACATGTGGGTGGGTGGTGGTGGTGGTAGGGTTAGCGGTGGTGGTGGTAGTGGCTGGTCTTGAGGTAAGTGCACAGCGGCTGGGCGGGGGGCGCCCCACCGTACGGTAACCACGTCGTGCGACGTATGCACCCAACGTAGCGCGTCCGAACAACCGTCCGTCGGAGGTGTAGTACCTTAAGGCTTCCTCTCCCACGCCCCTCCCAGCGAGGAGACGGGCACCACGTGGTACTTCCCCTGCGGCGAGCCCTTCCTGGCCGCGGCACGGAGGCAGGCGGCGGAGCGAGCGGCGGGCCAGGGCCAGGGCCAGGGGCCGCAGGGCGCCAAGCCGGGCGGCGCCGGCCCCTCCGCCACTGCCACTGCAGCCCCCGCCGCCCCCTCCTCAGTGCTGCAGGCGCAGGACGCGGAGCTGCTGCTGCGCCGTGCCACCAGCGGCTGCGAGTACAAGGTGGGGTGGTGGCTTAATCGGGGCAATGCGGGACGTGGGTGGCACAGGCTCTCGGGGAAGTAGACATAACACACGTGTCACTTATGGCCGTGTCCAGGATGCGAGGTAATAGATGGGTGCATATGCAGGCAGCAGGGGGCAGTGGCTGCTGTTGAAACGGGAAGGATGCAGACACGGTGTGGCGGTGGAGTGATTGGGAGTGATTGGGACCTGACAGGTTTTCACGCAGCTGAACTCGCGCTTCCCTGCGTCGGCTCATCCCGCCCCCACAGCACCTTACCACCCTACTGCTCACTTGGTGCGTTACTGCGCCCCCTACTCTGTTGCCCGCCCCCAGGTGGTCCTGCACGTCATCAGCTCGGGCAAGGGCAAGGGCATGGGCATAGACGGAGACATACAGGTGAGCAAAGGTCAACTGGGGACAGCAGGGGGTACGTCTGCGGCAGCAATAAACCAATTACCAACTGCTTGCCTTGCGCTACCCAACGAAAGGGCCCAGCTACCAACCAAGGGTGATAGGTGTCTGGCCTGACCCGCAAGGTCGCTGCATCCATTCCCACCCTTACTCCCATCGCTCCGCGCCCCCCCCCCTCTTTCCCCCCTCCCCCAGCTGTTCCTGCTTGGCGTCACGGACGAGGGCTACCGCCAGGCGCCCCTCACCCTACCTGGGAGGTCCATCGACGCGGCGCACGAGACGCGGCTGGTGGCGGCGCCGCAGCCCCTGGGGGAGCTGCTGAGTGTGGAGCTGACCTGCCAGTGAGCTGAGGGGTCGAGCGGGAGAGAGGGCGGGGGGTCATCATTCGCCTTGCAACTGCACCACCCTACCGAACTGCTCTGTAAGCCACAAGCCTAACCCGGGCCACCACCAGCCCGTAACCCAACTGCCAACTGCTAATTGCACCCACCGAACGAACCCCCTTACTCCCCCTTCCCCTTCCCCCTTCCCCCAGGCAGCCCGGCCTGCTGTCCTCCCGGCTGCAGGCGGTGGAGGTGGTGCGCCTGGCAGACGGCCGCCACTTCCTGTTCCTGCCGCCCCACCCCGACCCCGACGACCCCCCGGCCTCCGCCTCCTCCGCCCCCTCGCGCCTGGTGCTGCGGGTGGCCACGCAGCCGCACTTCCGCATCGCCACCTTCACCAGCGCACGGCCAGAGGTGGGAATGGGGACGGGTGACGGAGGGGGTTAGCATATGCAGCGAGCACAGCAGTGCGTACAGTATTGCCTGGTCGGGTGGGTTATAACTTGGGTGAGGCGGGAGCGCACGGCCGGAGGTGCGAAATGACATCCCTGCAATCGTAGCTGAAAGCAGAGCCAGGGGTGGTGGTGCAGATGCCGGGCCGGTCCAACCCCCAAAACTAGACCCAGGGAGGGGGAATAGCACGCCCCCGTACCTCAACCCTTATTGGCGGCCGCCTCCTTAATGCCCCCGCCCTGCCCCCATCTCCCACCCCAACCCCCCTTCCCCCTCCCCAGGCCGGCACCGACGCGCGCGTGTACGTGGACCTGTTTGGCTCCCGGGGGCAGCTGCTGGACCTGTTCCTGAAGGATGTCACGGGGGACACCTTCAACGAGGGGCAGGAGGTGGGGCCGGGGTGTGGGGGAATCGGGAGCGATGCGGTATGGGGGATAACCGCAGGGCTGCAAAGTGACTGACGGACCCAAGTAGTGGGCTGCTGTAGGCTAGACCGCAACCCCGACACGCTAAGCTGCTGGTAGAAAATCCGACGCTGCGGGGTTAATATGGTACCACTGGGTGGTGCCTTGCTGTTCCCTCCTCCTTGCCCCTCGTCCTCGCCCCTGGGCATTCCCCTGACGCCTTTTCAACTTTTTTCCTGACGCGATGCTCCCTTTTGCCCCCTCCCGCGCCCAGGACGTGTTTTTCTTCCCCAACCCGGGCCTGGGGGAGCTGGGCAGCCTGTGCGTCTCGCACGACGACTCGGGTGCGTGTTGGAAGTTGCCCGGCTCTGTCCTGCTCGCTTTGCTGCATCGCTGCATGAGGGTTGTTTCCACCATCGGCAACCCTGCCGGCGTGAGACACCACGCGGCTGCTCATTGCCTTCTCCCTAATCTCTATCCCCAAGCCCGCTTAACCTTCTGTCCTTGCACCGTCCCTCCCGAGCATCTCGCGCCCCCGGCCCCCTGTCCCCCCCTACACCAGGGGACTCCCCCAACTGGCACCTGGACAACCTGCCCCTTGCGCGCGTCGCGTGCCCGCTGGTAACACACTCCCTGCCGCGCCCCCCACCCCCAACCCCGAAGGCGACTCCCCCAACTGGCACCTTGACCACCTGGAGGTGACGGACACCGGCAGCGGCCGCACCTACGTGTTCGTGTGCCGGAACTGGATAGGCCTGGGGGCGGGGCTGCAGGCGAGTGAGGGCAGACGGGCGGGGTGGGGCGTGTGGGAAGGAGGGAGGGGGAGCCCCTTGGCGCTGGGTTGCATGCGAGCAGTGCGGGCTCGCCGCCCGTGGCCGGGCGGCACAGTTTTGATCAGAGCAACACAATGGATCTCCAATGTATTGTAACTGTTCTTGCAACTGGATTGGCCTGGGCTCTGGGCTGCAGGCGAGTAGTGCAGGGGGTTCACCGCACGGCGCGCGGGTGAAGCGGGAGCCCCGTTGGGGCAGCATGGCGCGGCAGTGCTGCCGTATATGGTGTGCCGTACATGGGCAGCGAGCTGGCGGGGTTACTGTACGGTATGTAGGTGCGTGGCTAGCGGCGTGAGGGTGGGGGCGGGGGTGCAGCAGCGTAAGGCCGTACCGGTGTGGTCTGTTAGCCGACAAACATGGTGTTGCCTGATTTACATTTATGAATGCACGCTGCTGCTCCGCAGACCGAGAACTTCGCCGAGTCACGGCTGGGCGTTGACAAGGTGGGGGCGGGGCGGGGCGCGGCAAAGACCCCGCGCTAACGTGCGGCAACCGGCAACCGGCAACGGCTGTGGTGACGGCTGTGTTTACTTCTTATACCAAGACATGTTCCATCACCTTTAACCTGATCCTTTTTCATCATACGTTACGCGCTTTACTTCACGTGACCGTCTGTGTCACACTGTGCGCAGGTTCTGGAGCGCGTGCTGTACCCCACCCACGTGCTGGCGGCGCTGCAGGTGGGTGCCGTACTGCCCTCGAGCTGCCGTACTGCCGTTGTGCTGCCGTACTGCCCTCGTGCTGCCGTACTGCCATGGTGCTGCCTGCTGCGGTACTGCCCTCGTGCTGCCGTACTGCCATGGTGCTGCGGTACTGCCCTCGTGCTGCCGTACTGCCATGGTGCTGCCTGCTGCGGTACTGTTCTCGTGCTGCCGTACTGCCATGGTGCTGCGGTACTGCCCTCGTGCTGCCGTACTGCCATGGTGCTGCGGTACTGCCCGCCGCCGTCGCCCTGTGGCCCCGTCGTGGGCGCATAACGAGTACGCCCATGCCGCCTGTCCTGATTGACCCAGGCCCTCGGTGCTAGCCGCTACCTTCCAATGCTGCTCGACAGGGCCTCAAATTCTCTTTCATGTCCAAAGTCCGCGTTCAAAGTGGCAGTACCCCACTAGACCTCTCTACCTCCCTCCCTGTCAGGGCGACCGGCCCCTGCTGTCGTACCACGTGCTGCTGTCCCTGGCCAGCCCCGCGGGGGAGCTGTGGCACGCGGCGGAGGCGCTGCAGCTGGTGGGCTGGGCAAACAAGGTGAGGCGCAGGGGGTGGGGAGTGTTGGACAGAAAGGCTAGTGGTATCCCGGGGCGAGGGAGGTCGCGGGGTTGAACATGCCACGAGGTTGCAGAAACAGGCGCAGCGCCGACTCGCACGGGTATCCTCACGCAGATCCTGGAATTGCGAAGGCGGTGTTGGCATAACCCCCGGCGACTTCACCCTCCCCTGCCGTGCCCCGCCTGCTCTCTGCCCACGAGCTTCTACTTCTCCTACATGGTCTTCCAGGTGGCTTTACCCCCTCATCCCTTCCCCCGTCCCTGGGCAATCAATCCCCGGCCCCCCCTCGCTCCCCTGTGTCTTCCCCCAGGAGCTGCAATACTCTGACACGGTGCTGCTGGGTGCCCCCGGCCGCGCGCCTCCCGCCCCCAACCTAGAGCTGGACGGGGCCTACGTGCGCCACGTGCAGGCGGCGGAGGCGGAGGCAAGGAGGCGGAGGGAGGCGGAGGCGGCGGAGGCGGGGCAGGCGCCGCCGGTGAGACTGCTGGCGCCGCTTTGCGGCGTGATTCGTGTGGCAATCCGCTGATGTCCAATGGTCTCGTGTGGGTTAACAACAGCCCGTATGACGGTCCCCGCATCGCTGCTACTCCTCAGCCCTCCTTCCCATCGCCACCCCAGGCCGGTACCGCCCACCAGGTTGCGGTGCTGCGAGGTGCGGCGAGCTTCTACGGTTCACCCTTTATTACTTACCACACCCTTCTCTCCCAAAACTTCGTCGCCGGGGCGAGCGGCCTTCGCCTTGAGTATGGCGACGTGCGGCGAGGTCTCCGTTTCGCTCGCCAACGCATGCCGGCACGGCCTACCAGGCTGTAGTGCGTGCAGCAGGCTGCACGCTTCACACATGACTAATCGGTATCGTTCCCTCCCCCCTTCCCTTCCACAGCAGGCTGTAGCGCGTGCCGGTGACGTGTACCAAGTTATTGTGCGGTGCGGCGGGCTGCACACGCCTCGGGCCAACATCGCTGTGGGGGGCGACGGGAGGGAGTTGGGGCTGGTGCTGCACGGGAACCTGGCCACCAGCAGGTGGGTGAGGCAAGGGGGTTTGGCGGTAGCAAGGCAAGAAGACAAATGCTTGTATGTAGTCGGGCAAAGTGGAAGATACAGAGCCTGTACGTAGCATCTTCTGTACGCCGGCCAAGTCAGGAAAGACCGAAGGTTCACAATTTGGCGACGGTTGTTCTCCGTTAGGATGCGAGGTGCTGCGGCATTGGAGGGAGGGCCGCGTGGAGGATTGCGGCGCGGCGGAAGTGAACCAAACGCTGGTTCCCTAAAGGACAGCAGCAGTCGCGGATGAATTCTTGTAACACGTTTGCGGCATTGGGCCTACCGAGGCCACGGCTGAAGCCCGGACCATGTGCGCCCCCTGCCGCAGGCTGCTCACGCTGGGCCCCGCCACGTGCACCAACATCGGCGTCAAGCCCTTCACAGACGCGTCGCAGCCGGACGTCTTCCAGGTGGAGTAGCCTGACGTGTGGAGCAAATATGACCGTTGTTGTGTAGCTTGATTGTGCATTGGTTGGGGTAGCGGAGGCCCTGCAGCCCCTGCGCGTTTTCAGTACTTGCAGTCATACCACCGGCCCTATGCCACGCTACTGACCCCCCACCCTCAACCCCAATCTCAGGTGGTTGCCGACACGGACCTTGGCTCTGAGGTGCTCCGAATGGACGTGCGCACGGGGGGCGGCGGAGGGGGCCCTGCGCTGGAGGAGTGGGGGCTGCTGCTGCAGGTGCGGCCAGGGTGGGCAACACACAGGCTTACCACACCGCTGCGTCCCAACCACCCCCAACCACAAATCCGAACGCATGCAGTGCTGGTACTTAATACGCATGCATGTAACATGCTGTGGGATGTTCACGTGACCTCGCCTCCTTGCACTTCCTCCCTTGCCTCACCCATCCACCCGCTAATACACCCGCTACTCGGCCAGTCACTTGCTGACACCTTCCACGGTTTTGTTTGTCGCCGCGTTCTTTGCCCCGCCCTCGCCCTGCCCACGCGTGCAGTCCGTCACGGTGTCACGTGTGGGCGACGCGGCGGCCGACCCACGGGTCTTCCCCGCGGGCCCCGGCGGCGCCGGCGAGTGGCTGGGGGCCTCCCCTGCAGCGCCCTCCACCTCCGCCTCCGCCCCCCCGGGCGGCACCCAGGCGCTGAGGCTGATGCCCGCGGGACTGGCAGCCGTGTCCTTCGTGGCCAGGTGGGGCAGCCGCCAGGGGGGCAGCGAGTGGATAGCGGGAGCATACGGTACTCTTGGATTGGGGATTGGGAGCATACTCTTGGAGTGGGCATGCTCCTGGATTCCTGGATGCATGCTGGCTAGAGCAGTGTCTCGCCCTGATCACATACAAACCCTTGCATGCATAGTATAGTTGGGTTCGAGTTGGCTTTTCAAGGCATGTTTCCTGCTGCACGTGCCGCTGCGTTGACTTTGTACGGTTCACACTCCTGCGCTTGCGTCATCGCGTGCGTTGCTGCCGCGCAGGTCCTTCGAGGCGCTGGCTGCGCTGCACGTGCGGCACGACAACCCCGGGCTGTGGCCGGGCTGGGCCATACACCGCACCGAGGTGTTCGTGGCGCCGCCGCCGGGGGCGCCCACACGCAGCACACCAGCTGACGCCTCACCCCTACCACCACCATCAGCTGCGGCATCAGCAGCGGCAGGGGCAGGGGTGGTGCCGCCCCCTGCAGGCGGACCCGCTCCCCGGGTCTACTCTGGTGGTGGTGCTGGAGGTGGTATTGGTGGTGCCGGCGGCCCGGGCCCCTGGGTCTATGGCGGTGCTGGTGCTGGTGGTAGTATTGGTGGTGCAGGGCCTGTGGCGGAGGCGCTGGTGGCGCCCTCCGCGGTCACAGCAGCTCCCCTGCTGCCCGTGTCCCCTGCCCTGTTCGTGTTCCCGGGGCCGCAGCAGCCCAGCGGCTGGCCGAGCAAGGAGACGCCGTACATCAGGTGCGTGCCGCCGCCGACGACGCACGTGGCAGACACACTCACTTGCTGTGGACAAGACCCACAAACACCGCTGGAGCCAAGCACGCCCTGTACCACCCCTCTCAAGTTGTTCGGTGTCCATGCGCAGCTGTCTGTGGCATGCCCCCTGCCCCAACATCTCTCCCGGGTCACCGCTTTCATTATGCTAGCTGTTGGCTGTCGGGTTACGTGGCATTCCATACCTCCCTCACACCACCCCAACCCCAGGCACTTCCTGTCCGAGGCCTCCCTGGCGCAGCCCTACCCGCCCGAGTCCTACTTCAAGCCGCCACTCATCGCCCAGCCGCCGCAGCGCAAGGCGGTGGCGGCCGCCGGGCCCGGCCTGCCTGCTGCGCCAGGGGAGGTCCCTGCGCCCCCCATGGTGGCGGTGGATGCGGAGGCCACAGGCAAGCTGGCCAAGCCCCTGGACCCGGAGCGCAGGAAGGTGAGGCAGGAAAATCCGAAAAGTAGTTACGAAGTAACACATTTGCACATTAAACTTTTAGCATTTTGTTTTCCCCTCCCAGCCCACCGAGCGCCCATGTCCCATGACCCCAGGCCCTGTCCACGCTGCGGAACTGGCGGCCTTCATCCACCCTCACGGCCCTAACTCTTGACCCCACCTCGTTCTCCTCCCTTTCCGCCCCCATCACCTCAGGCCCTGTACGAAGCCTATGCAGCGGAGCTGGCGGCCTACAGCGCGCTGTGCGCCGCGGGGCGCGAGTTCGACGGCGACCTGTTCACGCTGATGCGGGCGCGCTTGAGGGTGAGGGGCGGACGACGGGAACACAATGCACACAGGCGGGCGGAGTGGGGAGTGCGTGTGCCCTTGGCGTCCCGTGGACGTTTCCTGCCTCACAGACGATGGCCTTCCTCCGCCTGGTGTACGACACAGTGTACGACACAGTGTGTGTTCCTGTGACCCTTTCCTGTACCCCTCACAGCACGCCCCTGCTCCCAACCTGTCCCAACCTCTCCCCTCCCCACCCTCAGGCCGAGCCCGAGCTGCTTCCCTCGCTCTTCTCCCGCCTGGACCACGACCGGGACGGCCGCCTCACGCCCGACCAGGTGGGATGGCCCACCAAACCGCTATGAGCACGTGCACGTCGTACGTCGTACGTGCCTCACGCCCGACCAAATGGGGTCAACCACCGGAACGGCCGCCAGTGCGGCATGTACGACACACACCACTGCATTGCATCGTACGCGTAAGTACCACCCGCACCCAAATGGCGACACCGCCATTCAACGTTTACTCCCGTGCCCAAAACAATCACGCCCTAAAGGCAGCAGTTTACACTCACTCACTCACGCACCAAGTGACCACCCTACCTCGCCGCCAGGTTCGCGCCCTGGTGTCCCAGCTTGCTCCCCCCGAGGCGCGGCTGGGCGGCCCCAAGGCTGCCTACGTGGCGGCCATGGTGCTGCTGGGGGAGGAGGGGGCGGTGGGGGCGGGGCAGCTCACCGCCGCCCTAAAGGCGTGCCGCGCGGCGTACAAGGAGGTGAGTGCCGGATTGCAGGCCGGGCAGGGGAAGGGGTCGGGGAAGGAGGAGAATGGAGCCACGGAGGGGCTGTGTGTTGTGCTAATAACGCAAGGGCGTTGACGGTTAATTGCACATACCACATCAGCCCACGTTGCCGCCATGGTGCTGCTGGGGGAGGAGGGGGCGGTGGGCGCGGGGCAGCTGGCAGCGGCGCTCAAGGCGTGCCGTGCGGCGTACAAGAAGGTGGGGGAGGGGGGTGCGGAGTGCGGGGGGGCCGAGGTGGGGTTGGGGAGCGCGATATGGCTGGGGGAGGGTGGGTGCGGGGGTGGGGATTCGGCTCATGGAGCGGAGGGGAGGGGAGCCATGGATGGGGATGATTGAAGATTGTTGGCAGTGCCGCGGTGGTGGGTGTTGTATGGCTTACACCAGCTCTGCGTCTTTGCGCTCATGGCCCCGTGCTGCTGCTGCCACCCCGCAGGCCGCGGCCATGGTTCGGATGACGGCGGGGGGCAAGGAGCGGCCGGAGGTGAGAGACAGGCGTCGCCCACATGACACGCAGGTCCTTGCCTCTGTGCTGCTCGCCGGCCCCGTCTAAGCATGTTATAGGCAACACCGCTTACCAGCGCCGGTCGCCTTCTATGGCCCACCCTCCAGCTTGAACGGCTGCAAGCTGCCTACCCCCTACGATTTGCCGTCTACCCACACTTTAGCTGTGCTCCGCCCTAAGGTGTCCGTCCACTTGCACTCCACGGTTACTTCCATCGTCACATTTTACGCAATCTCGCAACACCATGCTCAAATCCCTACCCCCCAGGTGTCCTCCGACGACCTGCTGGGTGTGGGCCTGGCGCTGTGCCGCCTGGCGGAGCAGCTGGTGGCGCCGGCCGCAGCAAAGGGCGCGGCGGAGGCGTTCCGAGCCTTCGACATGGACGGAAGCGGGTACCTGGACTTTGGTGAGAGTGCTCGCCGGGCACCTACGTTACTCCTAACGTTGTAGTAGTGCCACTGCTAATGGTGGTTGCGGTGTAAGAGCATGAGGTGCTTTTTTACCAACCCTGCCTTCGCCTTCTCCTCCCCTCCCCAGGCGAGCTGTGCAAGGCGCTCCGCTCGCTGCCGGGGTTGCCGCTGACTGGGGCCGAGGTGCGGCTGCTGCTGGCCTACCTGTTCCACTTCGGAGACAAGGACCAGTGAGTGGGGGCCCGCATGACCATGGGAAGTGGGGGAGTTAGGGTTTAGGGGGAAAGGTGTACAAGACCAGTGAGTGGGGGGCCGCATCACAATGGGGGCAGGGGTCTCCCGCAAACGCACAGTGCGCAGGTGACAGGACGTGCAAGGGGTAAGAGCGTGATTGAGATCGTAATGCTCCAGGGCAGGCGGTACGGTAGGGCGGGTGTGGGGCCGGGAGGTGCTGGTGCTGGGCTCGACGGCCTGTTGGGGGCGCGCGCGCGGACTGCAAGGGCACTGCAAGGGCACTGCAAGGGCACTGCAAGGGCACCGCGCTTGGCATGCATGGCCTGAGAGAGGCCTTCGAGGCTGTGTCCATACCTGTTGCCGTGACCAATGCAACAACCTGCATCCCCCCAACTGCACCCAACCGAGCCCGCTCCACTCCCCCTTGACCCCCAGGGACTACCGTCTGTCCCCTCCCGCCAACTTATTACTTTTTACTATGCAATGGCATACACTTTACTAGTACTCTCCTTCCCCACACCCACTCCCCCTGTCACCCACAGGGACTACCGGCTGTCGCCCTCCGAGCTGGCCACCAGCCTGGCGCCCTTCGTGCCCCGCCCGCCCGCCGAGGAGCTGGCCCGCGCCGCCGCCTCCTTCGCCGCCAACCGCAACCTGGCGGCGCTGCTGCGGGCCGTGACCCGCCTGCAGCCCGCGCTGCTGCCGGCGGCGCTCATGCAGCAGCAGCAGCAGCAGCCGGCGGCTGCTGGGGCTAGGGCGGGAGCAGCAGGGCCCAACGCCGTCGCTGCAGGGCCGAACGCTGCAGGGGCCCCTTCGGCAGGGGCGGTGGTGGCGCTGACGGAGGAGGGCCTGGGGCGTGTGGTGGCGGCCGTGGTTCCGGGTGAGGGTGTGACAGGGCGTGACAGGGCTGGTGGGAGGGGGGGTGCGGGGACATTTCGTATAGGGCACGGTGCGTGCGCAAAGCGTGTGCGGCGGCGGGTAAGGCGAGCGGGCGAGGCGCGGTGATGGTCCCCGCGCAAAAACACGTGGCCAACTGGCCTTGCCATGTCAGGCAAAGCTCATACCCTTGCACCTCACAGACCGCGACTCAGACCGACCGCAACTCACGCCTAACTGCCCCATGGCCCGGTCCACCTGATTCCCCCAGGCGTGGCGGTGCGGCCCGAGGAGGTACGGGCGCTGTGGCGGCTGCTGCTGCTAGACGGCCCGCGCAGGGAGGGCGCGCAAGGGAGGGGAGAGGTCTCCCCTGGCCCCGCCCCCGCACCTGCACCCGCTCCCGGCCCTCCGGTTGTGGTATTGGCGCCTGAGGAGCTGGCGGCGGCTATCGCGTCCGCGGCAGACGCGCAGAAACGGGCCGCCGCCATACACAGGTGCGTTAAAACACACACATGTGCCGTACGGGTGGAGGGAGCAAAGTCTAGGCCTACGCCATCTTATCCTTCGGACTGCCATGCTTGCCTGTTGACTGCCCAAGTCCCCCACTCCTTACCTGACTGCCTCCCTTCAACGCAGGATGGTGTCTGAGGCGGAGACCGAGGGCGAGCCGGGCACCCCCCTGGCGCTGGAGTCCGGGCTGGGGTCGGCGGAGGTGGTGCTGCAGCGCCTGGCGGGGCTGCTGGGGGAGGGCCAGGGGCAGGGCGGGGGGCAGGGGGGGCAGGACCGTGTGGCTGCAGCGTGGCGGGCGGTGGACGTGGACGGCAGCGGCTGCCTGGACAGTGTGGAGCTGTGTGCAGCGGTCCGGCAGGTGCGGAGCAGGGCAGACGTGTTTACATTTTACGTAGCACATGTTGATATACTCTGTATTTAAATGTGGGACAGTGTAATGTGGGGCAGTGCGGAGCTGTGTGCGGCGGTGCGGCAGGAAAGGGGGAGTGGGGGGTGTGTGCGGTCATGTTGTCCACAACGCAAGCAGGGGGTAAAAGGTTCAGTGTGGGGCAGTGCGGAGAAACGTGCGGCGGTGCGGCAGGAGCGGGGGAGTGGGGGCTGGGGTGAGGGGATGGGAAAGGAGGAGTGGCGGACGGGGAGCGTGTACGGTACTTGGGGTTGGTGGGGACGGTGTAAGAGACCCATGGCCGCACCGTGCTGTCTTTGGGCAGGGGCGTGCTTGTACGTGGTGCTTCCTAGATACCAACATCCGTTCTGCACGTTTTTGGTTGTGGGGTTCCACGGCACTGCTGTCTGTGCTGCATATGCTGTGCGCTGAGCTCCCCCTTGCCGCCCCCGGCCGCTGAACTGCATGCTGTGGCTCCTCCCCCCCCCCCCCGGCCGCTGCAGGTGGAGGCGCTCATAACGGTGGAGGAGCTACGCACGCTGGTGGTGAGGAAGGGTGTTGGCGTCATGTCGTGTGTGTATTAGCGTGGAGTTTGGTCCTCCCTGTGCATGCGCGCCACCTGCAGGAGGAGGCCTCCCTTGACGCACGCTGGTGGTGAGGGCTAAGGAGGGCGCTTGCGTGTGTATTAGGTTTGGGGACGCTATAATCGGTTCCACGCGTATGCGTGCATGGCTGGAGGAGACCTCCCCTGACGGCGTGTCATGCCCGCCAGGACTGCCTTGTGCGGTACGGCACGTGCAGAGCCACGTCGGCAGCAGATGCCAGATGACCGATGCAGTTGACACGGCATAAAGAGCTACCCCCGGCCTATGTCTGCCGGCCGCCGGGGCCCCTGACTTCGTCAACACGCTCACCACCCTCCGCGCCCCACCTACCCCGCACCCGTACCCCTCACCCCTAGTAGGCCTACGTGCATGGCTACGCTGACAATTATACCGTACACCCCCTTCATGTCCCTCCCTCGTAGGCCTACGTGCAGGGCTACGCTGACACAGACGCCAACGGCCGTATCTCCCTGCCCGAGCTGCAGGTGTGTAGCGGTGCATTTGTGGGATGACACTAGCTAGCATATCGTAAACGGGTTCTAGGAAGAAGCGAAGCCAAAAGCGTAGGCAGGTACTAGGAGGGGTGTGCAACGCCTGCCCGAGCTGCAGGTGTGTGTGTAGCGTATGCGGGGTTCACGTGCGTGGGACATGGGTGGGTAAGGGGCCAGGGGTTGTCGCACAACTAGTGCCACAGACGTCCCCCTTCGTGCTGTGCTGTAACTGTATATATACCGCTGACCTTCGGCACGAAGTGATGTTGACCGTTATTCTGCGTCTTGGTTGCAGGCGCTGCTGAAGCCGTTCCAGAGTTGAGACCGGCGGATCAGATGGCAGCTGAGGAGTCACTGCCGAGCAAGGGACGGCCCAGGGGCTGGCTCTGGTCAGGCCTTCCTGTCCCCAAGCTTCAGAGGCCGCGGGGAGCAAGAACCCCAGAATGCCCTACGACTGAAGCAGTGCGCGAACCTGTGAAACCACCGTACAAGGGAGACGTCCGCCTAGGGAGATGTGCAGATACCGGTAGTTATGCTGTTAGCGTGATGAGGAGAAGGAGCTACGGTGCTACGGAATGGAAGTCGCTTGCCTGGAACATGTTGGGTCTTTCCGTTGATGCACGCAGTTGCTTGGATTACGGAACGGGGGGTCGTGTGGTTGTACGTGGCCCGCCTGACGTTGAGTCCCCGCCTGGCTCGCCTGCTAACTAGCCGTTGTCTTTTGCATGCCTGCCCATGCCAGGTCCGTCTAGTGAGGGGGTGTATTGCCGTGTGGCCCTTCCAGTGATCTAGTTCGGTGCGTCGGGGTGTCCTTGCATGGTTTGAGGCTCCCCCAAGGGAGGGGATGTTTCTGCCCCTCAGGTCTTAGGTACCCGCATGCAGCGGGTACCCTGGCCCCCTTGTAACGATTGAACGGATTGCAAGGGCCCGTGGAAAGCCCTGCACCCCTGCTTGCCTACCGCACAATCCTGGGATTGTCCCTGGGAAACACATCTTACATGACCTCAAGGGCCCAGACAGGGTACCACGTGCTGTAAATGGGTGACATCATGTCAGTATCGCGTAGGTACATAGCTAACACGTACGGGAAGTGGCGTGCAAGGGCCTGTGGAGAGCACTGCACGCTCTGCCTCAGGGCCCCAGCCCTGCTCTGCCTGCACTGCACGCCGCATGCCCACCGTACGGCCTACGTAACTCTTGCTGCTGTCACTCACAGTTAGGTCGATGTGTCTATATGTACTTCCACTTTTCACTTTCGTACTTAAGTGAGTGTTTCATAGTGAGACGATGGATTTTGCGGCACGTTGGCGTCATCGCATCGCCGTACGTGTACTGGTACTTCCGGCGACGGCGACGCATTCCTTGTTTCACGTTACCCCTACTACTTGCTATATTGAACCCCCATTCATAAAGTTCAAACTGTTTTCCAGAGCAGACTGGGGGCGCGGCAAGCAATCGGTAATCGCTCGTGTGCTAAAAAGCCTTCGCGCCACCTCCCGCAGCCTTTGACCAAGACGTTGTCTGACAACGTTATACAGGTATATGCTCTAGTCGACGCGCACATGAAGCACGCGACTGAAGCTCGCTGTTAGGGGGTTTAGGTCTTCGCGTACACGCGTGCACATCGCCCATACCCCTGCCTGGCGGCATACGTATAACTTTGATGCACTTTAAAGCCTCGCTCGGTGCTGCTGCTAGACATGGTTGGTGCAAGCAAGAGTCTGACGTCATGCAACTGCTGAAGCCGCGGGATGCTGCTGGCCTGTAGGCAGATGGAGCCCATCATCCAGGCCGCCATTGTGGGCGGCAGCATCGTCTGCGCAGCACACGCCCTTGGCAATCGCGTGGAGAATGGCCTGAAGTCCATCGGCATGGACACGTTTGGTACACGTTCAAAGCACGTTCGGAATCAAGAACCCCCTGTGGTCGTCCCTGCCCAAGTGAAGGACGGGCAGGCGCCCAAGCCGCGCTGAAGGTGAGCGGCCGGAGCCCCCCGAGCCCCCGTGCGTGTGCCTCTCGGCCTCACGACCTACCTCTGGGCCTTTGGTACGTATACTCCCCAGCCCAACCCCGCACCCATAACTCCCACCCCAGGCCTACGCGCGCTGACACGGACGCCGCTGGCCGTATCTCCGTCAATACCCGAGCTGCAGGTGTGTATTAGGAGCTGCAGGTGTGTGGGCAGGGGTTACAAAGGGGGACGGGGCGTGGTAGGCCAAGGGGGCGGGCAATTTGATGACAAGGGGACACAGCATGTTACCCGTGCGTCGGGTGTGTACGTACGGCCACATCAGGGCGTGCGGGGTTGCCAGGCATTATTGGTGCCTACCTCCATGCCAATCTGTATGTGACGGTATTTCTGCTCATCTCGGGGCACAAGGGGATAATAATGACCCGATCTGTCCTGCCTGGTCCTGCCTTGGTTGCAGGCGCTGCTGACGCCGTTCCAGAGCTGAGGCGGCAGGCGATGGCAGGGCCGCCTGCCTGCCCGCCAGGATATGGGGCTAACTGGACGTGCCCCCTGTCGTTGTGTATTTGCTGGACTCCACGGGTTCCTAGGGCGTCAATAGGTTGCCCCGTAGCGCGGCGGTTGGGCCTGGCAGTATGGTACACAGGGGCACTGTCGTGTCAGCGGACTAACACACAACAAAATGTTCGTGCACCGCCTGTTCCAGTGCTCCTGGTGGATAGATTTGGGCAAGATGGATGGACCACACTGCGAATCGAGCAGAAGCACTCGTTGCGCCATGCAATGCACTGTCTTGCATGTTTACGTGCCGTCGTACGCACACAGAGCCGAGGAGGTCCCTAGGTACCGGCACTGACACGCACGTGTGCTGACACGTGTGCCGTGCCCCGTGTGTTGCCGACAGCACCGCCCACAGACCGCAATCCAAAACATTGACGTGCAGGCATGCATATGCGTTGCTGCTCCTTGTAACCAGTGCTGGACCTCCACATCATTTGCGCCCACCGCACGGCGACAACCATGCCAGCAACGGGCCAACACCCAACCGCTACCTGCTTTTGTTTCCGCTACCTGCTGGACAGGAACACCTTACTTGGCTGTCCTGGCGTCATGGGGGATGCAGCCACGCACTGGCTTGATTAAGGTGGCATGAACGAAGCCGGGCGCTTGCATACGCACGATTGGAACACCTGCCCATGTCCTACTCTCCATCAGCGCTGCACACATCGTCCATTCATACGGGGTACGTACTGTATGGCACATCCATGAGATTTGCTTGCTACGCCCATGATAAAGCGCGCACGTTGCGAGCACAGCGCACAAGACATCTATCGGGTGAAACTGAGGCTACACCCCTGCCGGCCAAGCCCGTGCACGTGCACGTGGTCAGCACGGGGTACGGTACCGGATAAGCAGCCACAGCAGCAACTTAGCCGAATCAGCACGCATACCTGTACAACAAGCCACTATGCAGCTACACAAGCTCATCAGCCACTTCAGTACATGTCGGCACTCATGAAAAACGAATTCACCACACCACAACACACGACACACTCATGAATAGCGAATGCAACACACCACAGCATCTCGCACGCGCACAGCTACCAGCTTTCCGTTCGCCCCGCCCTGCCTGATGACTGCAAGATGCACTTGCTTGCCAGTCTCGGGAGGCAACCCCCAAGTCCCGCTGATGTTGGATCACCACGGTGTCTAGCCAGTACGTCGTGCTTCGTTCCGGCTTTGCTAGGAACGAGGCGCCCAAGCATGCCCTGCGCCATGGCGACACGCACACGGTTCCGCAAGCGGACGCAATGCCATCCACTACGGCCTCCTTGCTTGCAGCGGTGCCGTTCATGCATCCTACTGTGTGCTAACACACACGTCAACCTTGCAAGGGGCGCAGGTTCAAGGTAAATCCAGGTACTAAAAGCAGATTGCCAACGCACGTGTGCACGCAAAGAAATCACTCTTTTTGGAGCTCCGCCGCTCGCTCTCCACCTGGTGGCTGACCACGTACGGTACGCCATGAATCTATCATTTGCGCAAACCCGACTGCTCAGCGAGAAACGTGCATGACCACATACACCCTCTCACTTCCAGTGCCTGGAACCGCTCACCGCCATGCTGCACGTGCCTCCAAGCAACGGAACGTTTGCACCATTCATCCCGACATGCATCGACACTGTCAATTGCGACCATACATGTACGCTCGATTGCATGCCTCACGGCACGATCGTCATTTGCGCCACGTTGTCCCTCGCCTCCCGGCACGGCAGCCCCGCCGCCCCAAACGCACTCCCATTCGTCGCGTAGGGGTCTCCCCTGTCCAGGAACCACAGCCCCAGCGCCTGCAGCGTGCGCACCTTGTCCCGCACGCATATCGCGTGCACGTACAGCCGGTGCCGTACGGCGCAGTGGTCCGGGTCATCGTCGTACCAGCACTCATCCGTCAGGGTAACCCCGTCGGCCGCGGTCTTGCAGCGGGGGCACGTGATGGCAGGGTGCCGCCAGCCGCTGGCGTGCCGCGCGACGGCGGTTAGGTCGCCAACCTGGCTGGTCATGAGGCAGAGGTACGGACTGGAGCACGCAACCCACCACTTGCCGTACATGCGGGACAGCAGCGTCTGCTGCGTGGAGGTGAGCATGGCGGCGGGCGCGGCGGCGGCGAGTTGGGCGAAGAGGCGGCGGCTGCGGGGCGTGTTGCGTATGAACATGACACCCGTGTTGGCCACGAAGAAGGGCTTGTCGGTCAGCAGGGGGCCGTGGGCGCCGTCGGGGCCGAAGCTGTGGGTTGTAGTGGGGTTAGGCGAAAGGAAAGGCACACAAGGGGCTCTTGGAGGTTCAGTGTGCTACATACGGTACTAGGGGCCGTCGGGGCCGAAGCTGTGGGACACCGTATGCATTAAAGAGGGCGGGAAGGGAAGCACATGAGGGGCTAATGGCAGGTGCAGTAAGTCACGTACCGTACTCTGCACGCTGGCGGCATTGTGCACGTGCTTGCGTCGGGGCCGAAGCTGTGGGTTGTAGTGGGGTGAGGCGGAGTGAGGCGAGGCACACCAGGGGCTCGTGGAGGTTCAGTGTGCTACGTACCAGGCAGCTCCGCTTCGTGTTTAGCATGACCAATACACTAGGCAAGCGGATGGGATAATGGCGCTGTGTAAGGAAGGGGAAGCTGGCTGGGGGCCGCCGACTAGGTCCCTTTGCCACCGCGTCGGTATCCACGTGTCACATCGGACGTCGATACGAATCCCCTCTCACTGGCCCCGCACCCTGGCGCACGCAACGGCCCGCCGCCACCGACGCCACCCCTGCCGGCCGCTGCCTACGCCCGCACGGTACCCTCCCTTGACCCCACCTCCTAGACTGCCCCCTCTTCCCCACACACCCTCCACCCCACTCACAACGCCGCATCCTCCGCCATCATGCTCACGTCCGCGTGCCACCACGTGGCATCCGCAAAGAAGGCGTCCACCGAGGGAGCGATGGCCTTGAGATACACCTGGAGGCAAGGAGCCATAACCGTGGGCGCTTAAGGCACATAAACGTCGTCCATGGTTAGCTGAAGTGCCTCCTGAAGTCGTGAGGTACACCAGGGGCCCGGGGCCCGGGGGCCGGGACCGTTCGCCTTATGGCAAGCATCCAGTTGGGCGTATTGCACGCTGAGGATGGATTGGGGTTGCTGACGTACCAGCTCAAACCACCCCCACCCATCCACCCACCACATCATGGTCGCTGAAGTGGAGCCCCACGCCCTGCGGCTGCCCCCAGCACCTCGCCAATCACCAGCAGCTTGGTCCACGTGCCGGACATGTACGGCAGCCACCGGGCGTACGGCTGAGTGCCGTTGCCGTTGGCGGTTGCGTTGGCGCTCGCGCTGTCGGACGGCGGCAGCTGCTGTGCCACTGGCGGCGGCAGCAGCAGGTGTGTGGCGTTGTAGCAGGGCAGGCGGAGAGACAGGCAGGCGGACAGGGCGGGGCGGGTGGCGGCTGCTACCAGGTAGCACCTGGGGCAGGTGGCGAGAGGGAGGAAACAAGGAGGGGCGCGTTGGCGCCACAGTGCAAGGTATGCTGGTGGCGTGCCCTGCCGATGAGTTGCACTTGGGAATGAGGGCACACCCCAGGGCAATGCCCGAACCATCGCATGATGCGAAAAGTTGCGGGAGCAGGTGTGCACACCTGTGGTGCCTAGATGCCGTTTCGGGTGCGCCGCCCCGCCGCCTGCCCCCTCTCGCCCCGGGCCGCCCACCTAGTGTTGCCCAGAGCCACCAGCGATGTGATGGCGTTGAGCAATAGCAGTATCACTGTGCGATGTGGTTTGTTGCGGTACCTGATGTGCACACACGCGAGCCGCGTGCACGAGTTGCGCCGGTGCCGTGTGTGCCTCCCCGGCCCCTCAGCGGACCCACCTGCTCCCGCCCAGTGCCAGCAGCGATGTGATGGCGTTGAGCAGCAGCAGTCGCTCCCCGCTGTGCGGTGCCAGGTCCGTCATGGAGAACAGCGTCAGCCACCTGGGGGAGGGAATGGAAGGTGGTGGAAGCGGGTGGCAGGAATAGGCCGATGGGCCGCCGGGGCTGGACGATGGCAGCAGTGCAGGTCCGTCAGGACGCAGGAAGGAGAACAGTGTCAGCCACCTAGGAGGGGTGCGGCAGGGGTACGGGTAGCTAGGCGTTGGGGGTTGGAGTGGGCCGGGCGTGCATACGGTAGGAGACAGAAGGCCTAGTGCGAGACAGTGGTGAACACGTTTCTGTACAAGGACAGTCTGCACCAGATTGTTTATTTACAATGCAGTTGGCTACCCTTTTTCATGAGCCTCCGGGCTGCTCCGGGCATGTCGTTTATCCAGCAGATTACGGTCGTCCCACCCCACCCTGCCCCTATGTTCCTTCTCTGATCACGCGATACCCCACACCCCGATACCCATCTCGCCACCCACTTGCAGCCGTCGCCCGATTGCTGCGCAAGCAGAGCCGTTAGGTCGTTGGCGGCGGCGGCAGCAGCGCTGTCGTACGACAGCTCTCCACCGCCGCCGCCACTGCCTCTGCCGCTGCCAGGATCACCCCGGCCCCGGCCCTGCTGCCACGGCATTACCGGCAGCCAGCCGCCCTGCTGCTGCTGCACCTGCTGCTGCTGTTGCTGGTCCTGCTGCTGCTCGCCGGACCGTTTCCGGCTTGCATCCCCCTGTGGCAACACTCCCCCGCCGCCGCCGCCGCCGTACCTCTTCCTGCCCGCCCACAGCACCCCCTCCCGCAGCAGACGGCGACCCCGCTGCCACCCCGCGGCGGCAGCTGTCCCCATGCTCCACCCATGCCCACTGGCTGCTGCCCACCGGCACAGAAAACACAGCGGGGTGTCATAGCTCACCTCCTCCACCACCGACACCTGTACTGCACCTCCCTCCTCCCAGCCGCCTGGCGCCCCCCAGGGCACAGGCCCGGACAGGGCGGTGGCGATGCAGCTGGGATTAGCGGTGCTGCTGCTGGTGATGGTGGCGGCGGCGGTGGCGATGATGGTGGTGATGATGGTGCTAGCGGTGAGGGAGCTGCTATTGAGGCCCTGATGGGGCACGGCTGCGGCGCTGCCAAAGGCCAAACAGCAGCGCAGGCCCCGGGCCCCGCAGTGCAGCTGCAGCGCGTCCAAGTTCTCTGAAGTGGTGGAGCGGACATCCAAGGTAGGGGCAACGAATGCCGTGACCACCGTACAGCACTGTGTTTTACATGCATGGGCTGCGGTGCGACGGTGCCGCTGAGTGCAGGAGAGGTGGCGTGTGACTAAGACGTGGGCGAGCAACGAGACACACGTCAGGAACAATGGAATGGCGCGCTGCGGGGCACCACCTAACGGTGTGGGTGTAAGCAATGCCGCACGCACCATGCCGCACGTACGTACCTATCCCTGCCAGCTGTCCGCCATGCTGCACGCAGAAGTCCCAAGCAGGTTGATATGCCAGTTGAATAGCTTCATGCGAATCGTCGCGTGCGGCTTCGGGAGTGGCGCTTGGTGCCACTTCACCCCCAAGGCCGGGGAAAACCCGATGTGCTGTCGCAGCTAAGTCTCCCGGTCAACATCCTAACAATAGTGGGACCAGACTATGGAT
>VFQN01002922.1_pt1 | contig 25455 bp, 41 predicted proteins | sample 3512371 | NCBI WGS metagenome assembly VFQN01 (sample SAMN10412370, study PRJNA504923) | tailings metagenome | isolation source: Replicate 2 from Balatoc abandoned mine | place: Philippines: Itogon, Benguet | collected 2017-08-28 | reverse complement strand
AGTATAAGTGGGTAGGTTTCAACCCTTTTTCCTTGCCCCTTGCCTGCCGCTAACCTTGCTGTCCGCAGGCTGACCGTTTCCGGTTCGGTTACTTTGCCGCTCCGCGGTTACCCCCCCCCCCCCCCCCCCAACCTCACACGTTGCCTCCCGCCATCGCCACTGGTCGTCAGCCAACCGACCACCGCCACCCACCCACCCATGAGGCGGTACATCTCGTCGCTGAAGAGGTGGGCGCCCACCGTACGGCAGGCGGCCACCAGCTCGTCCCACTGGGGGCGGCTGGGGAGGGCCCCCGTGGGGTTGTGGGGGAAGTTAACCACCACCAGCCGGGTGGTGGGGCGCAGCAGGGCCTGGGGAAGGGGAAGGGGAAAACAACAAAGGGCTTATTCCTGTCAAGTAGGATTGCGCAGTTTATGGAGGAATAGAGGTGGGGGGAAAAGACTACCAGGGGGGAGGGGAAGCGTATGGGTACCGCAAGGTGCTTGGGAAAAGGAAGGGATGGTGAATAGTGGGCCTGAACCTGGTTCTGTCGATAAGCTGCTGCCGTACTGTGGATGCGCTTGCTGAAAGTACGGCAAGACTAAGATGCAGAGCCCCTCTGACAGATGTGCAAGGCAGCCCAGGCAGGAGGCTTGCCCTGCAACGCGCCCTCATACCGTAATGCCACTGCACCCAACCCGGTATCACATTGCACACTCGACCCACCTTGAGGTCCCCCACGTCGAAGGCCGGCCCCCACTCCCCCTCCAGCTGCACCTCCCACAGCGACACCTCGCAGCCCACGGACCTGGCCACGTCGTACAGCGACTGGTACCCCGGGTACGACACCACCTGCGCGGTGTACGGCAGCGTTAGAGGCGGTACGACGCCACCTGAGAACACCGGTACGACACCTCCTGCGCGTTGTACGGCAGCGTGCAAAGCATGTTGCACGGCGAGGTGTGGTGCGCAGTGGTTTGTTAAACGCTCTTCTATGCATCACATCGCAAGCGGCGATAGCTGGTACGCCGGGTAAGACACAATCTGCAACGTGTACGACACCAGAGTGTCATGCATGGTAGCGTGTGTGGGGAGGTGGGTGTGGGTGTGGTCGTCGTTGGGGCGACAGGTGGCAGGTAGGTAAGAGCTCGGCGGGGCGGGTTGCATGCGGGTAAGCCACAGCCCACAGGACCAAGGGCGGTGGTCAGCGGCCAGCGACACCCACCACGTGGTCTCCAGGCTTCAGCAGAGCCCTCATGCACAGGTAGATGCCTGGGGGACCAACAAGGAAAAATAAGAAAACAGGTAGGTGCCTGGTGCCATAAAGGGGGAATGCGCGGCAGCATTGGAGGCCAGGGGCAGCAGTAGGCAGCAGCAACAGCACGGTGCGCGTGGACGTCCAAAGAGTGCGACGAGCATCACTGAGGGATCGCGTGGCTTAATGGCCTGCTGCTGTTGCACCACAGCTCGTTTGGTCAGCACCCACACTCCTCCGGCGCACAGATGATGACGTCATCCGGTCGTACGTTGTCGTACATGCCTGCAACCTCCTGCCGTAGCTCCTGGGGGAGGGCACAAGACGATAAAGGACTTCAGTTGATAGGTACGGGTGGAAGTGAATCTTGGTGTCGGTGCAAAGAGACCGATAGGCGGCAAAGGGACCCGTACCATATTGGCGCACGCTCTTACACAATATCACATTGGTTCGAAAGTAAATATGTCTCTTCGTGTTCACATAGCTGTCGCTGCACGGATTGACTGATTGTGCGGCTCAATGGCAACCGCCGCCCCGCAAAGCGCCCCTCACCGGCATGCCACGTGTCTCCCCGTAGCCCAGCCGCAGCTGTTCCCATCTGCAGGTGCGGCAGAGGACCAACAATGACTTTCGTCAGCAAACAGCATAACGTCCAGTCGTGGAGTCCCAGTTAAGGACCACTTAAGGACGACTTGAGGACCACTTAGGACCATTCAAAGCTTGGTCCTTCAGTGGGAGTCCACAAGTGGACCCCATGCTGTTAGCCTGTATCCTCCGCATCACTCTCCCTGCGCTGGCACCCCCTCCCTCCCGTCGCCAAACTCCAGCTGACAATGGATTGCATCCTTCTGTGGCTTCGCTCAACCCAAGGCTTCGGATAAGCATGTGCGTCCCCTTTGTGTTCCCTTTCCCACGCCTGCACCCGCCCCCCGCTGCCATGAACCCTTCTGCATGGAATGTCCAAGTCATGCCCCTGACCCCTCTGACCCCTGCAGACCCTTAACCCACTCCCCTGCCGCACCTCCTCTTGCTGTAAGCATGTGCATTCCCTCCCGCATCTTCACCAGCTCCTGCTCCCGCTGCCCTGACAAGTATTGCATGCAACCCAAATTGTGCCTTTACCCCCCCCCTGCCGTACGCACCTCCTCTTGCTGTCCTCATCCCCCATCGCCAGCAGCTCCGCAAGCGTGAGGGGCTCGCAATCGCTGCAACACAGAAGGTGCGGCGCGGAGAACTCCCATTTGGCGAAGTAGCGCTGGGTGGGGTAGCACACACGTGGGGGCAAAGAATTTACAAAAGTAGCACAATGGGGACGTCTAACGGCTTAGGGTGTCTCTGGTTCAGCATGTGACTATCCTGTCGTTGACGAGTCTTGGAACGAGCGCATCAGGGGATGACGAACATGGAGCGACTAGCCAGGAGAGCTGAGCAGTGGTACAGGCAGGTATGCAAAGCAGAACACTTAGATGGGTGGCAGCTGCAGAGCCGTTGTATGGCTGTGTCCATGGCTGTGGGTTGCGGGCCCAACGCACCTCAAGTTGAAATGCCGGCAGCTCCTGCAGCACGTAGGAATGGAAAGGTTGCACGCTGTGTATAGCATAATTGACGGAGGGCGGTGGTGATGCTGGCACCCAGGCAGGAAGGCGTAACGGTCAACGGGTGACGTGGGTGACAAGCACGTGCATTGGGGGGTGCGGGAGGGAGGGAGGGGGGCAGCTGGCCGGCAGTTGCACAATGAGGACCAACAACAGCCCCGTGCATTTGGCATTGTATGCGTATCAGAAGGTGCTGACTGCTCATGGTGTGTATGTATTCGCAGCCATGCAGGTGGGGCTCGGACGGGGGACGAAACGGCACACTGCGCTTGTGCTTACTGGGGGCTGACCCGCCTCCTGTTTCGGTTCCGACATTCTTCCGACAACTCGGCGGCGCACGCAGCTGTAACCAAGAGCTCCTCGCAATACAATGGCTGTTGTAGGAAGATCGCAACTGCGCCGGCGCGCTCTGCCTTAACTCGCTGCGCTCTCGCCTGGCTGAGACAGCCTCGGCGGCTTGCGGCAGTTCAAATTGTACAGCCAGTATTACGCCGTGTACTATTAGACAAGACTAACAGTTGGTATCCGCGTCAACGGTGCGTATAGTTCCACGGACAGCCACTCGGCGGTACAGACTGTTGCCCCGGTTGTTGGGTAATTGTGCCACCCTACCATCCAAGCCCTGTGGGGTAACCGTATGGCAGCAAATAAAAGGCCCCTGGGGCCTCCCTGCCTTGCATATGCTCGTTGAAAGGCTTTCCACATTGGCCCCATTCCTCGTGTTGCAAGTGCGTGCCAGCTCGCTTCTTGCGCGCGGCCAATTTGCCCGTCTGGCCACTGCGCCGGACCGCCCGGACGGCCATTGCCGATGTGTCAAGGCACAGGCGCGCGGTGCAGGACCGAGCCGTGTCACCTGCACGTGCCTGTACCGCAACACCCCGTCTGTGCCCATGCCCACGCAAACTGGGCCCTGGCCAGGGCTCCCCTGGCCCTGGCAGTGGTGCCACTCGTACAGTGTGTAGCAGTACAGGATGCAGTGAGGGGAGGTACATCGCATGTATTAAAGCGAAGCCAAAAGGACTAAACACATGTGCGGTTACCAGGGAGTTTCTAAGCGACCGAAACGGAAGCTGTAGGCCAGTCGTAGAGTGTGTGTCTGTGTGACCCCTTTGCAAAGCACATCCACATGGTGGCGTCAGTCCCCCGGGCATGACTGCCTGAGGATAGCTGGACACATGGCCGAGTATTGTTGTGAACGGCGACGGCGTGCCGGCATACCACAGCCGACCACGTGCCGTGCCAGCGCTGTGTGAAGCTGCGCACTGCGTGGCCCATGCGACATCCACCACACCCTCCACAGGAACTCCCCTGGTCCACCACGTGCCAGGATGGCGTTGTGTAGAAACTGACGCATGCACACACATGTAACACCATGTCATAGCCTCATAGTGTGAAGCAGTAGTAGGCTGCATGGGGCCCGGTCGCCCAACTCGGCTGCGTTCGGCCTTCTGCGTCCAACTCAGTCCGGGCGAAGCAGGGGAGTTCCCTTGGTTAAAGCGCTTGGTTAAAGCGTACCACCCGGGCTCAAGCCTGTGCTAACTGTAGAGGAATCAATGCTGCTTGAGAAATTATGCTGGGTGTTCATGAAGCTCCCTCGGCGACCCAACGGCATCACAGTTGGTGGTTGCAGCACAAATGCACGAGGCGCGGCAATACTGCTTAGGTAAAGCAATATATTTAATGTGATGTAGGGGAATAGAAGTTGGCGCCGGTGTCCATCCCATCTGGTTGACGCCACGCATAAACCCCTATAACCGTGCGGCTTCAATCAACCCGTCCTACCCGCGTGACTACCTGACACTTCCTATCTCTGCAACAGCGCTGTAGTTCTTTTGCTGCGAAAGTGGGGCCGGGGCCTCAGCTTCCATTAACATACACAGACAGGAAAGGGCGGATGAGGCCATGGAACGACTGGCAGCCAATTGACTAGCAGGAAGCCTTCTTCGAGGCAACGCTTAAAGAGTTGTGCTGCTTTATAGGACCGCAGCCACGTGTGCAGGAGGCTTACAAACTGCGAGAATTGCTGCAACATGGTGCGTGTTCACTCATACGAAGTGGAATCCCGAACGCGGCCTGATAGCACTCTAGGATAAAGTTTGCACGTCAATTAACGCACCTCGTGTGATGAAGTAGCTCGTCAGGCACGGCCCCTTGCCGGGCAGGTGCAGTATCGGTTGTGCGCACCCCGCTCAAACCGTGCAAGTCCACTGGGACCGCTGCCCACAGCCCACCACTTTGCACATGTGTGCACTGCTTGAATGCATTCTGCGCATCACTGGTGCCTCACGGGTTGGCCTACAGCCAATTGCTGCACAGCTCTGCCCAAGCTTCGGGTGGTTGCTCCCAGCTTCCCACCCACTCCCTCCCACCCCCTCCTTAACCTTACCCCTCGCCTCCTCCTCCCCGATGCGCCATGCACGCACACGGGAACACAACAGGGCTCAGCAGGCTTCGGCGTACAGGCCAACGCGCTGCTGCGCAAGTCAGCCACGTACCAAAAGCGCAATGTGCGCACCAACATCTGCCTCCTGTCCAGCCCCATCTTCTTCTGCTTGCTGCTGTTGATCATCAAGCTGCTGGTGGACAACATATTCCTTACTGGGGAGGACTTTGAGGTGCGTACTCCTGCGCCAGCCGTGCTGGCTCGTGCACTGCGGAGCAGCGGACTAGCGGCGGGTCTGAGTGCATCCTGGTGTTGCAATGAGGCACATTTTCCTACGCCTTCGCCATAGCCTGTCAGCGGGGTGTGCGGGCTGGTTGCACGGATACCCGAGGCAAGACGGGGCTGTGTGCACAGCTTCCGCTCAGTCGATGCACGCACCCTAACCCCGAGCTTGGCCGCCGTGCTCGGCGTGCTGTGCCGCCGTACGGGCCGGTGCAGGGCCCGACCCACATCGCACCCTTGCTGCCAATGGGGCACCGGCCGGATGCCCATGCCGGCGCCCCCAACGGGATTGCCACAGCGTGTGTACCCCGCAACCACCAACCCCGTCTGACTTGTTCCTGTCCTGCTGAACCTCCGTGCCGCCCGCCACTCCCGGTCCCCTCCACAGTGCGGCTGCCAGTGCACCCCGCTGCTGCACGGACGGCGTGCTGTTGTGCTCTACCACCCGTCTGCAGTACCGTGTTACCATGAGTACCTTTTACACAGCACTTTGCCCCCCACCCCGCCCCACCCCCCCCCACCCCACCCCACCCCCACACAGTGCGGCTGCCAGTGCACCCGCTGCTGCAAGGACGGCGTGTGCGTGTCCCTCAGCCAGGGCTACTGCGACAAGGACCGGGGCTACACATGCGAGGAGTACGACAAGGGCAAGTGCGGCCTGCTGTACAGCAGCCCGGGGCAGGCCAACTGGTGCGAGGTCAGGGACCCCAGCTCCTGGCCCGCGGTGATGCAGGTGGGCTGTGTGGGTGTGTGCTGTGGGGACGGGGACGGGGACGGCAGGGTAGGGGTTGAGGGGCCGGAGTTGTGGGCAGGGGTGGGACTGGGCGTCGGTGCGGGGATCCGGGGAGGCGCACGCGCCCCAGCGGAAGCCGGTATGGGGTGTTCTTTCGTGGGAAATGCGCGTGGTGTGAGGAATGTTCCGAGGGGCCACGTTGCGGACGTTGCGCAGCCTATCCGCGGACGCAGTAAATGCCCTCCTGTATTCTTCATCTCCGCGCACCACGATTGCACCCCCGCCCTCCCTCCACCCTCCAACGCTCCCACACCCTCACGCCCACCCCCCACCCGCCCCCAGACGCCGCGCCCCTGGCGCCGCGCCCTGCCCGCCCGCCCCGGCGTCACCATCCTAACCGCCTCCCCCAACGCGCCGCCGTCGTACGACGTTAGTAACCTGACGCCGTACATCGTGCCCACGCCGTACATCGACAACACGACGCTGCTGGCGCTGCTGCCGCAGCTGGTGGAGGAGGATGGCAGCGTCAACGGCTACCTGTTGTCGAAATACGGTTTCGCATTTGGGTCGGCGTCGGACACTGGAGCCAACCAGTATATTGAGGCGTCCTTTTCGGGGGAGGCACTCCTGGATTTCCTGGTGCCCAACATCCGGCCCGACCTCAACTGCGCGGCGCTGGGGTGGAACAACAGTAAGTTGCCCGTCGTACAACTGCACGGTACAAGTGCGGGTATGGCTGCACCTTCGGATGCAGCATAAGACAGGCCTCAAGCATACCAACTCAAATGGGCGTCACACGGGAATGAGCACACGCTTGCAACGCCTCCTGCTTGCGTTCCTGCGATTGATCCCCGGTGACCTGTCAAGCTCACCTTCCCGTCCTCCCTCCAACCTCCTTTTCACCCCGAACCCACAGCCAGCACCCCCCTCCCCCTGGCGCTGCTGATGGCCATGGCCGTCAACTACACCACCAACACGCTGATCACCCCCGAGCAGATGATAGCGGCGCTGGCGGGGCGGCCCGTGCTGGGCGACTTCCTCATGCAGCCCACCGTGTGCACGGACGTGGTCATGGACGACATGGCCAACTTCCAGGACGTCGACAGGGCCCTCTACTGCGGCTACTCGCAGGTGCGGTGGACGGCCCTCCAACTGGCATCATTAGCCGCTGCGCCGTTCATCCGGCGTACGTTTGCGCGCAGAGGGCTCCCGCGTTGGTGGGGCTTTCCTTGCAGCCAAAGCCGAGGAAATCCCGCAGCCCTGAGTGAAAGTGCAACGGCCTATCTCTCCCTCTCGCACGCCCCTCCCCCCTCGTTGTGCCTCAGGCCCGCTGCAACGGGGCCGTTGCACCGTGGCACCACTCCCAAACCTGCAACGACCTGAGCCCTTCTTCCCCCACCCATGCGCTCTCCCTTAACCCACACGCAACAGGCCCGCTGCAATGGCACGGTGGCGCAGAACGAGTACCCCCCCACGCCCGGCTTCCCGTCCGCCTCCGCCTCCGGCCTGTCGCTGTACGTGTACTGGAACGGCACGGACCAGGGGCAGGGCGGCGCAAACATCTACGAGCGGGTGCAGAGCACGCTGTCGGGCGGCGTCATGGCGTGGTGGACCAACGTGGTCACGTCGCTGGCAGGTGAGGCGTGCTTGGCCTCCCGTACAGCTTGCCCTTTGACTGTACAAAGTTCCTGGGGGGGGGGGTCGTGGGGTGGTGGACCAACGTGGCCACGTCGCTGGCAGGTACGCTGCCCGGAATTGCGAACGCTCAGCAGACTGCCCGAACGTAGTGATGAGCAGCTCGCAATTCTCTGCCGCGCTACACAGACAGCTGGTGCACGTTTACCTGTTAGATGACCAACCAAGTCGATAGCCAACCATTATACGTGTCTCTCTGAGAGAGGAAAGATGCCTGCTGCGCGTCCGCAGGCGCCAACGTGACTGCGCTGCTGGGCAGCGAGCGGCTGCTCGGCATCATGTCCATGCCCAAGGCCGCCTCCAAGCTGCGGCTGGACTTCTCAAACCTGCTGGGGCCGCTGGTGCGTGTGTTACTTACCGGCGGTGCTGTGCTGCTGCGTTCACTTGTTCTGGTTGGTAGACGGCCCCTCAGGCCAAAGCGCTGCCGGTCCATTGCTTTTTCCCTGGCACCGGGTAGCTGCGCGTAGACGAGACCTGTTCGCCTTCCCGTGCACGTCCCTCGTCCCTCCTCACGCCCTCCTGCACTCCCTGCCCCTCCCCTCCCCTCCCCTCCCCTCCCCTCCCCTCCCCTCCCTGTGTGCAGTTCTACACGTGGGTGGTGCAGATGCTGATGCCCACCTTCCTGCAGCAGCTGGTGTACGAGAAGGAGAAGCGGCTGCGCATGATGATGAAGATGCACGGCCTGGGCGACGGGTGAGGGGGGACAGGGCTCGGGGGGCACGCGTGGAACGCGGGCTCGGGGGGCGGGGCGGGAGGGGGGACGGGTGAGGGTGGACAGATCTGCGAGAGTCCAAACGCACGCCCAATCTGGGACACGCAGTGTATGACGGCTGTGCACGGCCTGTCCTTTCCATTTGACGGAACGGTTGCATCTCCTCTGAGCGCGGTTTTCCGGCCAGGGTGGGCATCCCTGTGACGGCCGGCCTCCACGGCTACATGTTGGCACCACAGTACCAGTGCGCCTGGCCCTGGCCCTGCCCCTACCCTTGGCGCGCCCGCCCCTCAACTGTCTCTTCCGCCCCTGCCATCCCCTCCCCTGCAGCGCCTACTGGTTCATCACCTACCTGTGGTACCTGCTGCTGTACGTGGTGTACATGATCATATTCATCGTGTTCGGCACGGGCGTGGGCCTGGAGTCCTTCAGGAGGACAAACATGGGTGAGGTCCACCATTGTGCGCTTGACAGGGTGCTTGGGCGGTGCAGCACGGCTGTCCGCATGCACCAGTAGGCCTTCTCAACTGCCCAGGTCACACTGATGCTAGTGTTGCCGATTTGCAGCTGCGCGCGCGCTGTGCACTCCTCAGCCCCCATCCCTTCTTCCCACACCACCTCCATGTCCCGCGCCCCATCCTTGTTCGCTCCTGCCCGCAGGCATTCAAGTGATCTTCTACTTCCTGTTCGGCAACTGCATGATCGCCTTCTGCTTCCTGCTGTCCTCCTTCTTCGCCTCCTCGCGCACCGCCACCGCCGTGGCATTCATATATGTGTTCGCCACGGGCCTCATCGGGGAGCTCATGCTCAAGGTGGGCTGATCGTGCGATGCTGGGGAGGGGGGGGAGGGGGGGCAGAATGATATTGCGAAGGGGGCGCTGTATGCTTGCGCGCCTTTGTGTGCATTGCACGGCCTTTGGGAGCCTGAACGGGTTGATGCTGGGGACCATGCCCACGCACAATTAATAATCAATGCCCCACTCCCCTTGCAGCAGCCCAGGCCATTGGGATTGTTACGGCGTGCACGTGTTCGCCTGATCGTCAACCAGCGCATGCTGACCGCATATCCCCCACTGCTCCTGCTCCCGCCAGGTGTTCATGGAGAAGGACGCCAAGTGGGTGTTCTTCATCGAGTGGATCCCCGCCTTCGCCCTGTATCGGTAAGCAGACTCCCATGCAGTCCTTGGAAGCCCCAGGCCATTGCACCCAAGGAACTATCGACTGTTCATACACAACCAGCCAGGTGTAACCCATTGCGTGCTTATAGTTGTACTCATAGCTGCTTGCACCCGCCCCCGAACATCCAGCGGGCTGTGCGAAATGGCCGCATACGCGTTCCTGGGCGTGCACGTGCACCTCTCAGCTTACTTGCACTAGTACTGATGCGTTCCTCCCCCCTTTTCGCTGATCTCATACAGCGGGCTGTGGGAGATGGCCGAGTACGCGTTCCTGGGCGTCTACCGCAACGAGGCGGGGCTGACGTGGGCGCGGCTCAAGGACCCCGGCTGCGGCATGCGCGCCACGTGGGGCATCTTCGCCGTGGAGTGGGCCGTGTTCCTGGTGTTGGGCTGGTACCTGGAGCAGGTGGGGGGGCGGGGTGGCGCGGATTGAGGCGAGCGGGGATGAGGGGCACCTGGAGCGGGAGGGGGGCAGGGAGGAGAACGGCCTGGAGCAGATGGGGGCGAGGGCGGGGTCGCGTGTACGGTAGGCTTGGGGTGTTTCTGGTGGGGGCGGGAGGAGCAGGGGCAGGGTACCTGGAAACGGTGGGGTCAGGTGCGGTGGCAGGGCGCGACGGTGGGGTAGGTGTGGGGAGGGCGGGCGCGTAGGGGCTTAGGGGAAGGGAGAAGAGGAGGAGGAGGAGGGTGCCCTGGCAAACCAGTGTTAACCTGCAGCTGGCAAGCGGTAACCACGTCACCTGGTTTGCACCAGCAGCAACCACGTCATGTCACGCTACACGCCTCACCCCATGCCCTCGCCCCAACTCTGCCTTGTGTCTTGCTTTTTTACACCCCTGCACCACATCCCACTGCCCCCCTCCCCATGCTTTCCTCCGCAGGTGCTGTCCAGGGGCACCGGCATACGACGGCAACACCGCGCCTTGCACTGCTTCCCATCCTCACCCCGGCCATCACATACAGCTTTTCAGTCTTGCAACACACGGATATGTTCTTTCGCTCCCTTTGTCCGCAGGTGCTGTCCAGCGGCACCGGCATCCGCCGCCACCCGCTCTTCTTCCTCGAGTGCTGCGGCCTGGGCGGCCGCAAGAAGAACCAGGCCGCCGGCGCCGGCAGCGGCAGCGGCAGCGGCAGCGGCAGCGGCGCCTTCACCCCGCCGCGCGCCTCCATAGAGATGGGCGCCACCGCGTACGACGGGGCCGGGGTGGAGGGCGGCAAGGGCGGCTCGGGGACGCTCAAGCTGTCGCCGGACGAGCGGGAGGTGAGAATTTCGTGGCATGGCTTGTTCGATGCCCGGCGGTTTTGCAGCCTGCACCACCGTGTGCTGCCCCCGGCCTGCATTCCGCGCTTCCACGGGGGATTTCCCCGTGCTACTTTTCCACACTCACAGTGTGTCATTGGTGCTGGAAACACACTCATAACGCTGAAACCCCCTGTACTTTCCTTGATTTTCCTCCCCCAGGACGTGCGCGCCGAGCGGCTGCGCGTGGAGGCGCTGCTGCAGTCCGGTGACACCTCCTCCTCCTCCATCGTGGTGCGCGACCTGCGCAAGGTGTTCCCGCCGCAGGACGGCGGCAAGCCCAAGGTGGCGGTGCGCACCCTCACGCTGGGCATAGAGCGGGGGGAGTGCTTCGGGCTGCTGGGGCCAAACGGCGCAGGTGGGGGCGGACGGAGGCAGGGGAGAGGCAGGGGGTGGAGGGATGGGGCGCACCCTCACGCTGGGCATAGAGCGCGGGGAGTGCTTCGTCCTCCTGGGCCCGAACGGCGCAGGTGGGGGCGGACGGAGGCCGGGGGTGGAGGGATGGGGCGCACCCTCATGCTAAGCATTGAGCGCGGGGAGTGCTTCGGGCTGCTGGGGCTAAACGGCGCAGGTGGGGGCGGGCGGAGGCGGGAGGGGGCTGGGCAACGGGGCGTGTGTCAAGTGATTGCAGGTTGAAGTGCTCTTGCGGCGTAGCTGTACGCCTGTACCGCATGTCTTTCGCACCGTGGGCAATTCTGAATGTGCCATTTCGGGTGTGCTTTACTGTCTTCTAGCGTACCAGTTTCATGTTACCAGCAAGTCCTCACACCACCATTCTTCCTGCCCGCACCATCACCACCCCCAGGCAAGTCCACGTCCATCAACATGCTCACTGGCTTCCTGGAGCCCAGCAAGGGCACCGCCATGATCGAGGGGCTGGACATCAGGAAGGACGTAGGTGCAGGGCGGGTGGCCACTGAGGGCCGGGGTCAAAGTGTTTCGGGAGGAGAGAACACAGCTGGGCGAAGCCGTAGGATGGGGCAAAGCTTCACCTGTACCCTCCTCCTCAACCCCTATCTCTCGGTACATTGGTAGCCGACTACCTGTGCCCCCTCTGCCCTGCCAACGTGTTGACTCTCCCGCCTGCCTGTGTGAGGGCCGGGGTAACGGGTTTCGGGGAGAAGTCAGCTGGGCGAAGCCGTGGGATGTGGTCAACCTTCATGAACACTAGCCACCTGTACCCTCCTCCTCGATCCCTGCCTCTCGGTACATTGGTAGCCGACTACCTGTGCCCCCTCTGCCCTGCCAACGTGTTGACTCTCCCGCCTGCCTGCCTGCCTGCCCCCCTCTCCTTCTCACCCCACTGCAGATGACCGAGATCTACCGCCTTGGCCACTCATTGCCGGTGTACTAACCACATCTCCTTTCCAACTGTCCCCACTCATCCCTGCCCCCCTGCAGATGACCGACATCTACCGGCTCATGGGCGTGTGCCCGCAGCACGACCTGCTGTGGGAGCAGCTGACGGGCGAGGAGCACCTGTACTTCTACGGCCGGCTAAAGGGGCTCAAGGGTGAGGGGGGAGCTGGAAGGAAGGGTGGGGCGGGAGGGGTGCAGCGGGGCATGCACAGAGCCGCTTCCTGCCCCACGAGCCTTTCTGACCGGAGGCCCAGCAGTTCAGCGTGCATACCGGTAGAGATCTCCGCACTGGCGCGCTGTGCGCATCAATGGGGCTCCGCCCCTTCCTCTGTTCCCCTGGTGAACCCACCGTCCGACGCGCCGCCACGCTGCACTGCGCAGTGCGCTCCACTGCGCCCCACCCCACCCCACCACGCCCCACTTCGTCTGCCTTCCTACCGCCTAACCCACGCCCCACCCCACCCCGCCCTCTGCAGGCCCCGAGCTGTCCGCCGCCGTGACTGCGGCGCTCAAGTCCGTCAACCTGTTCAACAACAAGGTGGGCCAGAAGCAGGCGCAGAAGTACTCTGGCGGCATGAAGCGCCGCCTCAGCGTGGCCATATCCTTCATCGGGGAGCCCAAGGTGGTGTACCTGGTGAGTGCAGGGGGAGTGGCAAGGCGGGAGGCAGGGCGCGGGAAGGCATGCCGGGGGCGGGCCAAGGCGGCAGCATTGGCGGCAGCGAGGGGAGGGGAGGCGGGGCTACGCATGTATGGATGCAAAGCACGGGGGCCATGGCGTACGTGTAAGCGGGAGCTGTGGTGGGGTTGGGTGGCTGGGCGAGGGACCTGGGCCCGGGGCCTGGGCCTGGGGAAGGTAGCGCAAGGGGAGCCGGCGTCGCTGGCCAGAGGCGTGTTGCGGTTGGATACAAGCGGATGCTGGAGGATGCTTTGCCCCTTGATGCCTCTAGCCCTCGCGAAAACCCGCGCCATTTCCCTGACGCTCCTCCCAGGACGAGCCCTCCACGGGCCTGGACCCCGCCTCCCGGCGCGCGCTGTGGGACGTGGTGCGCGCCAACAAGTCCTCCCGCGCCATCATCCTCACCACGCACAGCATGGAGGAGGCGGAGCAGCTGTGCGGTGAGCAGGGAGGGGGGGAGGAGGGGCTGACAGCGTGGGTCTGGAGCACCCGACTAGGGGCTGTGACGGGGTACGGAGGAGGCGGAGCAGCTGTGCGGTGAGCGGGCAGGGGGCTCGGGGCGAGTAGGGGAACAGCCGGTGCGCAGGCACAATCGCCGAAAGCGCCGAAAGCCGTCAATGCTCCCGCGCTGCCGCTGCCGCTGCCACAGCAGCTCCTGCAGTCCGCGTCCCATATGCCGGCCATGCCCGAACCTCTGCAACGGAAGTGGATCGCCCCTCGCCTGAAATGCCGTAGCTGCCCTTTCCGTGCCCCCCTCGCCTGCCACCTACGCGCCGCGCCCTCGGGGCAGATCTGCGAGGCAGCGGTATGCCTCGGCTCCTATGCCATCTGCCCATACGCGCTGGCAGGCTTACCCTCTGACTGCACTCGCCCATGAGCCTGGCTGCGTGCCCATCTGACCCACCGCAAGGCCCTGTTACCCACCACCCTACGCTGCCTCCCCGCCCCTCCCCCAGACCGCGTGGACGTCGTCGTGGACTGGCAGCTGGTGTGCATCTACATTGACAGGCAGCTGGTACAATGTATGTAGTAGTAAATAACCCAAATCCTCATCCTTGCAACCCTACCCCCACCCCCAGACCGGCTGGGCATCTTCGTGGACGGGCAGCTGGTGTGCATCGGTAACCCGCGCGAGATCACCTCCCGCTACGCCGGCTACCTGGTCTTCACCCTCACCGTGGGCAACGGCCACGAGGAGGCCGCACAGGTAGGTCCCCCGTTGGCTGAAACCGCACAATGGAACTCGCCCTGTACGGCACGAGGAGGCAGGTAGGGCTGGCTTTGAAAAAGCACAGTGTAGCATGGCCTACGGTACGATAGATATTAGATTCTAGCTTCGTAGTGACTCGATAGGTAAATGGCAATTTACATCTGATGACGACATCGGCGCCGAAACCCTGCGCGCAGGCCTTTGTGGGCCGCATGAGCCCCAACGCGCGGCTCACGTACGCGCTGGGCGGCACCTTTAAGTACGAGCTGCCCGCCAGCGACGTGTCGCTGAGCGGCGTGTTCGACGCCATGGCGGGCGCCAAGGGGCTGATGCAGGTGCTGGACTGGGGCGTGGCCAACGCGACGCTGGAGGAGGTGTTCATCAAGTTTGCGCGGCAGATTGGGGCGGAGACCAAGGACGACTGAGGGAGGGAGGGTTTAGGGGTGGGGGAGCGGAGCCTTGTGGCTGTGCGGAGCGGAGCGGACTGTTAGGGGGGAAGAGGACAACGGCAGCGATGACCATGAGTGGGCACAGGGGGTGTGGTGCTGTTGGAGTGTGGGTGTGTGGGTGGTGTTGTGATGCAGGTTGGCGGATATTAGACTGCCCTGCGCTGGGGCCTACATGCAATATGCAAGAAGTAACGGGAAATGCAAGAGCGGCGGTTGAGGTGGGCTGTGCTAGTTTGTTCTACACAGCTGTTGCTGCGTGTCATATGAAGTCCGCTGGCGGGGCATTGGGCGGCGAGTGCAGAGCCGGTGGTCGGTGGACTGTGGACGACGCGCTTACACGGCCAGAGTTGAAGCAGACAAGGCACTGGGTGATCAATGAGCATAATAAGTGGAGAAGGGTGGGACCAGCTGAGTTTATCCGATTGCAAGACAACGCCATGTGAACACAGCTTCCGGGAGACAACGGTGACAGATGTGTGCATGGTGGGGGTGCGCATGGATTACAATCCATGGTACGCGAATGACGGTTTCAAGGTTGCTGGGACGTAGAGAATGCGGTGGACGACGTGTGCGGTGTGGGCCTCGGCTGTTGTTGTTACGCTGCACTACCACTACTACGAAGTGCAAGCCGTAGGTGCCGTACGTGCGGTCGCTACACCAGCCAGTTGGGGTTCGCCTTCATTACCGTTGCTCGCTGACAGCTGTAAGCTGCTGCAGGCACGTAACAGCGTGACCGGTGAGCCTGGCCTGGCCTGGCTACGCCTGGATGTTCGGTACCTGCACGATGTTCGGTACCTGCACGAACCATCCATTGATGTCGCAACACGGGACGCATCAGGGGATCTCCCCTGACCTGGGCCAACTGAAGGGCGAGGGCTGTCGTGGCAGCAGGGGATGCTGTACAGGCCCATTTGCGTCACACTGTCATATCAAATTGGCAACATGGCAGTCACGCACACCGGCAGCGCTGCCTCCGCCGAAAACCCCCACAGGGTGCTGGGCACAAGGACCAGCAAGGACCTGCAAGGACCCTAGCCGGTGGAATCCCGTGCTCCAATCCAGGCGCGGCAGCACCACAAGAACTTTTATCCCATTCAGAAGGCTATCCAGTATGCAACGAGCTTGCCTACGAGCCGAATGAGCGACGCCTGCAAAATGTCTTCGACTCCTTACAACATAATCGGGATTGGGGCGGTTGGGCAGGATTTGCTCTGCCCAGGAAAGGGATGTGGGAGCTAGTCTGTACTGTTGCGCATCATCCTCGTTTCTTCTTGTGGCTAGAGCGTAGTCTATCCTGCTGTGGTGCACGCTACTGGAAGGCCTCGTTTTCCGCGACCCCACTCCGAGCGAAAGCACTCTTCCCATGCTTTATCAGCAATGCCAGAGACTACAAAGACTAGGCCACAATACATTACATTAGCGCAAGAAGCAATTGGCTCTGTCGTCCTTCAACGGGGCTCTCCGCACATCCTTTCGCACCCCCTGCCGTTGGACTAAATGGAATTCCTCCGACGGTGCGCACGTGCTTCCAAATTGGGCCATACATTCATCGGGCGCGGCTAGCGAAGCGCCACGGCCAGCTAACGCCAGACATGGTATCTGCCCCTCAGGAGAAGGCGCGCTCTGCTGCTTGGCGTCGCAGCAGGCGCTGCTGGTGCAGCAGCAGCTTATTACTGGCAAGTATATCACATGGGATTCTTTGGGCTGGTTGCCCATCTCCCACATGGTCGTGTACTGGCCCTTTTGGATTGGAGTTGGCCTGCGGGCAGCTCCTCGGTCCCCAAAGCTGTGCACAGCCACCTTGTGCAACCCGTTTGCCTGGCATGGCATGGTATTGCAACATAAGTATGGCTCATCTATCCTATGTACCAAGCATTGCGCCCCTTTTCCGCCACCAGGTGGACGTCCTACAAAACCACGAGGCTGGAGCAGCAGCGCAGGTGCGTCAGGGGCCCCCTTCCAGTTTTGCGGCAATCATCGTCCAACTTGGATCCCCGCTTCCGTGCACGACTCACTTACCACACGTGTCACAATGCACACCTGCTCCACTCTGCTATCCCTCGCTGCACAGCCATAGCTTCGAACCCGCTTGCATGTCCCGTCCCTCGCACGCCGCTGCTCCCACACACCCCAACCCGCCCCTACCGCAACGTTCACGCCGAGCAGCTCATGCCCTCCAGGCCAGCTCAGTGTAGCCCCACACCACGCACGACACCGTACACTCGCTCCATCCACACCGCTGCCACCGTGCTGGGCTCAGTCACGTTGCTTCAGCAAAACACCTTCCTCCCATCCCTCTCCCCGGCCCTGCCTCCGCCCTCCCGACCCACATCGCGACCCACATGAGCATCGGAGCAGATCTCACTGCTTCACTGCGCAACCCACACTATGTGACCCCGCCCCAACGTTCTCCCGTCCCTTCCCTTCCCTTCTCTCCCCCCACCCGCGCCGACCCCACAGTATGGAGGCAGAGCTGACCGCCATCCTTCGCGGCTCCTCCTCCGCCACCTCCTCATGCCGGGCCTCCAGCGGCGGCGGGGCCCAAGGGCACGCACAGCAGGGCCACGGGCAACAGGGGCAGCAGGGGCAGCAGGGGCAGGGACAGGGCGCCTCGCCAGGGGGTACCGGGTCCAAAGGCAGCGGGCAGGAGGGCGAGGGCGAGGAGGACGGGGAGGAGGAGGAGGAGGACGACTGCGGGTCGCCTGATTTGGATGAGAGCCTGGACAGCCACTTCAGCTACATCCAGACGGTGTCGGCGCCGCAGGAGCTGGGCAACCTGTTGCCCAGGGTGCAGGCCGCGCTGTACGGGGTGAGTGTGCAGGTGGAGCTGCGGTGATAGGGCATGCTCTTTTGCAAACTAGCGGGATACACCGTTTAGGGTACATGGTTGCGTGGGTGTGGTAGTGTGCGGTGTGTTTGTGTGGCGCGAGCGGAATGTCCATTGAACTGCTGCGCTGTAGTAGCGCGGGTGGAGTGACGAGGTGATGTGGCTGGGTGGATGGTTGCGTGGTGGTACAGTGCATGTGCTATGCAGGCGCGGAGCGTGCCGGGTACCGGGTTCCTGTGCAGCCTGCCGGGCATGTCACAGGGCGGTCTCGGGGTCTCCGGAGCTTGGGGATTTACCCACAAGCTGGTCCCCCCGCTGTCGTGTTTACCTGCGTCTAACCGCTGCGTAAGAAGGACATGCGTGAGTGCAGCCTAACGCATGCTTGCTGCCACGTGTGTTCGCAGCTCACCGACGTCGCCCTGTTGAAGCAGTTCTTGCTGCAACAGCAGCAGAAGGAACAGCAACAGCAGCAAGAACAGCAGCAACAACAGGAAGAGCGGGCCCCGGCGGGCGACGTGGCAGCGGCAGCTGCCGGCGGGGACGCGGAGGCCGCTGCCGCCACCGCCGCCGCCGCTTCTGCCGCCTCCGCTGCGGCCCGCAAGGCCGCTACCGCGCAGGAGCAGCTGCGGCTGCTGGCGCGGCTGTGCTTCGGGCGCACGGTGGCGGCCTGCTTCCTGCTGCCGCTGGTGGACCTGTTGGTGCGCACCAAGCTCAACATCATCGGTGGGTTAAGGGTCGTTCAGCGGGTTCTGGGTTGTGGCTGGTAGGCGCCCAGGAAGGCGCGTCGGGCCCTGCGGGGGGCCGTACCACTGCCCTAAGACTCTCTGGGGTGCTGTATACGGTATGCGGCTGCCGAGCGCCCTTCGGTGTCCTCGAGCACACACCGAGGGGCCGGTGGGGCGCGAACGCGCCACGTGCCCGCCTGTGATGCACCCCTCCCCTCAACCACTTGCTCCCCCCACCTGCTGCCAAGGCACGCACAGAACACCTCCCTGACCTACCGGATGGTAGTACCGATACCCACCTGCTGGCAACCCCCTGTAACCCCGACCTCTGTGCCCCCTGCCGCCCCCTTCGAGGCCGGCACCGGTTCCTGCACTCGCAGCATTGCAACTCCACCTTGACCCCCGTTGCGCCCCCCGTGCTTCACCCCGCAGGCCGGCACCTGTTCCTGCAGGAGAAGTTCTCTAAGCTGCGGCAGCCCGCCGCCCCCGCCGCGCGCATGCGGCTGCCGCCCCGCCTCACGGCCGCCGCGGTGGAGACCTTCCTGTGCTGCGAGCACCTGGCGGGGCCGGGCGCGGAGTGGCTGGTGGAGCAGGTGGGTTAGCACGCAACCGGCTGGGTAATCTCCTGCGGCATCATAACCCTGGAGGGTCCGTCGGGGTTTGGGCACGTGCGGTGTCGTGGCCTGCACTTTAGGGCTGCACCACGGGCGCTAGGACACAGCCTGGGACGTGCGCGGGACCGGCGTACGGAGCATGAAGCCGCTCGATGCTTTTGGGGCGGACACGTGGCATGACGTGACCATCATCGCCACGTGTACTCGCAGGCCATGGCTGCAACGGACCGCGTGCTGCACAACACGCCCATGTCCACCAACGTGACACCGGAGGAGCTGGGGGGCCTCATGCACGTGAGTCGGGGTGCGGGGGGCCGGGGGGAAGGGGAGCAGCAGTTGCCGTATGGCAACAATCGCTGTTTGGAAGGTGCCTGGTCTGGTAGCCAGGGGGCAAGGGACAGGGCCTGGTCCCGGGCCCACCCCCGTTGAGTTTTGGCCCTGGTCACGTGCGACTACCGGTACCGGAATTGTACAACAAGGATGCCGTAGGACTGGAGCTTACCGGTATACACTCAGCTTGCCAAGAAGCGCCAAGAAGCTTGGTCACAGGCAGCAGCCCGCTGCAATACGGCCTAGCCGCTGGGCCTGCGCCCAAGCCCACACTGCGTAACCCACAGGTACCCCTGTGGTAAATGCAACCGCCCCTTCCCGCTCCACGCCCTCCGTCCCACCCCCCAGGCCGTCGCCGCCTCCCTAGGCCAATTCGTCGCCGACGCAGACGCCGCCGCGGCCGCTGCCGCCGCCCCCGCCCCCAGCGGCACCTCCCCCGCCCCCGCCTCCGCCCCCTGGACGTCCTCCTGGGTGCATGCGGCGGTGGGCCCCGCCGGCTCCGCGCCCCGGCCGCCCGAGCTGCTGATGCCCCCCTCCGCCGCCGCCGGCAGCGCGGAGGCGTACCGTCGGGCCATGGCGTCGGCGGCCATGGTGGAGGAGCTGGAGGGCGAGCTGCGGCGGGTGCTGGGGAACTACAGGTTCGGGTAGGTGGGGGGTGGGGCTTTTTTGATTGATTCTATATTTTAATTTAATTTTAGTTAATGTGGGTTGGTAAATTGTGGTGCTGCGGAGGGTGCTGGGGAACTACAGGTTCGGGTAAGTGTTGCGGCGGCCAGTTGAGCTCTTCGTTTGTTGTTGTGGTCTTGCGGATGGTGCCGGGGAAGTGCAGGTTCGGGAAGGTTGCGGGCGGTGCAATGCGGTCTCCCTAACTTGTGGTGTTGGCCGGGGAACGAAAGGGTTTGGGAGGTTGGGGGCGGCGCCTTTGTCTCCTTAGCTTTTGGTGCTGCGGAGGATGCGGGAAAACTACAAGTTTGGGTTTGTCTGGGGCAGGTGGGCACCCTGTGTTGTCCCCAAGTGATGGTGTTGGGAGGGTGCTGGGGAGGTGTAGATTCGGGTAGGATCGGCAGGGGCGGGGGCGCAGCTGCGGTGTGTCGAGGGCCGCAGCAGTGCGCCATGCATACCGCTGTTGGTGGCAGCTGCCGCAGGGCAGTAACTGGACTGCAGCGACGACGACATCGATATTTGTATGAGGCTTTCGTCTAGACTGGCCAGTTGACATGAGGTTTACGTGCGTGCCTGTGTTTCGCCGCGCAGGGAGGCGCTGCAGAACAGCGTGGGGCAGTGCCTCAGCACCTGCGCCGCGCACCTGCACGCCACCTTCATCTCCCAGGCGGCGCAGCAGCAACAACAGCTGCAGCTGCAGCAGCAGCAGTCCCCGCCTCCAGCGCAGCAGCAGGCGGACGGAGCGCAGGAGCCGCCGCGGCAGAAGTCCATGTCGTCCCCCTTCAGCACCGCCGCAGGCGACCAGCCCGCGCCAAGCCCCACCTCCACGCACACCGTCGGCCCCCCCGTGGCGTGCGAGATCCACCCGCTGTCCCCACAGCCCTCCGCCACGCTGCGCTGCACCAGCACTACCAGCATCGCCACCGATGCACCAGTGTCCACACCAGAGCCTGCTGCAGCTGCGGCCGCCGGGTCGCCGCAGCAGCAGCCGCTGCCGGCCGCCGTCTCCCCCAGCGGCGGCAGCGGCAGCGGCGGCGGCGGCGCGCGCAGCCTGGCGGCGGCGGCGGTGGCGGCGATGGAGCCGCGGCCGCTGGCGCGCTGCCTGCGTGCCGTACAGGGCGCGTGCGAGCCGCTGTTCAGCGACACGAGGGAGGTGACGGAGCGCATGGCGGCGCTGCCGTCCGTCATGTCGCTGTGCGCCGTGGCGTTCGCAGCGCCCCTGGAGCTGTGAGCCTGGTTGTGGGTCCTCCTGGAGCTGTCCAGCGCCCCTGGGGCTGTGAGCCTGTGAGGCTGGTTGTGGATCCACGGGGCGCGCTCAAAGCGTTGGGGGCCTGTCCGTTGTTGACGGCGGAGGGAGAGCGAGAGGGGCTGGGGCAAGTAGGGTGAGGCGACTGAGTCCTACCGGGGAGGAGAAGGTGCACGGGATGGGGAGCGATATGGCGGAGGAGAAGGCAACAGGGGATGGAGGAAGCGGTAGCTTGGGCGTCTTGTTGTCACGGTTGGGCACCGGCCCGGAGTAGGGCGCGTGCAGGGTGGTGCTGGATGAGCGTGGCTGCTGCACTGTTGCGAAGTAAATTGCGTGCGGTTTCATGCATACGGTATGCGCGGCGGGCCCTGACAGGGGCGGCGGAAGTCAACGAACGAGGCGATGTGCAGGCAGGGACCAACGGATGAGGTAGATATGGGTTGCACTCCTGCGTTGAGACTCCGGGAGGAGCTCTCGTGGGATTGGCGGGATGGCTACCAGAAGGCACCTGAGAAGCGCACAAGCAGCTCATGGCCAGCCTAGAGTGCAGTGTGCAAGCCGCAGAAGATGCTATGCGGGTAATCGTACACCATGTTGAAATGATGAACACCATGTAAACTTCTAGGGGCCGTGTGAGCTCGTGTGCACAGCAAGTTGGCGGCTTCGGAAAGGACCATGGTTTCCCGTCCGTAATTGACTAGGTGTTAGTCAGTTAGTCCCTGTACCGGTGGTCAAGGCTGCACGGACTACCGTCATGGCTTGGTGAACGTGCCGTACGGATTTGCTGGAAACCTTTTCGTAGTGCGACGTGTAGGGCCCTGCTTGCATGAGTCCCAGGCCTCCCGCAGGGTAGGTGTTGGATGAGGAGACATGAGGCGTGTGCGTTGTGGCGGTTTCGCATGCCTTGCCCGCAAGACGGGATTCCCGGGCAGTCGGTTGCGTGGAGACGTGCGTTAGCGTTCCCGGGTCCAGGGTCTTCACACCACGCCAGGCTAGTATGCTGCTGCCAGAATTTCATGTTGTAAGTCCGGTACTCTACCCCTCGGCAGCGGGCCAGGCACGCCTTGGTACAGCCTTGCTGGTCCTGTGCCATGTGTTGGTTGTTGTGGCGCATGGCTCGGCAGTCATGGGCTGTCACCCTGTCAGTCCCCTGCTGGCAGTCAGCCAGTCCGTTCGGGGGATGACCTGTGTTGGACCAACACAGCGCTGTTGCCTGGTGCCACACGCCCCCGGGTCCACATCGTTGCACAACGGGAACTGGGTGCAACGAAGCACGGACTTCCAGGCCAGGCTCTGGCACTGTCAAAGGCACCCCTGGTTCTTCATGCCCCGCACGATCCCGCCCACCCCTGCCTCATCTGCCTCCCTTTCAGGCGTGTTGAGGCCCCAGATCCATTTCTGCGTGCCCTGACGCCGACCGATGGGACACAAGAGTCCTGGCCCTTAGGCCATCGCCCCTTGCAGCAACTTGAAGCGGAAAAGGCTCTTGGTACACATTGAGCACATGCTGTCCTTCTGGTTCGAAAATGTGCCATGCAACTGCGGAGCTCTAGGAGCTGCAGCGGGGGGATCCTTCGGGGATCGGCATCGGACGAGCCTAGCCCCTCTTCGTAGCTATTACAAACCAGCCATGAGTCCATGAAGAACGTTAGCAACTGCTCAGGTCGGGACCCAAGCGGCCGGTCGCCCAAAGGTTTTTGGAACAGACATTCGCGGCGAGAGACACAGCCAACTGTATCATGCATAACCACAACAACTGCCCTCTCAATTGCCTGGAGAGCCACCTGTCTTGGAGCAAAAGTACCGCCTGTCGTACACAGCCGAATGACGAAATTTTTTGGTATCGTGCCAGCACAACTCAGGGATGCAATGTCGAGACCTAAACGCTTAACCTTTATGAATAGGGCTCAATGCGCGTTGTGACGCGGACGACTTCCTGACGTTGCCAGAGCGTCCGTCGAGCCTTGATTCTTGGGACAAAGGACAGGCTGTTGCGCACAGTAGTAGTCTTCGTAGAGCTTCTCTGAGTCGAGGGGTCCTGGAAGGGGCGGACCTGCTGCCTCCTGGACAAACGCACTGCGCTGCCCTGGGCTCCCTGCCACAAGGTGAGGAAAGCTTTTGCGTGTACCTTCTAGCGTGTTTGGCCTATGGGTCCTTGAAAGGGGCCCGAGGTATTTGCAGCATCTCGTCTGGCGATGCGGTCTGCAGGCGCGCGTTCTCTGCCCAGCGCCTGGGTGGGCCTCCAAGGCGCCTTTATAGCAACCATGCGGAAGGCGCGGTTTTGTGTGGCTTCTGGCCTAACTCCTTGTTTTGGTGCCCTTGTTATGCCATTCCCAGACCGGCGCAAAGGAGAGTCACAGCGGGCGCGGCGGCCGCCATGCGGCAAATGGCTGCCGCGACCACAATGAAAGATAGCAGCCGTGTGCCGGTCGACTCGGCCCTGAGCCTCCAGGTGCGCGCGGGTCGGGCCAAATTGCCGCACCGCCAAGGCGCCGAAGGGTGTACGTAGCCGAGAAATGCAGGCATACTGAAGCTTTGTGCTTGACTCTTCCCGCGTAGATATGGCGCGCCAGTGGCCTGTATCCCAAGACGCTGCATTGCCCTCGGCAAGTCTTCAGCGCCGAGGTTGCAGAGGAACCTAGCACTTCGGCACCCGTAGCAGACAGCCTATTCTTCCGGGTGCCCCAGCCTCCGGCGTCTCAGCAGTTCTTCTACAACGGCCCAGTTGACACCCTACCAAACTACGGAGAAGGCGGGTGGCGACGAGCCTCGAGGACAGCAGCGCCACCACCTCCAGCAGTTTTGCCGTATGCAGCTAAACAGCCGCGTGGCAAACCAGCGCAGGCGGCACGGGCCCAGGCTCATCAGGTGCAGGTTGCGGCGAGTTCGGCAGCGGCGTGGGCGGAAACTCAGGTGGAGGAGGAAACGGACCCGCTCGGAAGCCTTCTGTCACAGTGCGCTCGGCGAAGTCGGACAGGGCGACGGCGGCCAAGGGTAGACATCGCGTGCTCGGCTGGCCTGCTCTTCGGCAAGACTCTCGAACGGCCAAAGCCGGCGCAAGGGAAAGGTTGCAGAACAGCTTCCGAGGTGGGAGGGCCGCAGCGGCAAGCCAGCCAACAGCAGCTGCAGTGCATGGGCGGTCCGGACATCGTGCACGCCTCCAGCGGGGGCAGCATGTCGAGCGGCTCCGCAGGGGGCTCGGTCTGGTCGCAAGCTATGGACGCCAAGGGCCGACCGCTCTCGCCGAGCTCACCGCTCTCTGAGTGGGGGAGCTGACTTTCTTGGGGTGTGTTGCGTGGGTGTTGCAGTGGTGCGTGCATCGTTTCGCATTGGGAGCATGGTATTTGTGTGTGACGTAGTGCATTCTTTAAGACTCGCTTGCAAGCGAAGGCAGGGGGCGCAAGCATGAGAACTTCTGCCACGTGCAAGGGTCCTTGGACACTGTCTGGCGAATGTAGGGGCACTAAGTACTGACGCATGCCGTGCATTGTACTGCTTTGCAGCACGCATTCCTTGCAATCCCGTCGTGGACTAGCCTGTTACAGGCAGTGTTGGTGTACTTTTGGTTTCGAGGGGGCTGTCCCTCGCTTATACGCATTGGTTGACTTGCGAGAGTCGCCAAGCATGTCATTGAAGCCTGTCGACTGCATAGTGCGGCATACATGAAACGTTGGCGTTCTGTACAGATGATGAACGGACCGTAAACACGCGCTGTCATCACATATTGGATGAATGCGCGGTTGCTGTAAGGTTCTTGAGGCGCAGACTGCTCAGTTACCATCCATGCCGCAACGACGCTATGCCACCACCTCCCAGTCGGAGAAGACTATGGCCTGCCCAATCGCCTCGTCCTCCAATGAATCTACGCGGAACACCACCACATCACGTGCGATGATGCAGCGTCCGCCAGCGCCTACGAGCCGCAAGGACTTGATCTTGGAGTACCTGTGCGCGTTGAAAAGGGAAACGGGAAGGGACGCATGGAACTCCAGCACCAGAACCAGACCTAACGTACCAACGATGTGGCGAGGAAAAGGCGCATTGCAACGTGATAAGGTTCAGCTCAGGGCGGTTGGTAGCATATGGTACGGCAGTACGGCGCAAAAGGTGAACATGCAGCGGCAGGACCTTGACCCTCAACCACCACCCGGGCCCTTGCCTTGGCCCCACGCGCGTCCGCCCCGCACCACAACCCCCCCCCCCCGACCCCCCCCCCCCCCCCCCCCCCCCCCCCCCCCCCCCCCCCC
>VFQN01002921.1_pt1 | contig 25459 bp, 14 predicted proteins | sample 3512371 | NCBI WGS metagenome assembly VFQN01 (sample SAMN10412370, study PRJNA504923) | tailings metagenome | isolation source: Replicate 2 from Balatoc abandoned mine | place: Philippines: Itogon, Benguet | collected 2017-08-28 | reverse complement strand
GCTTGCCAAGAGCGCGACTCGCAAAGACCCTTTCCGCATTATTGAATTGATTGAACAGCATAAAGTTACTGTCTTTCAAGCTACACCAACGACATATGAGATGATGCTCGCTACAGGTTGGACAGGTGATGAAAGAGTCAAGTTTTTGGTTGGTGGAGAAGCATTCCGTCCAACAATTCTCCCACTCGCAAGAAAATGTTCAGATCTATTGAATGTTTATGGTCCAACTGAAACTACTATTTGGTCTACTTTTTATCGCGTTTCTTCTGATTTTGATGCCCACGCCAGATCGATGAATATTAAAGGAGTTCCTATAGGCAAAGCCATATCTGATACTACATTATATCTAGTGGAAGAAACTCAACCATGGAAGCAAGTTCCATTTGGAAAAGAAGGGGAACTATTCATTGGAGGAATTGGAGTTGCTGCTGGATATCTTCACGCTCCACATTTGACGAAAGAAAGGTTTATACCTAATCCGTTTGGTGAGGGTTTTGTCTATCGAACAGGAGATTCAGTAAAGCAGCTTTCTGATGGAAATTATATATTTATGAGAAGATTAGATGATCAGGTAAAAATTGATGGATTCAGAATAGAACTAGAAGAAATTGAGAAAGTTTTTATGCAACATGAGATAGTTGACAAAGCTGTTGCTTTAGTTAGAGATAAGAAATTAGTGATCTATATTCAACCTAAGCCTCAAACTCCAGTGAAAACTGTCGTAAGGCAATCAGTGCTAAACTCTGATGATCTAGATGAAGAATATGAACTTGAAAATGACCTATTAGCTACAATATTAGATTTTGCTTCGAAACATTTGACTTATTATATGATGCCTAAATACACTATGATTGTGAAAGAGTTTCCCAAGACACCTAACGGAAAATTAGACAAGAAAGCTTTACCCAACCCTCGATCGTTGCTCCAACATGTATCGCATGAACAAACTGAAAAGCGTTCGGAAAATGAAACTGTTAAAATCCAATCTTTTAACGGGGAGAAACCGATTTCTTCGATTATTTGTGAAGCTGTACATCAGTTACGTGGAGTTCGACCACAGGTAGGATCATCTTTAAGCGCATTTGGATTAGATTCTTTAGGTTCCGTGATGCTACTCAGGCATCTCTCGACAGCCTTACAAGGAGAGATCTCGATCAAGATGAATGATCTTTTTGCTGTTGATGCGACCATAAAATCAATTGGACAGCTACTTTACTCGCGGGCAAATGAAAGTGTAAGAAAGAAACTAAAATTGATTCCGGAGAGGGATGGTGATGAAGAGAACGTGCTTGAGGAGGGTGAAGAAGATGCAAATACCTTAGTCCATAGAACAGATTATTTCGGCGCCGTTTTACTATCGAATAGAAGATTGATGGATGGACTGCGAGGTGTGTTTACTCTTATGGTGCTATTTAACCATTGGCACTCGAATAGAACATATCTTACATCAGCTTTTAATGTTGATACTACTTTATTCTATATGATATCTGGTTTTACCACAGCCTCTCAGCTTCGAATACTTCCTGTGGTAAAGAGGGGAAAAGATGGACAGTTGAGCACAGAGCCGAAGCCTTCATTAGACTTATGGAATTTCTTTCTGATTCGCGCAGTTGGTCTATATCCAATCTTATGGATTTCACTTCTCATAAATGCTCCAACATGGCAGCTGCAGGATAAATATCAATATCCTAATCATGTTGCAGGACTTCCACAAGAAGAAGAGTCGGCAGTTTGCACTTTCCTATACATGATCGGAATGAATGTTTGGACCCAAACATGTACGCGTCGAGGACCTGATGTTCGTTATGCAAGTGGTTTAATTATTACGATGATGATTTATGCTCTTCTTCGATTTCTTTGGACTTTAGTGCTTCGTCATTTCTCTTCTTCAACCGATCTCATCTCCTTAGCTACGAGAACTGCTGCTTTCAACGAGCTAATTTCATTAAAAGATCGTCATCAATCATGGAAAGAGTATCTAGGAAAGCTCTCGGTCTACTTGAGTTATAATCTTTATCATCCTGATGTTTTTTGGCTCTATATCATTTCTTATGGCTTTGCAGTTTTGCTCTTTTCCTGGCAAAATACCTTCTCTCCGATCAAGTAAGCTTCGTTTCTATTTGTTCAAATCCTTCTTCACTAAATCATTTCTCTAAAGGCTAGTGACGTCGGTCGAATATTTCGGGATGTGTGCTTGTCTACTTGTGATCTGTGAGATGATGTGTGGGAGAAGAATACTAAGGCTTCAACAACAGCAACGAGAAAAAGAAAAAGAAGAAATTCGACTGAATCCGATTCAAAAATCATCTACACCGATCATCAAAAAGGGTCAAGAACGATCAACAAACATTCAAGAAGACCTCTCTTCGCCATGGGATGAAGTGCGATTGCGAATTTCTCCTTTTGTTCAACAACTTAGACAGCAGTATCACAAGCAGTATCAATTTTTTTTTGGTGAAATTAGTGATCCTGATGAGAGAACGATGTTTTTAACTCCAACGAAGCGAGACAAAGAAGAAGAAGTTGAATTAAAATCTGAGGACCATCAACTGAATAGAGAGACAAGAAATGGTGGAGAGCGAAGAAAGATTTCTGAATGGCTTTGGAGATTTTCTCCAGATTTAATTATGTTGTTTTGTATGATTTCTTTTTATTTACTTTCATGTTATGATGAATTCTGTCAAAGTGAATCAATCATATCCCTGGTCGAAATGGCTCTTGTACCAATAGCATTCCTCTTGTACTTGACAATCGCCCTTTACCAACGAGGCAAAGAACGATACAATTTGTCGCGCCTAGTCCTTGAGTCTGACATCATGAATAAGATTGGCTATGCTTCTTATCCAGTTTATCTTATTCAAAATCCCTTCTTACAATTCTACTTCACTTACATGATCAATTATCCCGATTATGCCTATCATCCAAAACAACCTGGTCGACATTATTTTCAAAGATTACCCTTTGTCTATCGATTTACTGGTATTCTCATCGTGATAGTAACAGGTTGGCTGATTCAGAAATATTTTCAAGATTGGTTTATCACGAATTTATTCACACGGTTGCTATCGCATTGGAAGAGTCGTCGAAACAACATTCCATCGCAAAAGCGTTCCATTTAAGCACGATTTAGGAGCATAGGGAGGATTGGGAAAGGGCATTCGGGAATATTAACTTCTTATCAATTCTTAAAGTTATGTGAAATAATAACATGTCACACATTTTTCCTACAGAGACTAATAATATTACTAAACTAAATTCTACATGTTGCTCATTCAGGGTTTATCACAATCAAACCCAAACATCTAATAACTTAATTTCACACCAACTCCCAAAAATTAAAAGAAGAAAAATTACGAATGACTTCATATTCAATAAGGTAAGACCAAGCGCTGAGGAGATACTAGGCAGGCTTGCTGACGAACATCCACTGTGCACGGTACCTTTAACTCAAAATAATTGTCTGTCGCACCAGCATCGCGACGACTAGAAGCAATAGCCATCTTTGTCGCGAAGAAAGCACCATTAGCTGTAATCATAGGTGGTTCGCCAACAGCTTTAGAACCGAGAATGCCGTCAGTATTATATGCATTTTTGATGAGCGTAACATTGAATAACGAAGGAATGTCATGGGAAAGAGGAGGTTTGTATTCCCAAGTTCCAATTGACTTCAACATTCCTGTCCCTGAGGCATATTCAACCTTTTCATGGAAAAACCAGCCCAAACCTGTAACAAAAGCTCCTTCAATCTGACCAATATCAATGGCAGGATTCAATGAGCTGCCGCAATCATAAACAAGTTCACTGGACAAGATATGAACTTCACCCGTCAGGACATTCAATTCCACTTCCGTTACACAAGCAGCATAAACGTAATATTGAAATTCTTGACCATTAGGATTTTGGCTTGGGGAATACCATCCTTCAACATTCAAAGAAACATCAGGCGGGAGGGAGGATAATAAACTAACCCAGTCACTTGTTGACATAGGATCAGCAAATTTAGATTTCTGATTTTCTTTATAAAGTCGACTGGAGGGAGCTGGTCGGTAAGGGTCCAGGCGAAGGTTCAAATTAGCACATGCGTTTAGAGCAGCTTGAACCATGGCCTCGCTCGTTCCGGACCCACCAGTCGTTCCTCCATTTACAACCTTATGTGTTGACGCTCTTTCAACTTTTATTAATGAGAGATCAACTCCCAGAGCCATGGCAACTGCTTGGGCAACTTTAGTGTTAATACCTTGACCGATTTCAGTTCCGGAATGAGTTACAACAATACTTCCGTCAGAGCTGCGCACTCCAAGAGTAACACCAGCATTGTATCCAGCCCAACCCATACCATACTTTGAAGGAGCACACGCAATGCCACGTTTTCTCCACAAGTTCTGAGAATTGAAACTGGTGATTTGCTGATATCTTTGTTGGAAAAATGATCTAGACATTGCTTTACTCCACACATTCTGCAAAGTACAATTGGTAATTTCTTGACCAGTAATGGTCGTCAAACCATTGGCAAGGAAATTTCTTTCTTGTACAACATTTAAAGGCAATCCCAGGCTTGTAGCCACGTGCTCAACAATCGACTCCGTGAAGTAGCAAGAGTGAACAACACCAGGAGCACGCATGGAAGTACGAGCAGGTGTATTTGTATAACAGAGCTTTAAAGTGGCAGCATAGTTTGGTAAATAATAAGCATTATCCGCCCATTCCATTCCCATGTAAGCAGCACCTACTGTGTCACTGTAAGCGCAGCCGGCATCAACGTAAAATTTGTAAATGACAGCTTGGATTAACCCATTTGAATCGTAACCCACTTGGTATTCAGCGAGCCAATCCTCTCTTCCTCCTTGCATGTTCATATCCCAAGTACGTTGGTTGAATAGTCTGACAGATTTGCCTAATTTCTTGGCCGCTAAAGCTGCAATACTGGCAACAGACATCCCAGAGCGAATTTTCCCCCCAAATGCTCCACCAGTTCGCTCGCATTCAACCTTCACCTGCGAAAGTGGGGTTAAAATAATAAAATGAAGAGACTCGAGTATTACCTGATTATTTGTCATGCCTAAAATAGCTCCAATCTGACTGGCGTAAAAGGTTGGGTCTTGTGTACCACATACAACAGTAATATCTTCGCCATTTTGAAGAGTAGCAAAGGCACTTTGAGCTTCCATGTAAAAATGGTATTGTCCTCCTGCATATAACCTTCCTTGACTGCGGAAAGGAGATGTCTGGATAACTTCAGCAGGAGAACCAACTTGCAATTTGACAATGAAAGGGGGAAGATTTGAATAGAAGGAATTACGAGAAATAGCTTCATCAATGTTAGTAACGGCAGTGGAACCAGCAGACGCAGTTTCGTAAGTAACTGCAACAAATTGTACGGCTTTGAGAGCGGTTTGTTCATCTTCTGCGATGACGACTGCAATAGGTGCACCAACGCAGGGAACAATGTTTCCGATACTAACGAAAACTTCCAAAGAATTACCTACGTCGTTTACACCAGGGACATCAACTGCTGTGAGGACAGCAACGACACCTTTCACGCCTAAAGCAGCAGATGTATCGATAGCCAACAGCCGTTTCGCACACTGAGTGGCAAAGACGATGGCACCATGGTATCCATTTGGAGGGAGTTGCTCATCGCTAGGATATGTGGCTTGACCCGTCGCTTGAATAGGAGCCTCTAATTTAGTCACTGGTTTACCGATTGGTGCACTGGGAGAATTATCGGGATTCACTGGGAAGACTTCTACTCCGCGTGAAACTGGCTTCGACCATGGTAAAACAGCGCTTGTGAGGGAATGAGGAAGTGTGTGGATAGGATACGCGCGTAAAAAGGCGAGGTAAAGATAATTTTGCATAGTTGATATGAGGAAATTAGTATCACAGTGTTGTGACGTATTTATTCCTACTTTTGTGAGATCTTGATTTAAAGCATTCAGGACATTTGAAAACGTCGAAGCACTGAAGGGTTGATTCAATAGAGCAGATTCCGCCATCTTGGCGACGAATAACTGATTGCTGACACCACCGTAGATGATTCGAGCTTTGACACAGATTGGAGGGAGTGTCAAGGCATTGACAGTGAAGTTAAATCCAGCATTAACATATGCATGAGCATTCCTCTCTCTGATAGCAACTTTTTGAGTCTCAAGCACGGTTGTGGAAGTCGGAGTAGGAGGTGAGGACTCTTGAATCGTCAAGGAAACGATCACATAGCCTTTTGAAATGAAATCTTCATACGAAAGGTTGAGGAAATCGGCAACTGGCACATCAAATATCAGATTATCACCATCGGCGAGATGCAAGACAGCATTAGCGTTTGTCAGAGCAATCAGTGCATCAGAAGGGAAAGACTTATATTTCAAATAAATAAGAAAGTTACCAGCCCAAGATCCAGCGTTTCTGACTTGAGTATTTGCAATACGGTAAAGGTGATGAGCAGTAACAGAAAAAACGCTGTGGTGATTAATGACGTCAGAGTTACCACCAGTGGAGACTTGAGATGCTATGGCTCCATGAACTTGTAATGAAAAGGATTGCAAAGATTGAATCAAATCAGAGATTTTCACCGCAGCTCCAACAGTTAATTGGCGCGTTTCAGAGTTGTAATTTTTGACCAACAATTCGGTGATTTGATTCACATCCACCAATATTCGCGCATCATCAGCGTAATAAAAGGGAGCAGTTTCATTCAAGTATTTTGTCACTCCGATAGCTGTATTTCCGGCAAGAAATTTTAATTGTCCTTGCTCTCTTTCTTGTGGAAATTCATTGATAATCGCGAGCAGTTGAGAAAAGTTCACTGGTCTAAAATACTTCTTTCCAGTGGCAGGATTAAAGAAGTACAAAGGCATGGGTAAAGCAGTGGTACTTCTTTTCTTCGGATTTTTCGAGGTGAGCTGCGATTTCGACGGAGAATCGTTATAAGAATGACAGTTTCCTTCAATATCTTCGACTTCAGACATAGGGCGACACACTGAACGATCGACATGACCGCGGCACGCATGATGATCACCGTGGCACAATGAATGAAAGGCTTGCATGATCGGTCGATAACCAGTGCATCGACAAATATTGCCATCAAAATGCTTCTCAATATCTTGTGGGCGTAAAGGTTGACCACTAGTATCGCTCTGTTCAAGAAGTGCATGCATTGATGTAATCCATCCAGGAGTACAGTACCCACATTGTGTTCCATTGTTTGCAACCAAACGTTTTTGCTCCACGGATAAACCGGTCGTTGTTGATCCGATGCCTTCAACTGTTGTTATAGACAAACCATCATTCGCACATAATAAGCGTAAACAAGAGTTCACTGCGACAATGTGTGGAGTGACGTCTTGTTGATTTGACTGAAATCTAAGAACAACAGAGCAAGCCCCGCAACCACCTTCCTCACAACCAAGCTTGGTGCCTTTAAGTTGTAATTTTTCACGAAGATACGTGGCGAGCAATTCATCAGGATTTGGATTTACAATTTCGATTGATTTTCCATTCACCGAGAAAAGAAGAGTGTTACTCCATGGGATTTGAGCAAATTTTCTTGTTCGAGGTTGAGATCTTAAAGATTGTTCCACGGGAGAAAGCAAAGAACTCCTTTCCTCAGGCTCGGATTCATTCAATGGATCATAACCGAGTATTTCAGATAATTTTTTGCGAAATATATACAGGACGCTGCCTGTTACCCCAAGAAATACAAGAAACAAGATCATTTCTCTTTCGATAATCGATGGTATAGTTTAAGAGATAAAAATTCAACTTTCATCAAAATCGACCTTTTTAATTATCCAAAAAAATTGTCAGAATTCTAATATCCTACAGTCGTGTAAAAAGAGTATCAGTTAGCTGATTTCAAAAGATAAAGTATCATACCTGCGTCTCTAACCAAAGCATCATAGCTGTCCAGTTCGTCCCTCTTTTCTTTATTCCGATTCGAGGAATTTTTCGTCTTGTTGGAAACAGACGACGAGGGACCTACTTCATACTGCAACAACGATAAGATATGATTTCTTTGATTTTGAAGAATTTCTTTCTTTCCAACGTCACGAATTGTTTCACTATCCCAAGGAGTGATCGTGAGAATATTCAATATTTCCTCGTTGATTTTTGCAGTCATACAGAAATCCAGTGGATTGACGAAGCTTTTCAACACCTCTTCCTCATTCTTCACGATAGATTGATCTGAGATAAAATAAACATAGATAGCCTCTGCAGTGTCTAAAACGGGAGTGAGCCTTCATAAAGAATCAAGCGGATTTTGACTTACATTTACGGACGCGAGGGAATCGATGGGATAACAACTGCAACAAATAGAATAATGCCTTCCTTTTTGGAATTTGATACCCTCCTTCGCTGTTCGATATCATACTTAGTAAAAGGATAAATACATCAACTATCAAGAAAAATTTTGGAATTTGAGATGCCTGTCTTAGTTCGTGGAAAAGATACTGCAAGATTAGTTTCGAGTAGAATTCATTCAGCCTTTCATAGCCTTCAGTTGTAGAAGTGACGAACATCTCCAGAATGTTTTGTTTGATAAGAAATTGTACTGTTTTCAAGAGAGGTAGTATAATGCGATCATTTTTTTCATATGTTTGAAACAGGGATTCAATTGACTGGAGGATTGTTGGAAGGAAAGTTGACTTGTTAACCGAAATTAAAGTTTGGTCGTGCGAGGAGGCTAAGGATTGAGTATATTGCAAGAATGCCTCATTAGACGCTTTGACTACAGCTTCAGTTAAACCTCCCATAGAGATTACAAACCCGCAAAAAACATTGTCAAAATAGTGAGAAGATGCCAAAAAGTTAACCGCGATGGGGTAGACATGATCAGGTCGGTGCCAGTTGATCATAGAGGTAGTCTTGCTTCTATCAGCTGGAGAGCGAATCTGTTCATCTTGCAAGTCCTCCAAAATTTCCTCTCCTAAATCTTCGGTTTGATTCAAATCGTGTAACTCATCTGCTTTCATAGAAATTTCATGAGAACTTTGGATATGATTCGAGTTGTGAAGATCCTCACTTCCATTTCGCAGACTCAATAACGATTTCTCGACAGATCTAACGAGGATATTTTCATCAGGAATTGTGAATTGCGACACATGATGGAACTCGTCTTCCCAAGATCTAATTTGGAATCTTTGAAATAGTAGTCTCTCGAGGAAATTTCCTGCAACACTTCGGACTGAGTCAAGTTTTTCTGACAACTGCTTTAGGATCTGACGCACAATTAATAAAATTGGGGATGAAGAAACGGTAGAATCTTGAGGGATTAGATAAGTGGGAAGTAATAAAGGTTGAGAAAAGAAGAGGATGAAATTCTGTAGATTATCGAGAATATGATCGTAGACTGGATAGTTTTCTTCGATTTGGGATTCTGTCAAAATAGAAAGACCAGTATCAGTTGATCGAGCGATTTCTGGCAGCATCCATGAGTCTTCAAGAGACTGTTGATGGCCCAAACTGGAAGGAAAGTATCGCATTTTAACGATTTTACCAGCCCGAAAGGCACTGCTCAACGTTGGTTGTAAGGGTGGAGAGGAGATTATTCCAATCCCATACGATGTTTGAATTAGTTCTCCAACAACACCAACTTTCGAATTAGTAAATTGTTGAACTAACGAAATATTGCCAAAAACAGCGGAAAGAAGTCTTTCAAAACCTTTCAAGGCTGATGATCGAACCCAAGACCCCGTATCGCCCCGTTTATCAATCGAATAATCATCGCAACCCTTCAGTAACAACTGAAATACTCGAACGAGATAGGACTGCTCAAACATGGAAGAGGCAATAAGACGCTCAGCCAATTCTACAGCGGATTCGATGGCACATTGACATGTTTCTGCATCATATTCACCATTAATTAGTTTTGTATTGTTGGAATAATCATCTAAAATATCGAGAATTCCATTTAAGTGGTTTGTGGAAGCAGGGCTTGATGCAGAGGAGACCGAGTTGCAGAGAGCGACATGCGTTTGAATAGTAGGCGCAGCCGATGGAGGATTTACTTTTACGGGTAATTCATCATCAGAATCTCCATCAGGAGTATTTTCCAATACAGGTTTTTTATCATGCGATGAACGGTCGACTTCCACTACGACTGACGAGGAGGAGGCAACTGTGGAAATTGGAGGACCTGGAAGCAAAACGAAACGATCCGGAAGAACCCCTAAGGCCATTATATAACCTCGCACAATGGCGACATTGCCTTCGTTTCCAGGCTTGAGGAAGTCAATATATTTTTGTACCGTCAAATTCAAGATCTTGCTGTTCGGAAAAGGGTTGATCGGAATAACTCTTCTTTCCGCAAAAAAATAAAACAAAAATTGTCTTAAGGCATTCTTGGCGAGCTGTTGAATATTCGTTTGGGGCTGTTTCAAATGCTCATTCAATGATTCGATCAATGCTACTAAAGTGCTTGAATTCTGAAACTGAAACCTCAAGCGAGATACAGTTTCAATGAATAGGCAAACCGCTTCACGAATCAGCTCACCTCCCTTACCGCGATATAAGCGTTTCTTTTCCACCATCGGAACAAGATGTTCTATCTTTAAGCTATTATCTGACGTTAAAACAAAATTGTTGATATTATTTGAGCTACAATACGGACCCGTCTGAAAAATCAAAACCAATAATAATCGTGAGACTGCCAACATAGAACCGTGACGGAGGTATAAGTCGTCTGAAAGGCAATTATCTAAAAGCTCGGAAAGTAACTCATTTGCGTAACCTACCATCGATGCGGATGCCAGTAGGAAGAGTCGAGCCATTGTTTTGGAAGCCAAATCTCGTATCTCTTTGTCCCAATGATTAATCTTGTAATCTTTCAAGTGATTAATGAAAGGGAAAAAATAAAACTCAACATCTAATCGCACAATGTCACAAGAGAGTTCCATGTAAGATCTAATTCGATTTGATACTGAGAAAAAATCTGCTATTGTAATGATCTCGATTCCAAATAAAAAGTTCTCATTTCCTTGCCTCCCAACATTTTCTTGAAAAGCTGCTGCGGCAGCTCGCCGACAGTTTACTTCTCGATCAAAAATAGCGGCGTTCAGTAGAGCAATTGATAGATCCTTCATGAACGGCCTCAAGATATTGGGTGAATAAGCTCGAGCAAACGCCCAACACACATAACATGCGGCGTCACGAACGTTTGCTCCGACGAAATGCTGACCCTTCTGCAAGTCAAAGCACAATGCTTGAAGAATAAGAGGAACCACCTCGCTAAGATTATCCGGTAACAAAAGCCCTCTTCTCGACAGCTCTGCTAAGGCGAGACAACCGCCGTGCCACATGTGTTCAGATAACTTGTCATCAAATTGATTAATTATTGCCTGGAGAATATCTACTGCGAAGGATTTATTCAACCTCGTACATAATCGTCCAATTCCTTTCGCTGCTGACCATCGAACAATAGTATCCTTGTCGGACAAGAGACTAAGCACCTTATCCATTATTTCTTCAATTTCTTCTGGAATTTCGATACTCTCAGAGTCAATCACTGAGGTTTTACTAATTTCAGTGACATTTGTAATAGAAGAAGTGCTCTGCTTCAACGATGATAACTTCATACAACGATACCCTTTTTGATATCGCCAAGTGGCTTCAATGGGAACCAACAAGGTCATCCCTATCCGTTGCAGCAATTTACATAAAAACTTTCTTTCCAAAGTTTGAATCGCTGCTTCTGTGAGCCGGACAGTAACAGCAAAGAGGTTTTGGATGCTCGGTAGCAATAGTAGAAGCTTCTCCCTATGCCCTTTTTTGAATATTTGGTTCAAAGATTGTAAAATTCCCAAATAAAGACAATGACGTTGCTGTTGTGTCGTAAATCGAGAAATCTCCGTTTGGGGAAGAGAGGGTTGGGTCGAAGTTACTTCATCATGAGAGAGCGAAGAGGAAGCATAGTACCACTGAAATTGTCGAATTGAGTAGATTAAAAAGTCGTTGAGGTAATTCATATCTGTGTCAGGACGTGTAAGCATAGAAGAAAGACAAACGCTGGCTGCATCTCGAGTGGGCCCAAAATCTGACAAGAAAGACTTCGCTGTTTCGATAACAATTGTGATTAGAGAGGAGGGGAGTGTCGATGATTCCACGGGCTTCGACAGATATTTCGGAAGAACTATGGAAGAGCTGTCGATGGAATAAATATCAAAAGGAGTCAAGCATAATGTGCTCATCCACAACAAGAGTACATATCGAGTTTGCCACGTATCATAATCAGTTTTCTCCTAACAAGGATAGGTGATTGGAAAGGCTAAAAGAGACTGGAATTCGCTAACCTGGACATGGATTAGGCGCAAACAAGGCTCGAAGTAATGAACTTCATGGGGTAAATATTTCGCAACATTCTTTTGGCCACGCACTTTACAAATGATTTGAACAATGGCACAGAGCGCATGAAATTTTGTAGGGTTCTACGGAGTAAAAGTTATATTCGCCTAAGAACTTGCTCGGAAACCCACCTCAGCATCCTTCAAATATCTCAACAATCCCTCGTTAATAGGATTGATTAATTCAACGATATGAGTTCCTAAGAGCTGCGATTGCTCCTGGTATCTATCGAGTATAACAAGCAATTTTGCTACTCTGTCATCGAAATAACTGGACGATTGACTTCCATCAGCATCAACCACATCTCGAATAAGATCGATGCATAGCTGCTTCTCTGCGAAAAAACTAAGCTCTGATGATGTCTTTTGCGTCGCAGTCATTTATTTGGTTCAAAGAGGAAAATAATTTTGAAAATTATCGGTTTGACCTGCAGCGTATTGTAAGGAAATAAATAGTTTAGAGGGGGAAGTGAGTAAGAGTAAATAAAATAATTGTTTCCCGAAGATCTCATGCAAGATGTCCTCTATAACAATTCCTTTTGATAATTCTCTTGAAAGCTGGGCCAAGCATTTTAAGTAAGTTGAAACCGAGTTACGTTCCTTTCTTGTGAATTATCATCTTCTAGATTATCACCGCAAGCGATCGAGGTTTTACGGGATTTTATTGGTTTGGTTGCGTTCGAAGATCTTGCTCTTATCTATCATGATGATCATATCTTAGATGATTTACAAAATCTTTTGAAGCGACTGGACTACGTGAAATTCATGAATGCCAAGGAACCAACGCTGCAGATGCTCGCGAACGAGCATGAACGATCAAATGACATACCCTCCAAGCCCTCAGCTTCGATTGGAGAAGAACATAAGGAACCAGAGATAATAGCGATTCCAGAAATCTCTCTCAATGAGAGCATTGACGATTTTATTTCAGAATCTGAAGGAGTTGCTAATGCCTTCTGCCCCGTGATTCCGTCCACCAATTCTCAATTATTTACTGAAGAGGATTTGAGTGAAGTTGTAGTTAGCGAACCAGTTGTAGCAGTTCCTCTTGCGAGCGTGATGGTTTTAGAGGAAGAGATCGAAACACGTAATTCTCAACTTAATAATCTGATCTCGATCATCGATGACGAGATGCAGAGACGGAAGGAAGCGAGATATGGTAGATTATTGCCAATTTAAATTATTCGTTTTAACTTTGTGCGTGTAGGTGGTTCGCCTTCTCCCGAAAGGATTGCTAGATTGGTTGAATCTTCCCCACTCCCTCCTCCAGCACCTCGACGCCCTGATATCTCTGACCTCAGGAAATTTTTGTTAACTCCTCTATCCTCAGAGCTTGGCACTGTTTTATGTTCGTTTGTTCGAAATCGAATCGGAGATCACCGACATAACCCTTCCTACTCGGTCTTTCTGGAGGTGTGCATTACTTTGCACCTTCACCGTTGCAACTGACCTTTTTTATTAGGATGGTCACCATTTTATGATGTCTGCGAGTCGAAAGAATGGAGTTTATCGAGTTGCTATATGTAAGAGAAGTATGCAGTAAAATTGTTGTGTAATTTCGGTTGTGTTTTCTCTATAGCTCAAGAGGATGGTTATCTACGCCCTGATCAATGCTTAGCGGAAATTAAATCAAACTTCATGGGGACAGAATATCAAGTAAATTCTTCTTATATCCCGTCGAACATTTGCTCATTTCTTGTACAGTTTCTCATGGCCCGGCCCGAGGATCTCGCAGCAAACCTGAAATTAGAAATTGGTGCAGTCTGTTATGAGAGGAAAGCAGCTTTCAATCAATCGCCACGTTGCATGGATGTAGTATTGCCAGGTGAGTCGGCTTGCTACTCAGTTGATCGGTGCCCTGAATTTTCGTTTCATGGTTCATAGTAATTGATGGGGAGGGTCGAGCAGGACAATGGAGCGAACAAGAACAAGGAGAAAACTTGCTTTCGCGAATAAAGCGGAAAAATTTTAATGGATTATTGTTATTAAAAAATCGACCACCTCAATGGAATAATCAACTTAACTGTTATGTACTTAATTTTAAAGGTAGAGTTAGCATGGCATCCGTGAAAAACTTCCAGCTAGTGCGACCAGGACATGAAAATGACGTAATCTTACAGGTAACCCCTTTTTAATCAGTCTGTATAATACCTAATTGATAGTGTGATAGTTTGGAAAGGTTGGTTCTGATTTTTTTGTTATGGATATGAAGCACCCCATAACTCCACTCCAGGCATTTTGCTTGTCACTTTCATCTTTTGATAGCTAAGATGATAATTGTAGATCGCTAAATCTGTTTGCATCTTTTCTTTATGTTATCACAGGGACCCTTGCTTTGTCGTCTGTGAATGGCTTGTTTCAGGTCTCGAGCTAATCTATGAGTCTGTCGAGACGTTTCTACTTGATGTAAATAATTAACTAAAATCTGAAAGATGAACGAAATTCATGTTCATAGAACTTCACCCCTTTCTCTGTTCAGAATAAAATAGCTAAAAACAGCGATCGATCCAAACACGAGATTTTTCTTATTGACACTTCCTGCTGCAACAGAACAAAACCGACCTGTGAATTTGGTTTCCTTCTTCCAAGCAGTCTTTAAAAGTCGAAGAAAAGAATGGTAACGCTCATTCTTCTTTACTGCAGTTTGGACCCAAGGGAGGAAAGAGAATGTTGCAATGGGAAAGAGAATGTTTTGATTTGTTTCCCACAATCCTTTCTCCCTTATCTTTGCTTTCGCAACTACTTCAACATTCTCCATTAATTTTCTAGAATCAAAGCTACGGTGAGAAAGAAAAAACTCACAATTTGCACGCACCTTTTCACTTCTTGAGACGTTGAACCCAGATAAAAATCAATTGCAACAAAAAATAACTCGAAATTATTGAGAGTAATAGCATCTTGAAACAAGAAGAAGTGCAAGAGCAACGTCAGTGATGCTGATTGAATATCCTTGGAATTTTTCTTGGAGCGATTCAAAATTTGACGAGCAATTTCATCACCACAACAGAGTTGAAATCTTTCCAGTTTTTTCTAAAAATGTGAGATGATTAGTTTTAAGAATAGAAAGAGGAGTATTACCTCGAGATCTCGTTCTTCCTCTAAAGTTGTTTGCAATTGCTCCAGAAGTATATTTCGCTAAAAGGCGACATTTTAGATCATCCTGGACGCTATAGAATGGATAAGCTTACCAAATTCTGGAATATTGGCAGAGAGAGATCTTGGCTGTCCTCGCTCGGTAAGTTAAAGGAAGAATTGCAAAAGAGATGAGCAACAACCTCTGCTTGTCGAGCAATTTGACACTGTAAGAGGAGTACTCGGGATTTTTCTGTGACTTTAGAATCTGCTACGGAATTTAGACGAGTTTCACATGTAGAAATATCAAGAGATGATGAGTGGACCGCCGAAAGATAAAACTCAGATTTTTGCTGAGACAATAACTTCAAGATCTGATAAATATCCAGATCAGCAGAAGTTTTATCATTTAGCACAATTACTGTTTCATAGCTCTCTTGACTTGAGTTATTCGTCTCGATGACTGGAATCTTTCGATAAACCCGAATATCACCATGGACTTTAATACGTAAAGCTTCAGGAGATTCAAGCAAACCTTTAAGTACAGTTAATGGAAGAAGATCACATGTATGAAACGGGATTCGATAAGTATACTTAGGCTCCAACTTAGGGTCTTTTGAAGAGCCTTTATGAACATCTCGGGGGAATATTTCAAACTGCAAAGAGAATACGTCTTCGTCCAAAATCTGGAGGTTCTGTTTATTAGGAATTGCAACATCGGGAGAGTAGAGATACTTGTGTGTCTTTTCTGTTGAAAGAGAGGAAAAGTCATTCACAACAAGAGAGTCATAGGAATGCGTGACGAAGCCTTTGATTAAAGTGGAGGATGAAAAATCAGCTGGTATATATTGATGGGAATAGCGATGACTGGATAAAACATTCATCTCCATAAAGATTTCCGCTACTAGTTGTGAACAGTAGTATGCCTCAGATTGAGTGCTCGTGGAAGAATTTGGAGTCCGGAAAGAGGCTGAGGATGCTCTATCTGCCATATCAATATCTTCTACAAGCTTGGCGATTTTCTGACGAAGATGATGAAGTGATTTCATAATTATTTTGCTAAGAAAAGCATCAGATTTTCGATTTTTATTATCCAGCTCATTCTTTAAAAGGAACTCATTCTCCCTCAGGAGCAAAAGCTGATGTTTCATATTTAATACCTTACTGGTCGGTGAAAAAGAGTGTGAATAAGACGAGATCATAGCATCAATCATCTGTAGAAAGGATGTATTGTACCGCTTATCGAGATAAAGTTGACTTAGTCTCCATAATTCTGTGCGAAATTCATCATATACAGCTGTATTTGTCTTGTTTGATACAACGCCATTGCTTTGAATGACAAGTTTTCTTATCGCAAATTTCTGAGATTTAGATCTTTGGAAACGCTCTCGTAAAAGATGGCACGTAATTCCGTTTATATTTGCCTCCAACAGATAAAATTCTTGATTCTCCGGATTTTGAACAACCAATCCAAGATGGTCCCAATCTGTCCACCCGAAGAATTTCGCGCTGTAACATATAAAAGAAGAGGCAACATCCATCTTTGAACATGGACGCGAGAAGAGAATAATATCTCCGCTCTGAACCTCCACTTCCAATTGCATTTTTCTGTTATTTTCTTTGGAAACTGGGAACCAAAAAGTGCACGATAAAGGAAACTTCGAAAGATGGACAATGTTATTAATACCTACAGGAAGTTAAAGTATTTAACAGATACGATTGATGAGAGCACGTCAGAGCGATTGAGGGAGTATACAGATGAATTGACTGTGCCTCTGAATTCATTACCTATCACCTCTTCGATTCAGGGAAAAACTTTGAAGAAGGCGACTTCAGCAACATCTTCTTCGGCCTCTATAGCTTCCCGAAAAAGCTCTGAGCCAAGTCCTGTGGCATTTAATATAAATACTACCAATAGTGCCATCAACCCAACCATTCCTGAGATTGACCATGATTCTGGAAACGACACAGATCTTGAGGAAGATACAAATGCAATGTTCACAAGAGATCAGTTTCACATACGAAACGATCAATTGTTTAGCGAGAATGCAGCGACATCAAAAGAGCTGGTTGACCTATTATCTGGTCTTTCTAATGAAGAAATTCAACCGATCCTCGATGAGATAATAACTACAACCTACGAACTAGATGAGCAACGACAAGAGAGCCAGTACGAGGAAAATTATGACTTATTCGTTTCTTTAATTCAGAAGATGAAGCATTCCTCTTCTCTTCGGATCGAGCAGTTATCTCACTCTTTGCAACTCCTGATTCATCGTCAGAAAGAGATTTTTGATATCACACTCGAAAAATATAAACAGGAGTATGGGTTTTATCGAATGAAGAATCGTCATGCGGAACTGATAAATCAAATTCAAAAATATTCCTTTAAGCTATCTGAAATCAAGTATGAGCTCTCCCTTAAACAAGAAGAGTTCAACATCTCTGCCGAGGAACTACGGAATCGTTACGAACAGGAACTCGAAGCCATGATAAGGAAGTTACTTCAAACCATTGAAGAAAAAAAGGAAGAGGTTAACGCTTTAACAAACAAGCATCAAAATATTCAAACTGATATTGACAGGATTTGCAATGATCTTAGTCTTATATTGCATGAATTAGATCGAGAGGAGAAAGCGAAAGCATATGCAGCTATCTATGGTAGCAATAAGAAGTTTATTGATAATCGTCCGTTACCAACTTTACCAAAAATCACGACAGAGAAGATAGAAGAAGCCTTCGCTCAAGCTCGAATAGATAAAAGTTCGATTACAGCTACTTCTCCGAAGAAAGTCAAAAATGAGAGTAAAACGAGCTCCAATGGTAAAAGTCCAAATAATCGCTCTCCTAAGGGCCCTACAATTCCAAATCAAAAAGGCTCTAAATCCAATCGGTCACCAACCCAACAACCGACATCAGTAATTGTTCCAGAATCTGACAAAGTGGAGCCGGTTGTGGAAGAGTTGGACTCCAATCATATCTTTCAAGTCTTTCCATTCCTTGACACTCGAGAAATCACAGAAGATATGGTAATTGAAAGCCTGAAGATCGCTGATGCGTTATTATTAGAAGTAGAAGGCAAGAAGAAGGAACTTCAACAGCAAGAGGAAAAAATGAATGAAGAGAAAGCGAAAACTCAGAATCTCTTGAAAAGTGAGGATAATAAAGCCCTAGAGCGCTTGAAACTCATGGTTGCAAACCTTGAGGCGAAGATCGAAATTGACAGTCAGAGAGTAGAATTGCTTCAAACTCTTGTCAAAAATCTTACATCTGAAGCGAAAGGAGATTATTCTAAGAGTAAGAAGAAATCCATTCATCGTCATCCCCATACCAACGAGAATAAGGATGATATCACTCAGAGGAAAACAGGGGATTTAGTATCAGGACCTAAACCGACAAGAACTTCCCTTGTCAAACAGGCCGAAAATGAGTCTGGGCGAGAAGACGACAAAGATCAAAATGGTAGTCCGTTGGAGCAGAAGGAAATGAATGTTGGACCGACAGACTCTCTCGATTATAATAATTTATCGGAGGTAGAGGTAAATGTTTTGAAATATCAAGAGTTTTATGAGAAATGTCAAGGTATTCTGAAGGTCGAACGAGAAAAGATCCTTTCTCGAGAGAAAACTCCACGCAATAGAGCTATCTCCATTGCCAACAAGAGTCGACCTATTTCTTCCTCCGTACCAAATGTCAAACCCTTTTCGGAGTACAATCGAGAACTCAATGACAGTATTGACAGCCATCAGCTCGAGAATGACGCAGGAATGAACTATATCCAAACTAATGATGGAGCTCCATTAAATGAGAAACCAGTCATCAAACGCTTAATTACGCCTCAACAAGTGGGTAAAATTCATAAAATCATGGAAATGTTTGATTACTATACAAATTTGAATGATTTGTCGGATGTTGATAAAATGAACAATACTCTTATTCCATACAGCAACACTCCTTTGGGTTGGAACTCCGCCTCATCAACGGCAAAAGCGAGTGGAGGGGGTGGAATAAGTGGCATGGAAAGTCCTGTGAAGTCAAGAGGCTCCACACACCAGACTCGAATGAGCAGTCCCTCACGATCTGTTAGATCCTTGAGTCCTTCAAAATCCATTATTCAGATTTCTACTTTTCCGAATGAAGAAAGAGTTGCCGATCTAACCGCTACTTCACCATCTAATCAATTACCTGAAATTGAAGTCAGTAATACTCGCAGCACTTCTGGTCGTCGAGCTGCTATTACCTCGCCTCATTCAAAAAGTGTTTCTCCACGCTCAAATTCACCTCGAGAAGAAGGAGATAATAAAAGGGTTAGTCGAGTCGCGTCGAAGGGTTCACGCGAAAAAGAAAAAGGTTATCAATTAGCTCTAGCTTTGCAAGAGCAAGAAAATTCGGATTTCTTTTCCGAAAATTATGGCTACAAGCTTGCAATTGAACAGGTTTCAACTATTTACAATATCTTATTAAAATGGAATCATCCAGCTGCGGATCAATTATCCGCATCTAATATTGTCAACAACTCCATTATTCTCCAGACCGATCGGGAAGAGAATGAGCTGTTAACCATTGAAGTTTTGAAATCACAGATTCAAAGCCTTCTCATGAAGTGTAAAGGCTTATATAGACAAAACACATATTATCATTCAATTATCAAGGATTTATCGAAAGAATTGATTCATGATATCAAAAAGAATAACCAATACACAACAGAGCTCATAGCAGAAATTTCAAATTTGAGATGGGGTCAGAATACCTTACCAGGGAAATATCAACTAGAGATTGACGCTTCGAAGGAAAGGTTGATGCAGTTGAAGAAAGAGTGTAAAATTTGGGAAGGAAAGGTTTCTAAACGCCGCGTAACGAACATACGTCTCTCGAATCTATTAAGTGAAAATTCTAAGAATGTGAGAAAATCTCTTCCTTTGAAGTCGTCATTTCAGATGGTCCAAGCTATCGTACAAGAAAATCATGTAGTTGAAAATAAAGAAATCCAAAAGCCTAAATCTCATATGCCGATTCTGTATAGCAGTTCTCTTAGTCATGGACCACAACCTTTCGCTTCCATTCCAATGCAATCAGAAATGATTGTTAGTTCAACATCAAGCAATCCTCAGAGAAACGGCATCGATCGTCCAGATACTCAACACAGCGACCTGGGAATCGATCTTTTCTCCACTCCGGCTCAACCTCTGCAACCCCGAGAAAGTACAACGAATAAATAAGCATTCAAATGTTGATTAAGAATGAAGTTTCATACTTAAGTATAGGCTTCGAGTTTTAAAACTTAACAAAATAAGATATTTCCATAACTCGAGTATTTGAATTATCGAGTTTCTTATCCTCGAAATCGTTTTTCTTTTTTTTTAATTTTTTCCAACAACAAAAGTATCAAATAAAATCTGTCAGATATTCCGTCAAATCGGATCAAGTGATCTTTTGGTTTGTCTAGTCTGTTCTATCCAAGTTCTCTCTTCACATATGGTTCAAACTCTCATCGTGTAGAAAGAGATTCATGCACTCAACACCACACCTCTTTTTTCATTATTCACAATAAAATATTCCATGTTCTTTTTTAATTCGAAAGAAAACCGTGTGAGCGTATTTACTGATTCTAGCAAGAGTCGAAATGTTCTTCCAGATCCCCAAGACGCAGCAGCGGTGAGAGAGGTTGAAATTCAACGCTTTAAATGGAATGCTTTTCTAGCCAGCAAACCAGGAATATTTGAAGAAGAGTGGTTATGGGAAAATCGTCTTGTGACTACAGCACGTGATGGACCAATCAAAAAGAAATTTATGCAAATATTTAACTCCAAAGTCAAGCTACGGAAACAGGTGAAGGCTCTTGTACGATCCGGTGTTCCACCTGAATTGCGAGGGAGAGTTTGGTTCGCTTGCTCGGGTGCAGCCAAGAAGCAACGAGCAGCTACAGGCGCTGAACAATACTCAATGGTGGTCAATCAGATTCCATCTTTAGAAGGTTCACAAATTGCTGCAGATATTGAGAAAGATCTCCTCCGAACCTTTCCTGAACTAATTGCTGAGAGTGATCAAGAAATGATCGAAATGTTGAGAAGAGTTTTGATGGCTTATGCATTGCGCAATCCGAACATTGGATATTGTCAGTCAATGAATTACTTATGCGCTTTACTTCTCTTCCATCTTGAGGAAGAGAGAGCTTACTGGACATTTGCTGCATTAATCGAAGATATTTTACCTAATAATTATTACGTTCCTAGTTTGCTTGGTGGAAGAGTGGATCAGCAGGTATTCCAGAGTTGCATCGCTTCGAAATTGCCGAGGTTATTCGAAGTATTCAAATCGACGAACACTTTGCTTGAGCCAATAATCTGTCCCTGGTTTTTATGTCTGTATGTTAATGTGTTGCCTTTATATGCGGTATGTCGTGTCTGGGATTGCTTATTCTGGGAAGGAAACATCGTCTTATTTAGGATTGGATTGACTCTAATCAAGAGCAAATCGAATTACATCCTACAGGCTACTGATTTCATCAGCGTTTACGGAATTTTAAAGGCTAATAATCTCAAGCAATATTCTTTTGAGTTAGAATCTGCAAAAGAAAACGTGAATGGTGTTGCAGCAGATGGACAAGTGATGAGCGACACGGAATTTATGATCTGCAATGTATTTGGTTTTCGTTGGTTGAAATCTGTCCCCACAGCGAAGGTGGAGTTATTGAGAAAGAAATTTACTGATATTATTGTTCGTGAAGAAGAAAAACGTTTGAAACCTCGAAAGAAGCCTACCCCTCCTATGGATGGTGATGACTCTGTCCATACTGTCGACAATGTTATCTTGAAGCAACCTACAAGTCCTTCATCAGGAAAGCGAGGGCGTCGAAAGTCTGAGTTAATGTCGATGTAAGTTTTATTGTATTTCTTATTTAAAATTTCTCTAATCGTTTCTCACTACACGTACGATCCGGACTCTGTTATAGACTTTTGGCTGAGAAAGAGTAAGTTGTTATCGCTTTACATACAAACATCTAATCTTCTTCCTCTTTCTTCTTTTAGTGTAAATAATCTCCACCAATTAGCGTTGCAAATGGACGAAGGTTTGGGAAGTCATGTTGAGGAACTTGCCAAAGAATTGGATAAAGATGAAGATGAATTAGGAAAAGGAGAATTTGCTGAGATCGCCGATTCAGACGATGATTACGCCGAAGGTGAAGGAGATGGAGAGCAAGATTCGTAGGAATACTATTTCGTAGTATAGAGCATTTCGAGTGTTTATGGAGAAGTTTATTTTGTCTCGACTGTATATAGAAAGTCATTCTCTAAGTTTATTGGATTCTTCTTGTCAAATGCATTTCCTCTTAGCATTAAAAAGAGCCATTTAGTCAAAGAGTAAGAATTCCATATAAAAATAATTCAAATAAAGAAATCTCATCTCACCGCTCATTGAGTAGTCGATCGATCAGGTGAGACGGGTGTAGATTGTTGATCAAATAATCAATTTTATTCGTGGCTTTTTGCTTCGGATGAAATTTATGACCATCATCAGTCAGAATAGCTTCATACAGCAGCGGATCACGAACTATAAGGGCAGTTTTCATTCCCGCTGTAGCAGCTCCAAGTACATCCTTTTCATAATCATCCCCAACATATAATATTCGGGAGGGAGGAATGTTATCTAATCGATGGATTGCAGAGAGGAATGCAACAACATTGGGCTTACTACAACCGACATCAGAAGCCGACAAGACATCTTGAAGGTAAAGCGTTATATCGGTTTCTTTCGTTTCTGTTGATGACCGAGATAGGTGACAGTTACCATTCGTTAAAATACTAGCTTTAATACCATCAGACAGTAAGTACTTCATGCATGGAATGGCATCTTCATACAAGTAAGGGTTGATATTACTCCTAGATGTCAAGAATGCCTAAAAGAAGACTGAAAATCATACCGAAAATATCATGAAGGTCAAAACAAGCACCTGCATGCAAATATCCACCTTCAATTCTTCTCCAAACTTCATAGCAATTCCGGCCATCGCCCTTCTCCTCACCTCTGTCAGATCATGGCTGATTAAGGGAGTCTTTTTTTTAACTCTATTTCTAAATTTTAAGTCTAGTAACCGTGAGAGTTAGACTTACCTTGACATCTCCGATTTGAGAATTTCTGTAAAGACAACTTCATCAAAACTTGAATGACTACAGAAAGAGGCATAAGTTTTTGGCATGGTTTCCCTCATTGAAGAAATTAGTGAGGTTAATGCGTTTTGAAGAGGATATGTGATCGGACAAAGAGTTTCATCCAGATCAAACATCACGATATCAAAGAGTTGTCGCAGCTCCTTCCTCGCAGTACCTCTATATTGTTTCGGGACTAAAGGGATTCTATTTTTCCAAAAGTTGAATCGCTCGGGTTCTTTCCTAACGACAATGTCTTCTAAAATTTCGGCCAGTTGAGACTTCCCTTCTGCATAACTTGAATAGTTGGTGTAAATAACATAGTTTGCATGTTCACGCTTATATTCGTCTGGAACCTGCTTGGAAAGAATAGATAAAAATTTCTCCTTTGTCATGTTAGGACGACGTAAGACTCGTTCTTCTTGGGTTTTAAAATCACAAGAAACAACGATTATGTAATCAACAACGTCAGAATATTCAGAGAACTTTTCAAAGAGTAATGGAATATCATATACAACGAGTAACTGCTCTGCTTGTGAACAACGCTCAGTAAATTCATATCTTTGGGCGATAACAAGAGGATGGACAATTCTCTCGATGGTTGGTAGTACTGAGGAATCGGCTAGAACAAGTTTCATCAACTCCATGCGACTCACTGTTTCCTCGACAATCACATTCGGATAAATCTCGCGAATTGGTTCCACCGCTTTCCCACCCTTAGAGTATAGGTTATGCACAGCCTCATCAGCATCGAAAACTGGAATTCCTAAGCGACGGAAATGCTTTGTAATGGTAGATTTACCCATTCCAATAGAGCCAGTCAACCCAATTCTAATAGGTTTCCAAGGTTTGAAAGCAGTACCGTTGCCTGCACTCATCTTTCTCAATTGCTGTGAAGAAAATTTAACAGCGTCCGAAAGAGATATAAGAAACGAGAACAGTGCAAAAGATGACTGAATTGGGGCTGATTTTAGGAGTTTAGTTGTTCGAAGCATCACCATTAATGGTAGAAGCATTCCTTCTCATCATCTTAGGGCCTTTCTATACAGAGGTGAAAACGGAATTTCGTGTGAATTCCAAAAAGTCAAAAAGTCAAAAACCCTCTGTTTTCGCTTTTCGTGTGAACAAAACTCCGAAAACGAGTGAATTTGAAGATGAAATCCAGATGGTGGAAAAAGTCACCATCTGAAATTCATTTGAAATTCAAATTTGACTGAAATTGCTCATCCTTCACGAATGTCCTCTCCATCGGAAGATCTTACCACATTCTTTGACTCGACTGCACCTGTGACTGAAAAGATCGAGAAGCTTTTGACCCTCCCTTTGAAAGAATGCCAAAAAAAGAGCAACTTTCTTAAACTGTCCGCGGTTTGCGAAATGGCAAAGCATTTAAATATTGCATACAGTAACAAAAAGAAGGAGGATTTAGTGCAATGTATTTTTAATTACGAAGAACAGAAGCAGTTAACTCAGAAGATGATGGGAGTTGATAGTAAATCCCATCGACGAAACAAAAATACCTTCGCTCGGCTATGTAACTTCTTAATGCAAAATCCGAATGCTCTCGCAAAGGTGCAAATGCTCAGCAATCGAAGTGGGTTAGACGCCGGGTTTGTTTATGAGAATCAACCTGTGATTGTTGAAGCGGTCGAAAAGTTTAACGATCGATCGATCTTCTCGGGAGGACTTTTATTTACTCACGAAATATTGCAAGGAATAGATACTGAAAATGTGGGATTGGGTATTCTCACAAATCGACATGCATGGGAAATATTAATGGAGGTGAAGAAAGATTATACCTTAATTAAGACTGGGAACTTTCATCGTTCAGGACAGAATTTGAATGATTTTCCGAATTTTTGTACAGGAAAGCCGGATGCTTTATACTTACATTTTTGGGTATTA
>VFQN01002920.1_pt1 | contig 25461 bp, 20 predicted proteins | sample 3512371 | NCBI WGS metagenome assembly VFQN01 (sample SAMN10412370, study PRJNA504923) | tailings metagenome | isolation source: Replicate 2 from Balatoc abandoned mine | place: Philippines: Itogon, Benguet | collected 2017-08-28 | reverse complement strand
CCGCTTTCCGATGGCGGTCTGACGGGAGCTCATACACAAACTTTCTGACACTCCCACCGTCGGCGGCTCCATGCCCATGGCGGCCCACTCTTCCTTGGCCGGACCGTAGATGCCGGGCACAGCGAGGCCGGCCTGACGCATGAGTACCGTCATCTGTCCGCGGTGATGCACCTGGTGCAGCAGCAGGGCCAGCAGTGTCTGGGACACCGTCCAGCGCTCGCCGTACATGTCGCGCTCTTCGCTGAGCGTGGCGTCGGTCCACTGCGCGGCGATCTGCTCGAGGAGCGAGGCGCTTGCGGCTTGGTAGGCGCTCTGAATGGCGGTCACGGTCGCGGGCGTTGGTGCATGGGGATCGACGCCGGTCACCTGCAGGCCAGCGGAGCCCATCATCTCGGGAATGGTTTGGGCAAGATGCCAGGCGAGTCGACCGAGGGTGCGCGCGCCGGGCGCGATGGCCTGGGCCAGCGAGGCGTCGGTGAGGCCGCCGATGAGTTTGGCGGTGATGTCGGCTTCCCAGGTCCAGTGGCTGCGGAAGTCGTCGAGGCTCTTGATCATGGGACTAACGAGAAGCGTAAGGTTTGACTGCGTAAGGTGGACGGCGGGAAGGAACAGTACGCGAGACGGCGTAAGGTGAACGGCGGGAGCAGAACGACGGGAGCTGAACGGCGGGAGCAGAACGGCGGGAGCAGAGATCAGGCGTGCGGTGCCCAGCTCGTTTCGCCCTTCACATACGGCACGCAGGGTTGATACTCGCCGGGTGTCTCCTTGTATCGCATGGCCTGCGTGTAGCCAATCTCCGATGTGAAGAACCCCAGCATCGCGAGCTCCTTCATCATGCGGAAGTAGTGCGTGGGTTCCTCGCGCGTCTTGCTGCGCTGATACTCGTACTGCTCCTTGTCCAGCGTTTCCAGCAAGGCAAGACGTTGCTCAGCGGTGGCTTGCATGAAACCGGTGCCATGCATGGTGCGGCAGGCATCATCGATGCTGCGCAGTCCCGTGCGAAAGACGGTGCGGTCTTCTGGCGTGTAGGTATCCGTGACCATGAGCGCCATGAACGGCCCGGTGGCCGCCGCCTTGGCGCCTGGCGACTTGGCCGTGGTGGGCAGAATGGTGTCGGCCACCTCGTCGAGGAAGCGCTGGTCGTCCACTGAAAAATCGCCGATGGGTTTGGCCGTTGGTGCATCAGGTGGCGGCGGGCGGTCGCCACTGCAGGCGCTGAGCAAACTGCTGCCACCCACAAACGCCACACCACCCAGCAACACACCAACGCGTTTGATGGCCTCGCGGCGTGCGATGCCCGCCGGCACTACGTCGGGAATGTTCGGCACGTGATCAGACATGGGCCATGCGCCTCACAGATCGCGGCGCTTGAGCGCCGTCACGGCAAAGTCGGCCGCGCGCGCGGTGAGCGCCATGTAGGTGAGCGAAGGATTGACGGCGGCAGACGACGTCATGCACGAGCCGTCGGTGACAAACACGTTGAGCGCGTCCCAGACCTGATTGTGCTTGTTGAGCACGGAGGTCTTGGGATCACGTCCCATGCGCGCGGTGCCCATTTCGTGGATGCCCATGCCGGGCGCATAGCCGTTGTCATACGTGCGCACATCCTTCACGCCCGCCGCCTCCAGCATCTCGGCCATCTCCACGGTCATGTCCTTGCGCATGAGCTGCTCGTTCTCCTTGATCTCGCAATCGATCTTGAGCACGGGCAGGCCCCACTTGTCCTTCTTCGTTTCGTCGAGCGAGATCATGTTGCTGTGGTCGGGCAGCATCTCACCAAAAGCCGTGGCGCCGATGCCCCACTGACCCGGCTGCGCGGCTTCGTCCTTGAAGGCGCCGCCAATACCCAACTCGGCCACCGCGCGTCCCCAACCGGCACGACTGGCGCTGCCCTGATAGCCAAAGCCACGCAGATACGGTCGCTTGTCACCGGCGAGATTGGTGAAGCGCGGAATGTAGAAGCCCGACGGCCGGCCGCCGTAGTAGTACTGATCATCAAAGCCCTCCAGGCGACCACTCGCGCCCAGACGGAAATGATGATCCATGAGATTGTGTCCGAGCTCTCCACTGGCACTGCCCAGGCCACCGGGCCAGACGTCCGTGGCCGAACGCATCAAAAGCCAGGTGCTGTTGAGCGTGGACGCACAGAGAAAGAAAATTCTGGCGGTGAATTCGAGCGTCTCGTTGGTCAGCGCATCCTGCACACGCACCGCCTTCACGCGCTTGCTGTCCTTGTCGTACACGAGTTCGTGTACGATGGAGTGCGGCCTGAGCGTGAGATTGCCCGTGGCCATGGCCGGCGGCAGCGTGGACGATTGTGTGCTGAAGTAGCCGCCCAGCGGACAGCCCAGCCAGCAGGCGTTGCGCGTCTGACACTGGCCGCGCCCCGGCAGCGGCTGCGTGAGGTTGGCGCTGCGTCCGATGAACAGATGGCGCTTGCCCTTGTACGCCTTCTTCAGCTGATCACTGACGTGCTGTTCGCCGCAATTGAGTGGAAAGCCCGGCAGGAACTCGCCGTCGGGCAGTTGCGGCAAGTTCTGTTTGGTGCCCTGAATGCCGGCATGCTTTTCGACGTAGCTGTACCACGGCGCCATTTCGCGGTAGCGGATGGGCCAGTCAACGGCGATGCCCTCCTTCAGGTTGGCCTCGAAATCGATGTCGGAGAAGCGATAGCTCTGCCGGCCCCACATGAGAGAGCGTCCACCAACGTGATAGCCGCGATACCAGTCGAAGCGTTTGACCTCGGTGTAGGGCGAATCCTTGTCGCTGGCCCACCAGTCGAGGTTCTTCTCGTTGAGCGGGTAGTCGCGCTTGAGCACGGGATAGTCGGCGATCATCTGCTGCGTGCGCCCACCGCGATGCGGGTACTCCCACGGCCCCTTGGTGGCGTTCGGGTAGTCCTTGATATGCTCGACGTTTCGTCCGCGTTCGAGCATGAGGACCTTGAGGCCCTTTTCCGTGAGCTCCTTGGCAGCCCATCCTCCGGAGATGCCCGAACCGACGACGATGGCATCGTATGCCGTGGTCTGCGTGTCCTGCACTACGCCTCCTGTGTGCGGCGATTGTCCGTATTCAGCCAAACTGCGCCCCGTGACGCGGGATGGCGAGGGGACGGGACAGATTGACCGCTTGACGCGCGGCGCTTTGCCGTCAGGTTCGGGCCATGACTACTCCCACGCCTTTGCGCACTCGCCGCCCGCTGCGCGGGCTTCTGGCTTCGGCCTTCACGCTGACCACTCTGGCCTGTGCCGCCGGTGATGCGCCGGCACCGAGTGCTGACACGCCGCAGCGCACGGCCTCCACCGACATCGTGTACATCCAGCCGGATGGCCCGCCCGCCAATCCCTTCTCGCCGGCGGTGCGCGTGGGGAATCTCGTCTTTGTGTCGGGCACGCTGGGTACGCTGCCTGATGGCACGCTGGTGCCGGGCGGCATTGAGGCGGAAACCCGTCAGGTGCTGGAGAACATCAAGGCCGTGCTCGCGTCGGACGGGCTGGGCATGGACCGCATTGTGCGCTGCACCGCCTATCTCGCGGATCTCAAGGAGTGGCCGGCCATGAATGCGGTGTATCGCGGCTACTTTGCGGATGGCAAGTATCCCGCGCGCGCGGCGGTGCAGGCGACGCTGCTGTTCGGCGCGCGCGTGGAACTGGAGTGCGTCGCCGCCGCGAAATAGGCGAGGCGGCACGCCACCTCGCGTGCCGTTCCCTCCCGCGGTTCCCCTTACGCCGCCTCGCGTGCCGTTCCTTTCCGCGGTTCCCCTTACGCCGCCTCGCGTGCCGTTCCTTTCCGCGGTTCCCCCTACGCCGCCTCGCGTGCCGTTCCTTCCCGCGGTTCCCCTTACGCCGTCCACCTTACGCTTCTCGTTGTCATGATTATTTACGACCCGAAGAACTGGCTGCGCATCCTGTTCGATTTCCCGCGCAGTCCGGTCTTCCGCATCCTGTTCCTCGATGTCATCGCCGCGGGCGTATGGGCCTGGCTGGTGGTGTGGATCGAGACGGACGTGGTGCGCGTGGCCGTGCCGCTCGGGCCGAGCTTCCTCTCCATTCTCGGCATCATCCTCGGCCTGCTGCTGGTGTTTCGCACCAACACCTCCTACGACCGCTGGTGGGAGGGACGTCGTCTGTGGGGCCAGCTGGTGAACATCTCGCGCGGGTTGGCGCATCAACTCGACGCGTTGCTGCCGGTCGGTCACCCCTCGCGCACACGCTGGGCGGACTACCTGGAGCGCTTTCCGGTGGCGCTCACCGAGCATCTGCGTACGCCGCGGGGGGAGGTGCGTCCCCACGAGCCCAATGCCGTACTGCAGCAGATGACACGGGCGCTGCATCGCCAGGTGGCCAGCGGCGAATTGCCGCGCGAAACCATCGTGTCGCTCACACCGGTACTACTGGCCTTCGACGACGTGACGGGCGCCTGTGAGCGCATTCGCAATACGCCCATTCCCTTCTCGTATAGTTCATATGTGAAGCAATTCGTGCTGCTGTACGCACTCATCATGCCGTTCGGTCTGGTGCGTGAGTTCGGTTACGGTACGGTCATAGCCTGCATGTTCACGTTTTTCGCCACCATGGGACTCGAGCTCCTCGCCACCGAAATCGAGGAGCCCTTCGGTACCGATCGCAACGACCTGCCGCTCGAAGGCATCGCGGAGCGCATTGCCATCGATACGCGTCATCTGCTGACGGGGGGCGTCATGGAAACGGGACCGGTGCCTGAGGGCTGACCGGTCCCGCTGCATCCACGCCTGCTCGAGGCGACGGCTTTACTCGTCGAGTCCCGCCGACGTGATGTTGTGCCCGATGGCCTTGAGCTTCATGGCCATGTCTTTCTTTTCCACGGCCTTGTTGTAGGCCTCCTCGGGCTCCACCTGCTTGGTCTTGACCAGATTGAGCAGCGCGTCGTTGAGCGTCTCCATGCCCAGCTTGCGCTGCGTCTGGATGATGTTGGGGATCTGCACCGTCTTGCCTTCGCGAATGAGCGCGCTGACGGCCTTGTTGACGATGAGAATTTCGCGCGCTGCCACGCGGCCTCCACCGATCTTGCGGCAGAGCACCTGCGAAACAACCGCCTTGAGCGACTCGGAGAGCATGATGCGAATCTGCTCCTGCCGGTCGGCGGGGAACTGGTCCACGATGCGATTGATGGTGGACGCGGCCGTGGAGGTGTGCAGCGTGCCGAACACGAGGTGTCCGGTTTCGGCCGTTTCCATGGCAATGGCAATCGTCTCGAGGTCGCGCAGCTCACCAACGAGGATGATGTCAGGGTCTTCGCGCAGCGCCGCACGCAGCGCACTCTTGAACGACTGCGTGTGCACGCCCACCTGACGCTGGGTGATGAGGCACTTCTTGCTCTGGTGGACGAACTCGATGGGATCTTCGATCGTGATGAGATGATCGGAGCGCGTGCGGTTGATGAGGTCCACCAGCGCGCAGAGCGTGGTGGACTTGCCCGAGCCGGTGGGGCCGGTGACCAGCACCAGGCCCTTGGTGAGGTTGCAGAGCGCCTGCACCTCCGGCGAAATGCCCATCTGCTCCACCGTCACGGTCGTGCTGGCAATGGTGCGCATGACGGCGGCGATGCCATAGCGGTCACGCAACACGTTCACACGGAAACGCGACAAGCCCTCGATTTCGTAGGCAAAGTCGGTATCCCAGAGCTCCTCGTACTCGCCCTGATTCTTGACGGGCATGATGGAGCGCAGCATGGCCTCGAGGCCCTCGGGCGTGAGCGGCGCCTCGCCCTCGAGGCGCACCAGATCACCGCCCAGACGGAAGATGGGTGGTTCGCCGACGCGCAAATGCAGGTCGGCGGCTCCGCGTGACACCTGAATGCGCAGCAGCGCATCAAGCGCGCTGCGGGCATCACTCTGTTCGGCGGCTGCGGCGATGGGTGCGTCGTCTGCACGACGCGGCACACTGCGGCTGGACTCGGCCAATGGCGCCACGGCAGGCGTCGCCGGTGCGGCCGTTGGTGTCACGCTGGCCACACCGCGCGGGGCTGTGTTCAGCGGCTTCGGCGTCTCGGCGCCGTTGTCTCGCTCCGACCAGGCCCGCACCTCGATTCGCACACCGCTCGCGTCCTTGTCCTGCTGCACCAACCAGGGCTTGCCGTTGAACTGGTAGGTGAACCGGATATCACGGCCGCTCTGGATACTCGGACGCACATCGGCATCGGCCACCTCGCTGATGAGGGCCAGCACCTGCGACACGGACAGCACCTGGGAGCTGAACTGCTGCAGGCCCATGCCGGTCTGCAGGGCAATGGGCGAGTCGGATTCGAGGACGATGGCAGAGGCCACCCCGGATTCGAGGCGGGCAATCAGCTTGTCGAGTTGTGGCACGCGAGGGATCGGTGGGGGAGGACATTGGCACTGCACCCCGGTGTGACAACCCGGGCCACGTGAAGGACGATTGAGGCCCTGCCACGCCACACCCGACCTGGCCCCCGTCACCGAGCTGTTTCCATCGCGACACCTGCGGGCGACCGGCTCGTATCTGGCACGGGACATGGACCACGCATTCTGGAGAAACTTCCACATCGACTCTTTCCGGAGTGCATGCCGTGCCGGCAACCCTGCTGTCGCATCAGGCTCTGGTTCTGCCCCTCAAGTTGCGTTGGCCGGCCCGCTTCTCGGGCCTGGCGCTGTGCATTGGCAGCATGGCACCGGACTTCGAATTCATTGGCCGCATGCGCGATGACTGGGAGTTCAGTCACACGCTGTCGGCCCAGCTCTGGTTCACCGTGCCGGTGAGCCTTGTGCTGACGTGGCTGCTGACGGCGGTGCTGTTGCCCGCGTTGCTGCCGTATGTCCGGGACCATCGCTGGGTCCGGGTGCATGAGTTGGCGGCTCTCGCGCCGCCGAGCGGATGGCACGTCTGGTGGCGGACAGGCTATTCCGCCTGGATCGGCGGGGTGTCGCATGTTGTGCTCGACGGCATCACCCACGGCAATCACAGCGGCTGGTTGGTGCCCCACCTCCCGTTTCTCCGTACACCGGTGCCGCACCTCGGAGGCGAAGCGCCGTTGCATGACGCATTGCAGTTGTGGCTCACCATCGGGTTTGCACTGCTGACCCTGTGCATGTGGCGGTACATCGTTCGTCGCGGCCTGCTCTGGCAGTGGCGTGGACGGGAAGCGCGAGACCTGCCCCGACAGCCCCGTGCGGCCGGTCAACGGTTGTTGCTGATGGTGGGGACCTGTGCCGTGGCGGGTGCACTGGTGGGCTTTTCGCATCCGCATGCGTCTCCGAAGGCCACCACTGCTGCCATCGCCTTTGGTGCGATCGACGTGGCGGTTCTGGGCTGCGTGGGATTGGCGCTGGCAATCCGCCGTACTCGGCGGTAGCGTGAGCCCATGCCTGCCACCGCTTCCCGCCTTTCGATCTTCACCGAGTCCGTCATCCGGGGCACCACGCGCCTCGCGAACCAGCACGGGGCCATCAACCTTTCGCAGGGTTTCCCGGACTTCGATCCGCCGGAAGTGCTGCTCGAAGGCCTCGAGCGCGCCACGCGCGGTCCCTTTCACCAATACGCGGTGACCTGGGGCGCCCCACGCTTCCGCGAAGCGCTCGCGCGCAAGATCACGCGCTGCTCAGGGCTCGAGGTGGACCCCGATCAGCATCTGGTGGTGACCTGCGGCAGCACGGAAGCCATGATGGTGGCCATGATGACGGCCTGCAATCCAGGCGACAAGGTCATCGTGTTCTCGCCGTTTTACGAGAACTACGCGGCTGACGCGATCCTGTCGGGTGCCGAGCCCATTTATGTGCCGCTGCATCCGCCGGGCTTTGGATTCGACGAAGACGATCTCGCCAAGGCCTTTGCGCAGCGTCCCAAGGCCATCGTGGTCTGCAATCCGTCGAACCCGAGCGGCAAGGTGTTCACGCGCGAGGAGTTGCTCACCATTCTGCGCTACGCCGAGCAGTATGACACCTGGGTGATCACCGATGAGCCCTACGAGCACATCGTATACGCACCGCACGAGCATGTGTACTTCAACACGCTGCCGGGTGCGTTCGAGCGGACCATCACCTGCAACTCGCTGTCCAAGACCTACTCCATCACCGGCTGGCGCCTGGGTTACGTCCATGCGCCCGCGCCGGTGATTGCGCAGGCGCGCAAGGTGCACGACTTCCTCACGGTTGGTGCGGCGGCGCCGCTGCAGGAGGCGGCCGTGGGCGCGCTGGACCTGCCGAACAGTTACTACGAGGAACTGACGTCGCTGTACACGGCCAAGCGCACACTCTTTCTCGACATCCTGCGCGAGACCGGCCTGCCGTTCACGGAGCCGCAGGGTGCGTACTATGTGATGGTGGACATCAGCAGTCTGGGTTTTGCCGACGACACGGCGGCGTCGGAGTGGCTCATCAAGGAGGTGGGCGTGGCCGGTGTGCCAGGGTCAAGCTTCTTCCGCGAGCCAGTCAGGCATCTCATCCGCTTCCATTTTGCCAAGCGCGAGGAAACCCTGCGCGCGGCGGGTGAGCGGCTCAGTACTCTCAGCGCCCGCGTGAACGCCGGACGTTGAGTGCGCGCCGACTCCTCGCTTTGTGGCGGGGAGTCGGGCGCTGACCTGCCTCGTTTGCTTCTTGTCCCATCCTGAATCCTCCGCCCTGCCAGGGTCGTATGGCCGCCACCACCAACGTCTGGTGCGCAGCAACGAACGGCAGCCGATGAGGAACGATGGGGATGCGACGGATTGCGCGGCGGATACTGATTGCCGCCGCTGGCACAATTGGGGTGGCGGCCGCGGGGCTGGTCATTTGGCTGTCCCGCAGTCAGGTCGTACAGACGGCGGGCGGTGTGTATGAAAGCATCCTGATACCGGTCGGATCGGGCGCGATCAAGTGGCGGGCAGATCAGGCCGTGGTGGCGCCTGCTCCCAGTCTCAATGCCATGCATGGTCCGGTTGTGCGTAGACTGGGCGGTGGTCAACACGAAGTTGCGTGGTACTGTGACGACCATGTGGAGCGTGACACACTGCCGGCTGACTCGGTGACCATCGAATGCGAGGGGCGGCGCAGTCACTGGCAGTGGCGGGCACCGGCAGCGGTTCCAGCCGCAGATCTTCCCGCCGCACCACGGGTGGCGGTCGTGAGCGATCTCGAAGGAGACAGCGCCTACTTCGGAATTTGGGCCCGCGCCATGGGCATTACCGATTCCCTTGGCCATTGGACCTACGGGAATGGACAGGTGGTGGTGCTGGGCGACGCCACGGATCGCGGTCGATGGGTATATCCGCTGCTCTGGACACTGTATCGGCTCGAAGGCGAGGCGCAGGCCGCGGGAGGCGCGGTGCATGTCGTGCTTGGCAATCACGAGCAGTACAATCTGACCGGTGTGACCAAGGACATCGAGGCCGAGCATCACTTCGCCATGCGGCAGTTGGCGCGCTACCACCAACTCCTCGACAGCAATACCGTGCTGGGTCAGTGGCTGCGCACCCGCCCGGTGGCATTGCGCATCGGACGCACGCTGTATGTGCACGGTGGTGTCAGTCCGGCGGTGCTGCGCGATCAGCTGTCGATCGATACGCTGAACGCACGGAGTCGGGACTATCTCGCGGGCAAGTCCGGTCCCGGACGGACTCGCGACGACCAGTTGGGCCTCACATCAGTGACGCAGTACCGCGGACTGGTCATGGGTATGGAGGGACATCCCCTGGCCGATGACCAGCACATTCAGCGCACGCTTGGACACTTCGCCGTGGACCGTGTGGTGATCGGACACACGGAGGTGGACTCGATCGCGGTACTCCACAACGGGCGTGTGATCGATGTGAACGCCACCTTGAGCGGCACGAAGGCGTTGTTGCTGGAGCAGGACGTCCCGCGGCTGGTCGACATCGGCGTGCAGCGTTCGGCGTGGGCCGAACCCTCGCCGCGGCTGCGCCGCTTTCAGCTCCTCAACGCCAACGATTGGCGCGCGCTGCTTGGGGTCTTTGCGGCCACGAAGAACTGACCACCGCAATCGTGACCGTGGCGTGAGCACGAACCACGCGCTTCGTGCTCACGACACGGTCAGACCATCAGGTCAGCGCAGGTCCAGCGCCGAGGTGCGCACGTGGTAGAAGTCCCCACGCAACTGCTTGCCGAGATTGGCGCGCACGAACCACAGTGTCTGCTTGTTGCGGGAGAGGGTGGGGTGATACTCGTCGTCGGCGCTGTTGACCAGCGGGCCGAGGTTGCGGGCCTGGCTCCAGGTGCCGCCCTGACGATTGCTCACGTACAGATCGCCGAGCCCGAACCCGCCGGGACGGAGTGAGGTGAAGACGAGGGTCTTGCCGTCCACCGAGATCTCCGGATTGAAATCCCAGGCCGCCTGCAGATCGGACACGCCCGTCTGTGGCTGCGTGTTGACGGTGAGGGGCAGGGCAACGCGCGGCGCAAAGCCCTCACCACGACGCTCGGCGCTGTAGATGTCAAAGTGCTTGCCAGGCTGCGGGAAGAAGGGGCCACTGGCAAAGTACAGCGTGCCGTCCGCGCTGGCGGACGCGTACAGTTCGTCGGTGTCCGGCGAATTGACTTCGGCACCGAGGTGCACCGGAGCGCCCCACCCGTCACCCTGGCGCGGCACATACCAGAGGTCGATGTCCTGGCGCGGGCTGCCGTTCACCGGTCGTGCCGAGGAGAAATACAGGCGCTGGTTGTCGGGAGAGATGAACGGATCGATGTCGCTGTACTGCCCCGAGAACGACGCCACGACGGGCGCGCTCCACGTGCCGTCGTTCTGCAGGCGCGTGTGGTAAATCGTGGCCTGCCGCGTGAACGGGAAGAACTGCGCGCTGCGCGCGAAGTAGGCTTCCTTGCCGTTCGGGGACAGGGTAAGGCGCCACTGCCAGGCGCGATCACCGATGGAGATGACACCGGGCGCAAAGATCGACGGCACCGACGGGGACGGCGTGGTATTCTGGAAGTCGGGCCCGACAAACGACTGCGCGGGGGAGTCATCGTCGCTGCAGGCGGCGATGCCGAAGGCCGCGAGGCCGACCAGCAGATGGCGGCGGGCCAATGTGGACGTGATGGGCATGTGTGTCTCCGTGCCAATGTGTGTGCGGTGAGATGCATCGTGCGGCAGAACGCCGCGCTGTGTGCACACAATCGACCGACCGACCACACTGAACCACGGTTGTGTGACGAATGTGGCGCGGCGTCACGGTGAACCGTGGACCACCGGACCTTACACGCCGAGTGCGGCCTGAATGGCTGCGCGGAACGTGCGACCGCTGGTGAGCTTCTTGCCGGTACTGAGGGAGATCACATACTCGCCGGCGAACAGCGATTCCAACTCGACAATGCGCGTGACATGCACCACGAGTGAGCGATGAATGCGCAGGAAGCGTGTCGGGTCGAGCTGACGCTCGAGGTTGGTGAGGGTCTCGCGCACCAGCCAATGTTTGTCACCCGACCACACGCGCACGTAGTTGGCATCGGCTTCGAGGTAGTCCACCTGTGAGACCGGCACGAACTGCGTGCGTGCCCCGTTTCGCACGACGATGCGCTGCAGGAATCGGGTCCGCTCGTCCACCCGCTCGAGGAAGTGCAGCAGCCGTTCGTCGATGGCGCGGCGCTGCAGGCGTTCACGGGCCTTGTCCAGTGCGGCGTCGAAGCGCAGCTGGTCGTAGGGCTTGAGCAGATAGTCGAGCGCATGCGCCTCGAAGGCACGCAAGGCATGCTCGTCGAAGGCGGTGGAGAAGATCACCACCGGCATGCGCTCCGCGCCCACCTGACGGATGACCTCGAAGCCATCACCGTCGGGCATCTGCACGTCGAGGAACACCAGTTCCGGACGCAGGCTCTCGATGGCGCCGATGGCTTCGAGTCCGCTTCGGGCCTCACCCACCACCTGCACGTCGGCATGGCGCTCGAGCATGTTGCGAAGCCCAAGACGGGCCGGGGCTTCGTCGTCGGCAATGAGAACAGGGATGCGCGTGGGGGCCACCACGCCACTGGCCGGGGCCATGGGTCAACTCCGTGCGAACGGGCGAAACGGCAAAACGATGCACACGTCGAGACCCTGCGGGTCGCGCGTGTCGAGGACAAAATCATGGGCATCGCCGTAGAGCTGCTGGAGGCGCGCTCTCGCGTTGCTGAGTCCCACGCCGGACGACGCGGTGAGCTGGTCGCGGGATGGAGGCGCGTTCGCCACGAACGTGCGAGGAGAACCCGCAAGGCCCACGCCGTCATCGCGCACGAGCAGGTGCAGCGAATTGCCGCGGCGCTCGGCGCGAATCTCCACGGTGCCGGTCCGACTGAGCGGCGCGAGACCGTGGCGAATGGCGTTCTCGACCAGTGGTTGCAGCAGCAGATGGGGGACCGTGGCGCCAAGCGTGTCGGGCGCGATCTGCCAGACCACGCGCAGGCGATCGTCGAACCGGACCTGCTCGATGTCCACGTAGGCTGCCACGATGGAGAGTTCTTCTTCGAGCGAGACTTCCTGAGTGCCCGCACGTTGCAGCGCGTGACGCAGCAAGGTGCTGAGGCGCGCAATCATCTGCACGGCCGTGTCGGGCTCGGCCCGCACGTAGGCCGAGATGGCGTTCAGCGTATTGAAGAGAAAGTGCGGATGCAGTTGGGCCTTGAGATGGCGCAGCTCGGCGCGGGCCAGCAGTTCCTCGCGTTCGCGAATGCGGCGCGCATACACCAGGCCGTGCCCGGCGCCCACGAACAACAGGAAGAGAAAGAAGTTGTTCGCAATGGAGGTGATGAACACCTCGCGAAACGTGGGCGGCGCCGGGTACCAGCGAAGCATCGGATCGGTGACGATGACAAACACGGCGCGCGCGAGCACCACGCCGGCCGTAGCCAGCAGCACCAGCGGCACGGACCGCGACCAGGAGTGCCGGGTGACGGGCGCGCGCTCCGCCAGCCAGAAGGCCAGCACGGTGAATGGGACCCAGAGCGCCGCGCTGATGCCGTCATACTTGGCGGCTTCGAGAAAGGGGACGCCATTCATGGACGCCCGCGAGGACGCGTGCGTGATGGCGTTGAGCGTCCACCAAGCTCCTGAGATGAGCCACCAGGTGCCCCAGGGTGATGCGGGGGGCGGTGTTGGCGTGGAGTCGGGGCGCATGTCGCTAAGCTAGAGGGGCTCAGCGTCTGTTGTGGGCACCGGGGGACGGACAGTGGACGGCGCCGGGCCGTTGGCGGAGGCAAGCGCCCGGGCCGCAGAGAGGCGCTCCTGCCAGAAGGCGCGCACCGCCACCTGGTGCGCGTCGTCATCGGCAGGGCAGGTGAGGGCCCGCTCATAGGCGAGGACGGCCTCGGCCGGCGAACCGCGCAGCAAGGCCAGGGTGGCGGCGGTGGCATACCACTCAGGGCGTTCACTGCCGGTCGACGAGGCTCCCGTGGTGCTGGCCACCGCGAGGGCCGCCATGGCCTCCTGGTGGCGTCCGGCATGGCCCAGCGACACGGCGCGGGCGAGGTGGGCAGATACCGAAGGGGCGATGGTGAGCAAGCGCTCGTAGCCTCGCACCACCGCCTCCCAGGGCGTCTCGTCAAATGAGGGGGCAAGACTGTGCAGGGACGCGAGATGCGCCTCCACGTGATAGCGGGTGAGCTCGGGTCCGGACAGCGACGCGCGCAGTGCCGCGACGCCGCGGGCGAGACAGCGTCGGTCCCAGCGCGTGCGATCCTGGGCGTCGAGCGGCACCAGCGCACCGTCTACCACGCGGGCCGGCAGTCGTGCCACCGTGAACCAGCAGAGCGCGGCCAGCGCATGCGTGGCCGGCTGCGCGGTGGGCGGCCAGCGTCGCAGCATTTCCACGAGGCGCAGGGCCTCCGCGGAACGTGTGGCCTCGAGCGGCGCCTCATCATCGGTGGGCAAATGGCCGGCGGTGAACAGCGCGTAGCACACCATGAGGACGTCGTCGAGACGGGCCGGCAACTCTGCATCACTCGGCACGACGAACGTGCTGCGTTCACCCTGCAGGCTGCGCTTGGCCCGCACGAGGCGCTGGGCCACGGCCGACGGTTCCGCGTCGAGCAGGCGGGCGATTTCCGGCACGCTGAGCTGCGAGACCTGCTTGAGCGTGAGGGCCACGCGCGACTCGCTGCTGAGCGCGGGGTGGCAGCACATGAAGAGCAGGGGCAGCGGATCGTGGTCCGCATGCGTGAACACGCCGTCCGATTCGTCGGCAACGTCGGCCGCCGGCACACGGTCGTCTTCAGCCACCCAGCGGCGCGTGGCGCGACCCAGGTCGAGGTAGCGACGTTCGGCCACGCGTGAGAGCCAGGCCAGCGGCTGGGTGGGCTCCCCACGCAGCGGCCAGGTGCGGGCGGCGGCAACAAAGGCTTCCTGCACGGCGTCTTCGATGCGATCGAGATTGGCCATGCCATGCCGCGCCAGGAGGCGCGAGGTGAGCAGAGCCGCCGCGTCCCGGAAGCCGCGTGGGTGCGCCAGGGGCGAGCGCGTGGGATCCCATGGCGCAACATCGGCCGACCATGTCGATTGCGGCGACGACCCTGCGTCACCGTCATACGCGGGGCCAGACAGAGGGTCCGGCATTCCGCTCACCACCTGCTTTCGAGGACGCACCCGATGCCCAAGTTCATGCTGCTCCTGTCCGATGATCCGAGCGAATATGCGGACTACTCACCGGCCGATTTTCAGGACCTGATCGCGCGATACAATGCGTGGTCGGATGACCTGGCGGCCCGCGGAAAGTTGCGCGGTGGCGAGAAGTTGCGCGACGAGGGCGGCAAGGTGGTGCGCAGTGAGGGCGGCAAGGTGGTGGTGCGTGATGGCCCGTACGCCGAGGTGCGCGAGGTGGTGTCGGGCTACTTCATCATCGAAGCCGCGGACTACGAAGAGGCGGTGGCCATTGCCGTCACCTGTCCGCACGCGCAAACGCGTGGCGGGATGGCGGTGCGGGAAATCGATCCCATCACCTGAGGTTCAGACCCGCCGTTACCGGGGGGCGTTGGCGCGCGCCCCGGTAATCGGCAGCGGGACCCCGTCAATTTTCTCGCCGACTTTGACGCCCAGCAGGTCGGCCAGCGTGGGCGCAATGTCCACTGTGCGCACGAACTGGGTGTGATGCCCCGGCGTGATGCCGGCACCGGCGAAGATGATCGGCACCTGGGAGTCGTAGGGCCAGGGCGAGCCGTGTGAGGCGATGTTGCCACCCCAGGTGCTGAGTTTGTCGAGCGTGAACACCAACTCGAGATTGGACGGATAGGGGAACTGGTGGGCCCAGCGCCGTGCGACCTCCGAGCTGACCGTGTCGCGCATGAGGGTAGTGAAACGGTCCACCCGCGCCATGCCCGGGAGCTCGCGCACCCGCGAGGCAAACCACTCGATGATCTCGTCACGCTGGCCATCGCTGCGGAAGGCATTGCGGTTGGCCAGCAGCAGATTGACGTCGAGTGCCACGGCCTGGGTGTCCACACCACGCTCGCGCAGGCGGGCCCGCAGCTCGCGCATGAGCGGCCGGACGCTGACGCGCCGCGGGAACGGCTGCACACTGTCCGGCGCCAGCTCGGGAATGCTGCCCACCCCATGGTCCGAGGTGAACACCACCGTGATGCGACTGGAATCTCGCAGCGTGTAGAGCGAATCGAGGAAGCGGCCGATGTTGCGATCGACACGCAGCACCTGGTCGTGAATCTCGCGCGAGTCGGGGCCGTAGTTGTGTCCGATGACATCGGTGGCCGAGAGTGATACGGCCAGCACGTCGGTGGTCGGACCGCGGCCAAGGCCAAGGGCCTCGACACCCGCGAGCGCGAAGTCCACGGTGATGTCGTCGATGAAGGGCGTGATGCGAATGTCACTGCCCGCGTCCATGACATCGTCGGTGAGCGTATGCGGAAACGTGTAGTGACGGCCTCCCATCTCGATGGACACGCTGTCGCGCTCGCGGTAGGCGCTGTCGGGCAGCAGCAACTCCCAGCTGCGACCGGCATAGCGGGCCACGTTGCCGCGCGCGTTGAAGTCGCGCACCCAGTCGGGCAGATCACGCCGGTAGTAGCGACTGGTGAGGAAGCGGCCGTCGATGGAATACCAGTAGACGTTGGTGCGGGCACGACCCACCGGCAGAATGGCGCCGCGGTCCTTCATGGACACCGACAGCACGCGGGTGTTGCGATCGGCGTCCTGCATCCAATCCACGAGCGTGCTGCCCTGAAAACGTCTGGGCGAGGCGCCGGGTCCATAGCCGCCGGCAAGCAGCGGCGCGTCGTCGTCCTCCACGCCGATGCTGTTCATCATGATGCCGGTGGAGCGCGGGAAGCGCCCCGACAGCAAGCTGGCGTGACCAGGTGCCGTTTCCGTAATGGCGTGGTCGTGATGCGCGTTGGCAAAGCGCGCGCCGCCCTTGAGCAGTCGGGCCAGGCCTCCAGTGAACTGATGGCCGAAGCGCGCGAGGTAGTCCTCGCGGAACTGGTCCACCGTGAGCAGCACGACCAGTGTGGGCCGCGGAGGATGCGTGGTAGCCTGCGCCGTCAGCGGAGCCGTTGGCGAAACCACGGCGGCCATGAGGGCAGCCAGCAGCGCGGGCCAGACGAGGGGACGCGACATGCGGCGAATGTGAGGGGTCGCCGGGGACGGGGCAAGGCGCCAGCCAGGCTTCATGCCCCCTGCTACACGGTTCGGCCTCTCCAGGTGCCACTGGTCCCATGGCGCGGGGGCCGGGCGTACGCGATACTCCCGGGGTGGGGTGGTTGGGTGTCATATCGCGACCACTGTTCTGCTGCCGCACATCTTCCCAGTCGCCAGGCCGTGCCCGACGTGACGCGAAATCGGAGTCCCTTGTGAACCGCGTGTTGTGGCAGGCCACGCCGACCACGCGCGTGATTGTGCGCTGCGTGGTGTTTTACGCGCTCCTCATTGGCGGTTCGGCGCTGGTCTGGCATCGCCTGCCGCACGGCACCGGCTCGGTGCCCAGTTCGCTCGAGGCCTTGCTTGGCCTGGGTGGCACAACGGTGGGGGATCCGCTGCAGGCACCGAGCCTGCGACCGGAGCAGGCGCTCGATGAGGTCACGCTGTCGGTCACGGTGGGCGTGGCCATGCTGGCGGCGGCCCTGCTGTCGTTGCCGGTGGCCTGGGTGTTTCTACTCACGCGCGCCAAGCGTGGCTATCAGCAATCGGTGGTGCAGTTGCTGGTCATCCTGCCCACGGTGGTAGCGGGCATCGTATTGCTGGTGAAGTACTCGCTGGCCCTGGCCTTCAGTCTGGCCGGCATCGTGGCGGCGGTGCGCTTTCGCAACTCACTCGACGACAGCAAGGACGCCGTATACGTGTTCCTTGCCACAGCCATCGGCCTGGCGTCGGCCGTGAACCTGCCCGTGGCGGCGGTGTTGTCGGTGGGCTTCAATGCGCTCGCGCTGTCTCTCTGGCTGGCCGATTTTGGCAGTACCCCCATGGAGCTCGACGGACGCATGGGTGAACGCCGGCTCAAGCGCGCCAAGCAGTTGTCACGCACCGGCACGTTCGTGGCGCGCATGGATGACGAAGTGCTGCGCAACATGACCGTGGAGCAGCTGGAGGGCCTGGCCGAACGGGCCATCCAGCGAGCGCGGGTCAATCAGAATACCGGAGAAATTCCAGCGGTGACTCCTGAGCGCACCTTGCGCCTGGTGACAACGGACGCGGTCGCGCTGCGCCGCGCGCTGGAGCCGCGACTGGCGGAGTATACCAAACACTGGCGGTTCGGCTCGCTCGACGTGGGCGAGGTGGACACGGTGCTCGAGTACCGGGTGCAACTCCGTCGCAAGACGGAGCCCGAGGCCTTCTTGTCCATGGTGCGCAGCGCCGGTGCCTCGCGCCTGTCGTCGGCGGAGCTGCTGTGAGGTGGCGGTCGTTGTTGGCACGCGCGACGTGTCGCGCACTCGGACTTGCGCTGTTGCTTTGCGGGCCGCTTTCGACGGCATCGGCGCAAGGTGCCGTGGCGGACACTCAGGCCGGCCCGCGCAAGCCGCCCAATCCGCGGTTGTTCCGCAGCGAGGAGCCACTGTCCGTGACGCTGTCGCTCAACCTGCGGCAGATCAAGCGCGACAAGAACGCGGACAGTCCGTGGCGCGACGCCACCATTCGCTATGTCGACGCGAACGGGAAACCCGTGGAAGTGCCACTCCGCGTGCGTACGCGTGGCGTGTGGCGGCTCAATCACTGCGACTTCCCGCCGCTGCGGCTGCGCTTCGGCGACAAAAAGGCCGACGGGACCCTTTTTGCGAATCTCGAGCGCCCCAAGCTGGTCACATACTGCCGCAACGCCGACAACTACGAGTCGTACGTACTGCAGGAGGCGCAGCTCTATCGCATTCTCCGCGTTCTCACCGACGCGTCCTTCAAGGTGCGGGTGCTGCGCATTGCCTACGCCGACAGTGCCAGCGGCAAGGTCGAAACCACACGCTACTCGTTCATCATCGAGGATCCCGATCACCTTGCCGAACGGCTTGGCGGCAAAATCTTCGACAGGCAGGGCGCCACGTCCGATGACTTGATGCCGGGGCCCACGGCCCTCATGCACACCTACCTGTACTTCATTGCCAACACCGACATTGCCGTGCGCACGCTGCACAACGTGGAGATCATCACCTTGCCGGACGGACAGAACGTGCCGGTGCCATACGACTTCGACATGTCGGGTGTGATCAACGCTGCGTATGCCGGCGTGGACCCCAAGCTACCCATCAAGAACGTGCGCATCCGCCTCTTTCGCGGGTTCTGTGCGCACGAGCCGGCCTATGCCACGGCTTTCGACCTGTTTCGCGAACGGCGTGCGGCCATCGAGGCGCTCTACACCGACGCCGTGGGTCAGTTGCTCTCACCCGCCACAGTGCGCAGCACACTCAAGTATTTCGGCGAGTTCTACGAGGACATTGCCACGCCCGAGTCCGTCAGGAAGCGCCTGTTCGCGGACTGTGTAAAGTGATGGGCGCGCGCGGCAGGCGCACGACGAACTCGGAGCCACCACCGCTGCGCGCGCGGTAGGTCAGTGCACCGCGCTGCGCGGTGACAAAGGTGCGCGTAATGGCGAGTCCCATACCGAGGCGCGCGTCTGCTGGCTCGGATTCCGTGGCGATCGGTGCCGAAAGCCGCTCCAGCGGGCCCGCCTCGCGCGGTGGGCGTCGTCGCATGGGCGAGAACAGTCGCCCCACGTCTTCCGGTGCGATGCCTGGCCCCCTGTCAGCGACCACAATCTGCACGTCATTTGCACCGCTCTCCACAAAGACGTCAATGGGCTGCCCGACCGGCGAGTAGCGCGCGGCATTCTGCAGCAGGTTGCCCAGCGCATGCACGGCGAGCGTGTGATCACACAGCACCAGCGGGCCTTGCGGCGGGCGGGCGGCCTGCGCCACCGCAAGGGCGGTAGAGCGCACCGGGTGCTCCTGCAAACGCGCCTCGGCGGTGCGCACCGCCGTGCGGATCAATTCGAAGACGTCGTGGGGTTCGGTGCGCAGCGGAGCGCCACCGCCATCGGTGGCGAAGCGCTGCAGCGTGCCGAGAAACTCGTTGAGGCGCTGCGTTTCCTCCCGCACGCGATCGAGCGCCTGATCGCTGGCGAAGCCTCCGTCCGGATCGGACACCAGCGCGAGTGTCGCCACCGGCGAGCGCAGATCGTGCGCAATGGAGTCGATGAGCGCGTTCTTGAGACGGTCGGCTTCCTGCATCACGCGCAGTGTGGCGGCATCGCGTTCAAGCTGGAGCCGTTCGGCGGACAACCGCTCCACTTCGGCGGTGCGCTCCTCGGCTTCGTGCGCTGCACGCTGCAGTTTGCCGAAGAGTTCGGACACCAGGATGCCAGTGAGCACAAAGCCCACGAGCACGAACCAGTCGAGCCCGCGTGCGGAGAACAAGGTGAAGCGCGGCGGCACATAGAAGTAGTCCACGGCGAAGTAGCCGAGGACGACCATGACCACCGACAATGCGCGACCACCGTGCCGACTCGCACCGATGATGAGCACGAGGTAGACCAGAACGCCATGCGCCACACGCACGTCAGGCGCTTCGACAAGCCGCTGCAGCACTACGGTGGTGACGGCAAACAGCCCGAGCCAGAGGGCCCACACCGACCAGCGCGCGCGCATGTGTGTGCGCATGTGCGTGCGCAACTGCGCACTCATCTGCGCGCGCAACTGCGCACTCATCTGCGCGCGCAACTGCGCACTCATCTGCGCGCGCAAACGGGTGCGCATCAGGAGTTCAGCGCGGACCGGCGAATCGATACCCCACACCCGGTTCCGTGACGATCAGGCGTGGCATGCTCGGGTCTGGCTCGATCTTTCGTCGCAGATGCGTGATGTGGACCCGCACGTGCGTGGCAAAATCGCCGAACTCACGCGCCCACACGATGTCCCACAACTGACGCGGCGACAGTGGGCGACCGGCGTGCAGAATGAGCGCCCGGAGCAGCGCCCACTCCGTGGGGGTGAGGCGCTGGGGTTGCCCGTGGCGCACCACGCGCTGCGCCAGCAGGTCGATTTCCACGCCATCGACGGAGAGCTGCGACCAGGCGCGCGCGGCCGACGAGACCTGCACGCGACGGAACTGGCCCCGGATGCGCGCCTGCAGTTCGGCGACGGAGCAGGGCTTGGTGAGAAAATCATCGGCGCCGGCATCGAGCAGCGCGACCTTTTGGTCTTCGTCCGTTCGTCCGGATAACACGATGATGGGCGCGTCGGTCATCTGCCTCAGGCGGCCAAGCAAGTCGGCGCCGTCGCCGTCGGGCAGGCCGAGGTCGAGCAGAATGATATCGGGCGACGACGCAGCGCATTCACGCAGCGCGTCGGCCACGGTGCCGGCGGTGCGCAGCTGCCTGCAGATCGAAGCGAGCGAATGCGCAAGCGACTCGCGCAGTGCGTCGTCGTCTTCGACGACCAGCACTGTATCGGGCTCGGGCCACTCGGTGGGAAACGGGGCGACCATTCCCAATACAGTAACGCCGGGAGGGACAAGTCGGCAGCACCCGTGTCGCGACAGGTGCTGCCGGTCCCGGACCATCGATCAGGCGGTGGTCTGCCGCAGCGGCTCGAGGTCGATGACGAAGCGGTACTTCACATCGCTGCGCAGCATGCGCTCGTAGGCGGTGTTGATGTCCTCCGGCCCGATGCGCTCGATGTCGGCCATGACCCCATGGGCGGCGCAGAAGTCGAGCATCTCCTGGGTCTCGGCAATGCCACCAATGAGCGACCCCGCCAGACGGCGGCGCTTGGTGATGAACGTGAACGCGCCGGGCGAGGGGTGCGGTTCGGGCGAGCCACCCAGCAGCACGAGGGTGCCGTCGAGGGTGAGGAGCCGCATTTCGGCGTTGAGGTCGTGCGGCGCGCCCACGGTGTCGATGATGACATGCAGGGAGTTCCGGAGGGCTCGCATGGCCTCCTCGTTACCCGACAACACGACTTCATGGGCACCGAGGGCGAGGGCATCGGCCACCTTGCCGGGCGATGTGGTGAGCACCACGACGTGCGCGCCGAGGGCCCGGGCCAGCTTCACGGCCATGTGGCCCAGGCCGCCGAGTCCGACCACGCCGACGCGGCTGCCGGGGCCGACCTTCCACTCGCGAAGCGGCGACCAGGTGGTGATGCCCGCGCAGAGCAGCGGGGCGGTACGGGCCGGATCGAGTCCATCAGGAATGCGCAGGACAAAATCCTGATCGACCACAATGTGGGTGCTATACCCGCCTTGGGTGGGACGGCCCGTCTGCGCCTCAATGCCCGCGTAGGTGCCCGTATTGCCCTGTTCGCAGTACTGCTCGAGACCGCGGCGACATGGGTCGCAGTCGCGGCAACTGTCCACCATGCAGCCCACGCCAACCAGCTCCCCCTCGCGGAAGCGGGTCACGTGGCTGCCGACGGACGCCACGCGGCCGACGATTTCATGGCCTGGAACGAGTGGGTAGGGCACCGTACCCCACTCACCCCGCACCGTGTGGAGGTCGGAATGACAGACCCCGCAATAGTGGATGTGAATGAGCACGTCGCTGGGCCCCGGCTCTCGGCGGGTGAAGTCCCAGGGGACGAGCGGGTCTGTGGCGGAGGTGGCGGCGATGCCGCGGGCGGAGATCATGTCTAAACGTCAGGTTAACGTGATACGTTCTTGCACTGGGGTCGGCCGCTGGCCGATTCCCTGTGGGAGCCCTGCAGGCGTAACGCTCCCGCCCCTCCACAATATCCCTCCTCACCCGAGATCATGTCCCGATCCCGAAACTTCGCCCGCGTGTGGGATTTACGCCGAGCCGTGTTGGCCGGTGCGGCGGCTGCTGGCGTTGCCGCAGCGCCAGCCCAGCTGATGGGCCAGGCGCTCGACTCAGCCACGGTGGCCGGCATGCGCTGGCGCACGGTGGGTCCAGCCACGTTCATGGGGCGCCTGTCCGACGTCGTGGGCATCCCGTCGCCGTCGAAGACGGTGTTCGTGGCCGCTGCAGCCGGTGGCATCTGGAAGAGTACCAACAACGGCACCACGTGGCGTCCGGTATTCGACGACAAGAATGTCATTTCGATGGGCATGCTGGCCATTGCCCCGAGTGACACGCAGCAGGTGTGGGCCGGCACCGGCGAGCCCAACTCGCGCAACTCCATCGATCCGGGTGGCGGTGTGTACAAGAGCACCGACGGCGGCATCACGTGGAAGCTCATGGGCCTCGAGAAGACCGAGGCGGTGGGCCGCATTGCCGTGCATCCCACGAATCCCAACGTGGTGTTCGTGGCGGCGCTGGGTGCGACCTGGCGCGCCAATCCCGAGCGCGGTCTCTACCGCACCAAGGACGGCGGAGCGACCTGGGAGCTGGTGAAGTTCGTCAGCGACAAGGCGGGCTTCGTGGATGTCGCCATTCATCCGAAGAATCCGGACATCGTGTTCGCGACGAGCTGGGAGCGTCGGCGCACGCCGTACTCGCTGTTCAGCGGCGGCCCGGGCTCGGCTTTGTGGAAGAGCACGGACGGTGGCACGACGTGGGCGGAAGTGAAGGGTGGCGGCTTCCCGTCGGGCTTCAAGGGTCGCATGAGCCTCGACATTAACGCGGTCAATCCGAACGTCATGTACATGATGGTCGAAGCCGCCGAGAACAGCACGGGGCCCATTGTGGGTGAGCGCAGTCCCAAGCTGAACGGTCTCTGGAAGAGCACGGATGGCGGCACGACGTGGACGCAGATGAACAACATCAACGTGCGTCCGTTCTACTACTCGCAGGTGCGCAGCGATCCGACCAATCCGGACCGGGTGTATTTCTCGAGCACGCAGTTGCAGCTCTCGGAAGACGGCGGCAAGACCTCGCGTGACATCGCGCAGGCCGTGCACGTGGACGATCACGGCATCTGGATCGACCCCAAGGACCCGAAGCGCTGGTTCCTGGCCAACGACGGTGGTGTGGCCATCACCTACGATGCGGGTGGCACCTTCCAGCAGTTGCAGAATCTGCCCATCGCGCAGTTCTACGAAGTGGCGTACGACATGAGCGTGCCGTACAACATTTGCGGCGGTGCGCAGGACAACGGCACCTGGTGCGGACCGAGCCGTCTGCGCAATCCGCTCACGAGTTCCGGCTACTGGTTCACTATTGCCGGTGGTGACGGTTTCTACGCGGCCATGGACCCGAGCGACCCGAACATCGTGTACGGCGAGTCACAGGGTGGCAATGTGTCGCGCGTCAATCTCAAGACGGGCGAGCGCTATCCGTTCCAGAAGCCCAACTGGCAGTCGCGATACCGCGAGTGGGAGGACTCCATCGCCATCGTGCGTGGTGATCCACTCAAGCCGGCCACCAAGGCGCAGACGGCCGCCATTGCCGCGCTGCGTGTGCAGCAGCAGCGCGACTCGAGCGAACTGGCGCTGCGCTACAACTGGAACTCGCCGTTTTTCATCTCCCCGCACAACCCGAGCGTCATCTACTTCGCCGGCAACAAGGTGCTCAAGAGCACCAAGCGTGGTGAGGAGCTGCGCATCATCTCGCCCGACTTGTCCAAGCAGCTGTCGGCCAAGCTGGACACGGCGCTGCGTCTGACGGGTGGCATCACGCTCGACGCCACGGGCGCCGAGACCTATGGCACGGTGGTAGCGCTGGAGGAGAGCCCGGCACGGGCCGGCCTGCTGTACGCCGGCACCGACGACGGCAACGTGTGGAAGTCGTCCAACGACGGCGCCACCTGGGAGAATCTGGCGCCGCGCATTCCCGGACTGCCGAACGGCGGCGAAGTGTACGTCACGCGCATCGAAGCCTCGCACTTCGACACCAACACGGTGTACGTGGCCTTCGACAATCATCGGTGGGGCGACTTCAAGCCCTATTTGTATGTGTCGCGCGATGGTGGCAAGACGTTCAGCTCGCTGGTGAACAACCTGCCGGTTGGCGGACCGGGCGACTACCTGCATGTCGTGCGTGAAGATCCCACCAACGCCGATGTGCTGTACGTGGGCACGTCACTCAGCGTGTACGCGTCCATCGACCGTGGCGCCACGTGGAGCAAGTTCGCGGCCAATCTGCCCAGCGTGCCGGTGTACGACCTGCAGGTGCATCCGCGCGACCGCGAGCTGATTGCCGCCACGCACGGCCGCGGCTTCTGGATTGTGGACGTCGCGCCGCTGCAGCAGATGGCGAAGACGGTCGCGGCCAAGCCGGTGCATCTGTTTGCGCCCAAGACGGCCTTCCAGTGGGGCGAGGTGCCACTGCGTGGTGCGAGTGGCAACGGCAACGCACATGCGTTCTTTGCCACGCGCAATCCGGCGTACGGCGCGTCGATTTCGTACCGGGTCACGACGGCCGGCTCGCCGGCGCGCATCAGCATCGTGAATGCGCTGGGTGACACGGTGAGCACCATCACCGGTCCGGGCGGTGTGGGTCTGCACACGGTCACATGGAATTACGGCCTGACCGCGCGTCCGCGGCCGCGCACGCTCTCGCCCAGCGAGAAGCGTGACAGCATTCTGCGTGCCGTGCGCATGCCGGCGGTGTTCGATTCGCTCACCAAGGCCAAGTACGACTCCGCCTCGCTGGCCATGGCGCGGCAGCTGCTCACGCCGCAGACCGGCAACTTCCAGTTTGGCGGCGGCGGTGGCGGTGGCGGGGGCGGCAGTGGACGTGTCCCCGCCGGATGTGAACGGCCGATGACGCAGTGGGAGACCTGGTGCGATCGTCCGGCCGAGCTGCTGCCGTCGGCGGCGCGTGGCATGACGGCGGCTCCAACCGGAGCGGATCCGCGGGCGCAGGCGCAGCGGCTGCAGGAGGCGGCGCGCGACCCCAAGGTGCGGCGCGTCTTTGACCTGATCGGTCTTTACCCGTCGGGCGGTGGCGGCGGCCGTGGCTTCGGCGGCTTTGGTGGCGGCGGCAGCGCCACGACGGGCGACTACGCCGTGGTGCTGCGCATCGGCAATACCGTCGAGAAGCAGATGCTGCGCGTGGAGAATGTGGGTGCGGCAGGTGGCAGCGCCTTCGGGTTCTTTGAGGAGCTCGACGACCTCGAGCGCCGTTAACAGGGTGCTGAGAAAGCCGGTGTTTTTCGCGGGCAGCGGTGCGGTTGTCGCGTTG